>Ga0326597_10002746_pt1 | contig 26052 bp, 21 predicted proteins | sample RVTome_12_FD_203789 | JGI IMG/M metagenome (GOLD analysis project Ga0326597, IMG submission 203789) | Soil microbial communities from uranium-contaminated site in the Upper Colorado River Basin, Wyoming, United States - RVT100D185 | ecosystem: Environmental > Terrestrial > Soil > Contaminated >... | reverse complement strand
GCGCGCCTGGGGGCCCTGGGCGGCGGACGCTCGGGGGGCCGGCGGCGCTGCCCGCGCTGCCGCGGCCGGATGGAGGAGGTGCGGGCGCCCGGGCGCTCGGGCGGGGTGATCCTCGACCGCTGCCGGGAGGGCCACGGGCTGTGGTTCGACCGGGGCGAGTTGAATGAAGTCCTGGCCGCCGAGTGGAGTGAGGACGACGCGGCCCTGCAGGCCTTGAAGGGGTACCTGGGGGCCTTCGCCGAGCCCCCGAAAGCCGAAAGCGAGGAGTCGAGTGATGGGTGAAGGGTTCCTGCTCCTGTTCGTCTTGATCGCCATGGGCGCGCTGGCCCTGGCCGTGATCTGGTTCATCGCGATCTACAACGGCCTGGTGCGCGCGCGCAACGAGAAGGACAACGGCTGGTCGCAGATCGACGTGCAGCTCAAGCGCCGCCACGACCTGATCCCGAACCTGGTCGAGACGGCGAAGGGCTACATGAAGCACGAGCGCGAGACGCTCGAGGCGGTGATCCAGGCCCGCAACGCCGCCCTCGCGGCGCGCGGTCCGGCGGCGGCCGGGCGCGCGGAGGGGGCGCTCGGCGCGGCCATGACCGGCTTCTTCGGGCTGGCCGAGAGCTACCCCGAGCTCAAGGCCAACACGAACTTCCTCTCGTTGCAGGAGGAGCTGAGCTCGACCGAGAACAAGATCGGCTTCGCGCGCCAGGCCTACAACGACTCCGCGACGCGCTACAACAACCGGCGCGAGACCTTCCCGGCCAACCTCGTCAGCGGCGGCTTCGCGAAGGCCGAGCTGTTCGAGATCGAGGTCGCGGGCGAGCGCGAGGTGCCCCAGGTCCAGTTCTGACCGGGCTCTGATCGGTTGCAACGATGTGGGAGCAGATCCGCTCCAACCGCATCCGCAGCGGCTTCGTCGTGGCCGGCATGGGCGTGCTGCTCGTCGTCGCCGGGCTGGCGCTGGGCGGCGCGCTCGGCGGGGGCGATCCGGGGGCGCTCCTTCTGGGCGGCGTCGCGGCGCTCGGGATCTGGTTCGTGCTGTGGCTGGTCTCGATCCAGGGCGGCGACCGGGTGATGCTGCGCATGGCGGGCGCGCGGCGGATCGAGAAGCGCGACCACCCGCAGCTCTGGAACGTGGTCGAGGAGATGAGCATCGCCTCGCAGCTCGGCCGCATGCCCGCGGTGTACATCGTCGAGGATCCCTCGCCCAACGCCTTCGCCACCGGTCGCAAGACCGAGAACGCGGCGGTGGCGGTGACGACCGGCCTGTTGCGGGTGTGCGAGCGCGACGAGCTGCAGGGCGTGGTGGCGCACGAGCTGGGGCACATCAAGAACCGCGACGTGGCGCTGATGGTCACGGCCGGAGTGATGATGGGGGCGATCGTGCTCCTGGCCGAGGTCGGGGTGCGCGCGCTGTGGTTCGGCGGCGGCCGGCGCCGCTCGCGCTCGTCGGGCGGCGGCGGGGCCGAGGCGATCCTGATGGTGGTCGCGATCGTGCTCTTGATCCTGGCGCCGATCCTCTCGCAGCTCATCTACTTCTCGCTCTCGCGCCGGCGCGAGTACCTCGCGGACGCGTCGGCCGCGTTGTTCACGCGCTACCCGGAGGGTCTGGCTTCGGCGCTGGAGAAGATCTCGGGCGTGGCCGTGCCGCTGGCGGACCAGAGCAAGGTGACGGCGCCGATGTACATCGTGCGCCCGCCCGGCCCCGACGGGGCGATGAGGGCGACGTCGCTCACGGCCACGCACCCGCCGGTGGCCGAGCGCGTGCGCATCCTGCGCAGCATGGCCGGCCAGGCCGACGCGCGCGCCTACGAGCGCGCCTGGCACCAGGTCACGGGCAAGGGCGGCGCGCTGATGGGCGCGCGCACGCTGGCGGCGTCGGGCGTGGCGCTCGCCGCCGCGCCGGAGCGCGCGCCAGAGCCGCATGCCGAGACCCGGGCCGCCCGCGCGCGCCAGGCCTCGGACGCGTTCCTCTCCGCCTCGGGCTACGCGCGCATCCCCTGCCCCGGATGTGGCGCGATCCTCAAGGTCCCCTCCGAGCTCGCCGGCGCCGTCACCGCCTGCCCCCGCTGCGGGACCCGTTTCCGCGACGAATGACGGGGACACCGATACGGTGTCTGGCACCGTATCGTCACCCCCGCGGGTAGGGTAGGGGAGCGGGTGGCCGTGGTGAGGATCATCGAGAGGTTCAGGACGGCGTCGGCCCTGGCCCTGGCGTGCGCCGGGCCGGCGTTCGGCGCGCCGCAGGCCGGGCAGCCGGCCGGCGGGCCGAGCGACGACCCCGCGCCGCGGCCGACCGAGGAGCTCCTGGAGCGCGTCCTGCGCGCCCTCGACCGGGCCGACCCGGACCTCTTGGACGAGATCGCGCGGCACCGGGACGAGGAGGCCCTGGGTGCGCTGCAGACGGCGGTCGACCGGCTGTACGCGCCGGCCCTGCTCGACCGCGCCTGCGAGGCCTTCGTGCAGTTCCGCGGCGTCGATCCGCTCGAGCGCAAGGCACTCCGCTTCCTGAGCGAGGCGGCCAGCCGGCCGCACCCCTTCGCCGATCGCGCGGTCGTGCCCACCGTTCCGCGCCAGCGCGCGGCCGTGCGCGGCCTGCGCGCCTTCGGCTCGGCGGCCATGGAGGAGCTGGAAGCGATCCTCGACGGCCACGCCGACCTGGCCTGCCGGCGCATCGCGATCGGCGGGCTGGTGCCGCTCCTGCACGCGCGCCGCACGCCCGCGGCGCTCGAGCAGATGATCGCCTGGTACCGCTACCCCGTCTCGGGCACGCGCGAGCTGGGCGTGCGCACCTTGCGCGTGTTCGATGGACCCGTGGCGCTCGAGCACTTCGCACGCGCGCTGGGCGACGAGCAGCTAGACGCGCGGGTCAAGTCGATGATCCTCGAGGCGCTCGGCGAGCAGAAGGGCGCTGGGGTCGTCACTCTGGCGCTCGACGGCCTGCGTGCGGAGCAGCCGGAGGTGCAGCTCGCCGCGATCCGGGCGCTGGCGGCCCTGGGCCACGCCGGCCACGTGCGCGAGCTCGAGCGCATGATGCGCTCCAAGGAGCCCGCGGTGCGCCGGGCCGCGCTGGTCGCCCAGTCCGGCATCCGCGCTCCCGACCAGCGCTGGCGCGCGATCGTGCTCGACGCCGCCCGCTCGCGCGACTACGCGCTGCGCATGGGCGCCGCCGCCGCCCTCGCGCGGCTCGGCGACTCCGAGGCGCTGCCGGCGCTGCTCGCGCTGGTCGAGGACGACGTCCAGCCCGTGCGCGCCGAGGCCGTCGAGGCCCTGGCCGGCCTGCGCCGTGCGGACTCGTTGCCGGTCCTGATCGAGCGCCTGCGGGTCGACACGCGCCGCATGCAGGCGCGCATCCAGGCGGCGCTGGTGCTGCTTACGGGGCTCGACCTGGGCGATCGGGCGCCGCGCTGGAGCGCCTGGTGGGAAGCCGACGGTGCGTCCTTCGTGCTGCCGACCCTCGGGGAGGCCCTGGCGGCCCAGGAGGAGCGCGCGCAGCGCCGGCGCGAGGAGCGGCGCACCGTCGCGAGCTTCTACGGTATCCCGATCGACAGCGACCGCGTGTGCTTCGTCCTGGACGTCTCGGGCTCGATGGACCAGACCGACCGCTTCGGGGGCCGCAGACGCCTCGAGCGCGTGCAGGAGGAGCTCGCCAACACGCTGACGAACTACCCCGACGGCGCCCTGTTCAACCTGATCTTCTTCTCCGACAACGCCCAGCGCTGGAAGAACGGGTTGCTCGAGATGACGGAGAAGAGCCGCAAGGCCGCCATCAAGTACGTTCATCGCCAACGCGCGAACGGCGCGACCGCGCTGTACGACGCCGTCGTCAAGGCCTTCGAGGATCCCGAGGTGGACACGATCATCCTGCTCTCCGACGGCGAGCCCACCGCCGGTGCGCTGGTCGAGCCCGACGAGATCCTGGCCGACCTGCTGCGCCGCAACGACCTGCGGCAGGTCGTGATCCACACCGTGTCCGTGAACCGTCGCAGCGAGCTCCTGGAGCAGCTCTCGGCCGAGACCGGCGGCGTGCACCGCGAGGTCAACTGACGATACGGTGTCAGACACCGTATCGTCAGGGCAGCCAGACGATCGTGTAGCCGTTCGACAGGTTGAAGCCGCTGCCGCACGGCGTGCCCTGGGGGTCGCGGTACCAGAGCTGGTAGTACTTCGTGTCGCCCGCGTCTACCTGCCCCAGGAGCGAGATCGTCGCGCTGGTCGCCGACGTGCCGTCCGCGGCGCTCTGGACGGTCTGCAGCCGGAAGGCATTCACGCCGATGCAGCGCATTCCGTCGCCGAAGGGCACGCACTCGTCGCCGCCGAAGGGCAGCTGATCGTCGGCCTGGAAGTACAGCCCGAACTCGCCCGGCACCCCGCCCGAGCCGACCAGCACCAACGTGTCATGCGACACCGAAGGCAGCCCCGTCGCCGTCAGGTTGCAGCCCTCGGCCGCGCTGCCGTTGGCGCACCCGTTGCCCGGAGCGCCCGGGTTGTTGCAGGGCGGAGCGCTGCCCGACCCGTCGCAGAAGCCGAAGGCCGTGCCCGCCCCCGGCGCCTCGTCGCCGCCGGCGCGCAGGAGCCAGTAGGTCGGGTAGCCGATGCCCGACATCGACCGCGGCGAGATGTCGTTCGCGTTGAGATCGACCAGGTCGAGCATGCCCGGCCCGAGCGTGCTGCCGGCGAACCACGACTGCGGGCCGCCGTTCGACTGGTCCATCGGGCCGGGGTACTCGCCCGGGACGTGGTCGGCGCTGGCCAGGATCCAGCCCGAGCCGCCGACCATCGCCGGCGCGGCCAGTGGGTTCGGATTGAGGATGTCCGTGTCGCCGTTGGCGACCACCGTCGCCAGCGACTGCACGAGCGTCAGCCCCGTGGTAGCGTCGAGGTCGGCGTCCGCGTCGGCGTAGACCGCGATGCGCGCGGCGTTGCCGTTCGAGACCGAGCCGGGGAAGAGCGCCGTGCCGTAGGCGGTGTCCACGCGCTCGATCTGCGACATGCAGCCGATCCAGTGCATCCAGGCCACTTCTCCGCCGGCGTTCAGGCCGAAGGCGTTCTCGCTGGCGCCGTCGTCGTACTGGCCGCAGGGGCCGAAAGGCAGGATCTCGAGGTCGAAGGTGCCCGCGCCCGCGGCCGCGCCGGGAAAGGTGCCGAGCTGGATCAGCCAGGTCGAGCCGCTCGTCACCGCCCACTGCATGCTGGTCTGCAGCACGCAGGCGTCGTCGTTGCAGATCAGCGCCGTGCCGTCGGTCGGACAGCCGCCGGGGTTGCCGGGCCAGGCGGCGGCCTTGGTGTCGACGGCGGTCGAGTTGCACGTGCGGAAGCGCGCCAGGCCGTCGTCGTCGGCCGTCCAGTCGAACCACACGTCGCTCGCGATCGCGCTCGTGCCGAAGGCGGAGCAGACCGCCTCGTTCTGGCCCTCGCTACCGGTCGTGGCGTTGCTCAGGTCGAAGGGAAAGGCGATGTTGTCGCCGGCGGGGACGACCGTGTGCGGTCCGGCGCAGTCGTCGGCGCCGCCGAGCCAGGCGCCGCCGGGCCGGGCGACGACGGCCGCCGCGCGCTTCGCGCCGGGCGAGCGCACACCGACCTGGGCCGCGGCGCGCGACGCCGAGGCCAGGGCCAGGGCCGAAACGGCGGTGCAGGTCGCGAGCGTCTTCAAGTCCTTCGAGCCCATGCTGTCGAGCGAGATGAGGGGACGATCCGAAGTCTACCACGCCCGGCGGGTCCCGGGCGGGAAGGCCGCGAGCCCGCGCGGGCGGCTCGCGCCGCGGGTCACTGCGTCTCGGGCTCGGCGCCCGACGCGAGACCGTCGCGCCACCTCTTGTGCGCCGCCGGGCGCACGAAGAGCGGCAGCCACTGGTAGAGGACGCGCAGCAGGAAGATCGCGAGCACGGTCCCGGCGAAGGCGAAGGTGTAGGGGAAACCCTCGATCCAGACCGGATCCTCGCTGCCGAGGTAGCGCGTCACGCCCGTCGTCAGGCCGCGCACCAGGAGCAGCGCCACCAGACACACCAGCGCGGCGTTGACCAGCACGATGGATTCGCGCACCGCGGGATTGTCGATGATGCCCTCGCGCACCTCGCGCTTGGGGAATACCTCGGCCAGCGTCCAGGCGAAGAAGGCCAACAGGACGTAGCTGTCGATCGCCAGCTCCGAGCCCATCGCGTGCGCCATGACGACGTGCGTCCCGTGGATCAACGCGTTCAGCGGCGGCACCGAGATCAGGATCGCGACGCTGAGCAGGAACAGGTTCCAGCGCTTGGAGAGCTCCAGCAGCCGGCTCGAGGCACAGTAGCGCCGGAACGAGACGCCCTTGCGCGGCACGGCCGCCGTCACCTCGTGGAACACGCGCACGAGGATGACGATCTCGAGCATGCTCGCCACGAAGGCGACCCACTTCACGACGTGCGACTGCGGCAGGTGGTACGTGTGGTGCGCGTAGTTGGTGAACGAGTTGAGCAGCCCCACGCCGAAGAGGGCGAAGGCGGTGCGCGACTGCGCGATGCGGGGGTCGCCGGAGCGCTTCTCGCCGAGGTAGAGCAGCGCCCCGTACACCATCTGGTTGAACGAGGCCACCAGGGTGCCGCAGGACTTCCACTGGATCTGCAGGTCCGCCACCGGGTTGTCGCTCACGAACGGCAGCAACCAGGCGTGACCCTCGGCGAAGGTCCACAGGAAGAACAGGATCCCGACCGACCACATGTAGACGTACACCGGCCGGCGCCAGAAGTCCTTCCGTACCTTGGCGACGAAGGTCCAGGCAAAGAGCGCCCATCCCACCGCGATCAGCATCGAGAGGGCCGGATGGAAGCCGAGGTACTCCCTGCCCGAGGTGATCCCGAGCGGCAGGGTGACGAGCGCTCCCAGCCCGGCCATGCCCCAGCACACCATCTGCAGCCGGAAGCGCTGCATGTCGGCCGCGCTCGGCGCGCCGAAACGGTCGCCGAGGAACTTGTACACGCAGGCGACGGCCGCGAGGAAGATCCAGGCCGACGCGAAGGTCGTGTGCAGCGGGCGCAGTTGGACGAGGCTCAGGTTGCGCTGCGCCATCCAGACGGCGAGCCGCGGGACGTAGTAGAGCGCCGCGAGCACGCCGCAGCAGAGCGAGATCAGGACGCAGCCCAGCGCGCACGCCATCGTCACCAGCACGACCTTCTCGCCGCGCCCGAGCTCGCCGTTGCCGAGGATGCTTCTGCTCACCGGTATTCGAACCACGGCAGCCGCAGCAGCGAGTTCCCCCGCGCGCCGCCGGCGCGCTCGAGCTCGGAGCGCACCGCGTCCGAGTGGCGCGCGAGGAACGCCAGCCAGGCGTGCAGCGCCTCCTTGTCCTGATTCGCGAACCCGAAGCGCGGCATGGCCTTGCCGGGGACGCCTTCAGTCAACACGGTCCACAGTCGCGCCCGGTCGAAGCGGTCTCCCAGCGAGGTGATGTCGGTGGCGTGGAACGCGCTCGACGGGTTGGGCAGGTGGCAGTCGATGCAGTTCTCGCGCTGGAAGATCGCCCGGCCGGCCTGCTCGAGCGCCGACAGCGGCTCATGCGCCGCGACGATCGCGTCGGCGAGCTCCTGCACGACCTCGCGCGCGGGGCGCGGCTCGACGGCCCTCGGCTGCGAGACACCCGTGCGGTGGAGCTCCTCCAGGTAGGCGGCCAGCGCGCTCCGCTCGCCGGGCGGCAGGTCGAAGGCCGGCATCGCGCCGGAGCCCACGGTCAGGATCGAGTCCAGCCGCGCCGGCGTCAGGCGGCTGGCGGCGTTGGTCAGGTCGGGGCCGATGAAACCGCCGAAGCCGTACACCTGGTGGCAGCTCTGACAGTTGTTGCGGCGCCAGACGCCCCGGCCGCGGGCGGCCTCGACCGACAGGGGCGGCGCGCCCCTCCCGGCCGGGTCGCTGTACACCATCCAGGTCTGGACGACGAACACGCCGATCAGACCGAACAGCAGGTGCTGCCGGGCCCGGACCTCCATCCTCGGCCGCATTCTCGCCGGAGGTCGGCGCCGGGCACAACCCGTTCCACGGAGCCGGGGAATTCGAGCGTCCGGCAGTGTGACGGTCCCTGCCCGGGCAGATAGGCTCGGACGCCGTGCGCGGGCGGGGACGCTCCGAGCCGCGCCGGAAGGCAGGAAGGGGAAACAGCCATGAAGCAAGGGATCGTACGGCTCGCGCTCGCCCTCGCCCTCGCTGCGGCGGTCGCGCCGCTCGCGACCGGCCGGCGCGGTCGGGTCGCGGGTGCGCCGCCGCCGGCCGTGCACGGGGGCGGGCACACCCCGCCCCAGCCGTCCGGACCGCCGCCGCCGCCGCCGCCCTACTACGGGCCGGGCGACACGAACCGCGGCGGCCGCCCGGGCACGCCCGGTCCCGGAGCGCCGGGGACGCCGGGCCCTTCCGCTCCCGGACCCTCCGCGCCGCGCGCGCCCTCGCTGCCCGCACCGTCCACCCCGCTCTCCGGCGGCGGCCAGGACGAGACGGCCTGGGACCTGTGGTGGCGCTTCAACCAGCACGACCTCCTCGCTCTGAAGGACGCGGTCTGGACGCCGGGCACGGAGAGCGGCACCGACGACGAGTTCTTCCTCGGCCACGGCGGCTCGGGCCGCGCGCCGGGGAGCTTGCGGCCGAGCGCGCAGCAGCTCGCCGAGCGCATCGTGCCGGCGCTGATCGCCGTGCTGAAGCGCGAGGGCCAGCCGGAAGTGCTCTCGGGCTGCCTGATGGCCCTGGCGAAGATCGGCGACGTGCCGGCCGCCGCCGGCCCGGCCGCACCCGGCGCGGAGACGAGCGGGGAGCTGATCGCGAGCTTCCTCTCCGATTCCAACCAGCAGATGAGCGAGACGGCGGCGCTCGCGCTCGGCGTGCTCGGCCAGCCCCGGGCGATGAGCGACCTGTCGGGCCTGGTCGCCGACGACGAGCGCGGGCGGCGGCTGTGCGGGGAGGCGAAGGTGCCCGCGCGCACGCGTGCCTTCGCCGCCTACGGGCTCGGCCTGCTCGCGCGCGCGAACGAGAACCGGGACGTGCGGCGCTTCGCCGCGCACCAGCTCGCGCGGACGCTCGCGGCCGACGACACCGGCTCGCACGATCTGGGCGTGGCTTGCGTGAACGCCCTCGGGCTGATCGGGCTGCCGAGCGTGCCGGAGCACCTGGCCGAGGACTCCGGCGCGCTGCCGCCGGGCACGTCGCGCGAGGCCATGCTGCGCTTCCTGCTCGAGCGCTTCGTGGACCGCGAGCTGAAGGAGCGAGTGCGCGCGCACCTTCCGCGCGCCATGGCCGCGCAGACGGATCCGTTCGACGGGAGCGACGGCGCGCTCATGGCGCGCGCGGCGGCGGCCGGGGCGATCCTGCGCGCGCTCGAGCACGGGCGCACCGAACGCGAGGTCGTCTACGGCTGCGTGATCGCCCTGGGCCAGCTCGGCAATGCCGGTGACGGGGAGCTCGACCTGCGCATCCGCAGGGGGCTCCTGAGGGTCGGCGCCGGCGGAGACACGATGGCGGCGAACCTGGCGCTGATCGCCCAGGCGCGGGTCGGCTCTCGGCCTGGGCCGGGAGGGGCCATGGCAGGCGCGGAAGAGGTCGCGGCGAGCCTGCTGGCGAGCCTGGCGCGGGGCAAGAGCCGCGTGCGGCCCTGGGCCGCGCTGGCGCTCGGCCTGCACGGGCACGGGCTGCGCCGGCTGGGGCTCACGCCGTCGGCCGACGCGACGGCCGCGCTGCGCAGCGCGTTCGGAGAGTGCCGCTCGGCGGAGGACGTCGGCGCCTACGCGCTGGCGCTGGGGCTCTGCGGCGACGTCGCCTCGGCGCCGCGCGTGATCGAGCGCCTGTACGAGTTCAGCGACGACCGCGCGCGCGGGCCGATCGCGCTGGCGCTGGGGCTCTTCGGCGACTATGACGCGATCGGGCACCTCCAGCGGCACCTGCCGGAGGCGGCCTACCGCCCCGATCTCCTGCGGCCGGCGGCGATCGCCCTGGCGCTCTTGGGGGACAAGACGCTCGTGGGCGAGCTCGCCCGGAAGATCGAGGAGACCGACAGCTCGGCGCGCAAGGCGGTCTACGCCTGGGCCCTGGCGCACGTCGGCGACGCGCGCGCGGTCGATCCGATCCTGGCCATGCTGGCCGACGAGGAGCTGCCCGACCTCGCGCGCGGCATCGCCGCGCTGGCCGCGGGTTTCATCGCCGAGCGCGAGCGCCTGCCCTGGAACGCGGCGCTCTCGATCGACGTGAACTACCCCGCCAGCCCCGCCAGCCTCTTCGCGCCCACCGGCGGCGGCGTGCTCGACATCCGCTGAACGCCCGGCCGCGGTCACTGCCAGGGTACGGTGCCGCGCGCGTCACTCGACCTGACCGGGGCCCGCGGGTGGCAGCCCCTGGCTCTGCGCCGTCTCCCGGTGCATCCTCACGTCCCGCGCCCCATGGCCCCCCTCGCCGTCATCTCCATCCGCGCCCTGTCCAAGCGCTACGGGACGGTGCGGGCCCTCGACCAGCTCACGCTCGAGGTGCCGCCGGGGGCGGTCGGGCTGCTGGGTCCGAACGGGGCCGGCAAGACGACCCTGATCAAGCTGCTGCTCGGCCTCCTGCGCCCGAGCGCCGGCGCGGCGCGCATCGCCGGCTTCGACCCGCGGCGCCGGCGAGAGCGGCTCGAGCTGCGCCGCCGCGTCGGCTTCATGCCCGAGGGCGACTGCCTGCTGCCCGGCATGACCGCAGTCGGCCTGGTCATGACCCTCGGGCGCATCACCGGCCTGACCTGGCAGGACGCGATGACGCGCGCGCACGAGGTGCTCGACTACGTCGGCCTGGACGAGGCGCGCTACCGCAGCCTGGACGAGTACTCGACCGGCATGAAGCAGCGCCTGAAGCTGGCCCAGGCGCTCGTGCACGACCCGGAGCTGCTGCTGCTCGACGAGCCCACCAACGGCCTCGACCCCAAGGGCCGGCGCCACATGCTCGAGCTGATCGACGACCTGGCGCACGCCCAGGGCAAGAACGTCCTGCTGTGCTCGCACCTCCTGCCCGACGTCGAGCGCACGTGCGACCACGTCGTCGTGCTGCACCAGGGCCGCAGCGTCGCCGCCGGCGACATCGCCGAGCTGACCCGCGGCGACGGCCTCTCGATCCGCGTCCGCGCCGAGGCCGGGGCCGACGAGTTCGCGCGCGCGCTGGAGACGGACGGACGCACCTTCGAGCGCGAGGGGGCGGACCGCTTCCGCGTGGTCGCGCGGCAGACCGAGCAGGACGCCGACGAGCTCTTCGCGCTGGCCGCGCGCGCCGGCGGAACGCTCGCCTCGGTCGAGCCCGTGCGTTCGACCCTGGACGAGGTCTTCCTGCGCGCGCTGCGGGAGAACGGCCCCGAGCGAACCGATGGCTGAGACCCACACCGAGATCTACCGGCCCTTCGAGGGCCGGCTGCGCTCGCGCGCGTTGCGCTTCCTGCCCTTGTGCCTGGCGGGCATCCGCGTCGCCGCGCGCCGCAAGCTGCCGCTGATCCTGCTGTTCACGCCCCCGGCCATCACCGGCATCGTCTCGTCGTTCATCGTGTACGCCAAGTTCAGCCTCGAGCAGGAAGTCGGAACGCGCGGCGTGACCGATGCGGGCCTGCGGATCGCGATCGCCATGGCGCGCCAGATGACGCAGGTGCACAACCAGATCGTCGGCTCGCAACGCGCCATCCAGACCTTCGCGCTGCTCGTGATCGCCTGGTTCGGAGCGGGACTTATCGCCGAGGACAGGAAACAGGGCGCGCACCTCCTGTACTTCTCGCGCCCGCTGACGCGCCTGGACTACTTCCTCGGCCACTTCTGCACCGTCGCGTTCTACGGGCTGTGCGCCGTGCTCGGGCCGGGGCTGCTCATCTGCACGGTCGCGACCTTCTCCTCGCCCGACTACTCCTTCCTGAAGGAGGAGTGGGACGTGATCGCGGCGACCTTCGGCTTCGCGCTGGTCTGCGTCGGCGTGCTGGCGGCCCTGGTCCTGGCCGTCTCGAGCCTGGTGAACCGCAAGAGCTTCGCCCTGGCCGGCGTCTTCGGCCTGGTCGTCGCCAGCCAGGCGGTCGGCGGGGTCATGTCCGAGCTCGAGGCCGACGAGGACTTCCTCATGATCGGCATCTGGTCGAACCTGTTCCGCCTGGCGGACTGGATGTTCGGCGCGCGCCGCCCGATCTTCCACTGGGATCCGCGCTGGTCGGTGGTGATCCTGTCGTCGCTGTTCGTGCTCTGCGTCGGCGTGTGCGCCTGGCGCATCCGGCGCCTGGAGGTCGTCGCGTGAGCGCCGTGGTCGAGGCCGAGCAGGTCGGGCGCTGGTACGGCCAGGTCGTCGGCCTGAACGAGCTCACGCTCGTGATCGGCCCGGGCGTCACCGGGCTGGTCGGGCCCAACGGCGCCGGCAAGTCGACCTTCCTCAAGCTCGTGGCGGGCGAGATACGACCCTCGCGCGGGCGGCTCGAGGTGCTCGGCCTGCGGCCCTTCGCCAACCGCGCCTTCTTCCGGCGCATCGGCTTCTGCCCGCAGCAGGACGCCCTGTACGACGACCTGCGCGCGCCGGCGCTGGTCGAGTTCCTGCTGCGGCTGTCCGGCTACCGCCGGGCCGAGGCGCGCCGGCGCGCGGCGGCCGCGCTCGAGCGCGTCGGATTGACGCAGGGGCTCGGGCGCAAGGTGGGGACGTACTCGAAGGGCATGCGCCAGCGCGTCAAGCTGGCCCAGGCGATCGCGCACGAGCCCGAGCTCCTGATCGTGGACGAGCCGCTCTCCGGCCTCGACCCGATCGGCCGCGCCGAGATGACGGAGTTGTTCCGCGGCCTGGGCGAAGCGGGCGTGCACGTCCTGATCTCGAGCCACGTGCTGCACGAGGTCGAGAACCTGACCGACCGCATCGTCCTCCTGCACCGCGGCCGCCTGCTCGCGCAGGGAACGGTGGGGGACGTCCGGCGGCTGTTGAACCGCCACCCGCGTCGGGTCGTGATCACGCTGCGCGAGCCGCGCCGGCTCGCCAACCGGCTGATCGGCCTCGAGGACGTCAGCTCGGTGCGACTCGACGGCGACGGCGCCCGCCTCTCGGTCGAGACGAGCGACATCGAGAGCTTCTTCCGCCGGCTGACGGCCGTCGCCGGCGAGGAGCGCGCCGGCATCCGGAGCCTCGAGAGCACCGACGCGAGCCTCGAGGCGGTCTTCGACTACCTGGTGGGATAGGAGCTCCGCCCGGACATGACGCTGATCCGCACGACGATCCTGATCTTCGGCATGCAGCTCACCCGCTCGCTGCGCTCGAAGCGCACGGGCTTCTGCCTGCTCGTGGCCATCGGCCCGGGCGCGCTCGCCTGGCTGATCCAGCGCTTCCCCGGCGCGCCGCCGTCGGTCGAGATCGTGATCTACCCGGGTTGGTTCCTGCTGCTGCAGGTGATCGTCCCGATCCTGTCGTTGATCGCCGGCTCGGCCGTGATCAGCGAGGAGATCGACGACCGCACCGTCACCTACCTCTTCACCCGCCCCATCCCGCGCGCCGCGTTGATGCTCGGGCGCTGGCTGGCGACGGCGCTGGTCCTGTGTCTGATCCTGGCCTTCGGCGCCGGGTTGCTGGCGCTGATGGCGCGCTTCGGCGGCAACCCCCCGGAGCGCGCGCACATCGGCCAGGGCGTGGTCGGACCGTTGATCGCCATGGCGGTGCTCGGTGGCGCGGTGTACTCGGGCCTGTTCGCGGCCATCGGGACCCTCTACAAGCACCCGATGATCGTCGGCCTGGGCTACACCTTCGCGATCGAGGGCTTCCTCGCCAACCTGCCGGGCAAGAGCCAGGGGCTGACGATCCAGTTCTACCTGCGCAGCTACATCGCCGGGCGCGGCGCAGAGGTCTGGCAGCGGATCGAGAGCTTCGAGCTGACGACCTTCGACCCGGCCGGCGAGGCGCTGGCGACGCTTCTCTGGGTGCTGGTGGTCGCGCTGGCGGTCGGCTGCGTCGTGGTCTCGCGCCGGCAGTACCTGCTGACGGCCTGAGCCCAGATCTCGCCGCGACGGCGCGCGGGCCGCCGGGCTCTACTGCTTCTCGTCCTTCTTGCGTTGCGCCGTGAGCGACTTCGACAGGGCGGCGATGTCCTCCGGCGAGATCGAGCGCGCGACACTGCCGAGGATCTCGACGAAGGCCGCGATCTCCTCGTCGGTGTAGGGGCAGCCGAGGTTCCCCTTCGGGCCCTCGCTGGTCGCCAGCGCCACGCCCTCGGCGTCGAGGAACACGAACCACGGCAGCCCCTTCCCCTCGCCGCCGTAGCGCGCCTCGACCTCCTTGCCTGCGATCGTGCGGTCGACGTCGATCTTCAGCGCGACGAAGTCCTTGTCGAGGATGGGCGCGACTTCCTTGGAGGCCGTCCAGGCCTCGAGCCGGTGGCACCATCCTCACCACGGTGCGCCGAAGATCACCAGCAGGCGCTTCTCGCGCTTCTTCGCCTCGGCCAGGCCGGCGGCGAGGAGCTTCTCGGCCTGCAGGTACTTCGCCTGGTGCAGCGTGAGGAACGCCAGCACCTTCTCGGGATCGTGACCGGGCTTGCCCTCGACCTTCTGCTCGAGCACGCCCGTCTCCTGGCTGGCGAGAACCTTCCCGTCCGCGTCCAGCACGGTCAGGTAGGGGATGCCCTCGTCGCGCAGGGCCGCGGCCCCGTACTTGTCCACCAGGTCCATGTGCTTGTCGAAGCGGCCGACGTCCACGTGCACGACGTCGTACTCGTACATCAGCTTGCGGCGCAGCGCGCCGTTCTTCTCGAGCAGGTCGCCGAGCAGGTTGCACCAGCCGCACCAGTTGGCGCCCCACTGGATCAGCACGCGGCGGTTCTCCTTCCTCGCGCGGGCCAGCGCCGCGGCGATCTGCTCGGCGCCCTTCGCGCTCTCGTCGTAGAGCGCAGTCTTCTCCTGCGGCTCCTGCTCCTTCCGCTCTTGTTGGGGCCCCTGCGGCGCCGGGGTCGCACCCGCGGCGGCAGGCGGGGCGAAGCCCAGCCCCGCGGCCAGGATCAGCAGATTCGTGAGTTGCGGCATCGTTACCTCCTCGGGGTCGCTTGGGGTCGTGGCTTCCGATCGACCGGCCCAGTCTAGCAGGCTCCCTCAGGCGTTGGGCGCGGCGAACCGCGGTTCCGCCGCCCGAGGGAGCGTCTCGCCGGGCGTGCTCGGACGCGGCTAGACTTGGTCGCATGGATCCGTCGCTGGTCTCCCGCACCGGGCTCGACCTCGAGAGCTGGCTGCGCACGCCCTGGAAGCGTCTCACGCTGGTCGCCCTGCTGGTGCTGATGGCGGCGACCGTGACGACGCTCCAGGTGCACGTGACGACGCTCCAGATGCACGAGTGGCTCTCCCTGGGCGATCGCGACGTGCGGCTCGGGCCTGTGGTCGCGCACCAGCTCCTGTTCTGGTCGCTGTGGGGCCTGCTCGGGTGGCCGATCGTCCTGTTCGGTCGCTGGCTCGCGCGCGTGACGAGGATCTGGATCGTGTTCCTCCTGCTGCAGGTGCCCATCTCGCTCGGCGTCGCCTACGGCTTCGTCGAGTACAACCGCTACCTGGGCGAGGTCGTTCAGGACGAGAGCCCCTTCGCGCGCCCCTCGCGCGGGCGCGGCCTGCGCGGGGAGCGCGGCGATGCCGGCGGGGGGAACGAGCGCGGCGAGGTCGAGCGGGGTCTCGAAGGCGCCGCGGCTGCCGAAGGTGTCGGGGCTGCCGAGGGCGCCGAGGGCGCCGAGGGTGTCGGGCGCGGCGCGGGTGCCGGGCGCGGCTCGCGCGGACCGCGCGAGGGCCGCGGCCCGCGGCGCGGCTTCCGCGACTCCCTGCCCTTCCGCCTGCCGCGCGAGCTCTTCGTCTACTGGGTCGTGCTGGGGATCGGCGCCGGCTCCAGCGCCTTCCTGAAGACGCGCAGCCAGGAGCGCCGCGCCGCGGCGCTCGAGCTGCGCGCCGCGCGCCTCGACGCCGAGCTCGCGCGCTCGCAGGTCGATTCGCTGCGCGACCAGCTCCACCCGCACTTCCTGTTCAACGCGCTGCACGCGGTCGGCGGGCTCGTGCGCTCCGGCGACGGAGAGAAGGCACTGGGCACGCTCTCGGCCCTGGGCGAGCTCTTGCGCACGACCCTCGATCACGGCGGGTCGCAGGAAGGCCCGCTGCGCGACGAGCTGCGCGTCGCCGAGCGCTACCTCGACATCGAGCGCATCCGCCTGGGGGACCGGCTGGCCGTGACGATCGAGGCCGATCCCGGCGTCCTCGACGCGCGCGTCCCGGTGCTCTCGCTCCTGCCCCTGGTCGAGAACGCGGTGCGGCACGGCGTGGCCCCGCGCACGGAGGGGGGGCGCGTCTCCCTCACGGCGCGCAGGGAGGGGGCGAGCCTGTGCATCGAGGTGTGCGACGACGGGCCCGGCTTTCCGGCCGAGATGCTGCGTCGGGTGGTCGAAGCCGAAGGCGACACGACCGGGCGGCGCCGGATCGGCCTGGCCAACGACCGCGAGCGGCTGCGGCGCCTGTACGGCGAGCGACACCGCTTCGAGCTCGCCAACGATCCGGCCGGCGGCGCGCGCGTGCGCATCGAGGTGCCCTGGGCACTGTACGAGGAGCACGATGCCTGACGAACGCCGCCCCATCCGCGTCGTGGTCGCCGACGACGAGCCGATCGCGCGCGCGACCCTCGAGAAGCTCTTGGGCGAGGACGACGAGATCGAGCTCGCGGCCGTGTGCAAGAACGGCGCGGAGACCGTGTCCGCCGTGCGCGAGGAATCGCCCGACCTGCTGTTCCTCGACGTGCACATGCCCGGCCTGGGCGGCTTCGAGGTGATCGAGGAGCTGGGCGACGAGAAGCCTCCGGTGGTCGTGTTCGTGACCGCCTACGACGCCTACGCCCTGAGGGCCTTCGACGTGCAGGCCGTGGACTACCTGCTCAAGCCCTTCGACGACGACCGCTTCCGCAGCGCGCTGGAACGCGCCAAGGAACGCGTGCGCCGCGACGCGCCCGAGCCCGTCCAGCGCCTGTCGATCCACCGCGAGGGCCGCATCGAGGTCATCGACGTGCGCGACGTGGTCTGGATCGAGGCCGCCGACCAGTACGTCAAGCTGCACACCGCGAGCGGCGTGCACTTGATGCGCGAGTCGATGACGCAGCTCGAGCGGATGCTGGATCCGCGCCGCTTCCTGCGCGTCCACCGCTCCGTCATCGTGGCTCTCGACCACATCGGAGCCGTGGACTCCAGCGGCGGGAGCGGGGCGCGGGTGAGGATCGGGCAGGGCACCTGGCTGCCGGTCAGCCGCTCGCGCACCGCCAGGCTGCGCCAGCGCCTGCGGTAGCGCCGCGCTGCCCGGAAACGCAGGGCAACCCTCCGCTCGCAACACCATTGGCGCCCTTTGCTCCAAGCCCATACCCTGCCCGCAACGCGCGGCGACAATCCCCGTTGGACGCCGCCATCCCGACGGCCTCGCTCCGGGGTCCGCGCGATCGGGATGCCGTACGAGGACAACAGCACAAGCGAGGGTATGACGATGCTGCGCTACCTGATCCCCGCCGCCGGGACATTGCTCGTCGCCGGCCAGCACCTGTCCACCGACTACTCGAAGCAGCCCAAGCTGCGCATCGAGACCGTGACCACCTACAAGATGGAGACGACCGACTTCTCCATGGAGCGCGACGGCGAGCCCGTCGAGGGCCGCTTCGGTGGGGGAGGAGGCTCCAGCGAGACGCGCCGGATCGTCCAGATCGACGAGATCCTCGAGCACAAGGACAGCGCGCCGTCGGTCCTGCGCCGCACCTTCGAGAACATCGAGGCCAAGGGCGAGATCGAGTTCGGCGAGAACGTGCGCGAGACCGAACGCGAGTGTCCGCTGTCCGAGGTCACGCTCGAGCTGCGCATCGACGAGGACGGTGACGTCGCGGTCGAGGTCGTCGAGGGCGACGAGCCGCAGGACGACGCGCTGCTCGAGGGCCACCGGATGGGACTCGCGCTCGACGCCTTCCTGCCAGAGGACGAGGTCGATGAGGGCGACCGGTGGGACCTCGAGGTCGAGGCCGTCCTGCGCGGTCTCGGGCTCGACCTGGAGGCCGTGCTCTTCCCTGCTCCCGAGCCCGAGGAGCCGTCGGAGGGCGAGGGCCGGCGCGGCGGCGGCCGGCGCGGCGGCTTCGGCTTCGGCCGCGGCGGCTCGACGGCCGGCATCTTCGCCAAGGCCGAGTGGGAGGGTGAGGCCACGCTCGCTTCCCTCGACGAGGACTACGGGGGGGTCACGTGCTGCGCCGTCACGATCGAGCTCGAAGCCTCGGGCGCCCTGCCCGAGCCCGACTTCGGCGGTGGCCGCCGGCGCGACTTCGGTACCGGCCCGTTCGGCGCGGGGGCGGAGGCCCTCCGCCCGCTGGACAGCACCTACGAGATCAAGATCGAAGGGCGGCTCTTGTTCTCGCAGGCCGACGCGCGGCCCGTGCTGCTCGAGCTCGAGGGCAAGGTCACGACCGAGCGCGTGACCGAACGCGAGCGCCAGGGCTCGACCATGGTGATCTCCACCACCCAGGAGGGCACCTTCGAGCACGTCGTGACGATTTCCAAGCACACGGACGAGTGAGACCCATGAACAACAACCTCCTTCTGCCCGTCCTGGCCGGCGTCGCCGCCGGCGTCGCCGGCGCGGTCGTCACGACCGTCGCCGTCATGCCGAGCAACCCCGCGGGGGCGCAGCCGGCCGTCATCGACGACGGCGGCCTCTCCCTGCAGCGGGACGTGGCCGCGCTGATCGTGGAGAACGAAAGCCTGCTGGCACGTGTGCGCGCGCTCGAGGAACGACCGCTGGCGCCGGTCGGGTCGCGCTCGGCCGCGCCCCTGGAGCCGACTGCCGAGCAGATCGAGCTCGATCAGGAGATGCGGGCCCTGGTTTCCGCGATGAAGGACCCGAAGTCGCAAGTGCCGGCCGCGCTGCGCAACAGCGTCGCCGATGCCCTGACCGAGATCCGCGCGCAGGAGCAGCTCGAGCGCGATGAGCGCCGGCGCCAGCAGGCCGAGGAGCGCATGAACGAGCGCATGGTCCAACTGACCGAGCAGCTCGGCCTGGACGCGTACCAGGCGACCCAGATGCGCACGATCCTCGACAAGCAGAACGCTTTCTTCGAGTCGATGCGTTCCGGGCGCGACGACGGGAACTTCGCCGACCTGCGCGGGGCGATGGGCAAGTTCCGCGACGAGACGAACCTGGCGCTCACCAACCTGCTGACGCCCGATCAGTACGCGAAGTACCAGGAGACGGCGGGGCGCTTCGGTGCGTTCGGCGGCCGCGGCGACCGCGGCAACCAGGGTGGCGGTCCGGGCGCCGGGCGGCGCGGGGGGAACCGGGCGGAAGGCGGTTTCTAGCGGCCCGTCGGAATCGTCGCGTAGCGAGGCGAGGCAGGGCGCGGTGCGGCCAGGAGCGGGCCGGGGGGACCGCGGAAGCGGTCTCCTTGGCCGTCGAGCCCGGCCCGACGAGCGCGACGACGCCGCGGCGCGCCCCGCGAAGCCGCGGCAACGAATGCTCCGACAGGTTGCCGGCGCCGGGACCGGTGCAGGCGCGGGTGCGGCCCGCGAGATGTTGACGACGATGTGAATCCGCGTGAATCTGCCGGTCGCCGCCGACACGACCCCGCCCCGGAAGTGCCCAGGAGGTCCCCGCCGGGGGGTGCGACCATCGATCGGCCCTGGTGACCAGACCCGCATCGCGGGCGGGAGGGGACCATGATGCGATTCGGGTTGCCGGCCTGGGGCGGCTCTCCTGCTCCGTGTATCGCGCAGGGCCGAAGCGCCGCGTCCCCGGCCGCAAAGGCATGAGCTACACGGAGGAGGACTGGATCGACGAGGAGGAGACCTCCCACCGCAGGCCGGACGAGTGAACGATCTCCGGGGTCACGGCTGCGCGGGTGGGGCTTCCTACCAGTCTGCCGGCCGTTCGATCCAGCCGCCGCTTCCGTCCCTCACGCGATGCGGTAGCTGGGTCTTGCCGAGGAGTACAGGTTGAAGCCGTCGATGTAGACGATGCTTCGCTTGGCCATGAGGGCTCTGTCAGCGGCAAGAAAAGGGGCAGCCGTGTAAGCTGCCCAACCGGCCATGAGAGGCCGGGGAGTCGTGACGTTCAGTATAGCATGGGATGGATCGGAATCTGAACCGGAACCAAGAAGTGGGGCCCAAGATGCCCGTTCCAGCGGCTTCCCGTGGCACCGTGGTGGGCGGCTACCGCCGCCCGGCAAGCCACAGGGCCTGCTCTCGCGACCACTCTTGCCAGCACGCATCCTCCGCCCGCATCGCGATCGTCTCCAGCAGACGCTCGTCCTCGCGCCCGCCGCGCACGGTCAGTTGAGCTGTGCCCATCACCGCCGGCAGGTACTCGGGGTACACCTCCAAGGCAGAGTCATAGGCCGCGAGCGCGTCGTCGGTCCCTCGGCGGACACCTCAAGTGCGGCCAGTCAGGGTCAACTGAAACCCGGCCAGTGAAGGGGGCGCGACCCGGGACGTTGACGCGGCGGAGGAGCGACTGCTTCCCGGCCGGATGAGCAACGTCTTGAAGTCCGAGAAGCAAGAGCAGATCCGCGCGCTGGGCCGACTTGGCTAGTCGCTGCGGCGCATCGAAGCTGCAGCGCTTCATGGGCCACGCGGATCCGCGCACGACGCAGCGCTACTACGACCACCTCGAGGTCGACGACCTGGAGGGCGCCCTCGACCTCGTGCCCGAGCTGCCGGGGGTCGCAGGGTGGGGCGGCCCGAGTCCCGCGGCGTTGTGCGATGGCCAGGGTTCGCCTTGACCCGCGGGTCGAGGCAGCGTGTTTGACGGAGCCGGATCGCGCGGGTGGGCGACCATGGTCGGGGGTGTGTGCAGCCACGGGGGATGACACTTCCTGCCTGCCCGCCAAGGCTGAAGTCGGCCTTGCGAGACGCCCGCTTCGAGGCGCACCAGATCCGCAGTAGAGTGAACCTCCCGACGCCCGAGTTCTCCGCCATGGCTCGCACAGCACCGGATCCTCCTCCGCCGTTCGACTCTGAGCTTGCGCTGCGCCTTTACCGTCGTCTCGGCAGTTTCGCCGCAGTGGCTCGCCAGCTCGGGTGCGCGGGGGCGACGGTCTCAGAGTACCTGCGACGACGCGGCATCCGTCCGCCTTCGCGGGTCACGCGAAACCCAGCAACTCTCGGGATCTACACCGCCTGGCGGCGCATGATCCGCTCATGCCGCGATCGATCCTACCCCGCCTTCGCGCTTTATGGCCGGCGCGGCATCGACGTGTGCGCACTATGGGAGCACTTCGAGCCGTTCCGAGACTGGTCCCTGCGACACGGCTGGAAGCCTGGTCGCGGACTCCTGCTCATCGACCAGTCGAGAGGCTTCAGCCCTCGCAACTGCAGGTGGGCCGAGCGGCGCGAGCAGCTCCGGCGCCGTTACGTGAAGCCGAGGCGGCCTCTGCGTGCCTTTGGCGAGAAGAAAGGGCTTGGCCAGTGGGCCCGCGACCCACGTTGCCGAGTCACGCTCATGGGCCTGGCGGCTCGGTTGGATCGAGGCTGGCATCCTGAGGATGCGATCTCCCTGCCACCGAGAGATCGTCCGCAGCGCCTGAGGCGCCACGGCGCCAGCGGACACATCCGAGCCGCACGGCGGAAGGTGAACTGGAGCCGCGTCGAGCGCCTGGTCCTCGATCAGGGGCTCTCGATAGCGGAGGTGGCACGGCGGCTTCGCGTGGGCTACAGCACGGTCTACGGCCACTTCCGGCGCGCTGGGATCCCGGTCGCCAGGAACAGCTCGCGGGGCCGAACAACTCGCCTCGCCGATGGACCGCTCTACGGGTCCTGGTGTGCCATGCGAATGCGCGCCACCCAAGGTCGGGCCAGCGGTCGCAGCCAGCTTCGGAGGATTGCGCCTGAGTGGCGGGACTACGAGCAGTTTCGTGCCTGGGCCCTTGCGTCCGGCTATCGGCGCAACATGTGCCTGGTGCGCCTCGACTCGTCGGGAGACTGGGAGCCGGCGAACTGTAGATTCGTGCCACGACGCCAGCTCCCTCGCTACCACCGACCGCCCCGAGGCGGGACGCGCCATCCACGCTGGCTGCTCGAGGCCTGGAACGAGGAGAAGGGGCCGACCGAGTGGTCGCGTGATTCGAGGTGTGCGGTCACGCTCTGCACGGTCCTGCGTCGCCTCCGAGCCGGATGGAGTCCGGAGGACGCGATCGAGACGCCGCCGCAGAGGCCAGGTTCTTCTGGAATCGTCCATTGTCCGATCAGGGCATTCGGCAAGACCAAGAGCGTCACCGAGTGGTCACGCGACAAGCGCTGCGTGGTGACGCATGGCGGCTTGAGGTACAGGCTGGCGCGGGGTGTGGCGCCAGAGACCGCGATCACGACTCCACCCTGGGGACTGGGGCATGAGGAATAGACCGACCTGCAGGACGCCGATTCGTGCAAGCGATGATGCGCGCAAGAACCGGGACCCCTACGACCACCTGGATGCCGACGACCTGGAGGCTGCCCTCGACCTCGTCCCCGACCTGCCGGCTATTTCTGGCAGCAAGCTGGCAACGGGCTTCGGAGGGGAGCGCCCCTAAACGAGGAAGCTCCGACGCAACTTGCGTTGTCGTCGGAGCTTGTGCTGGTGGAGACGATGGGAGTCGAACCCACGACCTTCGCATTGCGAACGCGACGCTCTGCCAACTGAGCTACGTCCCCGTTCCGAAGCGTTTTCGGGCCGGGATTCTAGTTCTCCGAGGCTCTTGACGAAAGGGGCCACGGGGGGCGCCGGACGAGCCGTGGGGCCGGGCCAGGGCTGGTACGATGCCCCGTGCTCCCGCCCGCCTACGATGACCCTGACGTCCGCGCTCGTCCTGCCCGCCCGCCGCGCGGCCCTCGCCTTCGTGCTGGGCGCCTGCGCGACGCTGGCCGCCGGCGCTGCGCTCGGCCAGGAACCCGAGGCCCTCTGGCGCGACATCGACCTGCCGCGCGGCTTCGCGCTCGACCTGGGCCGGGCGCGGGTCTCCGACCGCGCCGACGAGGGTCGCCCGGTGCTCGCCTTCTCCGACGGCCTGCTGCGCGCCAACGTGCCCATCCGCCGGCTCGCGAAGAGCGATACGGGGGCGCCCCGCGCCCGCATCGAGCGGGAGGAAGGACAGCCCGTCGAGGAGCTCCTGGCCGAGACCGGCGTCGAGCTGTCCTTCGAGCTGGGCCGCGACGGGTGGGGCTACTGCCGCCTGCTCGCGCGCGAGCCGGAGCGCGTGCGGCTCGAGATCGTCACGGGCGGCGACCCGCGGCGGCGCGTGCTGACGCGCGTCCCGGCCGCGCTCACGACCCACTCGGGCCCGGCCGGCGTGGCGCTCTCGTGGACGGGCGCGGAGCTCGCGCGCGACGAGCTCTACCGCGTCGAGCGCCGTGACCTGGCCCAGGAATCCGCGAGCTGGGAGGTGCTCGCCCGCGTGCGCGAGACCGAGTGGCTCGACGCGAGCGCGGAGCCCGGGCGGCGTTTCGAGTACCGCGTCGTGGCCGACGGCTCCGACTTCGGCAGCCGCGCGCGCGGCGTGGCCGGTGTCACGCCGGAGAGCGAGCCGATCGCTCTGTACCGGGGCGCCTTGATCGACCTCGTGCGCGGCACCGCCGACACCGGCCGCTTCGACCTGGAGGTCGCCTTTGTCGGGCCGAACGGCGTGCAGCTCTCGCCCCGCCAGGGCGTCGGTCTGCGTCTTTTGACCGGCCCCGAGAGCTTCGACTGGACGTTGCCCGACGCGAGCGGCGGCACCTACCGCGAGCAGCGCCTGTTCCTGGCGCCCGGTCAGGCCCTCGCGGCGCACTTGAGCGACGGCACCTACGCTCGGTTGGTGATCGAGGCCGAAGAGGACGGCCAGGCGCGCCTGCGGCGGCAGGTCGATCTCTCGGGGACGCGCGTCTTCCCGGCGCCGCCGCCCGCGCCCGAGGTCGTCTGGACACCGGCTCGCGGAGTCGAGTTCCGCTTCGGGAACGCCGCCTTGGAGGACCCGCGCGCCGCCCGCGCGGCGATCGTGGTCGAGCGCGAGCAGGGCTTCGAGCGCGATGCGTGGACCGAGCTCCTCAGGGGCGAGCCGGGCGCGCGCGAGCTCTCCGAAGCCGACGTCGCCGAGCTCGGGCTGCGGCGCTACCGCTTCCGCTACGTGCTCGCGGCTGGACGCTCCTCGCTGCCGGGCGCAGTGGTTGCGGTCGTCGCCGGCGACGATCACGGCGAGGGCACGGAGCGGCTGATCGACGCGGCCGTGCGCGACCTGGCGCAGGAGGATTACGGTCGGCGCGCGCGTGCGCGCGGCCTCCTGGTCGAGCTCGGCGAGCGCGCCGGGCCCCGGCTCGAGCAGGCGCTCGCCTCCGAGGACCCCGAGCTCTCCGCCGCCGCGCGCGCGATCCTGACCCGGGCCGAGGGCGAGGCGCGGGCGGGCCGGACCGGCGCCGGGCCGCGGGCCTCGCTACTGCTCGCCGCCAGCGCACAGGCGGCCGGGATCGAGGACGGCGCCCCCGCGGGCTGGCTCGCCGACGAGCGCGGGGCGCGCGCCCTGGCCCTGCTGTGCGACCTGCTCGGATCGGGGCGCGAACCGGCGGGCGCCGCGGCGCGCGAGCGTTGGCGCGCGCTCCTGTCCGAGGCCGACCCGGACTACGGAGTGCGCCTGGTCGCCAGCCTGATCGCCACGCTGAAGGCCGGCCGCGCCGCGCGCACGCCGCGCATCGACCTCGTCGCGGAGGGCCTGCGGCCGCGAGGCGTGCCCGACTGGGACCTGGTCGGCCTCGGGCTGATCGACGTCGGCGCGGCCGCCGCCGACGTCGCCGCGCGGGTCGATCTGGACGAGCCCTGGCGGGCCCTGGTCCGACTGCAGGTGCTGCACGACCTGGCGCGCCACGACCCCGCCCGCCGCGCGGCGGTCGGGCAGGAGGAGGAGCTGGCGGCGCTGCGACGCGCGCTCCTGGCCGAGACCCTGCTCGCGCGCCTGGCCGACCCGAGCGAGCCGCTCGCCCCGGCCGACCCGCGCTCCGCGTCCGAGCGGGCCTTCTTCGACGCCGCGCTGGGGGCGGTGGAGGATCCCGTCGCGCGGCTGCTCGGCGCGCGCGACCTGGCCGGGTTGCGCCTGGAGCGCTGCTCGGGAGAGCCGGGCAGCGGCGGTCGCGAGGTGCATCGGCTGCGCGCGCCCGACTCGGGCGAGCTGTTCGAGCTGCTCGAGAGCCTGGCGCGGGCGGGTGCCCAGGACGTCGATCTCGTTCTGCCGCCGGGGGTCTACGCCCCGCACGGGGATCAGTCCTTCCTGCCCATCGGCCTCGACGGGCTGCGGCTGGTGGGTGAGGGTCGCGTGGTCCTGCGCTTCGGGCTGGCCGTCAGCGAGGGCGTGGAGGTGATCGCCGACGGCCTGCACCTCGCGCCCGTCGACGGCACGGCGGTCACGGTCACGCGCGCCACCCTGCTCCTGCGCGACTGCGGCATCGAGGCCTCCAAGCTCGGCGTGCAGGGCAGCGGCGCCCTGATCGAGCTGGAGCGCAGCGCCATCGTCGGCGGAGACTCCGGCGCCGCCGGGGGCATCCGGCTGGGCGGAACCTCGCTCTTGATCGCGCGCGAGAGCCGCATCGAAGCCGACAGCGGAGCGGTGTACGGAGCGCGCGCGGCCTACCTCGAACGTTGCGTCGCCGTCGGCGGCACGCGCAACGCGCTCTCCGGCCCGATCGACGCCGAGCTGTGGCTGGTCGACTCCCTGGTCGAAGGCCAGGCCAGCGCGCTGTCGGCCTTCGCGTCCGGTATCCTCGAGGGTGCGGTGCTCCTGGGCGGCGGGGCAGGCCTGGGCGAGGCGCTCTTCCAGTGCCCGCTGCACGTGCTGATCGGCGGCGAGCCGGGGGACCTGGCCGCTCGGCCGCGCCTGGAGAGCTGCCCGCTCGGACGCTGAGCGCGGGGCACGGAGGCAGTATCATCCGGCCTCTGCACGCGGGCGGTCTGCCCCTCCGAATCAGCGATGAATGCAATGAAGGACAGCTTCGGAAGTCGCGCCGTGCTCGAGGTCGGCGATCGCACCTACACGATCCACCGCCTCGGTGCGCTGGCGCAGAAGGGGCACGACGTCGCGCGCCTGCCCTACGCGCTGCGCATCCTGCTCGAGAACCTGCTGCGCAACGAGGAC
>Ga0326597_10002745_pt1 | contig 26055 bp, 30 predicted proteins | sample RVTome_12_FD_203789 | JGI IMG/M metagenome (GOLD analysis project Ga0326597, IMG submission 203789) | Soil microbial communities from uranium-contaminated site in the Upper Colorado River Basin, Wyoming, United States - RVT100D185 | ecosystem: Environmental > Terrestrial > Soil > Contaminated >... | reverse complement strand
CGTCCTCGCATCTCCAAACACGCGCTCGCGCCGATCGGCAGGAAGACCCTGGTGTCTCGTCATACGCGCGCGATCAGTCTGCCGAGAGGGGACCCCATACGCCATCGGATAAGACCTCTATGAATCCCTAGACCGCGCTACCGGTTGAGAACTTCGAACACTGCGTCGGCGACTGAGCCATTTCATTCCTCGGAGACCCCACCGCCGCGCGGAGCGTAGCCTTGCCGGGCTTGAGATCCGCGCGGCCGGATTCGAACAGGATGTTCGGAAGGCTCACGACGAGGCCGCGGGCCGACTCGCGCACTGCGGCGATCCCGGCGAGCGCCTCTCGAAGCACGTCATCGGCTTTCTCCCGCTCCTGCCGCGCCTCAGCGGTCTCCCGCTCCGCGAGCGATCGAACGCGTTCCGCCTCGACCTTCTCCCGCTCGGCATCCAGCTTGGCCTGTTCCGCGGCGACGCGCTTCCGCTCGGCCTCGTGGGCTTTCTCTTCCGCCTGGGCGGCGCGCCTCCCCGCCGCGGCGGCCTCCTGCTCTGCGGCGCGCCGAGCTCTGGCGGAGAGCTCGGCGTCCAGCGCCTTCTGCTCCGCCTCGAGACGGCTGCGCTCCGCCTGGCTCTTGGCCGCGGCGATCGACGCCGAAAGCGCCGAGATCCGATCGGCATTGGCCTTTCGTTCGTGGCTGAGCGCGCTATCGAACGCGCGCTGAACGGCGAGTTTCTCCGCGTCCACCGCGAGACGGATCACTTCGTGGGCGAGGAGCATCTCGTTCTGCCCGCTGGTGCCTTCTCGATATCGCAGCTCCGCGGTGTCGAGCGCCTCCCGGGCCTTCGCCAGCTCCTCCTGCGCGAACCTGGCGGCGCCCGCGCGTTCCGCGAGCGAGACCGCGGTGCGCGCCGATTCGATGTGGGTGCGCTGCTCGCCTTTCGCCTCGGTCACGTCGGCCAGCGACTCGCTGTCGAACTGGTAGATTCCCTCGTGGCCCCGGTAGCGCAGCTCCGAGACCTTCAGCGGGCCCAGGTCCACCGTGGGCTCGCTGTTCTCCACCACGACGAACCGACTGGGCAGGCTTACGAGGAAGTGCGGCTCGGCGCTCACCAGCATGCCGAACGTCTCGAGAGGCGTCGACACGTCGAGCTTGCTGCGATTGCCCTGGAGAATGAACTCGCCGACGTTGTCGACGTGACCTTCGGGAGAGACGATCCACAGCACGTAGGTGTTGTAGTCCCCGCCGAACGCCGTCGCCGGCTTCAACTCGTCCAGCTCGATCTCGATCTCGGTCATGCCTTTCTTGCGCTCCACCTTAGCCTCGCCGCTCGCAAGCGGGAGGCGCGACGTTCCCTGGAGCTTCACCGAAATCGTTGGCCCTTCCGGGTAGGTCAGCGCCAGGATCTGGCGCACTTGGACGGACTCTCTTGAGCCGGTGCCAGGCCGACGGTCGAGAGCCCGAAAATGACTCCGGCGACCGCGGCCCTTTCCATGATTCGATTCCATCGCGTTTTCATAGCAGCTTCCTCCTTGGACTCCTTCTTGGACTCCTTTGATTTCAGCCTTCCCGGGCTTACCCGATGGAGGCTCACTCCCGAAGCCCCTCGATCGGCACCCAAGTCCGCAGTAAAAGTTTGCGGGTTCTCCATAGTGACCTCACGACCCAGCCTAAAGGTCTGTGGATCGGCGGGCCATCGGGCGATGCTCCCAAAAGCGGCGAAGATTTCCCCTAAGAGGTCGTAGGGGATCCGTCGTGAATGACGTCGACGGTAGCCTTCTGGAATCGGCTCCGAAGCTCGATCAGAGAAGGGATGGGACGCTCTCTGGCTAAGGGGGCGTCCCATCACCCGCGCCGTGCACGGTGCCGAATCGCTCCACTAATTCCGCACGGCCGTCGCCATCGCCATCGCCATCGCCATCGCCATCGCCATCGCGCAGCCCTACGACGAATCCTCCGGGCGCATTCTTCATCTCGGTGTACTGGCTGCTCCAGGAGTTCGCGTACACCGCCCCGCCCGGGGCTACCGCCAGATGCCGGGCGCACCGTGCTGAAGCAGCACAAGCAGAAAGGTCACCGAAAGAAACAACAGTTGAAGGAGGGGGAAGGGCCGCGCGCCAGCAACGGCCCTTCCCCAGTAGGCCCAGTTAGGCCTCAGCTTCGGGCGGAGATCGACGGCGACGAAAGAACTTCGTCCTCGATCCCCTCCTCGCCCCTGCGCAGAAGCCGCGAGGCGCCGCGCCTTACGCCGTCGGCCGTCTCTCGGGCAACTTCCTTAGCCGTCTCGATCGCTGCTTCGCCCCGGCCGATGAGGTCGGTCGCCTTGACGGAGGCGCGTTCCTTCAGTCGCTCTCCGCCGGCGTAGAGGTCCGCGCGAACTTCGCGGCCCGACTTGGGAGCGAGCAGCAGCGCCGCCATGGCGCCCAGTGTCGCGCCGAGGAAGAGGCCGCTCACGAATCCATAACCGCCGTTGTTTTCCATCGTTCTTCTCCTTGTGGTTTGCTCGACCGCAGCTAGTAGGCGGCCCCCAGACGGTGCTCGATCTCGCGTTCGGCGTCCTCACGGGCATAGCCGTATCGCTCCTGCAGCGTGCCGGCCAGCTTGTCGACGCTGCCGTCGATGCGATCCAAATCGTCGTCGGTGAGCAGGCCCCACCATTCCTTGACTTGCCCGCGCATCTTCAACCACTTACCTTTGAGAATGTCCTCGTTCATCACCGTCTCCTTTCTTGTTCGTTAGATTTCCCTGACCTTCGATCGATGGAGAGCAATTTTGATGCCATCGCTGCGAATCCCGAGAAGCCAGCTTTAACGCCATCTCCCGAGGTTCCGCCGGAAGTTTTGCCACAGCGAGCAGGAGGCTTCCGGAAAAAAACTTCTACGGGAGCCGTCACTCTCCGCCTGCGGCCGCCGGGACCGGCATCGCAACGAGCGAGAGGGGTTCGCTCCTTTCCGCCGCCGAGAGGATCGGAAACGGCACTGTTCCCCGTTGGTCTCCGAGCTCTCGGGCGAGGCGCTCGTAGACACTGAGGACCCGAGGAACGTAGCCTTTGGTTTGGGTCGCCAGAGCTCCCACGTTGGCGCGGAAGTACCCCGCGTTGAGCGGTCCTCCGTTGTACTCGGCGAGCACCATCGCGACGTCGTTGTAGGCCGTCTGGAGGAGGTCGAGATAGAAGGCGGCCATCTCGGTATTCTTAGCGGGGTCGTGAAGCATGTCGTCGCTGTACTCCCATCCCAGAGAGCGAGCCAGCAGTCGTCCGGTCGTGGAGTGGTTTTGGTAGAGACCGCGTGCTCCCGTACGGGAGACCACCGCGGGATCGAATTGACTGTCCACGATCCCGACCGAGACGAGGAGCAACGGATCTGCGCTGGGAAACTTATCCGAGGCGTCGAGGACGAGAGACGCCAACTCGTACGCACGGCTCACGCCGACCTCCGGTCGCGTCTTCAGTATTTCAGTCATCGCATGCTGAGTTCGTTGTCGGCGGCGCTCCCCAATCTCTTTCGCGACGGTAGCCTTCCGTCACCCAGGCCACCATTCCATGGAAACCGGATTTTTCACCGTGGGAAGACCTTAGGGGCCTCATCCGCCGCGCGGTGGGAAACCTCGAGCTCGTTCACCACCCTGTCGGCCCCGGCGACCGATCCGACCAGGGCGGCCGCGCGTTCCTTCTGGTTCGAGTCCGGTACGCGTCCGGTAATCCGTACGACGCGGCCGTCGACCCACACTCGAATCCATCTGGCGTCGACTCCTTCGGCGTGGAGGAGCCGCTCATAAACCGCGCTCTCGATCTCGAGCTCCGTCAACCGCTCCACGAGCTTGTCTTTCTCCGTCCCAGGGACCACGTGTGGATCGACCTGGATTCGATCAACGACCCCAAGCACGCCCGCGGTATCGCGCGCGACATCGAGAACCGCCGCTCGGATCTCGTTCGAGGGGACCGCGCCGGTGAGGGTCACCGTCCCGTCGTCGGAATCGACGTCGACGTCGAACGCCGAAGCGGACTTGGACAACGCCAGCGCGGTCTTGACTTTCGCCGTCAAAAACGCGTCCTCCGAGGTATCCCGAACGGTCTCGGCCGCTTGCTCCAGATCCCCGGCTACGGCCTTGCCGGCCTCGGCAACGTCCATGTCCACCATGTCCACGCCGCGGCGTCTCGTGAGGTAGAGCATTCCGATGATGACGGTGAGAACCAGAAGCAGCAGTCCGGCTCGTGCAAATCCACTCTCGCTAGTGAGCTTTCCCATGGTTTCCTCCTCGATCTTTCCATAGAGCAACTTCCATGCCACGAGCGCGAGCAGTACTCGAGCGGCGAGTTTCGAGCGCGACGGTCTTTTCCGTGGGTAAGAACTGCGCGGGAGGTGACGCCCTTTGCAAGAACTACACAGAGGGCGCACGCCTCGCGGAATTCGCCGCAAACGCGGGGAAGCGAAGGGACAACGGCCTTGAGAACGAGGTGACGCGCGGTGGCATGTCGCTTGCTGTTGCGGTTCAAGCTCGGTGGGCGGGATTCAGCCCCAAAGAGTCGTGGAGGTGAATCATGACGGAACTGGAACTGGCATTTGGTGCATTGGTCATCGCCGCCGTCGCATGGACTGTCGGCAACACGGGTATCGCGCGAGGCGCGGCCTCGTTGGCGACGTTCATTTTCATTGTCTTTCTCGCGATCGCCGCGATCCTGTTCGCCCTCGCCGTTCTGGGCGTGAGTCTAGCGATATGACCGCGGACATCTTCCGTTTCCCGGGATCTCCTCCCAGAAACACCGTAGTCCTTCTCACGGCGCAGGCCGTTCCTCTAACGCCCCTCGGGGTGCCGGAATCGGAAGAAATACCCGTTCGTCGGGAATGGGGATTCGATCTCGCGTTCGCTAGCGTTCCTGCTGTCGATCGATCCGCAGCCTTCAAGGAGAAGCCATTCATGGAAAGCCCAAAAACGCCCCGTCCGCTTCGATCCTCGTTCAAGAGGGGTTTCCGAACTTACGCCTGCCAGTGTCTCGCGCTTCTGGTGACGGTCAGCGGGGCTCTCGCGTTCCATGCCATCTCCTGCCATTCGCGCTGCCTACCGATTGAGGGAGACGTGCTCCCGTGTGCCGATATCCGACCCAACCCCAAGAGAGGAAGTGCGACGATGAGAGTCTTTGTTTTGGTCTTGCGGCTCGCGGGACTTGGACTCCGGCTTCTGCTCGAGCTCCTGGTAACGCCTCTCCCACCGTTCAATTCGGACCTGGATGTCGGGCACCTCGTCGATATCCCCCAACTGGTCCTTCAACCGCTTCATCTCGTCCTGGAGCCCTTATCCTCAGTTTCCGCACCTGAGGCCCTCACCGAGGGGGCGCCATCCGTCCGGGTCTACGACTCTCTCGGGTGGAAACCGTATGGCTACAAAGAATGGCTTTTGTTTTCATGGGGCATGCGGTCGATGGCTTAGGAGGAGTGGATACAAATGTACGGTTGGGACACACGATTTCTTGGCATCGCCGCGGCGGAGGCCATCGTGGGATGGACGGAAGTCGCGGGGGCGGCGACGACGATTTCGTGGCTGCTGTGCGTTCTGTTCCTCTCGCTGGCGCTGCTGAGCGGTCGGGGAGCGACGTGAGACGGTTGTAAAGACCGCTCGCGGCCGACGGCGATTCTTCCGTGGCGGGCTGGCACCGGAGATGAGGCCGTGCGGGGAGCGTCACCGACCCGAGGGAGAAGCGGTAGGTCTTGGTTCAACGGGATCTACCGCTTTTCCACTCACCCGCAAACACGGAGTCCATGAAGCGCAGCTTCCTCTTCCGGGGACTCTTCCTCGAGCGCGGTTCTTCGATCTCGACGCCTTGACAGCGCGGGACTAAGTCGAGGGCGCCCTCGCCGGAGGTCACCGGCAGCGCCGCTTCTGGATTGCCGCGGAGGACATGGTCGAAGTCGAAACCTCAGGAAACGAGTTCCTGAGCGACCGAGGCAAGGCGCAGATACGCGCGGCCATGAGCGACATCCTGCGCTATCCCCCGAACAGCCCTATGCCGCGGAAGAGGACGACCAGGACGACTTCGGAAGCCGAAGGGGGTCGTTCTCGCTCTCTACGACGAAGAGGGCGAGCCCGCGCCGCGGCTCCGAGCGATCCGCTGATCGCCGTCGTTTTTCGAGGGAACCTCCAGAAAGCGCAGGAGGCCTCGGCGGAGCGAGACCGCAACCCGCTTCCGCCTGATTTGGCCCGGAACGTTCTCGACCGCGGACTGCCATGGGGCGGCGGTTTCCACTCCCGGCCACAAAGACTCCGAGGACGTAAGCTTCGTCACGACGGCACCCCTTCGCGCCCCGCCGGCGCGGACGAACAAGAACGGCTACTTCCCGGGGGCAAAAGCGTATCACAAACAGAAGCGCGGGGGACGTTAAATTCTGCCGGGACGGGGATTGCCCTGGGAAGGATCCTCCTGCGGCGGCCCCGGGCGGCTCACCCGGTTCGGGTAGAGTCGTCGGTGGATCCTGGATCGGCGGCTTCTTCGGGCGAGGGGGATCGTCGATCGGGGGCTTGTCCCGAGGCTCCTTCAACGGGGGCTCATCGACTCGCGGCATTCAGGCGCTTCTCCACCACGCGCCAGTCGACGTTGGCCAGGAAAGCCTCGATGTACTCGTCGCGTTTCGCGCCGTAGTCGGCCATGAAGGCATGCTCCCAGACGTCCATGACCAGAAGGGGCGTCCCGCCTACGGCATGCCCGCAGTCGTGCTCTCCGATCCAGAAGTTATGGACCCGCCCCGCCGCGGAGTCGAAGTAGAGAATCGCCCAACCGACCCCACGAATGCTGCCCACCGCATTGAACTCGGCGAGACAGGAATCGAGGCCACCGCTGGCCCGGGAAAGACGATCGTAGAGCGCGCCGCTCGCCGGCGGCCTGCCGTCTCCCCCGAGGTTTCCGAAGTAGAGCTCGTGGAGCCTCATACCGTCGAACTCCCACCCCAGGCGCCGCCTCAGCTCCGCGTGCTCGGCGGAGTCGAGCTTGCCGTCGGCGGCAATGGATTCCAGCTTCTCCAGAAGCTCGTTGGTCTCGGTCACATAACCCTGGTAGAGCTTGAAGTGATCCTCCAACATCTGGTTGCTGAAGCCGTCCATTCCCAAGATCCCGCTGAAGTCCATAGCTTCGTAAGACATCGAGAGGTCCTCCTCGGATGGTTCTTCATTCTGAAGGGTCGCCTCCGGAGCCGAAATGGGGTGAATCACCGATACCGGCACGCGCCCGTACAGTACGGAGAAAACCGTATCTGTCAGCGATTCTCGAGGGGCGTAGTCTATCGGGCATGACTGCGGGGAACGCGGAAGTCGAGAGATTCTTGGCGGACCTCGCTCACGACCTCAGAAATCTTCTCGAGGGCCTCGACATAGCACTCTTCCGCGACCCGGGGGCGGCGTCGGATCCCGAGGTCAGGAACATGACCCATCGAGAGCTACGACCTAATCCGCAAGACCGGGAGCATCTCGACCGCGCGCGGCTCCGGGACAGCCGGGTCGAGCTTCGACCTTCGTCGGTCGAGCTCGACGCCGTTTGCCGGCTTCCGTCGACAAGCTCGCGCCCTTCCTCCGGACACGGCGCCTCATTTTCGATGGGGGGCAAGAGACCTCGTTCGCCTCGGGCGATCCGGCGAGCGTGAGCAAGATCGTCGGAAGTCTCCTCCACGCCGCGGCCCGGCTGACGGCGAACGGCGATCGCATCCGACTCTCTCTCGGGACGACGGGAGGCACGGCGCACGTGCGGGTCGAGATCCCTTCGATCTCCATCTCCGACGGCCGGGTAGAGCGGCTCCCGTCGCTTTCGGACGAGAGCGGCCTCGGATTGGGAATCTCCCGCGCCCTCGCGCGCCTTCAGCGAGGAGACGTGTGGTGGGACGCGAGGGGGACGAAGACCGCTCGATTCGATTCGTCCTTTCGATGCCCGAGGAGCTCGACCGCAATTGGCGGACCCAAAGCTATCCGTTTCGAGAAACGAGGAGCTCTCGATCCTGGTCGTGGACGACAACTTCGACGCTGCGAGAAGCCTCGCGATGCTACTCGCGCTCTCCGGATACGAGACCGAAGTGCGGCACGACGGCCGCTCGGCCCTGAAGGCGGTCGAAGCGCTCACGCCCGACGTGGTGCTTCTCGACCTCGGTCTTCCCGACATCGATGGCTACGAGGTCTGCCGCACGCTTCGCCGCGCGGAGTGGCCGACGCCCCTGACGGTCGTCGCGGTCTCGGGCCGCGGGGACGACGAAGCGCGGAGACTGAGCCTCGAGGCGGGCTTCGACGCGCACCTGCTCAAGCCGTCGATCAAACGGAGCTCCTGCGCGTCCTTACGAGATCATAAGAAAGAATTACCGGCCGGCTTCGCGCAGGCGGCGCTGGGCGAGAGGCACCACCCGGGGCCCGTCGTTGGACTGAATGGTCGCGCCTTCGAACGCCAGGGCCTGCTGAAAGATGCGGGCCGCCTCGGCGCGCTCGCCGAGGCGAAGATAGGCAAGAGCGGTGTAATAGAGCACCGTTCCCTGGGAGATTCCCGTGGTCTCGGTGAGGGTTACTTGAGGGAGGTACTCCTTCAGCGCCGTCTCGTAATCTCCGAGCTGCATGTAGCAGAGCGCCACGTTCAGCCCTGCGAGCCCGGCGACCGCGGGCTCCACCACCATCCGGTGCCGCAGATCGACGATCGCCTTGTTGTAGAGGAAGCCCTCCTCATTCAGCGGGATCTCGAGCGGGGTCGTCCCGACGGTCAAGGTCAAGGTCAAGGTCTCGCTCGCGCCTCCGCGCGCGAGAGTGAGGCTGAGGCTCGCTCCCGGTTCCATCTCCCGAACCGCCCGCAGGAGATCGATCGCCTTCGTCACCGGAGCTCCCGCGACGGACTCGACGACGTCGCCCATCTGAACCCCGGCCTTCGCCGCAGGCCCGCCGGAATCGACGGCGAGCACGATGGGACCTTCGGTGAGCCGGGTGTCGACGGCAGTGAGGCCGACCCAGCTTCCGTGGAGCTTGGTCGGGGTCGAAAGCTTCTCGACGAATGCGGGAAGCGCGTCCCGATCGAGATAGTTGAGAGAGTACCGGTCCGGTGCCGACGAGCCGACCGCAAGGAAGTGGAGCACGACGTCCTTCGTCAACCGCTGAGCCGGGACGTGCCCCAGGAGAATCGCTTCTACCTCCAGAGCCTTTCCCAGCTTTTCCGAAGTCTCCCGGATATGCTCCGGGGTCGCGGCGCCCGGATCGAGCGCCGGCACCAGACTTCGGGCGCCAGCGCCCCCGATGATCCGGTTGACGGCATCCCGGTCGGGAAAGACGACGTTCATGACCGAGAGACTGCGGAGCTCCGAGGTCAGCTTCTGTCGGATGTCCTCGAGATCGCGCGCGGGGACTCCATCGTCCGCGATGAGGTCCAGGACCGCCAGCGTGGGGCGGATGGGACATTCGAACGACAGAGACTCGTCGGCGCCCACCGAGATATCCTCGACGTATTTGCCCGTGGGGTGCTTCACCTCGAGACGATGATCTCCGGAGCATACGCGGTTCAGCTCCAGCGGAGTGTTCCCTTTGAACTCCCCGTCCAGGAAGACTCTGGCGTCGGTGGGATTGCTTACGACCGAAACTCTACCGATCGAATCGTTCAGCTTGACGATCTGTGCGGTGTAGTCCCGCGGCTCGTCGGCGCGAAAGGGAAACCGGACGGTCTCGTAGCACTCGAGGCGAAGCTCGATGTCGTGCTGGCCCAGGGGAAGCGACATGAGCTCGAAGGGCGATGAGAGCCGCGAAGGATCGAGATCCGGAGGCATGAAGCTGCGAAGGTCGGGAGGAAGAGCGCCGGAAGTCACTCCCACCACCTCCCCGTCGACCACCACTTCCACTCCCGGGGGATCGGTGATGATGGGGAGCCGGGCGCTGGTGCGGGTGAGAACCAGATCGAGAGTGTTGATCTCGCCGGGCTCGATGCGCAGGTTGTCGTCGACGTAGCCCTGGTAGCCCTCGAGCGTGATCTCGATGCGGGCGAGCCCGGTATGCACCTCGACCGGGAAGAAGTTGGTAATCCCCACGAAGTTCCCGTTCACGCTCACCCGCGCTCCCGCGGGGTCGGTGGTGACCGCGATGTAGCCGATGAGCTGCTTCTTCTGGTCCTCGAAGAAATCGACGATCTTGGGTGACAGGGATTCCGCGTTGAGGGCGTATCTCGGACTGTCCAGGAGCAGGTGGCGGAAGTCGTCTCCGGCCCCCTGAAGCTGCCCGGCGTCGAAGAACGCGCGCGCCCGCAGCTCGAGCGCCTGGTGCTGGAGATCGAGGATCTCGGCCGGAACCTCGCTCCCGGACCGCCGCCTTCCTTCGATCTCGTCGATGATTCGCCCCAGGAAGTCGATCGACTGGGACTGGCGTTGCGGATCCTCGAAGAGGACCTTCGCCTCGGTCAGCTGCTGCGACAAACGCAGGAGCAGCTCCTCGTCCTGGGCCGAGGCGACGACCGCGCCGAGGAGCACCAGCCCAAGGGTCAGTCCGTGCGAGCGGAGCGAGCCCGGCCGGGAGGAAGCGGCCGCGCCGGGAGCCATCAGCCCACACCAGCTCGTGGGGGTGGGGCCCCGCGAGCGCAATGAACGGAATGGCCAGGGCCGCGGGAATCCGGCCGTCCTCCCCGCGCGCAGCCATGAGCGCGAGCGAAGGGCGCCGCCCGCTGCAGCGAGCCTGCGAGCGGAAGCGAAGCGCGCGAGCGAGGAGCGAGCGCGCACTGACGACGCAGCGAGTCCCGCAGCGAGAGCGCCGGGGGTGGGGCCCCGGCACACTGAGATTGGAGCGCGGGGAGCGAGCGCGCCGGAGCCCTCAGCCCAGAGCGGTGGGGGTGGGGCCCCACCGCATTGATCGAAGAGGCGCGCGAGCAACTTACTTAAGATGAACGATGGCTTTCTCTTTCTCGTCGTACACATAGAGATCTCCGGAGGCGTCGACGTCGAGCGTCACCGGCTTCGTCAGGGCGGAGCCGAGATTCTGCTGGGTCAGCAGAGTGACGAACTGATAGGAAGCGTCGAACACCGCGATCTTCGCCTCCTCCCCGTCGAGAATGTAGAGGTACCCCGCGGGGTCGAGGGCGATGTCCACCGCCTTTTTCAGGCCCCATTGCCCCTTCTGGGTCTGGATGCGGGCGATGGCCCTGCCCTCGGGGCTGAGAACGCTCACGTCGCGATCTCTCTTGTCGAGGAGCAGGAGGTTCCCCACGGGATCCATCTCGACCGTAAGGATCTCGCGCGGCGTCGCGTCGGGAAACGGGCCTACGAGATCCCCGGCGGGGTTGAACCTCAAGAGCTTCTTTTCGTTCTCGTCGTATACGTAGATGTCCCCGAGCCGGTCCCGCACCGCCCGTCGGATCTTCTCGAGGGGCTTCGGTCCTTTCTCCGAGGGGACGGCGAAGGTGATGGGCTTCCCCTCGACCATTACTGCTCTCTCGTTGGCGACGACGAGCTCGCCCCGGGGATCGACGAACAGACCGTAGGGCTCCACCGCCTGCTGGCTCCCCGCGAGCTTCCCCTGGCGGTCGAACGTCATGACCCGCTTCTTGTCGCGCTCGAGGACGTGGATGCCGGCCGCGGAGGTCCGGATGGCCACCACGTCGTTGAGCTTGTCTTTCAGGACGGGATTGAATCCAGGATCGCGCCGGTAAGTCACGTTCTGTCCCAGCATGCGGGTTCCGTAGAGCCGAAAGAGAAGCGTGAGCCAATCGAGAGCCGACTCCGCTTCCTTGCTGTCCGGGTAGGTATTGCGCGCTTCCTGGAACTGCGCCATCGCTTCCACCGGATCGCCCTGACGTACGAAGCTTCGTCCGACGCCGAGCCGGGCGCCCGCGGTCCACTCCGCTCGAGGATGATCGACGATGACCTGGAAATAGGCGTCGACCGCCTCCTGGAACTTCCCCTGCCTTTCGAGCGCCGTGCCGGTTGCGAACAGCGCCGCGGGAATCCAGGGATTGTCGGGATAGAGGAACACCCGCTGATAGTTCGCGAGCGCGTCGTCGAGGGTCTTCCCCGTCCGGTCGGAGCGATAGGTCACCTCGCCCAGGTAGTAGTAGGCCCCGGGAGCGGAGTCGCTCGTCGGGTAGCTGCGGAGAATGGCATCCAGGTTGTCCTTCGCTTTGGCGAAATCCTCTTCCACGTCGAGGTAGTAGCGGCCGATGCGGAGCAGCGCGTCGTCGGCGTACTCGCTCGTCGCCATCGAGGTAACGATGATCTGAAAGTCGTTCAGCGCCTGGTTGTACCGCTGCTGCTCGTAGAACTGGATTCCGCTCTCCAGATGCTGGCGCGCCAGGTCCGACGGCGCTTGCCCCTGGGAGATCGAAGCGCCGAGGATGACCATGACCGCGATGGCGAAAACCCTTTTGCTCACCACGCCCCCCTCAAGGTTTTTGACCGATGACGTAGCTCGGTTTTCCCGCTTGGACATCGACTCGCTGAACGTCCTTCAACTCGCTCGGCCAGGTGAAAACGAACTCGTGAGAGCCCTCGACGATCTCACGGTTCATGAAAGGCGGAGCCCCGGCCGCGAACCCGTTGATGCTCACGGCGCAGTTGCCGGGATTGGCGCGCACGTTCACCCGGCCGAGCGGCGGAGCCTGGACGACGGTGGTCTCCCCCTCCCGTACCTGCGCCTGGACCACCCGATCGAGAAAGACCGACCCGGAGATCAGCCGAAGCTCGTAGGATCCGGGCCGAAGCTGGACGCTGGGGTTCGGGCTCGCGGGTGCGAGCTCCGTCGTGCCTCGCTGAACCGATACCGGATAGCTGGATTCGACGACCAACGTGCCCGGCTTTCCGAGCGCGGTGAGGACGACGGGTCCCGACGGGACAGGCTCGCCTCCGCGGAGCCGAAGGGTCGCGGTCTGGTACTCGACCTTGGTGAACGTGATCTCGTGCTCGCCGTCCGGGGGCAGATCGATCGAAAGCGGGGTCACCCCCTCGAGAGGCTTTCCGTCGAGACGCACCGACGCTCCCGCGGGGGACGTCTGGAGCTCGAACTTCCGGACGGTCGGGGCGAGGACGAACTCCAGAGGGTCGGGGGGTACTTCTCCGAGCGCCACCTCCGCCGAGGCGGTCTCGAAGCCGTCCATTCGCATCTCGACCAGGACCGAGTCGTTGACCAGTCCGGAAACGGGAAGCTCGACGCCGTCTTCGTCGGTGACGAGACCGGTGAGACGACCGTTGAGAGTGATGCTCGCGCCGACGGGATCGGAGTAGACCCTGAGCGTGTGAGCTACCGGCTTCGGGCCTTCCGGCTCCCGCAGAAACATCCAGTAGAGCCCGCCTCCGAAACCGAGCAGGACGACGACCACCAGGGCCCAGATCGGCGCCGCGAGGGCGCGCACCGGATCCGAACCCTGCTCTCGCGAGGTGGGAGACGGGCCCGAGCTGAAACCGACGGTCTCCGGAGGACCCTTGGTCGGCTCTCCCACTTCCGTCTCCGCGAGCGCCGACGGTCCGCGCGCGGTCACCGCCTCGCTTCCGTAGAGCCCGGTGAGCTCGTCGTAGATCTCGTCGAAGTGTTTGGTCTTCTCCTCGGCGGACCTCTGGCCTTCGCTCTCCTCCTGGTGGATCTCGCGCAGCGCGCGGCGCAGGAGCCGCCGCGCCTCGTCGAGCTGCGGATGCTCTTCCAGGAGCTCCTTCGCCTTCTTCGAGACTTCGTGCCAGTTGCGCTCCCGCGCCAGCGACTGGAGCGCCGAGAGGCGCTTTTCGTGGACGGCGGTGGTTCGAGGAAGGGTCTTTCGGTAGACGGAGAGGATCTTCTCCAGCTCCTTCGCCATGTCGCCCGCGCTGGCGAAGCGGTCTTCGGGCCGCTTCGCCAGCGCCCGGTCGATGACCCGCTGAACCTCCTGGGGAAGATCGGAGTTCTTCTGCACCACCGGCTTCGGCGTCTCGTGGACGATGTTGTAGAGAATCGAAGTGGCGGATTCTCCCGAGAACGGCCGCACGCCTGCGAGGAGCTCGTAGAGAATACACCCGGCGGAAAAGATGTCGGTCCTTCCGTCGAGCTTCTCGCCGCGAATCTGCTCCGGCGACATGTAGTGGAGGGTGCCGATCATGACTCCGCTCTTGGTGATCTGATGGCCCCCTTCGACGCGGGCGATGCCGAAGTCCATGATCTTGATCTGACCGTCGTCGAGGTAGCGCAGGTTCGCGGGCTTCACGTCGCGGTGCACGACACCCTTCTGGTGGGCGAAGTCGAGCGCGCGGCAGAGCTGGGCCACGATGTCGAGCGCTTCCGCGAGCGGCACACTGCGGCCGCCGCTAATGAGGGAAGCGACGTCCGTTCCCTCGAGATACTCCATCACGATGTAGGGCTTTTCCTTGCCGCCGAAGTTTCCGAGCTCGTACATGGTGACGATATTGGGGTGCGCGAGCTTGGCCGCGGCCCGGGCTTCGCGCTCGAACCGACTGCGGGTCTCAGCATCGGCGATGACATCCGAGGTGAGAGTCTTGATGGCCACCCGGCGGTCGAGAGCCGGATCGTGCCCCTCGTACACCGCGCCCATCCCTCCCCGGCCCAGGCGCCTCAGGATGGTGAACCGGCCGACGTGAAGCTCGGTTTGTTTCTCAGCCATGTTTCGCAGGAATCGACATCGGGGGATGCTTCAGGTCCAATACTTCAGTGCACTTTGAGCAGGATCGCCGTGGTGTTGTCTTCTCCGCCGCTCTCGTTCGCCGCCTGGATCAGCTGGTCCGTCTGGTCGACTCCACCGTCGCCCCCGAGCACGATGCCCAGAATCTCATCGTCGTCGAGCATCGTGGTGAGCCCGTCGGAGCACAGCAGCAGTCGATCGCCCGGCATCATCTCGAGCGCCTGGACGTCTACCTCGAGGTCGGGCCGGCCGCCGAGCGCCCTTGTGACCACGTTGCGCAGCGGATGGTGCCGCGCCTGCTCGCTGTCGATGACACCCGATTGCACCTGCTCGTTCACCCACGAGTGGTCGCTGGTGAGCCGGGCGATCTTCCCGTCGCGAACGAGATAGAGGCGGCTGTCGCCCACGTGGGCGATCTCGGCCACGTTGTCCTGGACCAGGACCGCCACCACCGTGGTCGCCATACCCTCGCAGCCGGCGCTGGTCCTCGCGTGCTCCAGAAGCCTCTGGTTAGCGAAGCGAATCGACGTCTTGAGGCGGTTCCCGTTGAGGGAAAGGCTCTCGTCGATGCCGTACGGCCAGGTGACGTCGGTATCCCCCGAGGTGAGCTTGATGAACTCCTCGATGGTCTCGACGGCGAGGCGTGAGGCGACCTCGCCGTGCGCGTGGCCGCCCATTCCATCGGCGACGACGTACAGTCCCTCGTCAACGTTCGAGCAGAAGCTGTCCTCGTTCAAGGGACGCTTCAGTCCCACGTGAGTGAGCGATTTGGAGGCGACGCGCATCGGCCGTGTGCTCACCTTCCCCGCGCCGGGCCCTTCTTCTCCGCCGCCACGGCTTCCGCGAGTGTCCGCTTCAAGTCCGGATGCTGAGGAAATTGCTTGAGGGCTGTCTCGTAGACCCGCTTCGCCCGGAGGTGCATGCCGGAGCGCATGTAGAGCGCCCCGAGCTCGAGAGACGGCTCGGGAGAGGCGGGGTGCTTCGCCATCGCCTGCTCGTAGAGCTCCGCCGCCTGGCGCTGCTTCGCCTTGTCCATCGACAGGACGCGCCCGGCGGCAAGCATGTACTCGAGCTTCTCGGGCTGGAGACGCATGGCTTCGTAGTAATACTTCAGGGCGTTCGTGTATTCCCTCGACTGCTCTTGGAGCTCACCGTTCTTGAAGAAGAGACGGGCCTCTTCCTCCGGAGTCCGGACCTTCCGGTCGAGCGTCCTATCATACTCTCGACGGGCCTTATCATCACGCAGCTGATTGTAGGCCTCGGTGATCAGCTGAAACTTACGATCGGCCTCCGCCTTCTGCGCCGGATCGCGAATGCGGTCGGGGTGGTTGTCTCTCGCGAGCCGCAGGTAAGCTTTCTTGATGTCGTCGGGACTCGCGGTCTTGGCGATGCCGAGGATCGCGTAGTAGTCGGGATCCATGGTTCTCTATTTCGTCCGTTTGGTCAGCTTATCCGCCTGCCTGCGGATCATCTCGGGCACGTTGCGGTCCTTGGTCAACGCCTTCAAGTCCCGTGCGGCCATCCGCGGCAGGAGCTGCGAAGACACCTCCGGGGGGGTCTTGGGGTTTTTCACCAGCTCGTGGGCCACTTTGTACCGCTTGGTCCACTCGCGCTTCTTTCCGATCTCCCGCAGCACGTCGGGCGCTACGTTCCTCATCTGGACGATGGCCTCGGCGTCCGCCTCGTTCATGTTGGGACTCGAGAGGACCGCGCCCCAGACGGTGCGGTTTCGATCGCGGATAAGCATCATCCGCGCCTGTCTCGATCCCTTGAGCCCCATGATCATTTTCTCGCTGACGTTGGCGGTCATGATCTGGGCGAACAAGCTCTTCTTCTCCTCTTCCTCCTCCGGGGTCAGCTCACCGTCGGGATGCTCCCTCAAACCGTAGAGCGCCTCCGCTTCCTCTCGGGACTTCGGAGGCGGCTCTTCTTGTTCCGCCGGCCCCTTTCCCAGATCGAGCTTGGACGGTGGGGGGGGTGGCGCTTTCTTCTCCTCGGGAATGACGCCGATCTTGAAGTCGTGCTTCAGCTCGCGAATGCGGCGCAACTGGTCCGAGTTCAAATTCTCGTTGGCCTCGAGGGCGTCGATGATCGGCGTGTGCCGGAGAAGGCGGGTCTGATTGACGACGATGAACTCCAAGTTGGTCTCGGAAAGCTTCGGCACCATTCTCCGGATAGCCTCGTCCGGAGCGTTCGCGTTGCGAACCACCGCCTGCTGCACTTCCTCGGAGTCGGTGTTCTCTCCCAGAAACGCCAGGGCGTCGGCGGGAACGGTCGGGTCTCTGAGAACCGTGGCGAGAGCCGAGGGGCTCACTCCGAGCAGGCTCCGCTGGGCGGTCTTGGTCACATCCTCGTCACTGTCGCGTGTGAGAAGGAAGAGCAGCTCCACCTGATCGAAGTGCGTCAAAGGGAGCGCCCCCGAGGCCGCCGTCAGGCGCACGTCCCGAGAGATTCCGCCCTTCTTGAACTGGTTGACGAGAGGTGAGCTCAACTCGCGGTCCTCAGAATCGGTCTTCCAAGGACACGAAGTCCCGATAGTTGTCGAGGGTGATGGTGAGATCCTTTCGCACCTGCCCCGACCGGCCGAGAGGAATCGCCGGCCGGTCGTTCAGAAGGAGCTTGACGCCGCCCGCGTTTCCGAGCCAGAGGCGGAGCTCGCGGAGCGCCATCACCTCTTGGCGGAATCCCCGGTCCTTCAGCCCGGAGACCACCACCTCCCCATCGGCCGCGATCTCGAGCCAGCACGATTCCTCGACCGACAGCACCAGTCGCAGGTTCCCCTCGAGGGGCGGGGTCTCGGCGGGAAACGGGGAGGGCTGAAGCTCGATCCCGGCGGCCGCGGACGGCTCCTGGATCACCGGAGCTTCCCGCTCGAACGCCGGAGGGGGAGCGGCCGCGCCCCCTCCAGTCGACGCCGGCATCGCCCTCAGCAGAAGAACGAGACCGAGGCCGATCCCGAGTGAAGCCCCGACCCATTTCAACCACGCGGGCAAAGGGAGAAAGCTCGACAAGCTCAAAGGGGCCCCGGGCCCCGATTTCGCCTCGCCCTGGGAAGGTTTGTCCTTTCGGGAGAAATCGTAGGCGTTGACCGCCCGATCCTCGTCGAGACCGAGATAGCGCGCGTAGGCGCGAAGGTAGGAACGACGATAGAACTCGCCGGGAATGACGTCGAGCCGATCGTCTTCGAGCGCCTGGAGGAAACGGACGCCGATCCGCGTCTCCTCGGAGATCTGCTTCAAACTGATGCCGCGGAGCTCTCGCTCGCGCTTCAACCTCTCGCTCAGCGATGCCATGACACGATGCGCTTCTCGATAGGGTCCTTTGGGCTCACGGAGACTGCGTAGGAGATTTTCAACAGCCGTCCCGCCCCCATTGCTAGCTTCCGAAGGGAACGAAGCCTCTATCCCTTTCAGGCTACGGCATTTTTGCCGCTAGACCATCCCCGTCATTGTGTCAGACCGGTCGAGCGCCTGTCAACGCGCCCGCCAGCGCCGCGAGGTATTTTCACCACTCAGAATCCTCTCGGCGCCGAATCGGACGACCGGGGGCAGAGGCTTTTCGGCAAGGAGTTTTCGAATCTCCTGAGCCGACAGCCCCGCGAGCACCTTCAGCGCCGAGTGGACCGGAGTGCGACGATGACAGAGGACGCCAACCCGGACCGAAGGACGCGAGATCCAACGCTCGCTCGCGGCCACCACTCGCAGGACCTCGACCGGGGTCTTCTCCCGCCTCACGATCGCCACCACCTCGGCCTCGAGAAGCCGCGGGTTCGAAAGAAGCGCCGCGATCACCCGATGACTTTCGTCGGCGGCGAGCACCGAAAGCAACCCCGGGGGCGCGCTCCGCGCGAGAGAGATCTTCTCGCCCAGCTCCAGCTCGGGGAGTCTCTCCCTGAGCCGGCTCTCGGCCGCGGCCCGAAGAGGCATCTGAAGCCGAACCTCTGTCGCAATGCGCAATTGATCTCGCCACAGGAGCAGGCTCAGAAGCCGGAGGGAGAGCGTGCGCGGGGTCTTGGCGTGGAGCACGATCGCGGCTCGAATCAGGTGCCGGCCGTCCCAGCGTTGGTGCCGGGCGATCGCCTCGATGACGGAGCTCGGAAGCTCGCGCTTCCGGAGAAGCTTCAGGAGGTGCGCCTCGTCGGTCGCGGGGTGATCGAGCAGAGGTGCCACGTCCTCGGGGGTGCTGTGGGGGCCGGCGGCTTCGACCCAGGCGGACGGCGTCATGACTCGAGGCGATCGAGCCGTTCGAAAAGAGCTCGAAGGCTTTTCTCTCGCTCGAAGACCGAAATCCCCGCGATGCCGCGAGCACCGGCATTCGCTATCTGCGAAATCCGCTCGGGGGTCACGCCGCCGAGCGCATAGACGGGTATCGGCACGGAGGAAACGACCTCTGCCAAGACTTCGAGCCCGACGCCCGGATGACCGGGCTTCGAGGACGTGGGGAAGACGGGCCCGAAGAGGACGAAGCTCGCACCCTCTTCGTAGGCGCGCGCGACGGCCTCCCGGCTATGGGTGGACCGCGAAACGACGAAGTCTGGGGGTGCTACCCTTCTTACCGCCGCGACCGGGAGCCCATCCGCGGGCAGGTGAACTCCGCCGGCTCCGGCCGAGAGCGCCACATCCAGGCGGCCGTTCACGAGGACCTTCGCCCCGGCTCCGGGGGAAAGACCGACGAGCCGCTTCGCAAGGGCTTCGACCTCTCGAGCGGGACGCTCCCGCCGCCGCAACTGAACGAAATCCACTCCGAGGGCGAAAGCCCGTTCCACGTGATGGACGAGTCTCGTCTCGTCGACATCCGCGGTGATCATGCAGGTGGAAAGGCGGCGGCGAAACGACATCATCCTCTCGGAGAAATTCAAGAATCAAACGCAAAGACGCAAAGACGCAAAGAGGAAAACGACGAACGAATCGATCCTGGCTCTTTTATTCCTTGCGTCTTGGCGTCTTTGCGCCTTTGCGTTTTTTTCCGTGTGATTCGAGAACCTGTCCTCAGGCTCGATCGTCCGAGGCCACCGCGGCCTGGCGGTGTGCGGGCGTCTTCTCCTCGGCTCCCCGCTCCTCGTTCGAGCGCGGAAACTCGAGGGACGCTCTTCGCCTCCGATTCAGGACCTCGCTCAGGCCCATGTAGATGTTCGCGAGACCGAGGCCGGCGACCGCTCCGCGGAGCGCCGGCGCCAGCAGGATCGCGCGCAGCGAGGGGTAGGCCTCGAGAAAATAGTTACGCTCCCAGATCGCGGACCAGGGTACGAGGATGAGGAAGATCCCCACTTCGAGGCAAACCACGACGTACAGGATGAACCACTGACGGTCTCCCATGATGTCTTCGGCGCCAGCGTCGACGGCACGAGACGCGATCACTCGGGCTTCGCGGCCGCCGGAAGCTCTACTTCCGCGCCGCCTGCAGCTCCTTCACTCGCTCCTGGACGTCGCGAAACTTGATGTTCTCGCGAAAAATCTCCATGTACAGCTGGAGCGCCCGCTCGGGCTGTCCCGCGGCCTCGTAAGCTTGAGCGAGGTCGTAGCGAAGGCCGTGGTACTCCTCCTCCCTCCGACCGGGGATCGCGAGGCCCTTCGAGAACCACTTGATGGCGATGTCGGGCATTCCTTTTTCCATGAAGCAGAGCCCGAGCATGCTGCAGCACTCGAGGCTTCTGACCTCATCCTTCGCCGCGAGCTGGAACTCAGCGATGGCCTCGTCCAGAAGCCCCATCTCCTTGTAGGCGATTCCGAGGTTGTAGCGGGTGTCGTAGTCCTCGGCGCCGAGCTGCTTCTCGACGCCCTTGCGGAACTCTCGGAATATCTGGTCGAGACCTGGATCGGTGAGCGGACCCTCGGGCTCCGAATCCTCTTCCTCGACGGCGCTGTGGGTCCCGAAAATCTCCTCGGAAAGCTCGGAGGCAAGGTCGATGAAGTCGGTTTCGGCAGCGGGCCTCGCCGCAGCCTGCCGGACGGCGGCGGGCTCGGGCTCGCTCAGATCGACGAGCGACTCGAGCTCGTCCTCGAGCGAGTCTTCGGCGAACTCGACTTCCAGGGCATCGGAAGGGATCGGGGAAGCGATCGGCTCGGGCGCAGGCGCCTTGCGCGCCGGCGGCGGAGGTGCTGCGGCGGGTTTCTTCTCGGGCGCTCCGGCGGCCGGTGTCTTGAGAAGGCGGGCCGGTTCTTTGGCCTCCTTCTGAATCTGCTCCGAGGAAAAGCCGAGCTCCTCGACCTTCGCGAGAATCGAAGGCTGCCCTGGGTGCTTCTTCAAGAGCTCGCGCAGCGTGTCCCGCGCATCCTCGTACAAGCCGAGGGCGATGTACTCGTCCACTTCGTCGAGCTCGGCCACGAGAGGCGATTCCGCGGTCCGGGCCGCGGGTGCCGGAGCGGGAGCCGCTTTGGGCGCCGGCGGCTCGGGCCGGGGAGCCGCTTTCGGTTGAGCCGGCGGCGGAGAAGGCTTCGGCGGAGGAGCTGTCTGCCTCGGCTCGACACCAGGCTTGGGGGGCTTGGGGGGCTTTGGGGACTTGGGAACCTCCTCTACTTCTATCGCCTCCTCGTCCTCGAGGCCGAGGTTCGTCAGATCCGATAGGTCCATCTCGATGTCGGCGGAGCTCGGAATGTCGATCTGGAAATCGGAGCCGTCGTCCCCGGAGGCGTCGAAGCTGGGCGAGAAGGTTTCTTCCTCAACGGGCTCGACGGGCTTACCGGCCTGGGAAGCGGCGAGCTCGAGCGAGGGCTCGTCCTCTTCGCCGAGATCCACCGAGAACTCCTCGTCGAAGGCCGGCGAGGGCGAGCCCGCTCGGACCTCGTCCTCGATTTCAACCTCGAACCCATCGTCGAGACCCGAGGCGGAGGCGACGGGCTCTTCCACGGATATCGGGATCTCCGCCGACGAGACCTCCAAATTGATCTCGATCTCCTCGGGTCCGGTATCGACTTTGACTTCTTCCCCGAGTCCGCTCGAAGCGAACTCCACTTCCTCCGGGAGCTCGTCGTCGATGGATACCGAGATCTCCTCTTCCCCCACGTCGTCGGCGCCCGTGAGATCGATGCTGTCCTCGGACTCGGCCGCTTTCGACAGGCCTCCGAAGTCGCTTCCCGCTGCACCCCAGTCGACTTCGATCGGCGCCTCCTCCGAGAGCGGCGCCGCGACCGAACGCGCCTCCGCGGGCTCGTCCAGGCTGACGTCGATCTCGGGCTCATCGAAGCTCGCGTCGTCGAACGAGATGGAAATCTCCGCCTCGGACGGCGGACTCATCCCGGCGAAGACCGGTCGTTCCTCGTCCATCGAGGCGATGTCGATCTCGATCCCGGCGTCTCCGAGATCGGACTCGGTCTCGGTCGCGAGAATCAGCTCCGGTTCCTCCTCCAACGCGATCTCGGGCTCGGCCATCCGGGAGGCGAGCGCGGGGTTCAGCTGGGCCGCTTCCTGACGGGCGCGGCCCGCCTCCGGACTCCGGCCGAGCCTGTCATAGACCTGCGCAACGTGCATGAGCTGCTCGCCCGCCTCTCGGTTCATCCCCTGATCTTTGTAGATCTCGATCAGCTTCTCTCTCGTCTCGACGTGGAAACGGAAGCTCTCGAGAACGTCCACCAGCTGGCCGATGGCCTTGTCCACCAGCCCGTAGCGGACGAAGACCTCCGCCTCGGTGAGCTTCTCCTTGATGTTCTCGTCTTCCTCCTGAGTCAGCTCGACCATGTCGCCGAGGTCGATGGCCGAAGCCGCGGCGGGTGCTTTCGGCTCGTCGAGACTCAAATCGGAGAAGCTGCCTTCGACTGCCTGGCTCAAATCGTCGCCGAAGGAACCGAAGTCGGGAATGTCCGAAATCTCCGATATAGGGGACTTCGTCGGCGGCGCCGGGCGCGGCGGTGGCGCTGGCGCGGGCCGGGCCTGGACACGAGGGGGCGGAGCGGGAGCCGCGGGTTTCGGAGGGGGTGCCGCCGGTCGCAGCGGCGGCGCCGGAGCCGGCTTCGGCGCGGGCTCGGAGGCACGCGCGGGGCCCGCGAGCTTGGATTTGAAGAACTTCAGGCGATCCTTGTGTTGCGAGCTCTCCGGATCGATTTCCACCAGGCGCTCGGCGACCGAGACCGCCTTCTGGTAGTCCCCTGCGCGGCTGTAGGCCTCGCACAGACTGTCGTAGGCGGCAACCCGCCCGGAATCCTGCTTGAGGATGGTTGCGATCTCCGCGAGCTTGAGGAGCGTCTTGATGTGGTAAGGGTCTTTGGAGAGGACCTTCGACAGCAGCTCGGTCGCTTTCTTTCCCTCGCCCTGGGCGACGTAGCGATCCACGAGCGGGCTCAGCTCCTCGAGGGCGGTATCGAGCTTCGACTGAGCGATGCGCAGGTCGGCGAGCCGGAGGATGTTCTCGGGATTCCCCGGCTGGACCGTCGCCAGCTCCTGGAAAATCATCTGGGCATCGTCGGTGTTGCCGGCGGCGAGGTAGGCCTCGCCCAGCCGCCCGAGCACCGCAGGGTCGCCGGAGGCGCTCCTCCGAACCTCTTCCAGGAGCCGGACCGCCTGGGCGTGGTTGCCCTGCATGGAGCAGGCCTGGGCCAGCTTGATCTTGAGGGCCGGATCGCTCGTTTGAAGCGACCGGCCCTGCTCGAGAATCTTGACCGCTTCGTCGACCAGGCCTTGACCGATGAACTGATCCGCGATGCCAACGTATTCCCGAGACGCTTCGTCCGGCTTCCCGTTCTTGTTCAGGAAGTCCGCATACTTGTACCGGATCTTGACGTCCTGGGGGTCGATCTCCGCGAGCTTCTTGAAGACTTCGGCGGCGGCGCGCTTGTGACCCTGCTTGTTGTAGAGCTCGACCAGCGTCTGATAGTAGGACTTGGCCTCCATCAGCAGGCCTTCTTCGGCCTGGAGCTCCGCGAGATTGCGCATCGCGGGCTCGTTCTGAGGGTCGAGCCTCAGGACCATCTTGTGGGTCGCGATCGCGCGGACGTTGAATCCGTCCTTGCGGTAGTGATCCGCGACCTGGGCGTACTTCTTGATGGCCTCGTCGTTACGGCTGATTCGGGCGTAGAGATCGCCCACGGTGCGGATAATGTTCCAGTCCTTCGGGTTCTCCTTCAGCCACGACTCGTATTCCGCAATCGCCTTGTCGATGCGGTTCTTCTTGATGTAGTTCTCCGCGGCTTTGAAGACACGGTCTTTGTTCAGCGCCATGTGCTCGAAGACCTCATGCCACCGCGGTCAGCCTTAGCATCTCTCGGGTTCGGTTCTGGGATTCGCCCTGGAACTTCAGCTCGTGCGCTTCTCGCGCAAGCGGGCCGCCTTGCCCTTGCGCTCGCGCATGTAGTACAGCTTCGCCCGGCGCACGTGGTGAGAGCGCACGATCTCGATCTTGTCGATGGTGCGGGCATGGAGGGGAAAGATTCTCTCGACACCGGTGCCGAAGGAGCTCTTGCGGACGGTCATGGTGGCGCGGGCCCCGCTCCCTTTGAGCGCGATCACCGTACCCTCGAAGACCTGCACCCGCTCCTTGTCGCCCTCCTTGACCCGCACGTGCACCTTGACCGTGTCCCCCGATCGGAGCTCGGGGAGGTCGCTCTTGAGCTCGCGGGCATCCAATTTGTCGATGACGTTCATGGAAGCATTCCTCTTCTGTTCAGGCTTAATCAGACTTTGTTGAAACTCGATAGGGTTCTAATGCCGCTCCCGTAGCAGCTCCGGCCGGCGCGACCGCGTGTCCGCGAGAGCCCGGCTCTCCCGCCACTCGAGAACGGCGGCGTGATCTCCCGAGAGCAGCACCTCCGGCACTCTCAGGCCCCGGAACTCCGCGGGACGGGTATAGTGGGGATGGTCGAGGACGCCGCGGCTGAAGGAGTCCTCTTCCGCCGATTGAGGATCGGAGATGGCGCCGGGCAAGAGACGCACCACGGCGTCGATCACCACCATGGCGGGAATCTCCCCCCCCGAGAGGACGTAGTCCCCGATCGAGATCTCCTCCGCCCCCGTGGTCTCGACGAAACGCTCGTCGACTCCCTCGTATCGGCCGGCGACGAGGACCAGATGCTCCTCATCGGAAAGCTCCTGCACTTTCGGCTGATCGAGGGGGATGCCTCGGGGACTGAGGAGCACGAGCCTGGGAGCTCCGCCCTCGCCCATACCGGCGATCGCTTCGAATGCGGAGACGAGAGGCTCGACCTTCATCACCATGCCCGGGCCGCCGCCATAGGGCGCGTCGTCGGTCGTGCGATGGCGGTCCTTGGTCCACGAGCGCAGGTCGTGCACCTGGACCGCGACCAACCCCGCCTCTCGGGCGCGGCGCACGATCCCGAAATCGAAAACTTCCCGGAACATGTCCGGAAAGATGGTTACGACGTCAATTCGCATTCAAGCTCACGAGTCCTTCGGGTGCGTCGATGTCGACGCTCCCCCGAACGGGGTCGATGTTCTTCACAATCTCGCCGCAGAACGGCACCAGAGTCTCCTCGCCGCTTCTTCCGCGCACCACCAGAAGGTCGATGCCCCCGGTCTCGAGCACGTTCTCGACGATGCCGATTTCGCCCTGGGTTCGGTCGTTCACCGTCAGTCCTCGGATCTGGAACTGGTAAAAGCTCCCCTCGGGCAGCGACTCGAGCTCGTTCTCGGGGATCCGAAGCTCGCGCCCCCTGAGCGTCTCCGCCTCGCTGATGTCCGAGATCCCCGAGAACTTCACGACCGGCCGTCCCTTGTGGATGCGCACGCTCTCGACGACCAGCCCGACCGGCTCCGGGCCGTCGCCTTCGATGTAGATCCGCGAAAGCCCGGTGAACCGCTCGGGCGCAGAAGTCCACGATTCCACGGCGACCTCCCCGCGGCGTCCCTGGGCTCGCGCCACGCGGCCGACGGCGACGAGCGCCTTCCATTCGACTGGTTCCGTGTCGCGACCCATCATTCGATGATTTCCAGATGAAAGCGTTTTCCGATTTTGGTACCCGCGGCGGAGAGCAGCGTACGGATGGCCCTCGCCGTCCGCCCCTGCTTGCCGATGACCTTGCCAAGATCCTCCTGCGCCACCCGGAGCTCCAGGATCGTCGTCTGCTCCCCTCCCACTTCCGAGACCGACACGTCGTCGGGACTGTCCACCAGCGCCTTGGCAATGAGCTCCAACAGTTCCTTCATAGCGGCTCCCTCCTGCACCCGCGAGTCGCAGAAAAGATCGGGCCTCAAGCGGGAATGTTCTTGATGAGGCTCTTCACCGTATCCGTGGCGGCGGCGCCTTTTCCGATCCAGAAGTCGATTCGATCGCGCTTCAGGTTCACTTTGGCGCCCTTCGATTTCGGCTCATAGGTGCCGACGTTTTCCACGATGGCGCCGCCCTTCCCGTACAGCGAATCCGAGACGACGACGCGATACTGAGGGTGCTTCTTACTTCCCCTTCGTGCCAGACGTATGATCAACATGAACTGCCTCCTCACCTCCCTTCACTCGGACATGGCCCTTCAGCCGGACATGGCCTTCGACGGGACGTGGCCGATCGTTTGGGATGGCGACGGGATCGGGTCTCATCGGCCGTTGAGCCCTCCC
>Ga0326597_10002744_pt1 | contig 26055 bp, 22 predicted proteins | sample RVTome_12_FD_203789 | JGI IMG/M metagenome (GOLD analysis project Ga0326597, IMG submission 203789) | Soil microbial communities from uranium-contaminated site in the Upper Colorado River Basin, Wyoming, United States - RVT100D185 | ecosystem: Environmental > Terrestrial > Soil > Contaminated >... | reverse complement strand
AAAAAAACGGGCGCCCGGAGGCGCCCGTTTCGAGGCTGTTGCGGCTTCGGCTTAGAAGCGGTGCTGCATGCCGATGCCGATCGTCTTCTGGCTGCCGCCCACCGTCGCCAACGTCTTGCCCAGCGATTGCCGGGAACCGTTGTCGTTGTTGATCTTGTTGTAGGCGACCACCCCACGCGTCCGCTTCGAGAAATCGTAGGTGTAGGCCAGCGTCCAGTGATCCGCGCCACGACCCATCCCGGCAAGCGCGGCGGCCGATTGCGACCCTACGTACCGGTTGACGCTCACGCTGGTGTTGCCGCCCGGATCGTCCTGCTTCGAGTACTGCGCCTTGATCGAGTGCGGACCCTGAACCCTCCAGTCCGCATGGACCGAGAAGCCATCCGTGTCCAGGTTGCCGGCGTTCGTGGTCTCGTAATCGGCCTTGGTGTAGCGGCCGGCCAGGCGGAACACTCCGGCGAACGTGTAGCGCGCGCCGATCGTCCAGGCATCGTCGCTGCCGCCGTTGTACGCCGACGCGCCAGCGCCGATCGCGACCCCGCCCGGGTTGTAGTCGTTATGCCTCTCGTAGCCCACGCCCACCCACATCGGACCGCTGGTGAAGTGCCCCCCCAGGCTGTACAGACGCGGCTTGAGCGGGACGGCCTCGGGAATGCCCGTGGTCTCGCTGGCCGACGAATACGCCGCCTGGACCTGGAAGCCGCTCCACCTCGGGCTGTGCCAGTTGATCGACCGCGCCTGGCGACGGTAGAACGAAGAACCGACGTTGCCAAGAGCGCTCGAGGAACCGCTCTCCAGCAGCCGCGCCGAGCCGCCCCACAGGGCGTTGGTGCCGCTGAACCAGCCGCGCACCTGGTTGATCACGAGCTTCATCGGCATGTCCCAGTTGCCGAACCACACGTTGCCGAAGCTGCCCTTGAGACCGATACCGCTGTTCCGCGCGCACCAGCCTTGCGCCGAGCCCGCGCCGCTGATCATGCCGTCCATCGAGCTCGTGCACTGGAACCACACCGACGTCCCGCCGCCGAGCTTCTCTTCGCCACGGAAGAACAGCTGGGGTTCAGACGGCTCCAGGATGTCGCCCTTCTTGGCCACCGAAGCATTGTTGGGCGAGTGCTGGTAGTACAGCACGTTGATGCTGCCACCGACCTGCACGGTGCTCGTCTGCGCCAGCGCAGCTGCCGCCGGCACGGCCAGAGCGCCAGCGACGGCGACAGCCATGACTTTCTTGTTCATGCCGAATCTCCTTTGTAGAGTTTTGATTGTCTGGAACGATCGCATCACGTGTTTGCGACTGCCCCAATAATCCCTCCCCTTTCGGCGAGGTTGGCGCTATATTGCCGCAGGGCGTGACGTAGCAGCAACAGAATCCGGCGGTTTTCCCTGATATTTCAAGCATATTGTTGCTTGCGCGCAACAGAGAGCCCGGCAATGGCGTGTCGGGGGGGTTATTTCAATTACATTAGAATTTTCAATAGGTTGTGGCATATTCCCGCTCCGGCATCCCGCAGGGGTTCCGCGGAGGGGATTTCGTGCCCCCGGATCGTGGATTGCCCGCCAGAAATGACTCATGGATTGGCATGGTCCGCGACCTGATCGAGAAAGGCTTGCGCGCGCATCAGGCCGGACGTTTGGCGGAGGCGAGAGCCGTCTACGAACAGGTGCTCGCGCTGCAGCCTCGGCATCCGGACGCGCTCCATCTGACGGGCGTGGTGGCGTTGCAGGCGGGTGACGCGTCGAGCGCGCTCGCGTTCATCCGCAAAGCCATCGAGGTGCAGCCGCGCAATGCGGCGTTTCACGGGAACCTGGGTCAGGTGTATCTCGAATTGAGCCAGGTGGCGGAGGCGCACGACGCTTTCCGCAAAGCCAGCCGGCTCGATCCGGGCAATCCGCATTTTGCCGTGAGCGCCGCCAACTGCCTCGCCCTGCAGGGCCGCCTGGCCGAGGCCGAACGGCAACTGCGGCGCGTCACGCAGACGCACCCCGGCTTCGCGTTTGCCTGGCTCAATCTCGGGAACGCGATCCAGGAGCAAGGCCGGGCGGAAGAAGCCATCGAGCCGTACCGGCGATCGCTCCAGCTCGAGCCCGGATCGCCGGACGCGCTCAACAGCCTGGGACGCTCGCTGCATTCCCTGGAGCGATTCGCGGAAGCGGAGCAGGCCTATCGCCAGTCGCTCTCGCTGCAGCCGGACTCGATCGTCGCCCGCTGCAATCTGGCGTCCGTGCTGATCGACCGCGGGCGGTTCGAGGAGGCGGAATCCGTTTGCCGGCCGGCGGCGCGGATCGATGATCCTCGCGCCGGCGAGCTCAGCATGATGCTCGGGAGCGCGCTCGCGCACCAGGGCCGCTTTACCGCAGCGCTCGACGCATTCCGTCGGGCCGCAGATCTCGGTCCGCGCGACCCGCGAGCCCAGTGGGCCTATGGATTCGCGGTTCACGCGACGGGAAATCCGGACCAGGGAATCGCGCGCATGGAAGCGGCGCTCGCCCTGGATCCGGATGCCATTTCGATTCGAGGCGCGCTGTCGGCCGTCCGTCGTGCCCGGGGCGACTTCGCCGCCGGATGGCGGGACTACGAAACTCGCCCATCGCGGCTCAATTTCCTGAGCGAGAACCCGCAACTCCATCCGGTTCTGGCGCTCGCTCCCGATCTTTCGAATTCCCGGGTGTGCCTGCTTGGCGAACAAGGCCTGGGAGACGAGCTTTTCTTCCTGCGGTTCGTTCCGTTGCTGAAGTCGCGAGGGGCGGACGTCGCCTACATCGCCGGCCATAAATTGGTGTCGATGCTGGGCCGCGTCCCGCTGCTCGACCAGGTTATTCCCCGCGGGCAGGCGCTTCCCGAATTCGACATAGCCATGCTGATCGGCGATTTGCCGGTTGCACTGGGTCACGAAGCCACACCTGCGCCATTGCCGCTGTCCGCGCTGCCTTCCCGGCTTGATGAAATGCGGGAGAGGCTGCATGCCCTGGGACGTCCGCCGTTCCTCGGCGTGACCTGGCGCGGCGGCACCGCGCCGGAACGTCAACTCGGCGCGTCCTGGTCGCACTTCAAGCGCGTCCCGCTGGAGGGGCTGGGCGCCGCGCTGCAAGAGGTCGAGGGAACGCTGCTCGCGCTGCAGCGCCTGCCGGAAGACGGCGAGGTCGCGCATCTCGCGGCGCGCGTCGGAAGGCCCGTGCACGACTTTACCGCGCTCAACGAGGATCTCGAGGGCATGCTCGCCCTGCTGTCGCTGCTCGACGATTACGTCGGGGTCAGCAATGCCAACATGCACCTGCGAGCGGGAGTGGGCCGAACGGCCAGGGTGCTGGTGCCGCAGCCGGCGGAGTGGCGCTGGATGTCGGCAGGCGACGAATCCCCCTGGTTCCCGGGCTTCCGGATCTATCGCCAGGCGCCGGACGGCGACTGGCGCGACGCGCTATCCCGGCTGGAGCGCGACCTCATGGCGTCGCGCAATCGCGGCGCCGAATGACGCGTCATCGATAACGCAAGGACGCGGGTCGAACCGGCGCGGCGCCGGGCGGCGCGATGCATCGCGCGCGGCGGGTTAGAATTCCCTGCTCATGTCGAACCGGAAAGTCGAGCGCGCCGCCGCCCTGCTCGAAACGGGCGCGCAGCGCATACGCGATGGGCAGCTGGTGCAGGCGCGGTTGCTGTGCGAGGAGGCGCTGCAGCTCGCGCCGAGAAATCCCGATGCCCTCCACCTGCTCGGCGTCATCGCGCTGCAGGGCGGGCAGCACGCCATGGCCGTCGAGAAACTGCGCGCGGCCGTGGCCGGACGACCCGACGACCCCGCTTTCCTCGTCAATCTCGCGTACGGATACGTGGGATTGCAGCGCCTGCCGGAAGCGCAGGCGGCATTCGAGCGGGCGGCGCGGCTCGAACCGCGCGATCCGGAACTGCAGCTGGGAATCGGCAATTGCCTTGCCATGCAGGGCAAGGTGCGGGAGGCGGAAGCCGTGCTCCGGCGCCTGGTCGAGCAACACCCGCAATACGCGCTCGGGTGGTTCAATCTCGCCAACGCCCTCAAGGACCAGGAGCGATACCAGGAGGCGCTCGAACGCTATGAGCGCGCGACGCAGCTCGCGCCGCGCAACGCGGAAGCGCAATGCAACCTCGCCATCGCGCTGCACAAGCTCGGGCGCTACGAGGAGGCGGAGCAGGCGTTCCGCACCTGCCTTGCCGTCAATCCCGCGTTCGTTCCCGCCTATCCCGCCCTCGCGGTCACGCTCAACAGCCTGCGCCGCCACGAGGAGTCCGAAGCGATGTGCCGGGAAGCGCTCAGGCGCGACCCGGGCTACCGGAGCGCCTGGCCGATTCTCGGCAAAGCGCTGACCGGGCAGGGGCGCTGGCGGGACGCGCTGGAAATTCAGCAGCGGGCAGTCAGGGAGTTTCCCGAAAGCCCCGACGCGCTCGGCGATTTCGGCAACGCGCTCGCGAACGTCGGGCGAATCGAGGAAGCGCTCGAATCATTCGATCGCGCCTGCGCGCTGGGCAACGTGTCGTCGCTCGTGCACCTCTTCAAGGCGGCCACGCTGTTCTCGATCGGACGCCTCGCGGAGGGGGCGAAGGCATTCGTGGGCCGCAATGAACGGTCGCAGTTCCTGGTGAGGCACCCGCACGCGTCTCTCTCGAGCGCGCTGCCGGCGGACCTGCGCGGGCGCACCGTGTGCCTGGTGGGAGAACAGGGAATCGGGGACGAGATCTTTTTTCTTCGGTACGTGGCGCCCCTGAGGCGGCGCGGCTGCCGGATCCAGTACTACGGCAGTCCGAAGATCGTGAACCTCCTGTCCCGCAGGGCGCTGCTGGACGATTTGCGCGCCAGTCACGAGCCGTTCGCCGGCGCCGACCACAACGCACTGCTGGGAGACCTTCCCGACCTCCTCAACAACGGCGAAGAAACAGCCTTGCCTTCGGAATTTCAGCCGCGCAGCGGGGCCGGGAAGCGAGCGGCAGGCTTTCCCGCCCGCTACCGCGTGTACTGGCCCGAGGTTCCGCCGCCGCTTCCGCTTCAACCGCTGCAGGACAGGGTAGCCGCCATCACCGAAAAGCTGCGCCGCCTGGGACCGCCGCCGTACCGGAGCCTGACGTGGCGCGCCGGGACGGGCCCGCAGGAGCAGCGCGGCCAGGTCTGGTTCCTGTTCAAGGCCATCGCGCTCGAGGAACTGGCCGAGCCGCTGCGCGGCGCCTCCGGCACCTTCATTGCGCTCCAGCGACGGCCGCAGCCCGGCGAAGTCGAACGGCTCGCTTCGCTACTGGGGCAGCCCGTCCACGACCTGTCCGCAGCCAATGAGGACCTGGAGGACATGCTCGCGCTGCTGGAAATCGTTGACGACTACATCGGCGTCAGCAACACCAACATGCATCTGCGAGCCTCGGTCGGCAGGACGGCGCGTGTGCTCCAGCCCTGGCCGCCGGACTGGCGATGGATGGCCGTCGGGTCGGCGTCTCCCTGGTATCCGGGATTCCGGGTCTACCGCCAGGAACGGGACGGGAGCTGGGCGCGCGCGCTCACCGCGCTGCGCGAAGACCTGCGCGCGGATCAGCGCGCTTGACCGGGCGCGCGACCCGGCTTTCCGCCGGAAGTGCCGCGCTCAGATCCCGAGGCCCGATAGCTGCTTTTCGGGATAGCGGGTGCCCGCGGTGACGTTGGGCGGGAACGCTTTCGACAGCGCGTCGACCTCGTCGCGCGAAAGCGAAACGCCCACGGCGGCGCAGTTCTCCTCGAGATACTTGCGCCGCTTGGTGCCGGGAATCGGCACGACGTCCTCGCCCTGGGCCAGCAGCCACGCGATCGCGACCTGCGCCGGCGTGCATTTTTTCGCCGAGGCGATTTTCTCGAGCGGCGCAAGCAGCTCGGCGTTCCTGCCGATGTTCTCGGGCATGAAGCGCGGGTGCTCGCGGCGGCGGTCCTTGGGCAGCAGCGCGTCGAGCGTCTTGATGGTCGCCGTGAGAAATCCCCGCCCGAGCGGCGCGTACGCCATGTATCCGATGCCGAGCTCGCGGCAGGCCGGCAGGATCCCGGCTTCCACGTCCCGGCTCCACAGCGAATACTCGGTCTCGACCGCGGTCAGGGGGTGCACCTTGTGCGCGCGCCGGATCGTTTGCGCGCCCGCCTCCGACAGCTGCAGGTAGCGCACCTTGCCCTGCTCGACGAGGCGCTTCATGGCGCCCACCGTGTCCTCGATCGGAACCGCCTTGTCCATGCGGTGCATGCCGTAAATGTCGATCACCTCCACGCCCAGGCGTTTCAGGCTCTTCTCACATGCCTGGGGCACGTAATCGGGATGTCCGCCGGTCAGCGCGGGCCCGCCGCCTTCCCCGCCGCGGCTCGCCAGCGACAGGTTGCCGAACTTGGTCGCCACCAGCACCTTGTCCCGACGGCCCTTGATTGCCTTCCCGATCAGCTCTTCGTTGACGCCATTGCCGTAGGCGTCGGACGTGACGACCATATTGACGCCGAGATCGATGGCGCGATGGATGGTTGCGATGGACTCTTCGTCGTTGGGCTCGCCGTAGCTGATCGACATGCCCATGCAGCCCAGCCCCACCGCGGACACCTGCGGTCCATGCTTCCCCAGCTTGCGAAACTGCATTGCCGATTCCTCCTCGTTCGTCGAACTGCCTACCGGGCGTAGGTGACCGTCAGGTCGCCCACGCCGTCCACGTGGCCCTCGAGCCGGTCGCCCGCCTTGACCGGCCCGACTCCCGCCGGCGTCCCCGACATGATCAGGTCGCCGGCGCGCAGCGTGACGAGCCTTGAAAGATACGCGATCGTTTCCGGCACGTTCCAGATCATTTCCGAAAGATCGCCCTTCTGCTTGACCGCGCCGTTTACCTTGAGCCAGATCGCGCCCTTGGCCGGATGGCCGATCATGGCCGCGGTCCTCAATGCGGTGCACGGCGCCGAGTTGTCGAACGATTTGCCCATTTCCCAGGGGCGGCCCATCTTCTTCGCCGCGCCCTGCAGGTCGCGACGCGTCATGTCAAGGCCAACGCCGTACCCGAAAACGTGGTCGAGCGCCGCCTCCACCGCAATGTCGGCACCGTCCTTGCCGATCGCCACCACCATCTCGATCTCGTGGTGCAGGTCCGACGTCTGCTGCGGGAACGGAATGGTCGCGCCGCTGGAGACGATGGCGTCCGCCGGCTTCATGAAGAAGAACGGCGGCTCGCGCTCCGGGTCGTGGCCCATCTCGCGCGCGTGCTCGGCATAATTGCGGCCGACGCAATAGATGCGCCCCACCGGAAACACCTGGCTGCTTTCCGCCACCGGCAGCGTGGGGGTCGGCCGGAAATGGATCGCGTAGTTCATGTGGCTTCCTCGTGTCTGAATTCCCATTTCACGCAAGGGGCGGTGTCCGGACCCGGCGTGCGCCCGGCGCGTGAACCGTTCGCAAACCCGGGTTCGCCTGCTAGGGCGCCTTGCGATCGACGATGACCCAGAATCCGTACTGCATGCGACTGAAGTTGACGAGATCGAAACGCCGCAGCAACCGCGGCAGCCACCAGTCGGGCGGCTGCTGAATCAGGTGCGCGTTGCGGCCGTCCGGCAGGAACTTGACCGCCGCGCCGGTGTGAACCGTGAACACGCCAACGCCAACCGTCACGCGGCGCAGATCGTCGAGCACGTTCTCGAGCAGCGTCGGCTCGATGTGCTCCAGCACGTCAATGCACGCCACCAGCTCGGAAGGCTGCGCCGGGGCCGCCCATGCCGGAATCGCGGGATCGTAGTGCTGGATTCTCACCGGCCGCTTCAGGAGCTTCTCCAGCGTCATTCCCAGGCGCCCCTTGCCGGCGCCGTAGTCGAGCAATTCGGTCACGCCGGTGCGCTCGATCACCTCCGCGACCAGCGGCGCGTACTCGACGGACGCGACGCCGTAATCCGGGTTTTCGTGCAGCGCCTGCTGCATCTGCCGGTACTCCTCGCTGATGAGCGAGGACGGCTGTGGCGTGACCGTTTCCGGCATGGCGGCTGGGGGCGGCATGGAGGTAGCGAATTATCTGGGAAAGGCGCAGGAGGGTCAATTTCGAAATCGCCTTCCTTTCGGTTACCGTTTTCACTCGCCGGTGTAAACTCGCGCGACGCGTCGCGCAACTCATTGGAGGGAGCATGAAGATCAAGTCCGTCAGGGCCGCCGTGCACCAGCTGTCCGTTGCGGTTCCGCTGCTCAAGGAGCCGATCAGACGCAAGGTGGTCTCGTGCGAGGTGGAAACCGACGAGGGCCACGTCGGCTACGGGCTCACCGGGGGCGCCTACCTGCCGTTCGCGATCGCCACGGCGATCGAAAAGGAGTTCCTGCCGGTGGTGAAGGACATGGATCCGCGCGACACCGAGGCGATCCACGAGAAAGTCTGGTGGAAGCTCAACCAGCGGTCGATGACGGGCGTCGTGTCGAGCGCGCTCTCGGCGATCGACATTGCGTGCTGGGACATCCACGGCAAGCACGTCGGCCGCACGGTCGCGCAGCTGCTGGGCGGCGCGCGCGACTGGGCCCCGACCTACTGCACCTTCGGCTTCCACGAATATGACCGCGAGCAGCTCGTCGAGGCCGCGAGGCTCCAGTTGAAGAACGGCCACCGCCGGCTGAAGATGGTGGTGGGCGTGCACAAGGACGGCTGGAAGGAAGACGTGCGGCGCGTGCGCGCCGTGCGCGAGGCCGTGGGGCCGGACGTCGAGCTCATGATGGACGCCAACTACAAATTCAACCCGGTCGACGCGCGCCAGCTGTGCCGCGAGATCGAGGACTGCAACCTCACCTGGTTCGAGGAGCCGCTCTACCAGAACGACACGCGCGCCATGGCCGACCTGCGCGCCCACACCCGCATTCCGATCTCCGCGGGCCAGAACGAAGGCCACCGCTGGCGGCTGCGCGAACTGGTCCTGCATCACGCCGTGGACATCCTGCAGCCCAACGTCTGCTACTGCGGCGGCTTTACCGAAGCGCAGAAGGCCGGCCATCTGGCCCAGGCGTTCAATCTCCCCATCGCGAACGGCGGCGGCTGGCCGCTCCACAACATGCACACCATGGCCGGGCTCATGAACGGCTGGCGCGTCGAGTTTCATCTCGACATGCAGGCGGTGGGCGAGATGCTGTTCGTGAACCCGCCGCGGCCCGAGAACAACATCGTGAAGCTCTCCGCCAGGCCGGGCCTGGGCCTGGAACCCAACCGCGACGCGTTCCGGGACACCCTCGTCAAGACGTGACCCGTGACTCGTGACCCGTGACTCGTGATGGGCGGCGGATGTTGACGCCTCCCGCCGCCCGCCTCCCGCCTCCCGCGCCGCATCCGCGATGAGCGGCGAGGCGAGCCTGTGGGTGCTGTTCTCGTCGAGCTTTCTTGCGGCGACGCTGCTGCCCGGCGGGTCGGAAGCGGTGCTCTTCGGCGTTCTCAAGCTCCATCCGGAGCAGCTGTGGGCGGCGATCGGCGTCGCGACCGCCGGCAACACGCTGGGCGGCATGTCGTCCTACCTCATCGGCCGCATCGTTCCCCCGAGGGAGGATCTCCCGGGCCTGCCGGCGGTGCGGAAATACGGCAGCCCGGCCCTGTTGCTGTCATGGGTACCGCTCCTCGGCGATCCGTTGTGCGTGGCGGCCGGCTGGCTGCGGCTCGACCCCTGGCTGTCCGCCGGCTTCATGGCGATCGGCAAGCTCGCGCGCTACCTGTTCGTCGCTTTCGTCGCCGCCGGCTAGCAGCCTGTCGGACTTGACGGTCCGCACAGGCTGCTAATAGCAAAACCGCCGGTGGGTCTTGAATGAACCCGAGTCCATGATCCCGTTTGGTCTCGGAAGGGTGCGAAAACAGGCCCGAGATTGGGTTTTCACCGCCTTTCAGTCCCGTCTTCGCGCGGGCGGTTTTGCATAAGGAGCTTGTCGGACAAAAGTCCGACAAGCCCCTAGCGGGTTCCTGCCGGTTGCGGTCACCACCGTCCCATTGAGATAATCCCGCACTTCCACGAGAGGAGGCGAAATGCCTGCAGACGCGCCAGGCGCCGCGGGGGGTCAGGACGCGCTTCAGTTCACCGATGCGGCCGGGTGTGCGGCGTGGATCGCGCGCCTGCCGTCCGGCCAGCCGGCGAAGCGCCACGCGTTGCTCGCGGAGCAGGCCAGGCTGCTGCCGTCGGCGGCGATCGCGCCGGCTATCAAGCTCGAGGCGCTGGAGCTGCTGCGCGTGCCGGTCGCGGAAGCCCAGGCCGAGATGGCAGGGGAATGCCGCGGCAAGCCGGTGCCGCTCGATGCCCGCGACCGGGAGAACTGGGAGCGCGTCGAGGGCACGTGGCGGGCAATGGCCGCCGGCTACGACGCGCTGATCGATGCCATGGCCACCACGGCGCCGGACCTGGCGACGAACGCGCACCTGATCTGCCAGCGGGCGCTGCGCTACACCGCGCTCGCCCTGCTCGAGTATTGCCATATTTATTACGCCCCCGCCGGCGCGCTGTGGCAGCAGCTGCATCGCCTCTATGTATTCGCCGAAAACGCCGGGCTGACGACCACGGCCGTGACCGACAGCTGCGGGCGCCGGACCGCGGCCACGAGCTGCGCCGCCACCTACGGGCACGCGCTGCTGATGCACCTCGCCCAGCCCGACGCGCTCTCGAACGAGGAGCTCGACACCGTCGACGGCTGGCTCGAGAAATGGGAGGCGCTCGTCCTTCTGGCGGCCGAACCGCTTCCCGCGAGCGACATTCCGGCGCTCGCGGTGGACCTCGCCTCCGAAAAAGGCGCGGGGCTTGCGCGCAACATGCCCTCGGCCGGCGTGCGCCACCTCAACCTGGAGGCCCTGAACAAGGCCCTGCGGCAAGCGCTGGCCGCCCTCAAGAGCCAGACGCCCGCCCGGCTCGGGCTCGGCGACCTGCCGCGGGACGCCTGCGAAAAGCTGGTGCGCCAGATCGTCGTCCAGTGGTGCGCGGCCGGCACCGGCCGCGCCGAGGAGCGCACGCCGGCTTCGATCAAGGTCATGATTTCGCCCAACATCCCCTCGATGCATTTCCACCTGACGGGCAAGGCATTTCGCCAGCCCGGCGGCGAGCTCACCGCCGCGGAACGGCAGAAGCTCGACATGTTCGGCTCCGTGTCCGAGGCCGGCGAGCGGGCGCTCGCCTCACAGCGGAGCGCGGCGCTCGAGACCTGGGTGATCGTCAATCAAAGCGTGTCGGGATTCCTCGGGACCGCGCGCGAGAACGAAATCGTGAATCGCATCAGCCATCACCAGCTGGTCGCCCTGCAGCCGCGGACGAAGAAGGTGATGTACCTCGGCATCGTCCAGCGCCTGAACCGGGATACCGAGGGGACCATCTGGATCGGCCTGCGCATCATCCTCGGCTCGCCGACGGCGGTCTCGGTGCGCGTCGTCGAGGGCGGGGCGCAGTACGGCCGCGGCCTGCTGATGCCCGAGGATGCGTCTCGAAAGATTCTGGCTTCCGTCGTGGTCGAGCCCGAGGTTTACCAGGCCGACCGCGTGCTCGACGTGTACATCGAGAAGGAAAAGTCGCGGAAGGTCCGGCTGCTGGCGCTGCTGGACCGGGGCGCGAACTTCGAGCGCGCGACGTTTACGGCCGCCTGACGGGAATTCCCGCTCAACGTATTTGAGGTTGGGCGAATTTCATACACGACGTTCCGTGGCGTTGGACTTTGAACCCGGAGCCTGGAACGCGGAAGCGTGAGCGCGGTCCCGTGACGGCCGACCTCGCATCGCTGTTCTCGCCCGATTACGCGGCGGCACGGGAACGCTTTCGCGCCGCGGCCCTCGAAGCGGGCGCAACCGTCGACGCGCTTTACCTGGAGGCGCGCGGCCCGCGAAACGAGCGGCTCGCCATCGATTGCGCCCGCCTCGGTCACCCGGATGCCCGGCGCGTGCTGCTGCACACGAGCGGGCTGCACGGCGTCGAAGCGTTCGCCGGTTCGGCAGTGCAACTCGCCGTGCTGCAGAGTCCTCCTCCCTTGCGCGCGGGCTGCGCGCTGGTGCTGGCGCACGTGCTCAACCCGTACGGCATGGCCTGGCTGCGGCGCGCCAACGAGAACAATGTCGACCTCAACCGTAACTTCCTGACAGGAGCCGAGCGTTGGCAGGGCGCGCCGGCGCTGTACGCGAAGCTCGATTCGCTGCTCAACCCCCGCTCGCCGCCCCGCCCGGATGGATTCTGGGCGAGTCTCGCGCTGCTCGCGCTGCGCCACGGCGTCAGGGCGCCGCGACAGGCCATCGCGGAAGGACAATACGAATACCCGCGGGGATTGTTCTTCGGCGGCAAGCGCCTCGAAGCCGGGCCGCGGCTCTTCCTCGACTGGTTGCGGCGCAACGTGCCCGCGACCGCCTATCTGTTCGCGATCGACATGCACTCCGGACTTGGCCGTTGGGGCGAGGAGACGCCGATCGCCGCGACTGGCGGCGCGACACCGCCGGACCGGCTCGCGCGCGCGCTTCGCCGCCCCCTCGTCGATCCGGGTGCGGGCGCGGGGGTCTACCGGATCCGCGGTGGGATGGGCGAGTCGCTATCAGCGCTGCTCACCGGTGTGCGCGTGGATTTCGTGCTGCAGGAAATCGGCACCCGCCCCGCGGCCAGCGTGCTGCGCGCGCTGCGCGAGGAGAATCGCGCTCACTATTACGCCGCGGCGAATATGCTTCACCCCGCAAAGCTCGCCTTGCGTGAAGCGCTGAGCCCGGCCGACCCGCGCTGGCGCCGCCGGGCGGTCGACCATGGCCTGTCCCTGCTGCGCGCGGCGGCGGAATGGACCTTCAAGGACCAATGATGAATGCGGAATGATGAGTGCGGAATGAATGACGCGTTCTTGGCGCTCACGCGGTTTTCCGTTCATCATTCATCATTCATAATTCATCATTGCGGTTATGGCGTGCGAACTATGCGAAACCGTCGGCGGCGAGCTGATCTGGCGCGACAAAGCCTGCCGCGTGGTTGTCGTTGACGAGCCCGGCTATCCCGGCTACTGCCGCGCGATCTGGAATGCGCACGTCCGGGAGATGACCGACCTCCCGGCGGCCGATCGCGTCCACTTCATGGCCGTCGTATTCGCGGTGGAAGCCGCGCTGCGCGAACGGCTGCGCCCGGAGAAGATCAACCTCGCGAGCCTGGGCAATGTCACGCCGCACCTGCACTGGCACGTCATTCCGCGCTTCGCGGACGATCCGCACTTTCCCAGCCCGATCTGGGGTAATGCGCTGCGCCCGCCGCGCGTGCCGCCGGCCGCAGCCTTCGATGCCGGGCTCGCAAACGCTATCATGCGGCGGTTGTCCCGGCGCAGGACTCGCTCGGGCGGGATGGGGAAAACGTGATTTTTTTCCAATACTTCGCCGCGAAATTTGAACTTGCGGTGAATTAGTTCACATACCCTTTTGTTGCGGTTACGCTAGTCTGCGTCCTGAGCGGTGCGCAGTATGCCGATTGCCTCGAACACCCACCCAAGAGGAGCGCGAGGCGGCGGCAGCGTCCAGCCGGGCCCGGCCATCGTCTCCGGGGGTTGCACTGAGGGCCCGAGCGCGCATTGTCACGGACATCGAGAATGAACACCCAACCGCTCTCCACGCCAGCGTCTCCCCTGCAATTCACCGACGGTGCCGGCTGCAAGCGCTGGCTCGAGCAGCTCACGCTCACGAACGTCCAGCTGACGCAACAGCTGCTGGCCGGTCAGCTCGCGAGCCTCGTGGCGGAAGCGCTGCCGCCACTCGAGCGCCTGAAGATCCTCGAAACGCTGCGCGAGGCCGTGCATTTCGTGCAGGGCGAGTCTGCCAAGCGTTACGCCGGCAAACCGCTGCCGCTCGATCCCGGCGAATCGATCGTCTGGAGCAATGTCATCCAGTTGTGGCAGGAAGCGAGCCGCAATTACCAGCAGTGTCTCAAGGCCTATCGCGACGGGGAGCTGGCGATCGCCCCGCACGCGGCTCTCATCACGATGCGCTGCATGCGTCTCATCGGCAGCACGCTGCTCGATTACTACCGCGTCTACCGCCAGCCGCCGGGTGCGAAGTGGCGCGCGCTGCACGAGCTCTACACCTTTGCCGAGAGCCACGGCTACGCGCGCATTCGCGTCCCGGACAGCTTTTCGAAGCGCGAGCCGGATTCGAGTTGCGCGGAAAGCTATGCGCAGGTGCTGCTCGCGCACCTCGCCAATCCTTACGCGCTGTCGGCGCGCCAGATGGCCTTCGTGTCGCGCTGGCTCGAGCGCTGGTCGAATCTGGTCAGCCTGGTGCCGCAACCGTTGCCGACTGGGCCGATTCCCTCGCTGGCCGTGGATCTCTCGGGCACCGCCGGCATCGAGCTGGACGCCCGTCCCGACCCGAGTTCCCATCTCCGTTATGTCGACCTCGAGCCCCTGTCCAAGACGCTGCGCCAGACCATCAACATGCTCAAACAGGGCCAGACGCCGGGCCAGCTGGGCCTCGGCGAAGATGCGCGGCAGCCCGGATGCGAAAACCTGCTGATGCTGCTCTATGTGCAGTGGTGCCGAGCGGGGACCGCGCGCGCCGAGGACCGCACCAAGCACGACGAACCGGCCCAGGTCTGTTTCGGACTGGAAGCGGCGCACTTTCACGCCGGCGGCGGCCGTGCCTTCCGCCAGCCGGGCGAGCTCACCGCCCGCGAGCGCCAGGACCTGGACACCTACGGCTACATCACGCGAACCGACCAGGAAGCGGCCGACCGGGACGAGGCGCTCGAGCTGTGGCAGATACTCAACCACAGCGCCTCGGGATTCATGTGCATCCTGCGCGAGCCCAACGGCAAGGGACGGGTGGGCCACAACCAGCTGCTCGCGGTTCGCCGGGTGATCGGGCGCCAGTTCCACCTCGGCATGGTGCAGTGGCTGAGAATGGAGGAAGGCGGCGAGATCTATTGCGGCGTGCGCCTGTTCCCGGGGACACCGCAGGCGATTTCCGTGCGACCGTCGACTTTCGCGCCGGGGACGAGCGGCCGCTACGAGCGCGCGCTGCTGCTGCCGGAAGTGCCGGCGCCCGCCACGCCGGCGACCCTGGTGCTGCCTGCCGGCTGGTTCCAGAGCGGGCGCTTCGTGGAGATCTTTTCCGACCGCAAGCAGGTAGCGAAACTGCTCAACCTGCTGGAGAAAGGCTCGGACTTCGACCGCGGCACCATCGTCGTGGTCTAGAAGCGTGGGTCGTGGATCGTGAGTCGTGGATCGACCCACCTCAACAGCGTTGACCTGCGTTCAGGCTTCGATCCACCAGCCACAATTCACGATCCACGAGTTTCTCAGGCAGTGCGCGCCACCGCCTCGCGCGCGACGGGCAGTTGCTGCCGCTCCGGCGCGAATACCACGTTGAAGGTGCTGCCGCGGCCCGGCTCGCTCGTGATCTCCAGCCGCGCCTGGTGGCGGTTCAGAACATGCTTGACGATGGCGAGCCCCAGCCCGGTGCCGCCGGTCTCGCGCGAGCGGCTGCGGTCGACGCGGTAGAAACGCTCGGTCAGCCGCGGCACGTGCTGTGAAGCGATGCCGATTCCCGTGTCGCGCACGCTGAACACCGCTTCGGAACCGCGCTCTTGCCAGGCGATCGTCACCTCGCCGCCCTCCGGGGTATAGCGCACCGCGTTGCTGATCAGGTTGCTAAAGGCGCTCCTCAGCTCGTCTTCGCTCGCCGTCAGCCAGGCGTCGCTCCCGATATCGAGCTGGATCCGGTGCCGCCCGCCCGACAGGGCGAGCGCGTCGTGGTACAGCACGCGCGCGAGATTCGGGACGTTGACCGCCTCTTCCCGCGGCGGATTGCTCGAGCTTTCGAGGCGCGACAGCGTCAGCAGGTCTTCCACCAGCCGCCGCATGCGCTGCGTCTGGTCCATCATGAGGGGCAGCGACCGGCGCAGCAATTCGCTGTCGGCGGCCTTCAGGTCGACGATGGTCTCGAGAAACCCCCCCACGACCGTGAGCGGCGTGCGCAGCTCGTGCGAGACGTTAGCGATAAAATCGCGGCGCATGGTCTCCACGCGCTCGAGATCGGTGACGTCGCGGCTGATGACGAGCTTCTGCCGGTCTCCGTACGGAACCAGCTGCACGGACAGGATGAGGTCCGACCCGCGCGACTGCCTCAGCACCAGCGGCTCGCTGTAGGTCCGCGCACGCAGGTACTCGGCGAACTGCGGCTGGCGCACCAGATAGGTGATGCTCTGCCGCGAGTCGCGCAGGCGGTCCAGGCCGAAATGGCTCTCCGCCATCGGGTTGCACCATTCGATGCGATCCTGCACGTCGAGGATCACCATGCCATCCGGCATGGCCGCTCCCGCCTGGCGGAAATCCTCCAGCGTGGCGGTCAGGCGCGACTCGCTCTGGCGCTGGCGGCGAAGCAACCGGTAAAGATCGGCGAAGACGAGATCCCACACGCCCCAGCCCTGTGGCGCGTTGTCGAGCGACGGGTCCCGGAGCCAGCGGCGCAGGAGCGCGATGTGCCGGTAGTGCGCGACGACCATCGCGAACAGTCCCGCCGCCAGCACCGCCAGCGCCGCCGCCGAGCCGGCAATCGGCCACGTGAGCAGGCTGACGCAGCCGAGAGCGACGAGGATGATCAGGAATCTTGCGCCGGTCCCGTCCACACGTGTTTCCTCGCAGGCGGCCATTATCGCACGGGGCCGGCGCCCGCCCCGCGGGGCGGGATCAGGCGCTCGCCGAAAGGCGATACCCGGCGCTGCGCACGGTCTGGACCAGGCGGTCGTGGCGGGTGGGCTCCAGCGCCTTGCGCAGCCGGCGGATGTGCACGTCCACCGTGCGTTCCTCGACGAACACGTGATCGCCCCACACCTGGTCGAGCAGCTGCGTGCGCGAGTAGACGCGTTCCGCGTGCGTCATCAGAAAATGCAGCAGCCGGAATTCGGTGGGGCCCAGCGCGAGCGGCGCGCCATTGCCGGTAACGCGATGACTGGCCGGATCGAGCCGCAGGCCCGCGATTTCGACGGCGTCGTCGGTCGACTGGGGCGCGCGCCGGCGCAGCACCGCCTTCACGCGCGCGTTCAGCTCCCGCGGCGAGAATGGCTTGGTCAGGTAGTCGTCGGCGCCGGTTTCCAGCCCCTGCAGCTTGTCGCGCTCGTCGGCGCGCGCGGTGAGCATGATGAGCGGCACGCCCTGGGTGCGCTTGTCGGACCGCAGGCGGCGCGCGAACTCGATGCCGCTCATGCCCGGCAGCATCCAGTCGAGCACGACGAGATCGGGCAGCGCGGTGCGCACCATTTCCAGCGCTTCCTCGGCGTTATGCGCCCTCAGGGCGCTGTGCCCCGCCAGTTCGAGGTTGTAGGAAATGAGCTCCTGGATTGCGGGCTCGTCCTCCACGACCAATATCGTTGCCGCCATAAGATTCCGGGGAATTCAGGCAATACGATATTATGAAATACACGTTACCGCTTCGTGACAGCGGCGCCGCGACTGGAAAAACCCCTTTCGGATCAGTGTTCTCGTTTCGATGTCGGTCAGTTATGATGGCGCTCCGGGGACATCATGGCTGGACTCAGCAAGAGCGTGCCGCAGCCCACCGAAATCCGGCTGCACCAGAAATCGCGCGTGCTCGAAATCGCGTTTGCAGACGGCAAGTCGTTCCGGCTGCCGTGCGAGTTCCTGCGCGTCTACTCGCCCTCGGCGGAAGTGCGGGGGCATGGACCGGGGCAGGAAGTGCTGCAGGCCGGCAAGCAGGACGTCGAAATCACCCGCATCGAGCCGGTCGGCAGCTACGCGGTGCAGTTCACGTTTTCCGACGGGCACGATACCGGCATCTACTCCTGGGACCTGCTCTACGACTACGGCGCGCGCCAGGACGAAATGTGGCAGCATTACCTGAAGCGGATGGCAGAGGCGGGCGCCAGCCGCGAGGCCAAGAAACCGTGACTCGCGGATCGCGGCTTGTGACTGGACGTTTCCGGCGCAGCCGGGCGCCCAGCCCATCCGCCAGCCGCGAACCGCGATTCACGAACTTATGACCGAGAAAACGACGGACTTCGGTTACCAGAAGGTCCCGGAGGAAGAAAAGTCCCGGCGCGTGGCGGGCGTTTTCGATTCCGTCGCGTCGCGCTACGATCTCATGAACGACCTGATGTCGGCAGGGCTGCACCGGCTTTGGAAGCGATTCACGATCGAGGCGAGCGGCGTGCGCCCGGGAGACCGGGTGCTCGACATCGCCGGCGGCACCGGCGACCTCGCGCGGCTGTTCGCAGCGCGCGTCGGCGCGCCAGGCGAGGTTGTGCTGACCGACGTCAACGCGGCGATGATCGGCATCGGGCGCGACCGGCTGCTTGATTCGGGCCGCGTGCTGCCGGTCGTTCAGTGCGACGGCGAGAAGCTGCCGTTCCGGAGCAGCCATTTCGATTGCGTGAGCGTCGCGTTCGGCCTGCGAAACATGACCCGCAAGGATTCGGCGCTGCGGGAAATGCGGCGAGTGCTGCGCCCGGGCGGCAGGCTGCTGGTGCTTGAATTCTCGCGTGCGTGGAAGCCGCTGCAGCCGGCTTACGATGCCTATTCCTTCCGCGTGCTGCCGTGGCTGGGGCAGCGGGTGGCGGGCGATGCCCAGGCCTACCGTTATCTCGCGGAATCGATACGTGTTCATCCGGACCAGGAAGCGCTGAAGCTGATGATGGAGGCGGCGGGACTGGAGCGCGTCGAGTATTTCAACCTCGCGACCGGCGTAGTCGCGTTGCACAAAGGATACCGGCTTTGAACGGCGCGCGCGTGGCGCCGCGGTGGCGATAGAATGGGCGTCTTGCCGAACCGGCTGCCCGGAGGAGACTGACATGAAGAGCCTGATTTCCGTCTTGATCGCATGCATTTCGATCGTGCTCGTCGCCGAAGACGCCGAAGCCCGGCGCTTCGGCGGCGGCCGCAGCCTGGGCATGCAGCGCAGCGCGCCTCCTTTGCCCCCGAAGACCGCGCCCGCGCAGCAGGCCGCGCCGGCGGCAACTCCGGCGCAGCAAGCGGCGGGCGCGTCGAAATGGCTCGGCCCGGTGGCAGGGCTCGCGCTCGGCGCGGGAATCGCCGCCCTCTTTCTCAACAACGGGCTGGCCGGATTGCTGGCAGGACTGCTGTTGATCGGCCTGATCGCGGCCGCCATGCTGTTCGTCGCGCGCGCATTACGCGGCCAGATCACCCAGGGACCGCTTCGGTTCCAGGGCGCGAGCCCATCGGGAACCGCACCGGCGGGGCTCGCGGGCGGCGCGGGAGTTCGCGCCGTCACGGCGGACGCCGGCCGCTGGCCGGCGGGATTCGACGCGGCGGAGTTCGTGCGGCATGCCCGGCTCAACTTCGTACGGTTGCAGGCTGCGCACGATCGGCGGGATCTTTCCGCGATCCGTGACTTTCTCGCGCCCGAGATCTACCGCGAAATCGAGGCGGACGTCCGCGCCAGCGGCAATGCGCCGCAGCGCACCGAGGTGCTGACGCTTGAAGCCGAAGTGCTGGAAGTCGCGGAAGAACAGGGTTCGTACGTGGTCAGCGTGCGCTTCTCCGGCATGCTGCGCGAGGACGCCGGCGTCGACGCCGCGCCGTTCTGCGAGACGTGGCACCTCGTGAAACCCGTCCGCGGCGGTTCGGGCTGGGTGGTCGCCGGCATACAGCAAGCCGGCGCGTGACCGGTGACTCGTGACTGGTGACCGGGCCCCTGAACCCCGGTATCCGGATTTCGCGGCGACGTTGAACGAGGCCGCGGCGGGGTTTCTCAATCATCTCCTGCGCGGCGCAAGCTGGGCGCGCGAGGCGCTGCGGGCGCACGCCGGCAAGACCGCGCGCTTCGAGGTCGCCCCCTTTGCGCGCACACTGACCATCCTGGAAAACGGCGAAGTCGCCGCGGCCGTGCCCGACGCGGTTCCCGCCACGATCGTCCGGTTGACGCCCGGCCTGATGCTGCGGCTCGCCGCGCGCGACGACACCGCGTGGCGGGACATTCATGTCTCTGGCGACGCCGAACTGGGCGCGACGTTACATCACCTTTCGCGCAATCTGCGCTGGGACGTCGAAGAGGACCTGAGTCGCGTCTTCGGGGACATTGCCGCCCACCGCATGGCGGAAACCGGGCGCACCCTCCGCCGCTGGGGCGAGCAGGCGCTGGAAAACACCGGGCGCTCGTTCGCGGAGTACTGGACCGAGGAGCAGCCGCTGATCGCAGGCCGGCGCGACCTCGAGTCGTTCAATGGCGAGGTCGATCAGCTGCGCGACGCGGTCGCGCGGCTGGAGAAACGCATCGAACGCCTTGCGAATCGTGGCAAGCCCGCATAGCCTGGGCTGATCCCCGCGGGTTCAACCAAACCCAGTCACCAGTCACGAGTCACGAGTCACCGCAGTCAATTCGGCTGCGCCGCAAACCGCTCCTTCGCGAACGCGACGCGCTCGGCAACGGTGTTGAGCTCGCCCCGATGCCGAAGCACCGCCGCGAGCCGCGTCTCCAGTCCGGCGCGATTCGCGATCTGGATCGCGAGTCCCGGGCGCGCGTTGAGCTCGAGGATCATCGGTCCCTTGTCCCGGTCGAGCACGATGTCGATGCCCTGGTAGCCGAGCCCCGTCAGTTCCCAGCTGCGCGCCCCGAGCTCCAGCAGCGTGTCCCAGCGCGGAATCTGCACGCCCGATACCGGATTGCCCGTGTCGGGGTGGTCGGACACGATCGACGTCCGCCAGACCGCCGTCAACGTGGTTCCCGTCGCCATGTCGACACCGGTCCCGATCGCGCCCTGGTGCAGGTTGGCCTTGCCGCCCGAGAGGCGCGTGGGCAGCCGCACCATCGCCATCACCGGCACGCCGAGAAATACGATGATGCGCACGTCCGGCACGCCGCGGTAGGTGATCGCCTCGAACACCGGATCGAAGCTGACGCGGTACTCGATGATCGCCTTGTCGTTCTGCCCGCCCAGGCTGTAGATGCCCGACAGGATGTTCGAGACGTGAAACGCCATTTCGTGCGCGTCGAGCAGGCTGCCGTCCGCGCACCGGTAGAGCGCGCGCGAGCGGCCGGTGACGACGACGATCCCGTCGCCCTGGCTGCCGCGCGCGGGCTTCACCACGAAATCGCGGCGCTTCTCGAGGATGCCGGGCAGCTCGCGCACCTGGCGCTGGATCTCGATCACGCCGTAGAGCTCCGGCACGGCGACGCCGGCGCGCATCGCGAGCTCCTTCGTCAGGACCTTGTCGTCGACGAGCGGGTAGCGGTCGCGCGCGTTGTAGGGCAGCGTGTACTCGGCGTTGCGCCAATTGATGCCCAGGACCCCGTTGCGGCGGAGCCGCGCGGCGGTATCGCGCCAGCTCATCATCGCGCGAGCACCCGGAAGCGGTAAAGCTCCGTCAACCGGTAGCCGCTGTAGCGGCCGAGGAGCAGCGTTCCCGCAAGCACCACCAGCAGCAGCTCGGGAAACACGAAAGCCAGGTGCTCGACCACGGGCACGCGCATCACCAGATAGCACAGCGCGCCCACCGCGACGCTGCCCGCCGCCTGCTGCAGCGCTTCGCCGCCACCGCGCTCCTCCCACACGACGGTCATGCGCTCGATCGTCATGGTGAGGATCACGATCGGAAACAGCCCGATCGACAGGCCCCGGTCGAACCCCAATTTGAAAGACAGCACCGTCAGCATGGCGAGCAGCAGGATCACGACGATCACCACGCAGGCGAGCCGCGGCACGAGCAGCAGCTTCAGCCGCTCCAGGTAGAACCGCACGGCGAGCCCCAGCGCCACCACGACCGAGAAGAACAGGCAGCCCCACAGGAGCCCGGTCTGGCGGAACGCGAGCGCGATCAGCACGGGCATGAACGTGCCGAAGGTTTTCACCCCGACCACGTTGCGCAGCACGACCAGCAGCAGGATGCCGACGGGCACGACCAGGATCGTGCGAAACAGCGACTGCGCCTGCAGCGGCAGCCCGAACAGGGAGAATTCGACCAGCCGCTTCTCGAGCTCCTTCTGGCGGTTCAGCGCGGAACGGATGGCATGCTCGAACGAGCGGCTGGTGGTGATGGTGTGCTCGAGCACGGTGCCGCCCGTGAGCCGAATGAAGGCGCCGGGGCCCCTCCACCAGGAAAGAATGTAGCGGCGCGCCTCGACGGTGGGGTCCGAGGGGATATACGACTGCCAGCGTCCCGCCGCGTAATACTCGATCCAGTGCTGGAAGCGCGCGTGGCGCCGTTCCGGCGCGAGCACGAGACCGTTGACTTCGCGCGCCGGGACGCCCGCCGCGCGCAGCAGCGTGACCGCGGTGTTCACGAGGCGCGTCTGGGTCGGCTGCCGGCCGAGCAGGAAGGCCGCCTCGTCTCCGGGTCTCGCCTCCCGCAGGCGCTTCACGAGGAGCGCGACCAGCGTCGCCGGGTCCGCTGCTTGCTTGGCCGACGCAGAGACGATGGATTGCACGGCGACGCGCTCCGCGTCGTCCTTGAATTCCGGCGGTGAAGCAGGCGGCCGGGGATCGCGCTCCATCACGGTGCTTTCCCGGCCGTGCTGGACGACGGCGCGGTAGTAAATCGTTTGCGGGCCCTTCGCATCCTGTATCGAGTACACCGCGCGCATCCCGGCCCCGCGCTCGCGCTCCGTCGTCACGCCGTAGCCGGGAGAGACGAACCCCTGGTCGACCACGATGAACGGCTCGGTGCGCACCGGCAGGAACAGCTCCGCCTTGACCGGTCCGCCATCCGCCTCGAAACGGATCTGGACTTCCACGCGCCACACATCGGTGCGCGCCTCCGGCCACAAGGGAAAACCGAACACGAACAGCTTGTAAAGAAACAACGCCAGCCCGATCGCCGTCAGCGCGCCGGCCAGCCCGTAAAGATGCGCGCGGTTCATCGCTTGCCGTTATCCGCGCACGCCGCCTTGACGGTGTACAAGCGCGACGAGTCCACCGCGAAGTAATGGGCCAGAAAGCGCCGGCCGATCAGCAGCTCGTAATCGAAGCCGCTGCGGTCGGTCAGGTTGACCTCCGTGACCCGGTAATGGCTGCCGAGGCACAAGCCCATCAGCACCACCGGCCTTTCCGTGACGCCGCCGGACGCGCGTTTGACGCGCGAGATGCGCACGACCTTGCGCTTGAAACGCGCGTGGACGCCATCGGCTCCGATCACATCGAACTCGACCCAATCGCCGTCCGCCCGCGACGACCAGCGCAGATCCGCCGCATGCAGGGAAGAGGTCAGCGCGCCGGTATCGAGCTTCGCCTCGACGGTGATGCCTTCTGCGCCCAGCTTCACCCTCTCGATCCAGCCAACCGTGACCAGTCCGGCCGCGGACGCGGTCGATGTCGCCAGCACGGCCGGCAGGATGAGCGCGCCCACCCATTCACGCGCGTTCATCGATGCCCATGACACGTGCGGCTCATGGCCGGATGATACCGGCTGCACGAGGCGCATGCCACACGGGCCGGCGCCCGGAGATCCCCGCGGGGCAGGCCGCGCAGTTACAATTCATCCGATGCGATGGCTGCGCCTTTATCAAATCGTTTCCGTCAGCATCCGCTTCGGGCTGGACGAGTTCTTTCTCGGCCACGAACGGGTCGCCGGGCTGCGCGCGCTGATCGGCGCCCTGTGCTTCTGGCGGACCTTCTCCGAGCCGCGCGCGGTGCGGCTGCGCCTCGCGCTGGAAGCGCTGGGGCCGATCTTCGTCAAGTTCGGCCAGCTCCTGTCCACGCGGCGCGACCTGCTCCCCGCCGACATCGCCGACGAGCTCGCGAAGCTGCAGGACCGCGTGCCGCCGTTTCCCGCCGAGTCGGTCATGGCGATCCTGAATCGCGTCTACGGCAGGCCCGCCGCGCAGGTCTTTCGCGAGTTCGCCGCCGAGCCGGTCGCGAGCGCCTCCGTCGCGCAGGTGCACCTGGCGCGCCTGCCCGACGGCACCGAAGTGGCGGTCAAGGTGCTGCGGCCCGGCATCGCCGACGTGATCGCCGGCGACCTCGCGCTGCTGCACGCGGTCGCGTCGCTGATCGAGTGGCTGTGGGCCGACGGCAAGCGCCTGCGGCCGCACGAGGTCGTGGACGAGTTCGGCAAGCACCTCGAGGTCGAGCTCGACCTGCTGCGGGAAGCCTCCAATGCGAGCCAGCTGCGCCGCAACTTCGAGCACTCCCCGCTGCTGCTGGTGCCGGCCATCCATTGGGACTATTGCACGAGCGAAGTGATGGTGATGGAGCGCATGCACGGCACCCCGGTCTCGCAGGTGGCGTCGCTGCGCGAGCAGGGCGTGGACATTCCGCGGCTCGCGCGCGCCGGCGTGGAGATCTTCTTCACCCAGGTGTTTCGCGACGGCTTCTTTCACGCGGACATGCACCCGGGCAACATCCTGGTGATGCCCGACGGGCGCTACGTCGCGCTCGACTTCGGCATCATGGGCACGCTCACCGAGACCGACAAGAATTACCTCGCGCAGAACTTTCTCGCGTTTTTCCGCCGCGACTACCGGCGCGTGGCCGAAGCGCACATCGAGTCGGGCTGGGCGCCGCGCGCGACGCGCGTGGACGACTTCGAGGCGGCCATCCGGTCGGTGTGCGAGCCGATCTTCGCCAGGCCCCTGAGCGAGATCTCTTTCGGGCGCGTGCTGCTGCGGCTGTTCCAGACCTCGCGCCGCTTCGACATCCCGGTGCAGCCGCAGCTGGTGCTGCTGCAGAAGACGCTGCTCAACATCGAGGGACTGGGCCGCGACCTCGAACCCGATCTCGACCTGTGGGCAACCGCCAAGCCCTACCTCGAGCGATGGATGGCCGAGCAGGTCGGCTGGCGGGGCTTCGTCGAGCGCGTGCGGCAGGAGGCGCCCTACTGGAGCGCGATCCTGCCGCAGCTCCCGCGGCTGCTGCACCAGGCGCTCGCCCGCCAGGCGCAGGGTGTTTCGCGGGAGGACCTGGCGGCGCTCCTGGAAGCGGAGCACAGGCGCAACCGCTTCCTGGCGGCGGTCGTGGCGGCGCTGGCGCTCCTCGCCGCGATCCTTCTGCTGCGCTGAGCACGCGGCTCCATGCTGCTCACCTTCGTGATCGCGTACCTCGCGATTTCGATCGCGCTCGGGCTCGCTGCGGCCATGAAGGTGAAGAGCGCGAAGGACTACATCACGGCCGGGCGCCACCTGCCGATCTGGGTCGTGTTCGCCACGGTGTTCGCCACCTGGTTCGGCGCGGAGACCGTGCTCGGCATCTCCGCGACGTTCCTGCGCGAGGGCCTCGCGGGCCTGGTGTCGGATCCGTTCGGCGCCGCGCTGTGCTTGATCCTGGTCGGGCTGTTCTTCGCCCGGCCGCTCTACCGGATGAACTTGCTGACCATCGGCGACTATTACCGCAGCCGCTACAATCGCCCGGTGGAGGTGGTGACCAGCCTCTGCATCGCGCTCTCCTACCTGGGGTGGGTGTCGGCGCAGGTGACCGCGCTGGGGCTCGTGTTCAATGTATTGACCCAGGGCGCGATCTCCCCGACCGCGGGCATGATGATCGGCGCCTCGATCGTGCTGGTGTACACGCTGTTCGGCGGCATGTGGTCCGTCGCGTTCACGACGTTCTTCCAGATGATCATCATCGTGCTCGGGCTCTTCTATATCGCGTGGCTCGTGGCCGACAAGGCGGGCGGCGTCTCGACCGTTGTCGCGCACGCGGCCGCGCACGGCAAGCTCACGTTCCTGCCAAAGCTCGCCTGGGCGGACGTCATCGCGTTCACGGCGGCGCTCGTCACGCTCGGCCTGGGATCGATTCCCCAGCAGGACGTATTCCAGCGCGTCAACGCCTCGCGCGACGAGGGCACGGCGGCCTGGGGCTCGATACTCGGCGGAACCGCCTACCTCCTGTTCGCGTTCGTGCCGCTGTTCCTCGCCTATTGCGCGACGCTGATCGATCCCGCCATGGTCGACGGTCTGATCGAGAAGGACTCGCAGCTCATCCTGCCCACGCTGATCGCCGGGCACCTGCCGCTGCACGCGCAGGTGATTTTCTTCGGCGCGCTGCTCGCGGTTATCATGAGCACGGCGAGCGGAACGCTCCTCGCGCCGTCGGTCACCCTCTCGGAGAATGTGCTGCGCGGCCTCGTCGGCGAGTTGACGGACCGGCAGTTCCTGTGGATGACGCGCGCCGTCGTGGTGTGCTTTGCGCTCGCCGTCACCGGCTACGCGGCCTGGACCGACGCCAC
>Ga0326597_10002743_pt1 | contig 26061 bp, 23 predicted proteins | sample RVTome_12_FD_203789 | JGI IMG/M metagenome (GOLD analysis project Ga0326597, IMG submission 203789) | Soil microbial communities from uranium-contaminated site in the Upper Colorado River Basin, Wyoming, United States - RVT100D185 | ecosystem: Environmental > Terrestrial > Soil > Contaminated >... | reverse complement strand
ATGAAGCGCGCATCCTTCGGATCGGGCTTGTAGCGCCCGAGTGGGTCGCGCCGGTACATCTGCGTGATGTGCCCGTCGCCGTCGAGATCGTCGTAGGGGTCTTCGTCGTAGGCGCCGTCGTTGTCGTTGTCGGTGGGGAGGATTCCGCCGCGCAGGTAATTCGGCGTCGCCGGCTCGTGGAACCAGATGTCGCGCCCGTCGGGATTCTCCATCGGCACGAAATAAAACGCGCGCTCATCGACGAGTTTGGTCAGCGCCTCGACGTTGCCGTAACTCTTCGTGAGGTACCAGATGGAGTAGACGACGGTCTCGGAGGCCTGGATCTCATTGCCGTGAATGTTGCCGTCGATGAACATCGCGGCCTTGCTCAGTTCCTCGCCGGTCTTCGGGTTGTTGAGCGTGACGCACCAGATGTCGCGCCCCCCGATGCTCTTGCCCAGCGACTGGATCGAGAGGAGGTCGGGATAGGCCGCGACGAGTTTGTGCAGCAGGTCCGTGGTCTCCTTGTAGTCGTAGAAGCGGTTGAAGGCGATCTCGACCTTGCTCGGGTACTGGTATTGGGCTGCGGCGATCTGCGGCAAGGTCAGTGTGGTCGCCGCGATCGCGACCGCCATCGCGCCGTGCCGCGCGCTGCGCCGTGATCCGTGAAACAACCGCGTTGCACTCTGAATCGTGAACATGAATCGACTCCCGTCTGAAGAGGAGTTGAGAACATCAGGAACGACTGGACGTCAGTTGCCGCCGGCGGAGAGCATGACCGTGGTGCTTGACTCGCCGTACTTGTCGCTGAAGAGCGTGATCGTGAGATTCGAGCCGTCGGCGGCGCGCACGATCCAGCGGAAGTCGTTGCGCCCGCCGCTGCCCGCCACCGACCAGATCTTGCTCACCGCCTGGCCCGAGAGGACGTTTTCAACAGGCGCGTCGAGTCGCACGACGAAGGGACGGGCCCGACGATTGCGCACCGCCATGCGCGTCCCCGCCGGAAGAAAACCGTCGTTCACCAGCGCGGCCTTGATCTCGTAGAGGCCCGACGCCAGGCGCGTGACCGTCGGCGCGGTCAGCGACACCTTGGGCATCTTGTCGAGCAGGTCGAGGATGAAGTCCGCCTGTTTGCCCGCGAGGGCGTCGAGTTCCTCGGCTGGAGGATTCGTTCGGAAGTAGGGGGTGAAGCCGCCGATCTGCACCTTGCCCAGTTGGGGGTGCTCGAAGTCGGTCCATTCGACGAATCCTTCGCCGTTGCGCTTGTCGGTGCTGTAGTCGAGCCAGGCCTTGTCGCCTTCGCGATTGTTGCGTGAGCCGGCGCGTCCGCCGGGCGCGGGTTGTTCGCCGCCTCGTGGGGCGCCGCGCTGGAATCGTCCGCCGCCAGGCCCGCCCGGAGGAGGCTGAGCGCCGCCGCCGGGTTCGCCGCCCATGGGCTGAGCCTCGCCGCCCGGTGCGCCGCCGCCGCGCCTGAAACCGCCTCGTCCTCCGCCAAGGGCTTCACCCCCGCCCCCCTCGCCGCCGCCGGGCGGCCGCGCTGCCCCGCTGGCGATCATCTGCCGGAAGAACGCGATGCGATCGGGGGGCATGGCTTCGAGTTGCTCGCGCGTCACTTCCATGCCGCGCGCCTGGGCAGCCGTGAGAATGTCGGAGAAGTCCTCCGGTCCGCCGCCGGGCGCCGCGCCGCCGCCGCCTTCGGGGCCCCCGCCTCGCGGTTCGCCCCCGTTGCCGCCCTCGCCGCCTGCCGGCGCCGCTTCGCTCGGCCGGCTCCACACCGGCGTCGCAAATGATGGAATGCCGTACTGTGCATACGCCCACGCATGAAACGCGCCGTCCGCCGCCGGGCTGGTGACGTTCGCCAGGCCGGTGATCTTCTTAAAGGACTCGCCCACGGCGCGGTAGATCGGCACATCGGCGCCGTCGATGTTGATCGGCGCCCCGCCGCTGAGCGTCCCCTGCCCGCTCGGCGTGTTGTTGAGATTGTCGTGTCGCCCGTAGGTCAGCGCGATGGCGATGTTCTGGTGCGAGAGCGCGTACTCGAGCAGCGCCAGCGACTCCGGCTCCGAGAGCGGGTAGCGCCCCACGCCATCGTCATGCTCCTGAAAACCGTGCATGAAGTTGCGGTTGAGATCGACGCCGCCGATGTCATCCTCGTTGTATTGTCCGTCGCCGTCGTCGTCGAGGCCTTCGATCATCAGGTAGAACTCGGCCCGCTGACCCTTCTCGGCGTCGGGCGCGATGTCGAGCCGCGGATCGTCCGGGTCGGCCATGCGGTTGGCCTTCTCCGGGTCGTAGATGCGCATCATGGTGATGCGGCCGTCGCCGTTGAGGTCGTTGGGCGGGTCTTCATCGATGCGCCCGTCGCGGTCGGCGTCATCGGGCCGGCGGTTGCGCACGATGTCCTGCTTGAGGTCGGCGAAATAGAGTTCGGCGGCGTCGGGATTGACGCGCGGCACGACGTAGAGCGTGTACTGCCTGAGAAGTTTGGCCGCGCTCGACTCGTCATCCTCGCCCGCTCGCCGCACCAGTTCGCGCGCCGCCCGCAGCGCCACTTCGCCGCCGACGAGGTGGTCGCCGTCGAGGTTGGCCGTGAGCAGAAGCGACGGCCGCTTGTCCGCGTCGATCTCGCCCGGCAGGGCGAGGCGCAACGCCCAGAGGTTGCGCCCCTGAAGGCTCTCGCCGATGGTTGTGAGTTGGACCGAGTCGCGATGCTCCGCCGCGAGCGCCCGCAGCGCCGTGGTGAACTGATCGTAATTGCGATAGCCGTCGCCGGGCGCTGCGGCCTCCTGTGCCAGGACCGGCTGATCGAAGATCAAGCAGGGCGACAGGTTCAGCAGACCGGCGCACAGCGAAACAACGAGCGGGAAACGATGAGCCACTCCAAACCTCCTCGAAACGGCGGCCGGCGTCACGCCGGCATCAGGAATGGGAACAGCAGACGGGTCCACCACGCCGGGACATGCGCGTGGCCAGCCACCCTACCGCACCGCCCCGGCGAAGTTGCAGCGTAGCGGCGGACGACGGGGGCGTCAAAGGGGGGCGGATTCCTTTGCGGTGCGCTCCATCTGACGCGATCTCTCTCCTCCTGACCCCGCGCGATCCAAGGCAGTCCCGAACTTCACGCTTGCCCGAGACGTGCATGGGCAGTAACCTGTCGCACATGGCAAAGAGGCCCAAGGTCAAGCAAAGAGCCCCATCCGTCGCTGATGGTGCGGTCGGCCAGGCGGCTTCAGTGGCCCGACCGGGCTACATCGAAGACTACATCAGTGGCGAACCCGTGCGAGCGACACCCGAGGAAGTCGACGCCGTTCAGATCTTCGCTCGCCGCTTGGTTGAGGACTACGGGTACGTCAAGAAGCAGATCCAGACGCGCCCGCAGCACCGGGTCCGCGTACGGCCTTCCGACGAGGAGAAGTCCTATCCCGTCGATATCGGAGTGTTCAACTCGTCCAAACGGACGGAGGGCGAGTTGTTCATGGTCGTGGAGTGCAAAAAGAAGGAGCGCAAAGACGGCGAACACCAACTTCGCCTCTACATGGACATGTCCGCCGCCGAGGTTGGGGTCTGGTTCAACGGTGAGAACCACCTCTACCTCCGGAAGGTGCATCACAAGAATGGTCGCCGTACCTACGAAGAGCTGCCGACCATCCCTCGAAAGGGACAACGGATTGAGGACATCGGGCTGTACAAGCGGAAGGACTTGCGCAAGCCCGACAACCTCAAGGCCATCTTTCGCGACATCCGCAATCACCTTGCGGGCATGACCACCGGCATCACGCGCGACGAAGCGCTCGCGCAAGAAATCATCAACATCCTCTTCTGCAAGATTCTCGACGAGCAGAACTGCAATCCAGACGACACCGTCGTGTTCCGGGCGGGAGTTGGAGAGAGTGCCGACGATGTCGCCCTTCGTGTGGTTCGGCTGTTTGACGCCGTCAAAAACAAAATGTATGGCGATGTCTTTGACTCATCGGATACGATCAAGCTTGACGCCGGGAGCCTTCGCTACGTCGTGGGTGAACTTCAGAACTTCTGCATCATGGATGCGGATCGAGACGCGGTGGGCGATGCGTTTGAGGTGTTCATCGGCCCGGCGCTTCGCGGTTCGGAGGGACAGTTCTTCACCCCTCGAAACGTAGTAGACATGATGGTCAGGATAGTTGATCCGCTACCCGGAGAACGGATCATCGACCCCGCGTGCGGCTCCGGAGGATTCCTCATCGGCGCCCTCGCGCATGTGTGGGCGGCGCAGGCTGCCGAGGCGAAGCGCAAGGGATGGAAACCACACCAACTCGCCCAGCGTCAGATGCAAGTATCGACGGATTGCTTTCGCGGCATCGACAAAGATGCCTTCCTCGCGAAGGTGTGCAAAGCGTACATGGCTCTCGTCGGCGATGGTCGCGGCGGCGTCTTTTGTCGGAACTCGCTGGAGCCGGTCTCGACATGGCCTGAGATCATGCGCGAGAAGATAAAGCCCGGGACTTTCGACGTGATCCTGACGAATCCACCCTTCGGCAGGAAGATCGTCGTGAAGGGAGAGGCAATCCTGTCGCAGTTCGACTTGGGCTACAGGTGGAAGCGTGACAAGGAAAGCAAAACGCTGGTCAAGACCGCCTCGCTCCACGATGACCAACCGCCACAAATCCTGTTTCTGGAGCGGTGCTTGCAGTTGCTGAAGCCGGGCGGACGCCTCGGAATCGTGCTGCCCGAAGCCGTCTTCGGCATGCCGACGTATGAGTACGTGGTGACATGGCTGCAAGGGCGGGCCAAGATTCGCGGCGTCGTGTCGATGCCCGAAGCCCTGTTCAAGACCAGCGGCAAGGGTGGCACGCACGCGAAGGTCTGCGTCCTCTTCGTCGACAACACAAAGGCGAAGAAAGGTGAGGACTACGACATCTTCATGGCGGATGTGAAGTGGTGCGGGCACGACTCCCGCGCGAACCCGACGTATCGGAAAGACAAGGACGGGAAGTTGGTTCTGCTTGACGACATTCCACTCGTGCAGGCGCGGTACGCCGACTTGATGGCGAAGAAGAAGGGCTTGCCGCGCGACCGCTATGGCTTCTTCATGTCGCTATCCGACGCACAGAGTGGCATTTTCGTTCCCAAGTATTACGATCCCGAGTTGGAGCGAGACATCGCCAAGTTGCGCGACACGCACGAACTCGTGCGGCTCGCCGACCTATGCAAGGGCGGCGAGGACGCCGTACTGTCGTGGGACACGGGCATCGAAGTCGGCAAGATGGCTTACGGGACAGGCGACATCTCCTTTATCCGCACGTCCGACATCTCGAACTGGGAACTCAAGGGCGACCCCAAGCAGGCCGTGTCCGAGGACATCTACGAGGCCAACCGTCAAGACGTAAAGGCCGGGGACATTTTCGTTGTGCGCGATGGCACATACCTCGTCGGCATATCCTGCATCCTCACCGAGAAGGACACGCGGATTCTCTATTGCGGCGGGTTGTACAAACTCCGCGTCGAGAAGCCCGACGAGATGGACCCGTATCTGCTCCTCGCGCTGCTCAACGCGCCCATCGTTCGCCGCCAGATGCGCTCAAAGCAGTTCACGCGCGACATCATCGACACGCTTGGCAAGCGGCTTTTTGAGGTGCTGCTGCCCATTCCGAAGGACCGCAAGCTACGAGCGGCGATTGCCAGAGAGACGCGCGAAGTCATCGAGACTCGCGCAAGGTTGCGCGACCGGACCAAGGAGATCGCCCTTGAGGTTCAAGGGATGGATGTCGTCAGTGACGCGGATTTGGAGCTGATAGAGCGAATCTGACACTTCGCGGCACAATCGTTCGCCCGAATGTGCCGCAAGCGCCGGTTCGCCGTCAATGCGGGCGAGAGGACTTGAACCTCTACGTCTTTCGACACCAGATCCTAAGTCTGGCGCGTCTGCCAATTCCGCCACGCCCGCGCGGTGCGTTGCCGCCTCACAGTGTACGCGCCCGATGCGGCGCGATGCCATCCTCCCCGCCACGGGAGTGCCGGGGCTTTGAGCCGCCGATGCCCCGATGCCTCGACGCCTCGATGCCTTGATCCCTTGATCCCTTGGTGCCTCGATCCCTACTTCGTTCCGAGATGACTCTCCACCACCAGCGTCACCACGCGCCGCGTGGCCGCGACCACGGCCGGGCGCCGGGCGATCTGCCGCGTCACGTACGCGCCCTCCATGACCAGGCCGATTTCTTCGGCCAGGGCGCCCGGTTCGGCCGCCCCGGCGTAGCCGGCGATCTCGCGCAGGATGTCCTCCATCGCCTCCTTGTGCTCGACGGCGAGTCGGTGGGCCGGGTCGTGCGGCAGGGGGAATTGCACCGCGACGTTCACGAAAATGCAGCCGTTGAAGTCATCACCCTCGAAGAGTTCGGCGAGCGCATCGGGCACGGCGAGCAACTGGCCGCGCGGCGTGTCGCCGCCATGCCTTCGCAGCATCTTGCGGAATGTCTGCTGCCACCACTGGTCGTGCCACCGCAGCGACTCGATGACGAGGTCATCCTTGCTCGAGAAGTGGTTGTAGAAGGTGGTTTTGGTGACGCCGACGGTGTCGAGGATGCGATCCAGGCCGACGGTGTGAAACCCCTCGCGGTAGAAGAGGTCGTGGGCGGTCTGGATGAGTTTTTCTTTCGTTGAAGCAGCCATGTTTCTCTCCGCGATCTCAGCGTCGGGTGGCATGGCCTGGCGCTTCGCCTGGCTCTGCCGAACGTGCAAGCGCGCTGGTTCACGCTTGCCGCGAAGGCAGAGCGACGCGAAGCGCGACGCCATGCCAACCCGAACCAAGTCTACGCCCGCTACGGCCGCGACTTGACCCGCGGTCAACCCATGGTTGACCACGAGTCCACCCCTGGTGGACCGGTAGTGCAGTTGTCAAACGAAACCAGCAACGTATCTTTGACGAAACCAATGACGACCGCAGCCATGACGCCGCGAATCTCATCGGAAATGCACGTGCAGCAGTGTGAATCAACCAACGTCTCCAAACCCGAATGAACGAGAGGAATCAGATCATGACGACCGCAACGACTCCCATCAACGGCATTGACACCGACGCCATCAAGAACCTGGTCCGCGAGGTGAAGCACGATCACCGCAAGGGCCTGGCCGACTTCCGCGTCGCCACGCAATGGAAGGCAGGCATGAACAGCGAGACCCGCGTGACGAGTTGGTCGCTTGGCGGCCGCAATCTCAAGCACCTCTTCACCATCGACATCGATGAGCCGCGCGAACTGTGCGGCGGCGACCAGAGCGCCAACCCGCAGGAGTACCTCCTCGCGGCCATGAACGCCTGCATGCTCAACACCTTCGTCGCCGTCTGCTCGCTCCAGGGCGTGGAACTCGAATCGCTCGTCTTCGAGTCGCGCGGCCAACTCGACCTGCGCGGCTTCCTCGGCATCGACACGAAGGTCCGGCCGGGCTACGACGAGATTCACTACACCATCCGCGTGAAGGGCAACGGCACGCCCGAGCAGTACCGCAAGGCGCACGAGGCGATGATCGCCACCAGCCCGAACTACTTCAACATGGCCAACGGCATCCCGCTCCGCGCCAATCTCGTCATCGAAGATTGACGCGCGCGACATGCCGACGCATCCCGCCGAAGCCCACGTTCATTGAACGTGGGCTTCGGCGCGCGCGGGGCGCACGACGATCGACACTATGATGCGACCCTGCGGAGCGCGTCCATGTTCGAGGAGATCTTCAACCAGTTCGCCGCCGTCATGCTCATCGCCGCCGGCGTCGGCGCCGTCGGGTTGCTGCTGCGCCAGCCGCTGATCGTCTCCTTCATCGCGGTGGGCGTGCTCGTCGGCCCTTCGGCGCTCAACATCGTCACCGCCGAGGCGGAGATGGACCTGCTTGCGAAGATGGGCGTGGCCGTGTTGCTCTTTCTCGTCGGCCTGCGACTTGATGTGCAGCACATCCGGCAGATGGGCGCCGTCGCCCTCGCCACCGGTCTCGGTCAGATCGCCCTCACCGCGCACTCGCACGCCGATGCGCGCATCCTCGAACGGGCCGGCGCGGACCTCGTTCTGCTGCCCTTCAGCGACGCCGCCGCCGAGGCGGCCGACCGGCTCGTCGCTCAGCCGGAGGACTCTCCAGCCGCGGATCATTGATCACGATCACCTCCGCCGACTCGCGCGGCCGGTCGAGTTCGAAGTGCAGCCGTTCGGCCGCGAAGTCGATTGTCTCGTACTCGCGCACGATCGCCTCGGGTGGCAGGCCTTCCTGGTGGCGCGCCAGCGCCCGCTCAAGAGCCGTCTCGAACGAGCAGTCGATCCACACGCGCAGGTCATGGTGGTCACGGTATGGCCTCTTGAAGAGGAAGATGCCTTCGAGAACGATCACATCCACATCGCGGTATTCATAGCGATGCCGGCGGTAGTGCATCGCGTTCGACTCGGTTGGGGCGAAGTCGGCCTCGATCGAGATCGATCGTTCGGCTTGCAGTGGGAGGATGAGGCTATCGAACATCTCGTCGAGGCGCAGGCCGCGCTCGTAGATGTTCCGCCCCGGGTCGGTCCTGCTGAAGCGCACGTTCGGCAAGGCGAGCCAGCCGTCGATGTTGATGGTGGCCGCGCGCCCGCCGCGTTTCAAGAGTTGTTTGCTCAACAGTGCTCAGCAGTGCCCCTTGCCCGACCCGTCAATGCCGCTGAGGGCGACGAGCAGCGCCCGGCCGCGCGACACGCGGCGCCGTCGCTGCATGATGAGGTCGGCAAGGGCGCGTAAGCCCAGCGCCGAAGGCGGGGCCGCTGATGCGGTCTGCGTCTGGTCGGCCAAGTCCATGCCGGTAGGATGATTCAGACCTGTGGGCGGTTACGCACAAGCAATGCGGCCGCGCCGTCTTCGTTTCGACTCTGGCTCCGCGCGGTCGAGGCTGTTTCATGCGCAAACTCTGGCCGCCGGAAGGGCGTGACTTGTCGAAACTGACGCTGGCTTTTGTCGATAGAGAGAGTAGAATACCTCCGAGACTACCCCCCGGCAGCATGCCGGTGAGCCAGCGCATGACGCTGGCCTTATTTTTGGCGGGTTCTCCGGTGCCAAAGCGGTCGGTCATCTACGTTGACGGTTTCAATTTCTACTACGGACTGTTGCGCAGCCCGCAGTTCTCGGGCTGCAAGTGGCTGGATCTCGGCCGACTCTCTTCCCGCATTCGCCAGGCGGACGACATTCAGCGGATCAAGTACTTCACCGGTTATTGGCCCGACTCAAGCGGCAAGCGTCACGCGGTCTACACAAAAGCCCTCTCCGTCGATCCGAAGATTCAGGTCGTGCTGGGGAACTTCAAGGCCAAGACGCTCAAGTGCCGGGTGCCTGAGTGCTCATTCGCGGGCAACCGGACCTACAGGTCTCACGAGGAAAAGCAGACCGACGTCAACATCGCACTGCACATGCTCGACGACGCCTACCAAGGCGTGTGCGACATCATGGTGCTCGTTACGGCTGACAGCGATCTTGTGCCCGCGATCGATCTCGTCAAGTCGCGGGTTCCGCGGATGGAGGTCGTGGTCTACATTCCGGGCCCCCACTCGCGCTATCAGACGGCCGTCGAACTCCGCTCGTCGGCCGACCGCACGCGACTCCTGCCGGGCAATCTGCTGAGGCACTGCCTGCTGCCTGATCGAGTGGTGTTGCCGGGCGGGTCATTCGTTGAACGGCCCAAAACCTGGTAGCGCAAGACCGCCCGCGCTTCCAAGTCGCCGCCATGCTCGCGTCGCGGGCCACACGCACCCAGGCTGCTTATGGCGCGACCATTCGATCGATTTCAGCGTACTTGAACGTCAGGTTCGCCGCGTCCTTCTCCACCCCCGGGAAGCGCAGCACGCGGTTGTGCATCGCCACGTAGACGCCCGGCTCGACGAGTTGCACCGCCAGCAGCGCCTCGGTGAGGTTCTGCATGGCGTCGGTGTTGCGCAACTCGTAGGGCCGCATCGCGCCGGTGAGGACGATGGGCACGCGCGGCCTTTCGCCGAGGCGCTCCACCAGTCGCTCGCCGGTGAATTGGAGCCGGTCCGTGCCGTGCGTGATGATGATGCCGTCGTGCGTCGCCTGCTGCTGATTCACCGCTTCGGCGATGCGATCGTGGTCGGCGTCGCTCATCTCCAGCGAGTCCTTGTTCATCACGGGGAAGCGATCGATCGTCACGCCGCGGAGCACGAGCGAGGCGAGCATGATCTCGAGGACGGAGCGCTGGTTGGCGAGCGTGCCGTCGCTGGCGTTGTAGGTTTTCTCGATGGTGCCGCCCGTCGAGAGGATGGCGATTCGACGGGGCGTGGCGGAACGAGTCATGGATGAGTTTATGCCGGGTGTGTCCACGCGCGCCACGCGGGGGATCCACGCCGGGGCAAAGGCCCCGTCATGGACCCTGAGCAACGTCGAAGGGCGCCGCCCCGGATTCGAGGTGCGGGCGCGCCCACCGCGGAACCGCAAGCGGTCTCCACGCCCGTTTCCGTCCGATCGCCGTATGATGCGCCGGGCCCAACAGTCATGGAAACCCACACCGCGGACCATCCCGAGCGTCTTGACCGTCCGTTCGGAGAAGACATCCTCTGCCCGCGCTGCGGCTACGACCTGCGCGGGGCCGTCCACTCGTGGCGCGAGTCGTGCCCGATGCAGGGTCGCTGCGCCGAATGCGGGCTCGACTTCGAGTGGAGTTCGATCTTCATCCGCGAGGAGCATCCCTGGCTCATCGAGTATCATTGGCAGCGCCGGCGGTTGAGCAGCGCGTGGCACACCTCGGTCCGGCTCTTCCGGCCCGGTCGGTTCTGGTCGGCAGTCCGGCTCGAGCACCCTGTGCAACTCCTTCCAGCCGCGGCGCTGGCGATGTGCCTGGTGGCGCTGCCCATCCTGCTGCGCCTCGCCGGAGGGACGGCCATCACAGCCGCCGAGAGTCAGCGCGGAGCGAGGCCTTTCACGACGGGCCGATTCCTTCGCGTCCTCGAAGAGGCGATCCTCGGAAACAGTGGCTGGAACTGGTCAGGCATCGACCGGATGGTGGCTTTTCCCCTGCCTCCTGCGTACCTCTTCATTCTCTGCTGGATGCCCGTCACCGCTGTGTGCTTCAATCTCATCCCCATCTCCCTGCGCCGGGCGCGGGTGCGGCCGACGCACGTTCGACGGATCGCGTTCTACGGGATGGCGTGGATGACGCTGCCTCTTCTCGCCGTTTCGATGGTCGAGTTCCTGGTGCATGTGACGAATTCGCTCACCCTGCTGGCCGTGTTCGAGTACGCCGTGCAGCCGCTTTCCTGGGAGTTCCCGCTCGCCCTCGGCCCGATTCCCACGGCGCCTCTTGTCTTCGCCCCCTTTGCATGGTGGTGGTGGGATTGCGCGTGTCGATCCTACCTCAAACTCCCCGACGGGCGGCTCGTTGCCGCGCTGCTCACGCTTCTGAGCGGGTTAATGACCCTTGGGGGGTTCGTGCTTCTCGCCGAACTGCTCGGCGAACACTCGTGGTGGGTGGACAACCTCTGATGTACACCGAGGCCGCCGACCATCCCGAGCGCCTCGACCGCCCCGTCAGCGCGGACATCCTCTGCCCGCGCTGCGGCTATGACCTGCGCGGGGCGGTCCACTCGTGGCGCGAGTCGTGCCCCATGCAGGGCCGCTGCGCCGAGTGCGGCCTCGACTTCGAGTGGTCGTGGATGTTCCGCCAGCGCCTCCACCCCTGGCTCTTTGAGCACCAGTGGCGGCGGTTGCACTACATCAGTGCGGCCCGCACCATGCTCGTTTCCTGCCGACCCGGGCGCTTGTGTCGCGAGATCACCCTCATGCATCCGGTGTGCCTGCGCCCGCTCATTGCGCTTTTGTCGGCGTTGCTCTGTGCGATCGGCGTTATCCGAGCGGGCGGGCTTCTGTATGCCATACTCATGGGCGGGGGCGCGTGGCGCACCGCGTGGTCGGGCAGCCGCCTCCCCTGGGGATTCCGCGAGGTTCTGCGCCAGGAGGCGCTGGATTTTGCGACTTACATCGCTTCGGTCGCTCTGCTGGTCCCGCTGGCGTTCCTCGCGATCCCCGCCTCGTTGCAGCGAGTGCGCGTCCGGCCGGCACACCTCATCCGTATGTGGTTGTACGTTTTCATCGGGCTCGCCGTGGTCGTGCTCCTGTTTTCAATCGCCCAATCGACATGGTACTTCATCGTGGCGCAGGACACACCGGTCTTGCTTCGCCCCGGCGACTGGCGATTTGCTTCACTGACCATTGATGATCACTGGACGCGCCGAGTGTTCGTGGACACCGTCCGGCCCGTCTGGCTCATTGCCGTCGTCTGGACCTGGCACTGGTGGCGCCTCGCCTGCCGCGACTACCTGCGCCTGCCCGATGCGACGCTGACCGCGACGATGCTCACCATCATCGTCGCGCTGGCGTCGTATCTGGTGCAGCACGGGGTGGACGTGTGGCGGGGGTTGGTGTGAATCTGTCGCACCCTCTTCCCCGGCATGGGAATGCCGGGGCTTTGGCCCCTCGATCTCTCCATGCCTCCGGCGACATTGACGTTTCCTGCCCGTCGGCGCGCTCCGCTGCGCAAAGCCTCCGCGTCGCGGCTAACCAAATCCCCTGATCCCTCGATGCCTGCCCTAATTATCCCGCCGCACGAAGATGAAGCACGCGACCAGCAGGACCGCCGCCTCGAAGAGCAGCGAAGTGCCGATGATCATCCACCACGGCCTCGCGTTCTCATACTCCTCGGCGCGGCGCATGACTTCCTGCTCGCGCCGGTTGCGCTGCGTCGAGCGCGATTCATCCTCAAATGATTCGGGAGTCGGTTCGGGCATCTCGTTGCCGGAAAGCGCGGCGAGGAGGCTGGCCGTCGTCATGCCCGAGTCGGTCTGCAGACGGCGCTGCACGAGGTTGGCGGTCGAGGCGGTCTTGGGAAGGATGAGCATCGTCAGCCGCGCCGCCTCGTGGATCGGCGTCCACTTGTCCACCCGGCGCTGCGCTTCCTCCAATCCTCTCTCATCGCTTTCCAAACGGCCTTGATACCGCGTGATCGCGGCGCTGTCGCCTTCGGTCCGCGCCGCATCGATGCGCTCCTCGTACCACTCGATCCGCTTCGCATAGGCATCGCGGTCCACTTCGGCGGGAATGCGGAACTCTCCCAGCAGGATTCCCTCGCTGAACGACAGCGAAAAAAGCCCCAGCCACGCGAGGATCGTCAGGACGAGCGAAGGCAGCGTCGATCGAGTCAGGACGTTGAACAGCACCATGACCGAGTAGAGGTAACTGAACACGAGCACGAGCACGGGGATGGCCAGCAGCGCCCCCCAGCGCCAATCTCCGACGCGCCAGCGCATGACCAGCAGTGTGCCGACGCAGAAGATCGCCACCTGGAGGAGCACGAAGAGCAGGCTGCCGAGATACTTGGTGAAAAACACCGTCGTCCGCCGCACCGGCTTGCTCAGGACGAGGTCGATCGAACCCGCCGAGAGGAAGTTCGGGAACACCTCGGCCGTGGAGACGAGCGCGAGGATGATCGCCCCCCAGCCCAGCCACAGCCCCACGATGACCGTGCCGAACGCAAAGTCCATGAACGGCATGACCAGCGGGCTGCCTTCCTTGAGCACTTCATTTTCAATCGTGTAGAGGCCGTACCCGATGCTCACGCCTCGACTGTTGAACCCGATCGAGCCGAACGAGACGACAATGAGCAGCGAGATCGCCAGCACGAACCAGAAGAGTTTCTTGGCGAGCAGTTCACGGTAGGAATCGACGAGGATGGCGAGGACGGCGCTCATGCGGCGCTTCCTCCATTCGTCGTGACGGCCGCGCGCGATGCCGCCGGACTCTGCCTCGCGCCCGGCGGCCGCGCTTTGCCCGTCGCCGGGTCGATGACCGATCGAATGAAGAGATCCTCGAGCGACTCCCCGCACGCCTGGCAGCGGTGAATCACCGCGCCATGAGCGCGCAATCGATCGATGATCGGCTGCGCGGCGACCGCATCCGTTCCCGGCAGCGCGATGATCCGCCGCTCGCCCCCCGCGAGCATCCGGCTCGTGGCGCCGGCAAACTCCGCCAGCCAGCCGAACTCCGGCCCGGCATACTCGATCTCGTAGCGCTTCGACTCGCGCGTCAGTTCCTCGAGCGTGCCCTGCATCGCCACCTGCCCCTGCACGAGGATCGCCACGCGGTTGCACACCATCTCGACTTCGCTCAGCAGGTGCGAATTGAGAAACACCGTCCGCCCCTCATCGCGCAGTTGCGCCAGCAGCACGCGGATGTCCTTGCGGCCGACGGGATCGACGCCGTCCGTCGGCTCATCGAGCACGACCAGCGCCGGATCGTTCATGAGCGCCTGAGCCAGTCCGACCCGCTGCATCATGCCCTTGGAGTAACTGCCGATCTTCTTGCCGCGCCACTCGCTCATGCCGACTCGATCGAGGAGGTTCTCGGCGCGACGCTTGCGATCGCGCCGCGCCACGCCGCACAGCGCCGCGTAGAAGTGCAGCGCCTGCTCGCCGGTGAGATAGGTCGGGAAGCGGTGATGCTCGGGCAGATAGCCGACGCGGCGGAGCGTGTCCTTGTCCCCCACGGGCCGGCCGAGGATTTTTCCTTCCGCGCGGCTGGGGCGGATCACCGTCATCATGATCTTGACGAGCGTGCTCTTGCCCGCGCCGTTGGGGCCGAGCAGGCCGAACACCTCGCCCGGCGCCACCTGCATGGTGATGCCGTCGAGCGCGCGGATCTTCCCCTTGTACGTCTTCGAGACGTGGTGCAAGTCGATGCACCAGCCATTTGACGTCGAGGATGAGGCGGCGGGCGTCGTCATGTCGGGGGTGGAGACGAAGGATGATTGCGTACGGAGTCGATCGGATCAAACCCGTTGGCTTATTGGGGTTTGCCGCCGGCAGGTTGCGGCAGGGCGATCGCCGCGCCGCGCGGCGGCCTGGCGTCGCGCTTCGCGTCCGCGAAGCGCACGAGCCGCGCCCGTGAGGAAGCGGCGCTCGCCGATCACCAGTCTTCGCCGTGTACTCGGCGCCAGTGCGCCCGCGTCGCTCTGCTGGCGGCGCAGAGACCAGCGCACCGGATGGACCGTACGAAGCGCTCCGCTCCGAAGCCGTCGCGTCGCGGCTAACCAAAACCTCGATTCCCTGATGCCTCAATGCCTGGCATGGCTCGCGTGACTCGTGCCTCACCCGCCCGGTTCCACGGAGGTGATGAGCGACGCCAGTCGCGTCATGAGCGCTTCAAAGCGCTGCCGGTCGGCATCGCTCAGCGCCGCGGTGCGCCCCGTCTGGATCGCTTCGGCGATGCGCGTGGCGCGCTCGATGTCGGCGTTGCGCTGCCGCAGCACCAGATCGAGCGCATCGACCCAGTCCCCGCCCCGGCTGGCGTCGGCGGAGTCGAAGCGTTCGAGCGCGATGAGCGCGATGTTCCGCCAGCGCGCTTCCTGATTCGCGTCGCCCTCTCCGGGCGGCGCCGCTTGCAGCGCCGTCAGCATCGCCTCGGGATCCGCCCGACGCCAGTTCAGTTCCACCAGTCTCAGGCACATCTGCCTCCGCTGCGCGGCGCTGATCGCCGACTCCGATCCATTGTTCGGCTGAGGAAGCGTGAGCACCCGGCTCAGCGAGTTGACGCGACGCGGCACGTCGATCGCTTCGTGCGCAGACACCACGTTGTCGGCCTCGAGCCAGTCCGCCGCAGGCAGTGCCGTGAGAATCTGTCCCACTTCTTCCCCGAGTCGTGCGGCGTCGAGCACCGGCCACGTCAGGATCAGACGAAGCGCCTCGAGACCGCCCTGCCGCCCCGCCGCCGCCAGCGCGTGCGGATAGACGCTTGGGTCGCTCGCGTGCGCCAGCAGCACCTCACGATGCCGCCCCGACGCCGCGAGTCCGCGTGCTGCCGCGGCACGGCGCTCTGCCCCGCCTTCGACCGGGCGCAGGATCGCGGCGAGCACCTCGGCGACTGCGGGATCGGGGCACCAGGCGAGCAACTCCGCCTCCGCCCCCGTCAGATTCTCCGCACCCTGCGCTGCCAGGCGCTGCGAGATCGCGCTCATCTGCTCGGCGTCAAGATGCCCCGCCGCCGCCGACACGAGCAGCGCCGCCGTCGTCCCCTTCGGTCGAACTTCGCGGATGAATCGCTCGACGAGCGCGGGTGCGGCTGATGCAACCGCGCTCTGGCCGAGCACCGCCAGGATCGCCGCCTCCAGTTCCGCGTCCGTGGCATCGGCGAGCAACGGGCCGACGAGCGACGCCGCACTGGCGCCGTCGATCAGCGCCAACCGGCGGATCGCCAGCGGCCGAAGCGGCGCCGCAGGATCCGTGACCATCCGCCCCAGGAGCCCCACGACCTCGGGACTGAGCGGCTCGGCATTGAGCACCCGTTGCTCCACGAGGTCCAGCCCCAGTCGCCGCACCGGAACACGCGGGTGCCCAAGCAGCGTCACCATCAGCGCGTTGCGCTGCTCGGGATCGGTCAATGTGTAGTTGCGGTTCATGGCGCTGAGCAGGTCGCTCGTCAGCGCCGCCACGTCGCGCTGAAGATTCTGCACGCGCAGCAGCGCCTCGTTGCGCTCGCGTTCGAGTCGCCGCAGTTTCCGCCGCACCAGCCCGTCGCGCCCCTGCACGCGGTTGTTGCGCCACCACGACTGCCAGCGCGTCATCGACTCGCCATAGTCCACCCCCGTGACGCGCACGAGGGCCTCAAGAGCCGCCGCCCGCACCGTCGCGTCCCCCTGCGGATCGAGGTGGTTGATCAGTTGATCCACCACCTCGACCTCCGTGAAGCGGCTCAGCGCGACGATCAGCGCCACCTTCTCCGACGCTCCGGCCCCCTCCCGGTTCATTCGATCGATCAGCCGCGGCAGCATCGCCGGCGGATACGAGCCGATCGCGTCCGCGAGGTCGGCCTGCAACTCGGGCGGCGCCGTGACCAGCCGCTCGACCAGCGCCTCGAACAGCGCCTCGGGCGGCGCGTCCATGTCCCGCACCGCCGCGCAAATCGCGCCGACCAGTTCCGGCCGCTTGAAGTCGCCCAGCATCTCACCGAGCAGCGCCATCGACTCCTCCCACCCGCTGTCGAGCAGGCGTCGAGCCGCGTTCCGCTGCACCCCCGGCTCACCGGGCGCATCACCCAGCACGCTCCGCCAGATCTCAAAGTCCGCCTGCTGCGTCTCCGTCAACTGGCCCCACGCCGAAGGCCCAAACCCCAGCGCCATCAGCGCCGCCAGCACGATCGAGATAAGATGTTGAACCCGGCGACGCGACATAAGCGACCTTCTCTGCCAAAGATCGACGATCCGAGGGGAGTGTGTCGATTAAACCTCAGACTGATGTCAAGACGCCGGCGGCCTCCGGCCGACCTCATCCTCCGCTGGCGCCTTCACATCCTCCCTTGGAGTATAATCCGGCGGATTCCCGGCATCATTGCAGATTTCCCCCTCCCTGGGCAAAACTGCATCCTGCAATGAGCCGCCACGAGCCTGCGGGGCAACGTCCAATGAGCGAATGGAACAACAGCGAAGAGCACGGCGAAGAGCACGTTCAACGCGCCCACGAACTCTTCGAACTCGGCCGCTGGGAAGAAGCCGAGGCCGAACTCCGCAAGGCCCTCGCCCTCAACCCCAACCAGGCCGACTGGACCTACAACCTCGGCCTCACCCTCGAAGCCGCCGGCCGACTCGCCGAAGCCGTCGACGCCTTCGCCGCCGTCCACCACCTCGATTCCCAGCACTTTCCTGCACTCGTCAGCCTCGGCGTGAATCTCAGCCGCCTCGACCGCCCCGCCGAAGCGCTGACCGCCCTCCAGAAGGCCGCCTCACTCGAGCCCGCCAACGAAGCGGCCTACTGCCCGCAGGTCGGCGCTCTCGCCCAACTCGGCCGACACGACGAAGCCGAGCAGGTCTATTACCTTGCCCGCCAGATCCGCGATGAGTGCCCCATCTGCTGCGCCAACCTCGGCGAGAGCCTCCTCCAGCGCGGCCTCTACGAAAAGGCCATCTGGTGCTTCAAGGAGGCCGCACGCCTCGACCCGCGCATGCCGCGCATCCACGCCCGTCTCGCCGCCGCCTACGCCGCGCTCCGCCAGCCCGAGCAGGCCCTGCGCCTCTACCTCCGCGACCTGCGCGAAGACCCCGGCAACATCGACACGCTTCTCGACCTCGGCCTGCACCTCGTCACCATGGACCGCCTCCCCGAGGCCGCCGAAAAGTTCCGCCGCATCCTCGAACTCGAGCCCGCCAACGCCGACGCCCACTTTCGTCTCGGCCAGATCGCCGTCGCCGCCCGCCACTTTGACGCCGCCGCCGTCGAGTTCGAACTCGTCTCCAAACTCAATCCCGAGTACCCCGGCATCGCGCTCAACACCGCGATCGTCATGCACCACACCGGCCGCCACGACCTCGCCCGCCGCCACCTCGCCACCGTCATGGAGTCGCTCACTCCCGATGAGCCTGACCTCCTCAGCCTCGCCGATCTTCTTAAGGAAGTCGGCCTCCGCGCTGAGGCCGTCCGCGCCCTCACCATGCTCACCCAGCGCGAGCCGAAAAACGCCGAAGCCTGGCACCGCCTCGGCGTCCTCCACCTGCGCAAGGGCGAGTACGAAACGGGCATCGAGCACACCCGCCGCGCCCTCCGCCTCGATCCCCGCCACGAACGGGCCAACCACAACCTCCTCCTCGCCTACATCCGCTCCGGCCGCCACCACCGCGCCCGCATCATGCTCCGCCGCGCCCTCAAGGCCGCCCCCGATGACCCCATCCTCCGCCGGCTCGCCGTCCGCTTCCAGACCTTGTCCTTCATCTACCGCCTCGGCCGCACCCTCCGCCGCCTCATCGAACACCGCCTCGGCCTGGGCGCTACGCCCAACGAGCCACGCGTGTAAGCACGCCGCCACGGTCCATTCACCACGGGGTCACAGAGAACACGGAGCGATGCACGCCCCCAAGCCCGCAGCGCCAGCAAGGACGCGGCGGCCTCGGAGCGGAGCGCGCCGAGCGATCAATCGCCCGCGGCCCCCGACCGCCAACAAATCGCGCCGGACAACGGAGGTATACTCGGGTCGTCATGGCTCCACTGAACCCCGACGACGCGAGAATTTTCCGCATCACCCATCGGGACAACGTCCCATGGCTTCTCGCCAACGGCCTTCACTGTCCGAACAGCGACACCTGCGACCCCAATTTCATCCCGATCGGACTTCCCGACCTCATCCAACGGCGCCGACATCGCGTCGTTCCCATACCCCCGGGCGGAACGCTCGACGACTACGTGCCGTTCTATTTCACGCCACGGTCCGTCATGCTGTACAACATCAAGACCGGTTGTGGAGGCGTCATCGAGCGCGCCAACAACGAGATCGTGATCCTCGTCTCCTCTCTTCCCGGTCTGGCTCAACACCAGATCCCTTTCGTCTTCACCAATAGCCACGCCTATATGAATGAGGCCGACTTCTTCGGAGACCTGGAGGATCTGAGGCACATCGACTGGCCCCTGCTGCGCAGCAGGGACTTCAGACGCGACCCGGACGACCCCGGCAAACTCGGCCGCTACCAGGCCGAAGCCCTTGCCCATCGCCATGTCCCCGTGGAGGCCCTTCTCGGCATCGCGTGCTACGATGTCAGTGCGGAGCAGGCAGTGAGCGATGCAGTGGCCGCGAGTGGTCTGACCCTTCAGGTCAAGGCGGTTCCGCACTGGTACTTCTAGATCATGAGATTCACCAAAGGCAACCTGCTCGAAGCCGAAGTCGAGGCGGTCGTCAACACCGTCAACACCGTCGGCGTCATGGGCAAGGGCATCGCGCTCATGTTCAGGGATCGCCATCCCGCCAACTACAAGGCCTACGCCGCCGCCTGCAAGCGCGGCGAAGTCCAGGTCGGTCGCATGTTCGTGACCGAATCCCTCGAACTCTCCGGCCCACGCTGGATCATCAACTTCCCCACCAAGCAGCATTGGCGCGGCAGAGCGAAGTTCGAGTGGATCGAAGAAGGTCTCAACGACCTCCGTCGCGTGATTCAGCAGCGCGACATTCTCTCCATCGCCATTCCGCCTCTGGGCTGTGGCAATGGCGGGCTCGACTGGAGCGACGTACGCCACGCCATCGAACGGACGCTGGGCGACCTTGAAGGCGTCACCGTTCTCGTCTTCGAGCCAACCCGTGCCTATCAGAACGTGGCCAAGAACGTCGGCGTCGAGAAACTCACTCCCGCTCGCGCCCTCATCGCCGAGATGATCCGGCGCTACGGCATCCTCGGCCTCGACTGCTCCATCCTCGAAGTTCAGAAACTCGCATGGTGCCTCGAGCGCGTTATCGAGCGCATGGGTCTCTCGAACCCGCTCAACCTCCAGTTCGTGCCCGACCGCTACGGTCCTTATGCCAGTCGCCTCACGCACCTGCTCAATGCGCTCGACGGCAGCTACCTGCATTGCGACAAGCGACTGGCCGATGCGTCGCCCCTGGATTCCATTTACTTCAACAGTGATAAGAAGCCGCAACTTCAGGCCTATCTGAAGACGCCGCCCGCCGCCCCCTTCGCCGAATCCATCGAGGCTACCGATCAACTCATCGACGGCTTCCAGTCGCCGCTGGGCATGGAGGTGCTCGCCACGATCGACTGGCTTATCGCTCGGGAGAACGCCGAGGCATCCGTCGAGGGCATCAGGCAGGGCTTGGCGCGCTGGCCCGCTGGAGAATCCGCAGCCCAGCGCAAACGGTCGCTCTTCAACGACAAACTCATCGCCGCCGCGATCGAACGACTGACTGCCGTCTGATCCCGTTTGCTCTCCAGCTCCCCTCTCTCCCCTCACCTTGCTCGCGTCAGCGCGTCCCCTCCTCCACAATCGCAATCTCCTCCTCCGTCAGGCCGTAGAGATCGTAGACGAGCCGGTCGATCTGCCGGTCCGTCGTCTCGATGTCGCGCTCACTGATCGTCCGCTTGCGCGCCGTCTTCTCCGCAATCTGTTCGTGCAGTTCAAGCATCGGCCGGACAAGGAGAGGAGGGAGTCGTGACGACACAGTCTTCCGCGAAGCGCTCGACGAGCGCGACGACTTCAGGCGGGACCGATGTTTCGGGCGGGGCTTGAATGATGCGCTTGCCCATCGTGGGCGAGTGTATGTGTCCCCCACGGACCGTGCAAGATCACCTCACGCCGCGGCGAAGCGCCGAGAGCAGTTGATAAGGAGAGCAGGTGAGCGGGAGAGGTCACCGTCCCGGCCAGGTGCGCCAACACCCCGACTGCCTCGATCCCTCGATCCCTTGATCCCTCGCTGCGTTGGTGCCGCAATCCCCACTCTGACGCCTCCCTCCGCGTTCTCAGCGCCCTCTGCGGTGAATTGATCCCCTTCGTGCCTTCGAGCCTTCGTGGTGAGACCTCTTCCCATGCATTCGCCTCTATGCCTCGCTGCCCTGATGCCTTGACCCCTCGATGCCTCTCCCCTCCCGCCCTCGTGGCTTCGTGGCGAATGCCTCTTCCCGCTCCACCCGAGCGCACGCTGGCGCACCGCCTCACGCGCGCGTCGTGCGCGCGGCGGCGCGGCGCCCGCGGCGCACGTTGGGCGCGCCATCGCGCTCGGCGCGGCCGATCTCCTCCGGCTTTTTCCCTGTGCGCACCGGTGCGCAGCAGTTGAGGCGCATGGAGTGCGCGCGGGGGGCGCGGAGTGGCCCTAAACCGTCGCGCGGCGGACACTTTTTGACCCAAATCGGCAAAAAACGTCACGATTCGCGCGAGTTTGACGACCCCCATTTGGCAAGATGGGAACGATGCGCGCCCCTGTGCGGGCCCGCCACCGAGCCCGGCCAGGCGCCGAGAAAGGAGAGAGGAGACGCGATCCCTCGATCCCCTGACCTCCGGACCTCTGTGTGGGGATTAACTTTCTTGCTCTCTTCGTGCCTTCGAGCCTTCGTGGTGAAGACTCTTCCGATGCAATCCTCTTTGATGCCTCGATCCCTCGATGCCTCGATCCCTGCTGGGCGCACTCCGGGGGTAATGCGGATCGTCGGCGGCGATCAACATGCAGGCGCTTGAGCGGTGATCTGCCTTTCGATGCGGGCGAGGTCTTTGTACACCCAGTAGATCAGGTTCCAGTAGAGCACCAGCGCGACGAGCAGGCCGAGGAGGAAGCAGGCGGCGCCGACGGTGACGAGAAGCGGGCCGAGCCACATGAGCATTCTGGCGCGGGCGTAGACCTTTTCATTGGGCAGGCGCGGCGCCAGCCAGCGGAGGTAGAACATCGAGGCGAAGAACTTGACGGCCGCGACGATGAACGAGACGATGGCGACGAGGCCGATGAGCCAGAGCATCGATTGATTCGCAGCCACGGCGGGCACGGCCTGCACCGCGAAATTGATGATGGTGTAGCCGGCGGCGATGATCACGGCCCAACGGATGACCTGGCGCGCCGTCGTCCCTTCGTCGCGCCCAGTGTACGCGGGGTCGCGCTCGCTCAGCAGCCACCAGCCGTAGAGCGACATAAAGGCGACGAGAACTCCGACACCGTTGGCGATGATGTCGATCGCGAAAGTGTTGCCCGGCGCCGCGCCGATGCCGATGGCAACGGCCGTGATGACCAGGGTGAAGATGAGCGTGATGATCTGAACGATGATGGCCGCGAGGACCAGCCAGGCGCCGCGGCGAAGTGAGCGGACGTATTCGAGCGAGGAGTATTCGAGAAGATGGCCGCGGAGCGAGCGCTCGATCGCGGTGCCGCATTCGGGGCAGGCGCCGTCGGGCTGAAGGCCGCGCAGCGCGTAGCCGCACTGAATGCAGAAGGACTCTTCGACGGTGGGTCGCGTGAGCGAGTCGGCGACGGGCGCTTTGCAGCCGGGACACTGGTCCAAGGCGCTCAGCCCCGCGAGGCTTCGCCCGCAGCGGATGCAGCGCACGTCGCCGGGCACGCCTTCGTCAAAGCCGAGGATCGGGGGCGGGTCCGGGACGCCGGGTTCGGACATGGTGCGGCTCCGTCTCGTGACGTGGCGTGGCGTGGCATGGCGTGGCAGGTCAGGGTAGCGCGGCCGGTCGGCGCGGGCGGTGACGGGCGAGGTGATGACCCACGTGGTCGTTCAGGATCGGCGCGGCAACCTGACCCTGAATCGGCCATCTGATCCGCAGTTCTTCAAGTCCCAGGATCCTTGCCCTCACGCCGCTTGGCGATCCCTCGGCGGATCATCCGGCTCGCCGCACCGCGCCAGCAGCGGACCCGTCTTCGTGCGCTTCACGAAGAAACGCGCCGCGCCCGGCAGCGCCGCCAACCACTTCCCTCCCAGCACGTGCGCGCCCAGCGATGGGTCGAATCGCGCATGCACGACTTCAAGGCCGCGCATGCGCCCGCAGTCGTTGCCGCACAGCAGCAGCACCGCCCCCGTCGTGCCGACCGGCACCGCTTCCACGCTGACGATGCCGATGCCGCCCAGGCCGAGGTCAACGCAGTCGAGCGTCTGCGCTTCGCTCGCCTCGCCCGCCTCGGTCGCCGCGCTTGCGAACACCCAGCAGACCTGCACCTTGGCCGGCCAGGCGTAGCGATCGTGTACCCGCATCCCGCGCGCCGCATGCGGCGACGAGTGTTTCGAGGCTGCCGGCTTATCCGTTGACATGATTGCGACCCCATCCCCCTGAAGATCTCATCGCATTCGCCCGCGCCGCCGCCGCCGCGCGCCGACGACGGCCCAGATCGCGCCGACTCAGCGGCTGCCCGATGGAAAGGCGCGGCCCTTCGCCCGTCAATTCGATCTCCATGTTCGGAATGTCCATCGGCTCGGGAATCCATTGCCCGCCGATCAGGTGCGACATGCTTCCTATGAGATAACGGCAGTGCATGACTTGAATGTAACGAAGATGCGCGTGGTACTGGGCATCGACGAGCATCACCACGCCGACTGTTCCCGGATGCACCATGTTGGGGCAGAGCAGGCCGATCCCTCCCGCGCTCAGGTCCGTCGTGCTCACGACGATCGGGCTGCTGATGCTTCCCTGCCGGAACCAGCACACCTGCACCCAGTGCCGCCACTCATAGCGATCGTGCAGCCGATCGCAGCCGAGTTGGTGCGGCAGACCGGGATTATGGGACAGGTACTCGGGCACGCTCTTTCCCCTGCGCAGCCGGCGGGACCGTGCTTGCAGGACTTTCGTCGCCCCAACGCCGGGTCCACTTGAAGTGGTCGCGGCGGCGCCGTCCCGTTGACCACCCTGGGCCGCGCCAGTCCGCAGAGTTGTCCCGATTTCCGCTGGCTACGTCCGGGTGAGCGTCTCGGTCTCGAACTCGAGCCGAGGCCCTGTGGAGGTCTCGACGATGCGAACGGGGGGCGCGTTCTCGGGCGTCTGAATCCACCGGCACCCGATCACATGTGCCTTCTTTTCAGGCACGTACCGACCGTGCATGACCTCGATCCAGCGGATGCAGCGGTGTTCCGGCCGGTCCGTCAGGAGCACGGCCCCGAAGCGATTGAGGTGCACCCACGACGAGGAGAGCAAGGCGATCCCCCCGGCGCTCAGGTCCATCGTTCGCATCGCCACCGACGAGCCGTAAACATGTTCCTCGAGCCAGAGCACCTGGACGCTGGTTTTCCACTCATGTCGAGCGAAACGGCGCTTTCCGGTTCCCTGCCTCTCCGGCGCGGGGGCCGTCTCCCCGGCGGTGGGAGTGCCCGTCGCGGTCGGAGTCTCCGCAGGCGGTTTGGCCGCGCTTTCACCGGCTTTCGAGCGCTGAGCGGAACCCATCGGCCGCACTCCCTCCCCCGCGGAAACCTGACTGCGGTCTCTCGGGCAGCCCGTTAATCGGCAGAAACCGACGACAAATCGCGGCCAATGCGCCTTTCGGGTCGGATTCGGGCATTCCTACAATGCCCCGGCCATGCAAGCCGCAACGCCAACACGCCTCATCGGAGAACCACCCCATGACCATGACCCCCGACCAAGCCAGGAGCCTCATGCACGAATGGGTCGCCAGTGCCGCCCTGCGAATCCATATGGAATGCGTCGCCGCGTGCATGGCGGCCTATGCCCAAGACCTTGACCCGCAAGAGGTTGACCGCTGGATGGTCTGCGGCCTGCTCCACGACTTCGACTACGAGAAGCACCCGAGCCGCGAAGAGCACCCCTTCGTGGGCGTCAAACACCTCGAAACGCTTGGAATCGACGAAGAAATCCGCATTTCCATCCTCGGGCATGCGGAATACAGCGGAACGCCGCGCGAAACGCCCATGGCCAGGGTGCTCTTCGCCGTCGATGAACTCGCGGGGTTCATCGTGGCGTGTGCGAAGGTTCGTCCCAACGGTTTCGCCGATTTCGAGGCGAAAAGCGTCAAAAAGAAGTTGAAAGACAAGGCTTTCGCCGCGGCCGTGAGCCGAAGCGACATCGAGCAGGGCATCAGCGAGTTGGGTGTGGACCGGGATGAGCACATTCAGAGGTGCATCAATGCCATCGCGGCCGCGGCGCCGGGGCTTGGGCTGTGACGGCGCCTGGGCGTCGCGCCCGTCAAGGCGGCTGCACGGCGCACCGGCGCGCCACACCCTCAGCGCCCGCAGCGCGCCCCACCGCGCTCGCCGAAGGTCAAAAGTGAACACCGCTGTGCGCACCGGCACGCGCCTCTTACCCAGTGTGATATTGTGGAGGTCGACTTTCGCGAGTTTTGAGGACTTTTCGGCGATTTCCCTCCGGCCGAGGGGGGATTCAGGGGAGTTTTCGTCAGGTTTCGCAGGCCGCGCGCACGGAACACGCCGCGACCGGTGCGCACTCGTGCGCGCGGGGAAAAGGACTCACCGCAGAGATCGCGGAGACCGCAGAGAGGGCGTCGGGGGATCGAGGGATCGGAGCATCGAGGGAAGAGCACTCACCGCAGAGATCGCGGAGAGCGCAGAGAGGGCATCGGGGCATCGGGGGAGCAGGGGATCAGGAAAGGGACTTCACCGCGGAGATCGCGGAGAGCGCCGGGAAGGCATCGGGGCATCGAGGGAAAAGGACTCACCGCAGAGATCGCGGAGAGCGCCGAGAGGGCATCGGGGCATCGGGGGATCGGGGGATAGGGAAAGGGACTCACCGCAGAGATCGCGGAGACCGCAGAGAGGGCATCGGGGCATCGGGGGATCAGGGGATCAGGAAAAGGACTCACCGCAGAGATCGCGGAGAGCGCCGAGAAGGCATCGGGGCATCGGGG
>Ga0326597_10002741_pt1 | contig 26080 bp, 42 predicted proteins | sample RVTome_12_FD_203789 | JGI IMG/M metagenome (GOLD analysis project Ga0326597, IMG submission 203789) | Soil microbial communities from uranium-contaminated site in the Upper Colorado River Basin, Wyoming, United States - RVT100D185 | ecosystem: Environmental > Terrestrial > Soil > Contaminated >... | reverse complement strand
GCTCCATTCCGCCCGGGTCGCTCACGTAGCGAATGCAGTCGCGCACCCAACGGAAGAAATCGCGCGCGAGCGCGTCGGGATCGTTCGGGTCATGGCTCGGCGCTTTCGCGAAGCGCAGCGCGAGCTCGCGCACTTTTTCGCCGTGCCACGCGTCGAAATGCGCGTTCGCGTCGAGCCAGCGCGCTTTTTCATCGGCGTTTTTGAAATTTACCGTACGCACGATGCGCTGCTTCGATTTCCGCTCGGGCGCGAGCAGGCCGGCGTCGTGCATGCCAGCGTCGAAGCCGCCGACCGTTCCGAAGCCCGAAGCCGAAAGCAGCCGTAGCGGATCGAACATCGCTCGAGCTTACCTCAATTCGGGCGATCGATGATGTCGCCCGCGCCGCACGCCGGGCAAAGGCAAATCTTTTTCCCGGCTCGAATCGGGAACGACCAGCCGCATTCTTCGACGAGCGTTTTCAAATCCGGGCCGCCGCTCACGCCCGACGACGGGGGCGGTTCGATCACGGGCTGCCGCTTTCCGCATGCGACGCATTCGCATTCGTAGAGCCCGTGCGCGACCGAAACGGTTCGGATCCATCCACGTTCGGCGAAGTCTTTCGCTAGGGTCATGATGGCTCTTCGGGCGCCGGATGAAACGCGCCGCATTTTTCACATTGAACGAGCTTCGGCGGCGGTTCGCCGCGAAGATCCGCGATCGATTTCTCGAGATTCGCGACGTTCTTTTGAATCGTCTCGAGCTCTTCGAGCTTCGCGCGCACCATGACGACATCGTAGGCGAGCGAAAGCGGGAAAAGCAGGCACGCGAGCATCGCACCGAGCGGAAGAAGCCCTTTTTTCTCGACCGCTTCGATCAGGTGGTCGAAATCGACGTACGCGCCGCATGCGCGACGCGCCTTCGACAGTGATAACGTTGCCCATACCGGCACGGCGTAGACGCACGAGCCGGCGAGCCACGCCGTCACGAAGAGCTGCGCGCCGGAAATCATCCGACGGATCCGCCCGCCACCTGCTCGACGACGATACCGCCCGCCGCGACCGTTCCGTTGGCGGCCGGCGCCATCAAGCCCCGAATGATGTCGGGCGGCACGAGCGGCAGCAATTCTTTGATGATGTCGACGATCTTTTCGGGCTTTTCTTCGGGATTCATCTTGCGCGCGAGCTCGAGCAAATCTTTCGCGCGCCGAAATTCGTCTTCGACGGTCAAGGGCTTTTGTGTTTGCTGCTCGGGCGCGCGTTGCTGCATGCCGGCTTTCACGAGCTCGGTCATGCTGCCGAAGACGTTCGCGATCGCCGGATCGGTGCCGCGGTTCTGCCCGCCCATGAGCGTGGCGATCGCCTTGAACATTTCGACCGATTGCATCGCTTGACGGTCGGCGCGCGCTTCGGCGCGTTCGGCGTTCTGCATCATGATCATGATCAAAAGCGACTGCGGATCACGGCCGGCCATCGCGATCGCGTCGCCCATGCTTCCGCCAATGGTCGGCAAGGCGCCCGGCGCGGCCGCGGGCGCCGCTTGCTGCGCTGCGTCGGACAAGATCAACGGCTTCGACACACCTGCGAGCACGAATTCGCGGCGCGCGTAGAACTGACCGCCGAGCGTTCGGCCTTCGATGCTGTAGCGGCCGCCGCCGAACATGTTGTGAAAGTCGACCATGCTCGGAATTTCGGCGAGCAGCCACGGCCGCGGGCATTTTTCGATCCCATTCGGGCCGCCGAAGCGCGTCACCCACACCTTGATCGATTGAAAATTCGGCGGCGGCGCAAATTCTTGCGGCGTCTTTCCCTCTTCGAGCTCGAAGAGCTCGTGATAGGGCGGCAGCTCGTTTTTTTCTTTTTTCATTTTCGTGATGCTCCCAACGTGGCGATTTTTTCGGCCACGTCGCGTTGATATTTCCAAAATTCTTCGTTCGCTACGATGTCGGCGAGCACGGCGCGCACTTCGTCGACGCCGTAGCGCTGCGCGACGCCGCCGATCGCGGCGCCCATCATGGCACCGTGCCTGTTTCCGGCGTCGTGATCGATTTTCTGGACGCAATCGGCGATCGCTTCGAGCGACGCGATCAAACGCCGTTGATGCATCGCGACGTCGGTCGCGGTCACGACTGCGCCGACCTGCTTCCACACTTCTTCATCGTTCATGATCGCCCTTTCGGATCTTCGACGTTCGCGACGATTGCGCCCTGCACGGCGCAGCTTCGGCATGACCATTTGCCGGGCTCTTCGTTTCGTCCGAACGCTTCGAGCAACGCGCCGCAGCCGGCGCATCGATGTTGATGCGAAAGCCCGGCCGCCGTGATCAGCGATTTCATTTTGCGATCGGTTTCGTTCATGACGGAAGCCGCCCGCGCCGTCGGATCTGCGCTTCCGTTCCGCGCCGCGCGTGACGGTTCGGGCTCGCCGCGGCCGCGGCTTCGTTCAGATTGCCGACCATCGCCTGCACCTTGTAGACCTGCTCGAGCACGGCGGGCGGCACGTTCACTTTTGCCGGATCGACGAGCTCGAGCGCGAGCCCTTCGGCGAATCGAAGCAGCGCTGCGCAGTTGTGACACACGGCGTAGTCGCCGCGCTTCGGCCGCCGTGCCATGCCGACGCCGACGACGGCGCCGATCGAAAGGCTGCACCTCGGGCACGCGGTTTCGGGAACGTCGGCCGTCACGCCTTGCCTTTTCATGCGTACCCCTTGCAGCTCGGGATCCAACCGACGAGCTCGCCGTCGACGATGATTTCGCAAACGAGCCCGAGCAGCGCGAGCTCGCCCAACGTATCGGCCGAGCCCGAACGAATCGCCGTCGCTTCGGTCCACTCGAGCCCTTCGCATTCGTGCAGCCATTCGAGCACGTGCGATTGCTCTTCGGTCAGCGGCTCAATCATCGTCGTCTTTCGCGAAAGAGTCTTCGATCTCGGTTCGGAATTCGGGAAAACGCTTTGCGAGCCCGCGCATCATGCGCGGAATCCAAAATGCATTGATGTACACGCGCGCCATGCACCGAAAAATGACGTGCGCAGAAAGGATGTCGACGAGCAAACGCGCGTCGAGCCATCGCCACATCCAGATCGCGGCGATGAACGAACCGATCCACGCGACGCCGGGCACGACGATCTCGCACATGCTCGAAACGACGCGATGCTGCACGCGCATCGCGCGCAAGACCGAAGCGGCTTTCGCGCGCGTCCCTTCGCGCTCGGCGTTTCTCTCGCCAAGCGCGGCCATGAACTGCTCGCGATTCACGGCGGCGCCGGTTCGCTCGGATCCGAAAGATCGATCGACGATTCGCCGGCTTCGATGTCGCGCTGCGCGGCTTCGGCGATCAGATTCGCGCGGTCTGCTTTCACGCTCTCGAGCTCGGCGCGATGCTCGCGTGCCTGCTCTTCGTACGCTTCGGCGAGATCCGCCATTCTCTTTGCGTGAAGTGTGCGCTGCTCGTCGAGCATCACGTGCGCTTTCTTGACGTCTTCGCGCGACGCGCGGAATTCTTCGGCGAGCACGTCGAGCGTCGCCGTTCCGTGGGGAGCATCGAAGCCAATCAACGCGAGAACCTTTCGCGCGCGCGCCATGTCTTCGGCATCGCCCGGGTCGACCGACTTGTCGACGGGCACGCCCGCGGCGCCGCGCATGCGATGCCGAGCCCTTGCGGCGACGATCGTCAGCTTGTCGCCCAAATCGCGCGCCGTGTCGGCGTCGACGAGCAGCACGAGCGATTCGCCGTCGCGACGCTCGAGCCGAAGCCGGTCGAAACGCTGCCGTGAGCTCGGTTCGGACGACCACGCGTCCAAAACGTGCTCGAGCGCATCGTCGGGCGTCGGCGTCACGGCCGACACCTCGTTTTCGCCTGGATTTTGCCTCAATTCCTCCACGATTATCCCTCGCTTCCGCCTGGGTTTCCAAACTACGTCCCGAGCCCGACGTCGTCAACGTCTATACAGCGACGGCGCGCGCATTTTGCTCGCGACCCGTGCTCGAGCTCGCGCCGGCCGGCGCCCGCGGCTTTCGGCTGCGCGCGATCGCCGACAACAAAAAAGCGAAAGGCCGAGCGGTTTGGGAGGGGTCCGCTCGACCTTTCTACCGATGCTCGGGCCGCGCCAACGGCCCGAGCTTTCTACGCGCGCTGTTTCATGAACTGAACGCCGTCCGTCGTCGCGGGATCTCCCCGCGCACCATGGCGCCCGTTTCGTCGCGATCGGATATCGCGATTTGCGCAATCAGGGCGGCCCTTCGTACGCGTCGCCGCGATCCTCGGGCGGCACGTGGCCGCTCGGCGCGGGCGCGCCGTTCGGCTTTTTCTCGGGCGCCGCCTGCACGACGATCGGCGTCGCTTCGGCGAGCGCTGCGAAGCGCTTCGAGAACGAATCGGCCGCGCCCTCGTTCATCGGGCGATCCATGCGCAGGCCGGTCACGATTTCGACGCGCAGCCTTTCTTCGCCCTCGAAAAGCTCGTAATCGACGCGCACGTCGACCAGATTTTTCCCGATCGTGCGAAGGTCGCGAAGGTCGGTCCCTTCCCAGCCGAACGCGCGAAGACGCTCCATCGAATATTTCGCCGAGCCCTTCGGCCCGTCCGAAAAAACGAGGTACATGGGAAGGATGTCGCGATGCCCGCCGCCGCGCGAAATCTGAACCATGAAACCGATTTGCTCGTGCCCTTTTTCGGTCGTTCCGAGCTTCGCCGTTTCCGGCATCGCTCGACCCTTGTACACACCCGCGATCAATTTGCTTGCCATTTCGTGTCTCTCTTTCTTTCTTCTTCTTTCGATTGGGCCCACTCCCAAAATGAGATTTGACCCGGGGGAAACTTTTTCAGCGGCGGCCCTTGGCCACGCGGCACGAAGATCGGGAAGCGAGCCCTTGCGGCGTTCATGACGATCGCGACGTGCTGCGCGGCCGCTTCTTCGCTCGCCCAACGATCGATCATGGCGCGCTCGACTTCTTCGGCGCCGACGCGCGTCAGAATCGCGAGCATCGTACGCAGCTTGCCGACGGCGTCATCGGCGTAGTCTTCGATTTTCTCGGGCCATTTTTCGACCTTGCCGTCGACGACGCGCCCGACGTCGCGCCCGGAAGCAGCGACGAACGACACGAGCGATCCGAGCGATTGGGCCGCGCTCGCGCCGCCGCGCACGCGCACGCGCTTGATCGGCAAATGGTCGAGCGGCGTTTCGTCCGACGTCCACTCGACCGCGTAGAGGGGTTGCCATCTTTCGTCTACATCCCACCGCGATCGCGACGCCGGGCGCGGCTTTCCGAGCCACAGCCATTTCAGGCACGTCGCCCACAGCCGCGGCGCGTACTTGTGCAACGCACACGGCGTATCCACCAAGAATTCACCCGACTTCGGATGGATCCCGCATCGCTCGGGATCGCGGGCGCCGACTTCGGTCAGCGCTTCGCCGCGCAACTGAAATTCGACGCGCGTCACGGGCGCGTCGCCATCCCAACCACCCTTCGTCCAACGCTCTTCTTCGTGCGCGCGCTTGTCGGGCGAGCCCTTCGCTTCGAGCTCTTCGCGCTTGTCGTAAATGCGCGCTACGACGTCCGTGCGGCCGACACGAATGCCGGCGATCTTCGCGCTCACGACCGGATCGCAGTACGCGGCTTCTTCGCGCGCGGCGTCGTTCGCGACGCGATCGCGCGTCTTTTCGGTCACGGCGCCGAGCTCGCGAAAGCCGTCGTCGTCTTTCGGCTTCTTCGTGAACGGAAAAACTTTCACGCGCGATCGACGAACGAAATTCGCGTAATCGCGCTCGCGAATGTCGAAGCCGGCGACATCAGCGGCGAAATCGATTCGGCGCATGCGCTCTTCGTGCAGCACGCCGAAACGCCGCGCGATCTCGCGCCCTTCGCGCACGACAAGGTCGAGCGGCATGTCGGCCAAATGCGACGCGTACCAAACGAGCTCGATTGTCCAGCCGGGCTCTTCGACGACTCCCAGATCGCCCGTGTTCTGCCATCCGACCTTTCCGACGACGCCGGTCACGCGCGCGCTTCCCGCGTTTTCGTAGTCGAGCGGCACGGGCTCGAGCACGTCGACGAGCTCGCGCTTTCCGCCCGGCGCTTTCGGATCGATCTGCAAACGCACGTGGTCTTCGCGACGAAGCCGCCAAATCTGCCCGTCGCCGCGCCGCGGGACCTTCAATTCCCAATCAGCGCCGGCCGTATCGGTGTACGACGCGCGGCCGTGCTCACGAGCGATCGCGCCGCGCGAGCGAAATTCGCGCGTGACCTTGTCGGACAAAAGAACGCGATACGCGAGCGTGAGCGCGTCGACGCGATGCGAGACGACGACGGGATCCATCATGGCGTTTCGAGCGGAAACCAACGATTTCCGCGACCCTTGCCCCAAACGAACCACGCGTATTCGGAAAAATCCGTGTCTTCGCCGCCCGTGAACGACGGCCGTCGCCCGAGCACGTACACGTCGCACGGATTCTTCCGGTGGATCTCGAGCCGTTTCCGAATGTGATCCTTTTTCGAGCTCGGATTTGCGGCGAGCCACCCGAGCCGAAGCAAAAAGCACACGGTCTTTCCGATCGTCAGCGCGTGCTCGGCGAAACGCTCGGCTTCGGAAAACGGAGGATTCGAGATCACGAGATCCCACCGCTTCGCCCAACGTTCGCCGCCGCCGATCTTCGTCATGTCGTAGAAGCTGCCGCAGTCGGCGCCGGATTCCTTCGCGCGGCCCGGGTCGAGCTCGACGGCATGCAGCCACGCGCCCGACGCCCAACGATCGCGCAGCAATGGCCGAACGACGCGCGAAATCGCGCCCGTGCCCGCGCCCGCGTCGAGCACCGTGCGAAAAAGCCCAAGGTGCGGAAGGATCGCGCGCGTGCACCATTCGGGCGTTTCGTAGAAATCGCCCGGGTGCCGCTCGGGATACGTGCAATCGGGAAAAAGCCGAAGCGGTTCGGCCGTCATGTGGGCGGCACCTTCGCGTCGAGCGCATCCAAGATCGCACGCGCAAGCTTTCGCGCTTCGTCGGGCGAAATCTCGCCCGAGTAGTAATCATCTTCGGGCTCAACATCCAAACCGCCATCGATGCGCACGACGATCACGCCTTGAGTTACGGATCGATCGCGCTTTTTTCCGCCGCCCGCGTACACGCGATCGTTTTGCCACGCAAAAAAGAGTCGACCGGCCATCATCCACGTTCCAATCGGCGTGCGATAGCGCGCAGCGCGAGCGCGATCGTTTCGTCGTCGTCCGACGTCGACGCCATGCCGAACGCGTAGCCGGGCGCGGGAAGCCCTTCGAGCACGGCTTCGGGCTTCGGCTCGCGCTCGATTGCGATCACGACGAGCTCGGCGCCGTACTGGTTCGCCTGCGCGGCGCCGCGACGAAGCACGGACCCCGCGACATGCTGCATTTGCGAATCGGGCTCGAGCGGCACTTCTCGACGAAGCGCGTCGATCCGTTCGAGCGATGCCCGCGCCGCGCGTTCGGCTTCGGCATCGGCACGCCCTTCGCCGTAGAGCTTTCGGATCGCATTTCCGCTTTTTGCTTCGCCCGTCGCTTCGTCGACTTCGATCGGATCTCGGCTCATGGCTCACCCTTTCGCGATTCGTGCTTCGAGAATTTCGATCAACGTTTTCACCCATTCTTGGCGCGACGCGACGTCGAGCGCGCGACCGGGCAAGGTCACGCTTGTGATCGTCTCGCGCACGATCTTCGCCGCGCGCATTCGCTCGCGTTTTACGTCGTCACGAAGATCGCCGCGATCGATCGCTACGATTTCTTCCGACATTCCCGCCGTGGCTTTTTCGATGTCGCGCAATCGGCCAAGCGCTTGCCGAAGGCGTTTCGCCGTTTCGTTCACGAGCCGCAGCACGTTTTCGGCGTCGCACCGTCGGGCGCGCGTGCTTCCGCACGTGCAGTTTCGGAATTCGAACAGCGTGTCGATCCCGTCGTCTTGGATGCCCACAAACTCGAGCTCGGCCCATTGCGCGAGCGTGTAGTGCTCGCCGCATGCGCAACGCACGGCGATACTCGAAGAAACCGATCGGTCTCCCATTTTCCCCGTTCCCTTTCCGTCTAGCCGTCGAAACGGCGCTTTTCTGTCCTACTGAACCGCTGCACGTTCGCCAATGGGTCAAAAGCGACACCATCGATTTTGTTTCCCCCAGCGCTTTCCACAGGATGCGTGTGGACGGCCCTGGGGGTCAGATTCGACACCGGGCGCAAGCGAGCAGGTGCGTACCCTCGGGAAGCGGTGCCCCCCGAGGGCGCGCCGCGCCCGTTTCCGTGGAGTCAAACGCACAAATAGTGGGTTTCTTGCGGGGGGTGTTACTCACCCCGGCCGACGTCGGCGCGACGGAGCCCGCGCGCACAGCGTGAGCAACGCTTTTTCGTCGCGATCGATGTAGGAGCGCACGGCGTCGCACTTGTCGTGCGCCCCTTTCGGACACAGCCGAATTTTCTTCATGCTGCGGATCGAAGCGATCGCGTTCGCGATGTTGGCCCGCGTCATTCGTCTTTCACGACGTAGCCGAACGGCACGCGACCGTCGGCGATCGATTGCCAGTGCTCGCGCACCTCGGACACGGCGAAGCTCGCGCGCACAGGCTCGGCGAGCAGCTTTTTCGCTTCCGTTTGCAGAAATTCCCACACCGACGGCGGAATCGTTTTGGCGAAGCCGTCGGCGTACTGCGGATACAGCATGTGCTCGTAACGAACGAGCCGCAGCGGGCCCTTTTCTTGGAGCCAGTTGCAAAGAAACTCCCACATGACGCACCCGGCCTGAAAGCCCGTGATGCCGCCCTGCTCGGCATCGTGGTCGAGCGCGCTCGCGCCCGCGATCGCGGCCGCGGCGACGGCGTGACAGATCGTGCCGTAATCGTGATCGAAATCGTGCACCAAGTGCCGAACGAATTCGGGCAGCGTCGCTTCGGTCTGCTTCTTCGCGTCGACGTACCACTCGGGGTGGACGCCGTCTTTTTCCGTGATCTTCTTCTTTTCGCTCTTCGCGAGCTCGAGCTGCTTTTTCGTACGCTGCTTTTTCTTTCCCATGGCTTCCCTTTCTTTCCGTCATTTCTTGATCGGCCACGCCGATCCGCATCCTGAACACACACCCAAATCTCCGGCGAGCATCGTGCCCATTTTGTGCCCGCCGCAATTGCCGCACGTCCAATCCCACGGCAGCGGCCGCTCGTCGGGCTCGGGCGTCGCGACTTTCCAACCGAAGGTTTTCGCGATGTCGACGCACACGTCGAATTCGGTGCGCCCTAATCCTTTCGCCACCACTCGGGTTTCATGGGCAGATTGGGCCGATCGTGCAGCACAGACCCGCGTCGCACGGCGAGCACGCCGGATTTCCTTGCGTGCACGCGTTCGACGTCCACGTGCCGGCGCAGTACCACACGAGCGACGGCCCGCGGCATTTCCGAAGGCCCACGGGCGAGCACGACGCGCCGATCATCGGGCAAGCTTCGCCCGAGTCGTCGCCCGACGCGTCAGCGCCCGCTTCTACGTCAATGGCGGCGGCGTCGGCGCCCCCGTCGGGCTTTCCCTGCTCGGCGTCGGTCGACGACTCGGGCGAAGCTTGCCCGCCGTCCGCCGCGCCGACGTCGGCAATCGACACGAACGAATCGGCGCCGCAGCCGAGCACGAAGAGCGCGAACGCGAGCGCGAGCGGCACGATCGACAGATCGAAGCCCATCGCGTCGGCGACGCGCTTCGCTGCTTTCGCGTGCTCGTCGCACATCACGAGCGAACGGCCCGGCCAGTAGATCGTTTTCGTCGCGTCTTTCGTGCACGGCGAAGTATTCGCGTTCGACGCTTCGCAGATTTTCTTTTCGTCGTTCATGTTCCGATCCTCCTAGATGCTGGTTCCTTCGCGGCGCCTTCGACGATGTCGGCTGCTTGCTCGAGCCCCATTTGCGCTGGCGAAGACGCTTCGCGATCCCACGAAGGACGGCGCGCACGTCTTTTTCTGCCGCGTCGAGCACGAGCGCTTTTCGCCCGTGCTCCGTTGCGAGCGGCGCGACGGCGAGCGTCACGCTTCGCCCGGCGCACGATCCGCACGCGATCACGGCCCGAATCTTTCCGGGCTCGGGCCCGAGCACGTGAACGCGGCGGCCGGCGCCGCGCCTTCGAGGGTTGCCGCAAACGCCGCACGCGCTCACGGCAGACACCTTGCCGGCAAATCGGCGACGGTCGAAATCGCGCGACAGAACGAGCACGGCGCGAAGAATTGCACCCACACGATCGCGGCGCCGAGCACGACGAAAATCCCGAGCGAAAGAAGCGTGAACTGACGTTCGTTCATTAGTAGAGCCCTCCGCTTTCGAGCCTGCGCGTGCGCGCGTCTTCGTAGTCTTCGCGCGCGCGCTCGCTTTCCTGCGCCCGGTAGAGCTTGAAAAGTTTTTTCTGCTCGAGCGTCAGGCGACGACGATCGACGACGGACACGACGCGCCGGCCGCCGCACGTTTCGCACGTGACGCCGTAGAGCCCGCGGCCGCCGCGCATGTACTCTTCGCGAAAGTCATCGTCTTCGTCGTGCCACTCTTCCGACGTGTAGACGTGCTCGCGAATCGCCGCTTCGCAGCCTGGCGCCGCGCATGCTGCGGGCACGCCTTCGACGGTGCCCGCGACCTCACCCGATCCGCCGCACGCAACGCACGGCAAATTCCAAATCGTGACCGTGATTTTTTCTCCCATGGTTCCCTTTCCGTCCGTCGGGCTCTTTGCCCGACACTGTCTATACGTTCCGTGCAACCCCCACTATTCCGCGCAGGCTACCGCCGCGCGCGCTTGCGCGCCTTTGCTGCGCGGGGTGGGCGCCCTTCGGGCGCTTTCCTGGCCGACTTCGTCGGCCGAAACCCCGGGGGCGGCCGCGGTGCCCTGGACTGGTCCGATTTGCTTGCATCCTGCACGGATTCGGCTTTCTCTTTTTCAGCGGCGGCGATTCGCTTCGCTTCCTCGAAGAAGAAGCGTCGCACGACTTTGGCGACGTTCGATCCATGGTGCTTCGCCACGAGCTCGGCGCGGTCGCGCTCTTCCTTCGTGACCCGGATCGTCAAAAGAAGAGCGCGCGCCGTCGAATTTTCTTGCCAGCGATTGCCATCCCAAAATCTTCGCATTCGCAACGTCTATACGATCCGCCGGCGTAACGTCTATACAAATCCGACGGCGTCGACGAGCTCGGGAACGTCTATGCGTTCTGCTCGAGCGTCTATGCGTTCTGCTCGAGCGGCGCCGGCAAGAAACGTCTATGCGCGCGATCGCGTGTCTACTCGTTTCCGGCGGCCGCGCTCGAGCTCGTGACCCCGCGGGGAATTGAACCCCGGTTTCGTGAGTGAAAATCACGCGTCTTCGACCGTTGGACGACGGGGCCGTCGGGCGCCGAAGGGTACGCGCCGAGTTGCCCTCACTTCTGCACGTTGGGGCCAAAGCGCGTGCAGCGCTTCAATGTCAACGCGTACCCTTCGACGTCCGAAAGCGTCGGGAAACGCAGTCCGTGGGCGACCAGCGGCCGCCCCCGGGGTTTCCCCGAGTGACGAAGGCATGAGCACCACCCCATTCCCTTCCCCCACGGGCTGCGATTCCCGACGATTTGACGCTACGCCGATTTCCCTGTATTCGTCAACTAGTCCTCATCCCCCCCGAGGATTCCCGAAGCCCGAGCGGTTCGCGCCGCTCGGGCTTCCGTCTTTTCGGCGCCGTGGTACGTTTCTCTACGAACCGTTTCGGCCGCCGAAGCCCACACGCAAACGCCCGCTTTGTAACCGGTCGTTTTCTTTCCAAGAAAATCTTCGCGCTTCGGCAACTCGAGACGGTTTTTTCTATTTTGCGCGACGAAGCGGCGGCGGAAACGACGTCGAGCAGCGAATGCAAACGCAGCGGCCGCGCCAACGCGCACGACGCACGACGTTCCACGCCGCGATGCGCAGCACACGGTGCGACCGGCAGAACGGGCAGCGGATCACCGCTTCTTCGTCAGCACGAGCCATCGCGCTTTTCGCCTGATCGTCACCTTTCGGATAAAAGCGCCTTTCGTGCGTCGCTCTTTCGCGGCCGCTTTCTTCTTCGATCCGAAGGCGCCGTGAAACTTGAATTTCTTTCCGCTCTTCGCCATGGGTCAGCCCTTTCGCAAAATCTTCTGCACGTACGGCCAACCGTAGTGCGCGGCCGCGGCGACCGCGGCGAGCACGGCGATCGTTTCGACGAGCCCGGCCCCGCGTTCGCCCGGACCCATCGGGCCGTCCGTGCTCGAGTGAAAGCCGACGGTCATCACGGGATTTTTTCCGGTGATGACCTGCCACGCGCCCGTGATCGGCGCCCACAGCGTAGCGAGCGACGGCACCGCGCCGCCCGCAGCGTCGCGAACGGCGAGATAGAGCTGCCGACCGGCGCCGCCCGCGGCGAGCGCGTTTCGACGATCGATCACGCGCGCTTCCATGTCTTTCATCGTGATCGCGCCATCGCCGTCGACGTCCAAGCCCCTATTGTCGGTATAGGCGTCGCGACCGTTGATGATGAGCGAGCCCGGTTTCACGAGCACGAAATTCGGGCCGGTCGCGTGCTTCGCGATCGCGGGAACGAAATTCAGCGCGTAGATTACGGCGGCCGTCGAAACGCCGATTCGATCGGCCCGGTCGGTCGCCGACTCGCCCAAGTAGCCCCTTTGTTGCTTGTCCCAAAATTGCGCGATCGCTTGAAGCTGCACGGCGATCGATTCTTTCGTGACGATGCGCTCCCACGTGCCCGCGGGCCATCCGAGCGTCGGCGACACGAATTGGTCGGCGCCCATGATCAAGCCGTAGTAGCCGATCTTTCCCTCGGGCATCGGCTGCCCGGTCGGAATGCAGCCCATGCCGACGCTGCGGCACCGCGGCTGCGCGCCCGACTCGGAGAACCAAATCGCCATCAAATCCTCGGGCGCCATTTTCCACCCGCGCGCCATGCCGACGACGATGTCGAGCGCGCTATCGGTCCAGCCGTAGGGAAGCGCCGAGCTCGCGCCCGCGTCGTGCATGGGCGCGGGCGGGCTCGAGCGCATCGATCCGGCATCGTGCAGCGAGCCGACTTCGCCGCCCGTGTGGACGATTGGCGCGAGCGGCACGCCGCCCATTTTCGCGAGCCACGCGCCGGGCAGCCGAAGCACTTCGCCCGGCATGAGCGAAACGAAATTGCCGGTCGCGTCGCTTCGCTGCTTTTGCGGATTCGCGTCGACGAGCTCGCGCCAGTGCCTACCGTCGCCGACGCACGCCGCCGCGATCTTCCAAGGGTTGTCCCCCGGTTCGATCATCAGCTTTTCGCCTCGGTCGCCAACGCGCTTGGCCATGGCCTGATTCTATCAGGGAAAGTGCGGGTTTTTCTGCTCGAGCGCGAGCTCGCTTGGCAGCATAAAAACCGCCGTTTCCGGGCCGTTTGCGTTCGGGAGAAAAACAAGCGCGTAGACCGTCGTCGGATCGAAGAGCGGAAACGTGATCCACCCCCAAACGATGCCGCTCGCCGGCACGCTCTCATTCGGGATCGGAACGAAGGCGCCCGGGAATCCCGAACTGAATTCCAAGATTTTTCGGCGAAGCGTGACGCGATCACCGTACGGGCTGAATCCGGCCGGGTTGATGGCGAAGGCCGTCGAAAAAACGCCGACGCCGTCGTCGGCATTCTTGAACGTGAAGGCCGACGACGGATCGCCGATCGGCTGCGCCGACCAAACCGGATCGAGCGGATCGCCTTCCTTTTTGTAGATGCCGCACGCGTTTCGCATGTAGCCGAGCCCGACGATCGCCTGCACGAAAAAGCTCATGGCGCACCATTTCGGTCGACGACGACGTCGAAGCCGACAAGCGCCCCCGGCTCGAGCTCGGCGGGAAGCGCATCGAAATCGGCTTGGGTCGAAGGCTTCTTCGTGGCCATGCCACCATCCCACAGAATCACGAGCGAATCGTCGTAGAGCCGCGCGATCGCCTTTCTTCCTTTCGGAAGAAGCGTAACCGGCTTCGCGCGCATCATGGCTGCGCTGCTTCTTCCCAATCGAGCGCGCCGCGATCGTCGCCCGTCAACGCTGCCGGCTCGAGCTCGGGCCCGGTCACATCCCACACGCCGCGCGCGCGGATTGCGAATTTCCGATCGCCGCGAGCGACGACCTTTCCTCGTTTCATTTTCTCGAGCGCTTCTTGGTAGGTCATGGTGCCCTCAGTTTTTCACGATCCAATCGACCGTTGACGTATCGGCGCCGTTCACGGCGCCGCCGCCCGCGGCGATAAGCGCGGAAATCTGAAATGAGCCCGGCGCGCCGTCGACGCGATCGGCGGCGAGCGCTGCGTACTTCACGGTCAGCGCGTCGCCGACCGGCGTTTTCAGCGACACGACGATGCTCGTATTCACGCCATTCATGAAGGCCGGGATCGCGGCCGTCTTTCCCGTGCCGGCGACAATCGCCGCTGTGCCCTTTTGGATGATGCCGCTCGGGCGAATCGTTGGCGCGCCCGCTTGCGTGCCGTAGCTCACGAACGGCGGCGACGGTTCGCCGCCCACGATCACGATCGCGGTGCCGACAGGTGCGACGAGCTGATTTGTGTCAAACGTCGAATTGTCGCTGATCATGAGCTGCAAAAACGCGCCCGCGGCGACCTGGACCGCGTTCGTGCCGCCGTCGAGCGTCGAAACGAAGCTCGAATCGTTCAGGGAAAGCGCGCCCGAAAAATTCGCCACGCGAATGAACGCGTTGGCCGCGCCTGCGAGAATGCTTTGGTAGATCGCGGCGTAGCCGTGCATCGAGAATTCTTCTTGCTCGAGCGCGGCCGAAATCGTGATGACGTTCGCGGTCGACTGGTTGACGATCTGAATTCCGTCGAGCCCCGTCAACCCGTGGATCGTCACGACGGCATTTGCGATCGTCACGAACTGCGAAAAATACGGCGTCGTTTGCCCGCCCGCGACGAGCGTCACGGGGCCCGACACGCCCGCAGGACGAAGATCCCATGCGCCGGCCGGAATCACAGCCGCGGCTGCGTCCATGTCGACGACGATCGTAATCGCTCCGTCCATCGTCGCGACCTGCGCGACGACTTCGGCCCACGTGCCAAAGACGTTGCCCGAGCTCACGGCGCCCGGCCGCCAGACGACCGTCGAAGCACCCGCGCCGAGAATCAGCGCAAACAAGCCTCGAATGAATTTCTCCAATGCGTTGAACGGGTACGGATATTGATCCGTGATGATGTTCGCTGCGGGCAGTCTCGGGGTCGCCATCGTCACACCACCTTATCGTATTTTCGGGCTCGTTTCACGGCGCCGCCTTCGTCCAGACCGTCACGTACACGGTGCCGCTCGCAGCGTTCAAAGTCGACTGATTCGTGACGATCACACGGAAAACACCGCTCGCACCGCCGATGGCAGCGGCCGACATATTCATAGGCGCAAAACCGCCGCTCAGGAGCGCTGAATCGCATGCTTGCGGCTCGTTTGCGATCATTTCCGTCGCCGAGCGAAATGGGTTGAAGTTTCCGCCGCCGCTCGACGCTGCAACTTGAAGCGCACCGGCACGCGTCTCGTAAAAGCCCGCGTGCTGCAATCCCGCGATGCCGGTCACATCGGCGCCCGGGACGCCCGCCGCATCCTTCGTCGTCGCGATCAGTTTCACTTCGACATAGAAACCAGCGTTCGGAGAAATGGCGCCGAGATCGAAATCGAAGTTGACGGCGATCGGCGCGCCGCCGCCCGATGGCGGAAGCGCGTGCGTCACGTCGAGCCACGTAATTCCCGCAGGACTCGGCCCCGCAGGGCCGGCAGGGCCGGCAGGGCCGACAGGACCGACCGCACCCGCAGGGCCGGCAGGACCGACCGCACCCGCAGGGCCGGCAGGACCGACCGCACCCGCAGGGCCGGCAGGGCCCGCAGGGCCCGCGGCGCCGGTTCCGGGCACGAACAGCGGCAGACCCATCGTCATGGGTTAGATCCTTTCGCCCTGAACGATCGCGACGTCCCCCGCTCCGCCGAACGCGACGGCGAGCGGCGACGTCGACACGGCCCACTGAATTCCGTTGGAGAACGGCACGCCGTCGGGATCCATCGAAAGCGAAAAGACGCGCGGCCAAACGTTCGGAATCGGAACGGGCGCAATCGCGAAGAGCTCGCCGCCGACGAGCGGCACGGCGGAATCCACGAAACCGATAAAGAGATTTGCCGCCGCGGCGACTTCGAGAAAACCGTACGCCTTCGTCAGCGCCGCGGGCCCGGGCGAGAGCTCGCCTTGCTGCGCAAATGCGGGTTGACTCGGGCTCGGCGTCCAAATGCGCCGTTCGATGCGCGAGCCGTTCAGCGGCGTAATCCCGAATGCGCCGCCGCCACAGCACTTGTCGAGCGACATGATCGGCCGCGCCGTCGCACCCTCGGGGCCGAAGAAATCGAAGCCCCATTTCAGCGCACCCGGGTGCCATGCGATCAAGATCGTGCGCGCCTTCGGATCGCCCGCACCCGGCGAGCGCGTGCGCACGGCGCCTAAAATGTATTCGCCCTGCTTCGTCTGACATTTGACGACGACGAGCCACGACGTTTCGACGTTGTCGTCGGACAAATCGAGCGCGACGGTCGGACCCTGATCGGGCCCGGATTGCGACCACGATCCGGCGAGCTTGTCGAAGCCCTTGCCCGTGATGTAGGGAGCGCCCATCTAGCGCCCCCTCACGTCGTTTGATGCAGCGGCGCGAACCGTGTGCTGTCCGACGACGCGATCGTGCCGACGCCGAGCACGGGGAATTGACGGTCGAGCATGACCAAATGCTGGCGCGAGCCGACACGCGTCACGGTCGCGTGCTGCACGGACGGAAGCGGCGCCTGCACGTTCAGGGGCGTCGTTCCGCCGAAGAACTGCACCGCCGAAATTCGAGCTCGCTGCGTCATGAGCCCGACGCCGCTCGACGGCACCGAAAGCTGCCCGGCTGCAAGGCCGAGCGCCGCGAGAACGGCGGGCGTCGACGTGTTCAAGACGGCGATCAGGCCCATCGTTCCGAGATAGAACGCGCGAAACTGGATTTCCGGCGACGGCGCCGGCTGCGCTTCGGCGACGAAGCCGCCCTTTTGAAAGAACGGGCCCGCGGGCGCCGGGAGCAGCACGCCGACACGGCGAAGCGTGTTGATTCGCGCGATGTAGAGCGCACGCGTATTTTCCGTTCCGTCGAACGTGATTACGAGCGTTCCCGGCGTGATGCCGTTGACGTACAGATCCAAATGGCTTCCCGCAGGAACCGCGGCGAACGTTCCGAGCGCGCCGAGCAAAAGCGCCGGCTGCGCGACGACCATGTGCCGCGGAAGATTCCATTTCGTTCCGCGACCCATCGATCCGAGTAATGCTGCTCTCATCGGAAGCCACCTCGCATTTGGTCGGCGACGTTTGCCGATCGGTATTTTCCGCCGTCGTCGAGCTCGCGCACGTAGAGCTGCAAACCAACCATCGCGTCTTCGTAGAAGTGCGATGCCGGCGTGCCTTGCTTGTATCGGAACGTCGCGCCGAATTCCGGCGCAGGGCCCCACAGCTTCAAGCCTTGAAGGCGCGGCGCGTTCACGTGAAGGCCGGCGAGCGTGACGAAGTTGCCGCCACGGGTTGCGCCCGGCGCGGTCGTCGTGATGCCGTCGAGCTGCGTGAGGTTATTTTGGTTGTTGATGTCGATCGCGACGTCGATCGACGTCAGCGTCGGAACGACGAGCGCGCCGTCGGTCACGGTTTCGACGAAGCAGAACATGCCGACGATTTCCATCGACTGCGGAAACTTGAACGCGACGCGTTCGGACGGGTTGCCGTCGCCGGAAAGCAAAACGCGCTCTTCCCAGGAGAGCGGCGCGATTGGCGCGTGCTCGGCCGCGAAGGCGCCATCCCAGGAACGTTTTGCGCCTTCGATGAGCTCGTTCAATTCGGCCGGATCGCTGCCGAGCGCCGGACGAATGAGAACGGCGCGGGCCCATGCGATCACATCACCACGAAAGCTCATAGGTAGCCTTTCGACCCCTCGGCCCCTCGGGCTTTCGCCGTCGGGGCTTGGGGAATCTTTCTTTCGGGCTTACGCGACGACGCGCTGCCGACCGTGCGGGTTTAGGTGTTCTGGCCCGGCTGCGCGAGCCCGAGCCCGTGCACGCGCATCGCAACGTCGACGAAGACGTGCGTTGCCTGAACGATGTCGTCCGGGTCGATCGAGCCGGCGAGCGCGATCGCCGTGATCGGGACGAGCCGCGGATTTCCGATCTGCCCCTGCGCGACGAAATCGCCGTCGGGCTTGTCGGTTCGGCGCCACACGTACCCCTCGGGGATTTTGTAGCGGTTCATGGTTTCGGGAATGCCGTTCGCGCGAAGGAGCGATTTGCCGCCGCCCTCGGGGATTTGGTCGGCCGTGCCGATCGGAATGAAGCGGCGACGATCCCAAACGAATTGGAGCGCGCAATTCGGGAGAATCGCTTGACCGAAGACGTCTTGAAGCGTCAGCGGCGAGTCGACTTCGGGCGGCATGATGAGCGCGCCCGGATCGTCGACCGCGGTCGTTCCGTCGTAGGCGCCGATCACGTCGGGATCGTTGCTCGCCGTGACCGCGGCGGGCACGTCCGCTTCGGCGTAGGAAATCCGAAGCGCTTTTCGCGTGAGCGAAATTCCTTCGATCACGAAGTCTTCGACGCCGTTCGTTCGGCGGCCGCGCGACTGGTTCGTGTCGTCTTGCGCCGCTCGACGGAAGACGCCGGGCGGGCCGTTCGGGATCTGGTCGCCGATGCCGTAGCCGAACCATTCGACGTTTTGATTCGCACGAAGAACCGCGTGCGCCATGACGGCGGGCGGGCCGCCGAGCCCGACGACGACGTCGAAGGCGAACTGCACCGTCGACTTGTACGGGCGCGTCGTCGCGAGAAACACGACATTGTCTTTTTCGTACTGCTCGAGCAACGATTTTCGCGCGCTTGAGAAGCCCTGATCACCACCGGCGAAGCCGATCCCTTTTTCGATGCAGCGACGCTCGACCGCGTCGGCATGCGCCTCTTCGACGTCAGCGACCGTTCCGAGCACCGCGACCATCATCATGAGAACCTTCATCGTCGTTTCCTTTGTGCTCCCCCTGCGGGGGCGATTCACGTTTGCGAAAATTTTTCTTCGTGCGCTCTCAGATGTCCGAGAGCCCTTGCGCGTCGATCACCGATCGACGGCCGCGACCTTGAATCGAGCCGGCGTCGCCGACTCCCATCGTCTCTTGCTGCGCGAGCAAGCGCTGCGCTTGTCGACCTTGCAAGGAACCTGCGCCGCCCTCGCTTCGTCCGAGCTCACCCGCGCTGCGGTGCCATCGGCCGTCGGGCCCGATGCGTCCGTACTTGCCGGCGTCGCCGACGCCCGCCGCGGCTTTCGATTGTTCCGCCATCTTTTGCGCCTGGTACTGCATCAGGCCGAGCACGCCGCCGCCGCCCGCGACGCCGAGCCCCGCGGCAAGCCCGAGCGATGATTTGCTTTTCGCGAGCACGACGCCGCCGAGAAGCAGAAGAAGAAGCGGCACCGCGTACGGATACTTTTGCAGCGTCGCCGATTTCTGATTTGCGAAACCGCCCGCGAACAAACCGACCGCGCCCGCGCCGCCCGCAATCAGTACCGACTTCGCGATGTTCTTCGTGTGCATTGGAATCCTCGCACGTCAGAATCGCAAGCATTTCGCCCTGGGTCAAGATCGACACCGTCCCCGGGTCGAAATAGACCCGCGCGACCGCGTAGAATGGGCACGCCATGACGATGGGGCCGCGTACGAAAAGCGGGCAGCTTCGGCTCGAAGACGTGCCTTGCCCGGCGTGCGAGAGCTCGCCGACGGCGCCGTGCCTTTTCTGCATGGGCAAGCGTTCGGTGCCGCTCACGCGCGCGATCGAATACGTCGCGCCGAGCTCGGACGGTCAGAAGCCGCCCGAAAAATGAAAGAGCGTGAACACGACGAACGCGACGAGCGCGAGCGCGAGCACGTAGAACGCCGGATTTTTCATCGCACTAAATGAGCGTTCGCCATCCGAGCCGATCGTGCACGGCTTTCGCTCGCGCCGACTTCGCGCTTTCGGCGCGCACGTACTTGTGCTTTCCGGTTTCTTCGTCGTCGACGCGGTAGAGACGTTCGCCCGTGCCCCAATAGCGACCGTGACGATCGTAGCCGCCGCGCGTCAGGTGCACGCGCTCGACGACGTAGCGCTGCGGCTTTCGCTTTCGTTTCGCTTTTGGCTCGAGCCAATCGAAGAAGCCCATCGCGTCACCTCGCCGCACGACGCGAAAGCGCGACGCTCGACGCCGAGAACACGCCGGCCTTGTCGGCGTAGTAGAGCGCCGCAAGGATCACGGCGACCCATGCGACCGTCTTCGCCGTCGCCGCGATGTCGCTCACGCCCGGATCGGTCCCGCCTTCGGTGCTCGGCGGCGGCGGAAGAATGTCCTTCGGCACGGTCGTCGGCTTTTTCGTGATCGGATCGATTTTGCACGTCGTCGTCGAAATCTTCGCTTGCCACGTTTGCAAATCGGCTTGGTACGCTTCGGCTTGATCCATTTCGGCGCCGGCCGTCCAAAAACCTTCGCCTTGCTGGAAAAATGTTTTCCACGACTGCGAGAACGCTTCCCAGCCATCGCGAACGGGGGCGGGCATGTCCGGGCAGCCGGCGACGATGCCGTCGAGCGCGATCACGTACGGATTGAGACGCATTTTCAAATCGTGCACGTCCGACGACGTCACGAAGCGCGGAAGAATGCGGCCGGCGTCGTGACCGGGCAGCGGCCGAAAGCGCGTGTCGAAGTGCCCGCTGTCTCCTACGCCTTCGGGCGTCGACGGAACAAAGCGCGGATCGACGGCGCCCGCGTTCTGACCCATGACGCGCGGTCGCCGCATCGAATGGTACGGAAGCGGCCGACAGTCGCCGAATTCATCGTAATAAAATCCGGGCGGGCAATCTTCGGTCACGACGACGACGCTCGGCGACCGATCGTAGAACACGACGCCGCCGCCGCGGCCGCGCCCGTGATGGCGCCCGCCGTGATGGCCGCCGCCGTGATGGCCGCCGCCGTGATGGCCGCCGCCGCCGCGATGCCCGCCACCGCGGCCCGCGTCATCCTGCGCGGCAAGGTGATCGCGCAACGTCGGCATTTTTATTTCGCCGCGTAGAGCGCTGCCGCGACGACCGCGACGAGCAAAAGCATCACGCCGCCCGTCGAAGCGACGCCCGCGACGGTCGGCGGCGTCGTCGGTCCGGGTTGCGGTTCGGGTTGCGGTTCGGGGACGGGCACTTGCCCTGCGGGCTCGAGCCAGTCGGCCGACACGTAGCCCTCTTCTGAAAAGTAGTTCGCGATCGCGGGAGTGATCGGCTCGGCGCCGTCGGTCATCACGAATTTGTTTTGCTGGTCGAGCTCGACGTGCACCTGCACGAAGTGCGGCTCTTCGGCAGCTTGCGCGGCGAGCGCTTCGACGATCGTGCCCGGCAACATCGCGAAAATGATCACGGGCGCGTCGGTCGACGGCGCGCTGCGCAGCTTCAAACCGCTCGGCGCGGTCACTCGGAAAAGATCGCCCATGGCCTACCTCGAGCGTCGAGCATACCGAAGAGCGCGCGGCCGAGCAATTCGCTAGGGGAAGTACCGCTTTCCCATGTTCTGCCACCCGGTCCACACGAGATCATTCTGCCGCTGGAATTCCGCCGCGTTCAGCAAATTTTGCGGCTCGAGCGCGGCCGAAATGTCGCCCAGAAAAAGCGAACGCTTTTGCGCTGGCGTCAACTGATTGATGTCGAGCGTCGTCGACTTCGCGAGATTTTGCTCGAGCGCGCCGATCATGGTGCCCGCGTCGAACGCCGAGCGACCGAACCACGGAATTTGACCGGCTTGGGCTGCGGCGCCGTCATGCCCGAGCTTTTTCACCAAATAGCGCGCGCGATCTTTCCAACCGCCCAAGTAGAGCGGCACCTGCGCTTCGACGGCACGAATCGCCGCGCTCGCGCGCGCGTCGTAATCGGTTTTGATTTTGTCCGCGACGTTTCCCAGATCGGTCAGGCTCATCGAAAGCACGTTTCGCATCAACTGATCGGGAAACATTCCCGTCGCCGAGCGTGTCGTATCCGCGCTCAACTGCACGAGCAGCGCTTTCGTTTGATCGGCGAATTCCGCCACGTCGCGGCCGATCAGATTGATCGTGCGAAGGAGCTCGGCGCCCGTCGCTTGGCCCAAATTCACGAGCGGCGTGATGTACGGCGCAACCTGCGCGCCGATTTGCTGGAGTTGATCGATCCCGGGCTGATAGACGGCGACGCTTTTTAGGTCGACGCCGAAGGAAACATTTACGACGTTCAAAAGCCCGTTGAACGCGCCGCCGAAATCTTGGTTGATGCACGCGCCGAGAAACCCGTTCACGGCATTGTCGATCTGAAAACCGATTTGCGCCGCTTCGATGCCCGCGCCGAGCGCCGCCATGATGCCGGCGCCCGCGGACAAAGCGACGCCGCCCGTCACGCACGCGGCCGTCGCGACGACGGCGAAGCCCAAAATTTTCAGCATCATGGCGAAATCGGCGTTCGTCGCGTACCACTCGCCGAAATCCCAGCCGCGCATTTTCCATTCGCCGCCCGGGGAAAGCAGCGTGAAGTTTCGATCGGTGCCGCCCTTGTTGAGCACGCGCCATTTCGTGCCGTCGTTTTTCTGAATGAGCATGCTCGGCACAAGGATCGGAAAGTAGATCGCGCCGCTCACGTCGTCGGCGAGATACGCCGCGGGCGCCGGCTTCGGGACCATTCGCAAATTCCACGTGTAGATCCGTTGCTCGAGCTTCGATGCCGCGTTCGGCCACTCGAAGGCGGGACTATCGGGCGAAGACACGCCGAACAAATCATCGGGAAGATTTCCCCAGTGCTCGGCCTGCAAATACAGACACAGCGCCTTGTAGACGATCGTCGGGTTGATCCGCATGACATCGTCAATCGACAAATTCGACGACCACGAATTTCCAAGGATCGCGCGCGTCCAAACGCGAAGCGGTTCGATGTCGGCTTCGGCGATCACGTTGCGAGGGTCCGTTGCGAGCACCGCCGATGAAAGCACCGAAGCGAAACCATCCTGATCGGAATCGGGAAGATAAATCGTAGGAGCGGCAAACGACGGCGGCCGCCGTGCCGCGAACGATGCGATTCCGGGCGCTAAAACTTGAAGGCTCATCGCTCACCATCCGTGGAAGGGAACGGTTTTATCCTGCGAACCGAAGAGCGCGAGCCGACGCGAGCTCTCTTTTCGCAATTCGGCGGCCTCGTCCTCGAAACCGTAGAGCGCGAACTGTTCGGCGTGTATTCCGAGCGTTGCCGCGTTCAGAGCGGAATCGGCGAGCAACGCAGAAACGAGCGCATGGATCGCCGTCAAATTTCGCGTCGCGAACGTGAGCCCTTGCGGCCGCGGCGGCGGCGGCGGCGGCGGCGGCGGCGGCGGCGGCGGCAGCGGCGGCGGCGGCGGCAAACCGAAATGGGTCGAGAGCGCCTGCAAAGGCTTCGCCCCTGCTCCCCCCAAGAGAAGCACGCCCAACGCGATGGCGCCGACGATGAGAAGAGGAGCCACGATCGCTTAGCGATTTCCGGTCATCGGATCGAGCAAACCGCCGCCGAGCGTCGTCGACGATGTTCCAAGCGTCGCTTGCGCGAGCGAAAGCTGCGGCGTGTTTACGGCGGGCGACATCGCGGCGACGTTCAGGATCGCCGTTGCCGGGTGCGTGTCGCCGGTCGGCGTCGGGCCCGGCGCCGATGCGACGTGCGTCGTCGCGAAAAGAAATTTCGCTTTCGCGTTGAGCTCGTCGGCCAGATCCTGACGTCCGGCTTTCGTGCATTCCTGCGCGAGCGCGGTCAGCACGAAGGGATTCGTTTCGGTCAAGAGCGCGCTGTTCACTTTGGCGTCGAGCGACGGCGAAGCGGCTTGCTGCTTCGTGTAGATGTAGTAGCCGCCGCCGAGGAGAAGCGCAGCGATCAGAATCGTGGTCGTTTTCATTCGTCTTCCTCTTCTTCGTCGCCGTCTTCGTCACCACTCGAGCTCGAGCCGAGCAAAGAACAGCCTACCACGCCGACAATTACGCCGACGACGATCGAAATCGGGTCGAGCGTGACGCCGGCAATCTGCACGGGCGCCGGCCGATCATCGCCGAACGCGCCGGCTTCGGGCGCTTGAATGATCGGCTTTCGCCGCGACGGCGAACCGGCGATCGAAAGCGCGTCGTCGAGCGAAAGCCCTTGCTGCATGACGTGCCGGCCCGTGAGCTGCGCCGCCATGTCCAAGATCGTGCGCTGCGCCTTCATCGGCGGCACGCCGAGCGCACGCGCGAGCTCGAGCGGCGAGAGCGCGCGAAGATTCGGATCGCGGCACAGCGCTTCTTTGACCGGATCGGAACAATCGCACGAACCGCCCTCGGTTTCCGGCACTTGCGCCCACATTTCCGGCATGACCCGAGTATCCTACCGAAATGTTTGCGTGCAGTCGATGCGACGCGACGACGAGCGCCCGGTTCGATCGGTGCCCGAGCTGCGGCGCGTATTCTTCGTGCGTTCGGACGAAAGCCAAACGTGCGCGCACATTGCGACTTTCCGACGTTCCGCCCGACGACCGTGCGCGGATTTTAGTGCGGAAGGATTGGGATACCGCGCTCGGCGGCCCGGGCGAGCGCGGCGTGCTCGAAGGCACGATCGTCTTCGTCGTCGGCAAGGGCGGCACGGGCAAGACGACCGACATGCTCAAGATTGCCGAGCTCGTCGGCGAAGCGCAGCGGCGGCCGTGCGCGTACGCGTCTTCCGAGCGCGAAGTGCCCGCGCTTTCGGCGCAGGCTCGCAAGGTCGGGATCACGGGCCGCCACATTTTGCCCGTGCGCGTACACACGATGCCCGAAGTAATTTCGTTCGTCGAAGAGCATCAACCGGGCGGCCTTGTCCTCGATTCGTGGTCGAATCTTGAAGGCGTCGTGCCCAACGATCTCGACACGCTTCGCGAAGCGCTCGGGACGGCGCCCGCGTTCATCGTCATTCACGTGACGAAGGCCGATGAAATGGCCGGCTCGAGCAAGCTCGCGCACAAGGCCGACGCGATCGTGTGGATGCTTGCGCGCCGGCTTCGCGTGACGAAGAACTGGCACGGCCCGAACGGGATCACCGTGCCGCGGCAGCTTCCGAAATTCAAACGTCCGAAAAAGAAGTAAGCCATTCGCGGATCGTGCCGCGCTTGCGGCCGCCGCCCGCCCGATAACGATGATAGAGATCCTTCGCGCACGCGAGCAGATACGCGGCGTCTTCGGGATTCTCGCGCGCTTCGAGCAGAAACAATTTCACGAGCTCTCGCAGCATCGCGAGCCGCTTTCGCACGCGTTCGGTCTTTCGACGAAAGCTCATCGCTCCGAGCATCGAAAGCGGATCCATCAAATGTCGGTCCCTTGCGCGCGCTCGAGCAGCGCTTCGAGATTGAGCAAAAGCGCGGATAGCTGCGCGTCCGATTTTTCTTTTAGCTGCTCTTCGAGAGCGTCGGCGCCGCGCACCACCAAATCATCGAACGCTTCGATGTAGAGCATCGCGTAAATTTCGCGAATCGCACCGATCACTCGAGCTCGACGCTCAGGGCTCATCGAAGCCCGAGCAACATTTTTTGCTTGTCGGCGTCGGACATGCGTTTCCACATGCCGACGGCGACGAGCGTCGCGACGAGCGCCGCGAAAACCGTCCAGTACGTTACGCGCGGGTTGAGCGTCGATCCGTTCATTGCAAAATCTTCTTTCCTTCGCGGGGCGGTTCGCCGAACGGCAAATCGCGAATGATGAAATCGCACGCGAGCCATTCGCCCGTCGATTGCAGCCACACTTCGGCCTGGACGTGCACGAAGCGTTCGCCGACGTCGGGATCCTCGAAGCACGGACGAATGCGCGCGCTGATTCGCACGCACGTACAGAGCGCGACGAACAAACGCGCCTTGTCGTCGCAATCGCCCGCGCCCTGATCAATGATCACGTCCGAGCTCGAGAGTTGCTCCATTCCGCCCGGGTCGCTCACGTAGCGAATGCAGTCGCGCACCCAACGGAAGAAATCGCGCGCGAGCGCGTCGGGATCGTTCGGGTCATGGCTCGGCGCTTTCGCGAAGCGCAGCGCGAGCTC
>Ga0326597_10002740_pt1 | contig 26082 bp, 23 predicted proteins | sample RVTome_12_FD_203789 | JGI IMG/M metagenome (GOLD analysis project Ga0326597, IMG submission 203789) | Soil microbial communities from uranium-contaminated site in the Upper Colorado River Basin, Wyoming, United States - RVT100D185 | ecosystem: Environmental > Terrestrial > Soil > Contaminated >... | reverse complement strand
ACGCCCGGGCCCGCTGCACTGACTCACCTTCTCGCTCGGCTGCAAACTTCGTGGCGTTCGGCGACCTTGCTCGCACCAAGCACTGCCCCGACGTAAGCCCCTTCAGCAACAACCCCACCACATGGTGGGCGATCCCGGCTAGCCGCCTTGCTCGAAGGTGCGAATGCACCGCCAGAACTCACGGCTGATCTTCTCAACGATATCCGGGCGGTATCCGCTCGCAGCACCGGCCCGCGCTCCGACGGCCTCTGCCCCGAGCGCCATCATCGGCGCGGTCTCGACCCATGATTGGAACGTAAGCACCGCCTTCCAGTAGCGGAAACGCTGTTCGTCGAAGGGGAGCAGCCGCTGATAGGCAGCCAGGTACCGTCGTGCGACGAATCGGCTGACCATCAGCAACACTCGCTCCATCAGGTTGCGCCCGCCACCCTGGGCGAGGGCCATCACCACGTAGCTCCGGGCGACGTCGTGCAGTCGGTCGCCCAGCTCGGCGCGAGACCAGTCGATGATCATCGCTTGGCCATCGTCGTCGACGACAAGATTGAGTGGGTGGAAGTCGTTGTGGCAGAGGCTGCGCTCCTCCGGTATGACCACTCCTTTGTGCTCGTCCAACCATGCGTACGCTTGTCTCGTCTCAGGAAGGTCGAATTTCTGCATCCAGGTCGCGAGCGTTCCCAGCCTCCGCTCGATGAGCCAACCGCCAGCCGGGATTGGGCAGCCTGCGGGAGGGAGCCGGTGGAGGGCGGCGTGTGTGTCCGCCATCGTACGGACGAGGGACAACATGCGTAGGGGGTTTTGCTCGAACCGCTTGAGGAGGTGTACACCGGCGGCTCGCCGCATAATGGCGAACGGCAGGCCCAGGTTCGCGCCGTCCCGTTCGAACGCAAGGATCGTCGGCGTCGGATAACCGCGCTCGGCTGCGAACCGCTGCACCGATGTTTCACGCTCGGCTCTCGAGGCGTCCTCGCTGCTCCTAAAGACCCGCAGAACGAGCCGTGTCGACCAGGGAGACCCCGTGTCCGCCGCAGTCGGGCGAAAGCCATAGACGAAGGTATCTGTGCCATCAGACAGCTGTTCCGGTGTCTCCGCGTACAAGACCTCGCGGGCACCGAGACAAGTGCGCAAGTACTCTGCAAGCGCGGACGTCACTTGCTCGCTCTGCGACGGGTCTATGCCATCCACGCGGATCACGTAGCGATTCTAAGGTGCCCGCCCCATACCTGGCCCGCATGCAGTTTCTGCGGTTTCTGCAATCACCCACCATCCGGTTTCCTGCCGATATCCCGATCGGACGATGGTCATGGTGGGGATCGCCGGTATCGACGCCGGTTAGAGCCACTCGGCGCGCGCGTCAGCAGCCGTCCCGCGCCCCGACGGCGCTGCAATGATCACCCACGCCGGTGCATACCCTACCGCCCCGTGTACCGCGGCTTCCGCTTCTCCAGGAACGAGTCGCGCGCCTCCTTGCTGTCCGCGCGCGCCCGCTGTGTCAACGAGCCCAGCTGCGACTCGTAGCGCGTCGCTTCCACGAACGACGTCTCGAAGGCCCGCCGGATCGCTCGCTTCGACACCCGCACGGCGCTCGGCGGCACCACGGCGATCTGCGCCGCGTACGCCCGCGCCTCGTCCAGCAGCCGCTCGCCCGGCACGACGCGGTCCAGCAGGCCGATGCGCAGCGCTTCTTCCGCATCGACGCGACGGCTCGTCATCGAGAGGTCGAGCGCCCGGCTCATGCCCACGATGCGTGGCAGCAGCCACGACATCCCGCCCTCCGGCGGCAAGTTCCGCTCCTGGAACACCGTCACGAACCGCGCCGCCTCGCTCCCGATCCGCACGTCGCACGCCAGCGCCAGCGAGAACCCCGCCCCTGCCGCCACGCCGTTCACCGCCGCGATCATCGGCTTGTCGATCCGGTACAGCGCGTTGCCCTGCCGCGAGATCCACGACCCCTCGTCCAGCAGCCGGTTCAGGTCCGCACCTTCCAGCGTCGGGCGCGGCCCGCCCGTCACGTCGGCCCCGGAGCAGAACCCCCTGCCCGCACCCGTCCAGATCGCGATCCAGATGTCGTCGTCCTCCTGGATGCGCGCGCAGATGTCGAGGACGTCTTTCGCGTCGCCCTGGTCGATCGCGTTCATCCGCTCCGGCTTGTTCAGCGTGACCGTCGCGACGTGAGATTCCCGGTCGAAATCGAAGAGCGTGTGGGTGTACGGCATGCGATGACCCCTTTCGTGCCGGCCATCCTACCGCCGTCCGTCCGCGCGTACTAGATGAGCACATCCAGGCGCGCGAGCCCGCGGAACCCCGGGATCCGGCGATACTCCAGCTCCGCTTCGGCCAGCCGCAGCCCCGGGAACCGCTGCACCAGCGCGTTCAGCGCGATCTGCGCCTCCAGCCGCGCCAGCGGCGCCCCCAGGCAGAAGTGCACGCCGCCCCCGAACGACTGGTGGTGCGTATCCTCGCGCGTGATGTCGAAGCGATGCGGCGCCGGGTACACCTCCGGGTCGTGGTTCGCCGCCGCCAGCACCGGGATCACGGACTCGCCGGCGCCGATCGGGCAGCCACGGATCTCCCTGCCCTCCAGCGGGATGCGACCCGTCTCCGTGACCGGCGGATCGTAGCGCAGCATCTCCTCGACCGCGTTCCTGATCAGCGACGGATCCTCCCGCAACTTCCGCAGCTCGTCGGCGTGCCGCAACAATGCCAGCGTGCCGTTCCCGATGAGGTCCGTTGTCGTCACGTTCCCAGCCGCCAGCAGCAGGCCGCACATCGTCACCAGCTCTTCGTCCCTCATGCGCACGCCGTCTTCTTCCGCCGCGATCATCGCCGAGATCAGGTCCGGCCGCGGCGCGGCCCGGCGGTGCGCGATCGCCCCGCGAAAGTACGCATCCAGTTCCGCCGACGACGCCGCCACGCGCTCGCGAAGCTCCGCCGGGAGTAGCGGATCGAAGGCCATCACGCCGTCGTCCGACCAGCGCTTGAAATCCTGCCGGTCGGCCGGGTCCACGCCCAGCATCTCCGCGATAACGATCGTCGGCAGCGGCCCGGCGAACGACGCGATGAGGTCGAATCCCTCGCCGCCCGCCACCACGTCCAGCAGCATCGCCACGATCTCTTCGATCCGGGGCTTCATCCCCTCGATCGCGCGCGGCGTGAACGCTTTGGAGATGAGGCCACGCAGCCGCGTGTGCTCCGGCGGGTCCATGAAGAGGATGCTCGGCTCGCGCCTTCCGGCGCAAGGAGCGCGGTCATGAACGTGCCCGGCGTGCCCTTTCGCGGGTCCGCCGACAGCGATCGGTCGCGCAGCAGCGTGTCCACGTCATCGTGCCGCGTCAGCAGCCAGCGCCCCAGCACCTCGTCGTGATGCACCGGCTCGCGCTCGCGCAGTGTGTCGTGCACCGGGTCTGGGTCTCGCTGATACGCCGGGTCCAGCGACGTAGCCGCAACACCTGTCGGCACGGCGGTGTCATTCGCTGAAGGCATCTTCCACCGTCCCACGTCCGCTCATTCGATAGGGCGGAAGGCTAGCAGACCTGCTGAATGGGCCGGGTGCCTACATCGTGCAGTCGCGTCACGCCGACACCCTGCTCTGTCAGCGAAGAACTCGCCCTTCAGCCCGCAGGAACGCCTCGCCCGCAGGCGTCACGCCGACAATAGTGCCGCCGCCAGGGGTCATGCTGCACGCAACCAACCCGAGGTCGACCGCATCCTCCCAGATGGGAAGCCGCGGGCACGACGTCTGCCACGCGTCCATCACCCCGGCGTACGGCCGCGGTTCCTGCGCGACCCACTCCACCAGGTCCAGCACCAGCGCCTTGTTCTCGATGACACGGCTTGGCGAGACACCCACCATGCCCGAATGATAGCGAGTTACCCCGCATGTCCCCACAAACAAGAGACCGGCGCTCATAGCGCCGGTCGAATCCCCCGGGCAGCCAGCCTCTGCGCGGAACTCAACTCCAATTGTCCGGTAGCGCCTCCAGCATCACGGCCGCGTGGATGCGCTGGGCTCGGCGCGTAATGGCCCCCCACGGATGCGGCATCGCCTCCTCGCTGTCACCGCCGCTGGCCGTCTCTTCTTCGGGCGGTACGCGCCGCTGCACACAGGCGCACAGCGTCGCGACGATATCCTCGCCCGTAGCCCCGCGGCCATGGCAGCGCCGGCACGATGGAGCGGCGTACTCCCGCAGTGCCAGCAACATCGCGTCAGCCGCCTTCATCGCAACTCGATGCTAAAACCCGCATGCCGTGTTCGCAAGATGCCGGAGGGCCCGGGATCCGGCCGAAACGGCCCGGTTCATCGTCCACTGATGCCGAAATCCCGCCCGTGGCGCCGCACCGCGGCCGAAGCCTCGGTCCGACCGCCGCGAGCTCGGTGCTCCCACGACCTTCGGCCCTAGATCGGACGGTGGCCAACACCCTATGGTCAATTGAACCGCGTCCGAGCTTGGGCTGTTCAGGTCGCTGGTCATGACGCTTGCAAGGAGCATCGTGATGTCACATACGGCACCGGGGAACCAGACCTCTGAGGCGCTATCCAGCGAAGATCTTCTTGCGCTGCACGCGACCATGCTGCTGATCCGCGCGTTCGAACAGCGCGTCGCCACGCTCGTGCTCAAGGGCGCGTTCAGCGGCGTCGGCCACCTCTGCGTCGGGCAGGAGGCCGTCGCGGCGGGCGTTTGCGCCACGCTGCGTGACGACGACTACGTGACCTCCACGCATCGGGGCCACGGCCACTGCTTGGCGAAGGGCGTGGACCCGGGGGAGATGATGGCCGAGCTGTTCGGGCGGGCGACCGGCACCTGCCGGGGCAAGGGCGGCTCGATGCACATCGCCGACTTTCGGCGCGGCATGCTCGGCGCTAACGGCATCGTCGGCGCCGGCCTGCCTATCGCCTGCGGTGCGGCGCTGACCGCCAAACTCACGAAGTCGGGCCGCGTCGCCGTGGCGTTCTTCGGCGACGGCGCGTCGAACATCGGTGCGTTCCACGAGTCGCTGAATCTCGCGTCCGTCTGGAAGCTGCCCGTCGTCTTCGTGTGCGAGAACAACCGCTACGGTGAGGCGACTCCCGTCGAGTACGCGCTTGCCGCCGGACACGTCGCCGATCGGGCGCCGGCTTATCGCATGCCTGGCGTCATCGCCGATGGCCAAGACGTGCTCGACGTGTACGCGAAGGCGTCCGACGCGGTCGCGCACGCGCGGGCCGGCGAAGGGCCTGTGTTGCTGGAATGCGAGACGTACCGATACTTCGGCCACTTCGTCGGCGACCCTGCGCGGTACCGGTCCGCCCAGGAGGTCGAGTGGTTCCGCTCGCGCGACTGCATCCTGCGCTCCGCTGAGTGCCTGCAGGAGCAACACGGCGTAGCGCCGAAGCGGCTCGAGGCGATGGCGGCGGATGCCGAGCGGCGGATGGATGAAGCCGTCGCGTTTGCCGAAAGCAGTCCCGTACCTGACGGGTCGGAGATCCTGGCTGATGTTTACAGCGAGGTGCGCCAATGACCGCCGAACGGATCCTCACCTTCCGGGAAGCGATCACCGAAGCGCTCCGGCTGGAGATGCGCCGGGACCCCGCCGTGATCCTGCTCGGCGAAGACGTCGCGGGCGGGGCGGGGCGGGACGCCGAGGGGTTGTCAGAGGCATGGGGCGGCGCATTCGCCGAATACAAGGGGTTGTACGCCGAGTTCGGCGCGGACCGCGTGCTCGATACCCCAATCTCCGAAATGGGCTATCTGGGTGCGGCGGTCGGTGCGGCCATTACCGGCCTCCGCCCGGTCGCCGAGTTGATGTTCGTCGATTTCATCGGCGTCTGCCTGGACCCGATCATGAACCAGGCGGCGTTCGCGCACTATATGTCAGGCGGACGCGTCAACGTGCCGCTGACGATGCTGACGCACGTCGGCGCCGGCGTCGGCATGGCCGCGCAGCACTCGAAGATGCTGTACTCGTTCTTCGCGCACATCCCCGGGCTGAAGGTCGTCGCGCCGTCCTCGGCATACCATGCGAAGGGGCTGCTCACGGCGGCGATCCGCGACAACGATCCGGTGATCTTCTGCGTCCACAAGCTGCTGCTGGGCCAGTCGGAGCACGTGCCGGAGGAGGCCTACGAGTTCCCCATCGGACGCGCCCGGATCGCAAGGCCGGGGGCCGACGTGACGCTCATCGGCGCGGCGTTGACGGTGTCCGTATGTCTTCAGGCGGCGAAGGCGCTCAAAGCGGATGGTGTCGATGCCGAGGTGGTGGATCTGCTAAGCCTCTCGCCCCTGGACGAGGAGACCGTGCTGGCATCCGTGCGTCGGACAGGGCGCGCCGTCGTGGTGGATGAAGGCTTCCCGCGGGCCGGGATGGCCGCAGACGTCGCGGCGCTGATCGCCGGCCAGGCGTTCGACGACCTCGACGGTCCGGTGAAGATGGTCACCGCACCTCACGCGCCGGTTCCGTTCAGCAGATCGCTCGAACTCGCCTTCATGCCAAGTCCGGACCGCGCGCGCGCGGCGGTGCTTGAGTTGTTGTAGGCCGCCACCGGACCTGCGCGTGCGGCTAACAGCGTGCGCCCCTCAGACGCAGGTTCGGCGAACTCCCGCAACCCCCGACAATCCTGTTGTGGACATCGCCTCCACGTCGTGCGCAGTGTGGTCGCGGTACCCTGCAAGTGTGTCCCCGTGGGGTGATCGACGGAGCGTGGAGCGCGCCGATTTCTAGAACCCGAAAATGACCCTGGCGCGCTGCGGTACTGCCGGCGTGTCCTGGAAGGAGGAACAGCGACGACCGGGACCGACCATCTGGATGCCAACCTGAACGAGGAGCCGGCGAAACCGGACGCCGTTGTCAGCGGTCCCGCCTACAGGGGCGTTGTCCGCCGGGCTGACAGCATCGTGTGGTCGTGCCCGCACACCCACTTCACCGATCACTCGGCGAAGGCGTGCGCGGCCGGACACCTTCAACGCACCGAGCGCGACCGCCCAGGAAACATGTCGGCGCTATGAACTTGTTGGCGACGCCCGACGAAAGCGATGGAACTCATGACTGAGTTGAGCGACGTGCGGCGGCCGCGCGTCGTCGTCATCGGCGCCGGCTTTGGTGGTCTGCGCGTGGCGCAAAGGCTCCGAAACGCTCCCGTCGACGTGCTCGTCATCGACCGGCACAACCATCACACGTTCATGCCGTTGCTGTACGAGGTCGCAACGGCCGGCCTTGCGGCAGACGACATCGCGCAGCCGGTGCGGGCCATCCTGCGCGGCGCACACAACGTGCGCTTCCTGCTCGCCGAAGTGACGCGCGTCGACCTCGACGCCCGCCGGGTCATCACCGATGCCTGTGGCGTGCCATACGACTACCTCGTGATCTCCGCGGGGACCGTGACCAACTACTTCGGCATCGCTTCGGTGGAGCGAAACGCCATCGGCTTGAAAGACCTGTCGCAGGCGAATGCCATCCGCAGTCGCATCCTCCGCAACTTCGAGCGCGCGACGGTCGAGCGAGACGCCGCCGCCCGCGAGCGGCTGATGACGATGGTCGTCGTCGGCGGAGGTCCCACCGGTGTCGAGATGGCCGGTGCACTGGCCGAACTGAAGCGACACGTCTTACGGCGCGATTATCCCCACCTCGACATGGCGGAGTCGCGCGTCATCTTGATCGAGGCAACCGGCGACCTGCTGCCGGCGATGCCGACCGGCCTGCGACGAAAGGCGCACGATCAGCTTCGCGCGCTCGGCGTCGACGTGCGCCTAGGCACGCTGGTGACCGATGTCTCCGACGACACCGTGACCCTGCGCGGCGGCGAGACGATCGGGACAGCGAACGTCGTCTGGGTCACCGGCACCCGCGGCGCCCCGCTGGCGCTTGCGTCCGGCCCCGGCGTGTCGCGGGATGGCCGCCTCCCCGTAGGCCCCACCTTGCAGCTCCCCGGCCGCCCCGAGGCATACGCCATCGGCGATATCGCGCTTCTCCAGGGGCCAGATGACCGCCCGTATCCGATGCTCGCGCAGGTTGCCCTGCAGCAGGGAGATCTCGCCGCCGCAAACATCCTGCGCGCCGAGCGCAACGCGCCTCTGCAACGTTTCCGTTATCGCGACCGCGGCACCATGGCGACGGTCGGCCGTCGCATGGCAGTCGCGCACGTCTTCGGGATGCAGTTCAGCGGCTTCTTTGCGTGGGCCCTGTGGCTGGTCGTGCACCTGCTGGCCATCATCGGTCTGCGCAACCGTGCGCTCGTGCTGCTCAACTGGACGTGGAACTACTTCCGCTATGACCGCGCCAGCCGTCTCGTCACGGACGACATCTCGCGCGACCGAGAGTAGCTTTCTCACACTCCCCCGGCAGCGGCAACGACAGCGGCGCGATTGGCCGCCGGCGTATCCGGCCGGATCGCGCAGCCCGCCGTGAGCAACAGCCCGCTACCCACGGAAAGCGCATCGAGCGCCTGGGTCCGCACCTCCTCCGCGGACATTGCGTGGAGGCGGGTCTGGTCGATCCCGCCCATGACGGCCTTCGGCGTACGCGCCTTTACCTCGCCGAGGCTCGGGTTTCCCTCGCCCCGGTCCGCCCAGTTGAACGCGGCGACCGGGTAGTCGAGCAAGGCGTCGAGCATATTGTGATTGCGGCAGACGTGCAGGACGTTGAAAGGCGCGTCGCGGACCGCGTCCAGCACCACCAGATCGAACGGCCGTCCAAACTCGCGATAGAAGTCGTCGTCGCAGGTGTCGCGGCTCGCCCAGAGTAGTGGTGCGAAGAAGATCCCTGCCGCGCCTGCCTGGATGCAAGCTCGCGCGTACGCCGCCAGCGTCGTCGCGGCGGCACCGAGCGCGGCCTTCGCTGCGGCGGCATCGCTCGCCGCGAACTCGCGGAACCTGGCATCCGGACCGCAGAGCATCGCCACGACTGACAGAGGTGAGAAGATTGTCTGGATAACGTCGACCTCGTCGCCGGCCTCTGCGACGAGCATCCACAGCGCGCGCAAGTGCTCGCCGAACACGCCCTCTCGCGGGTCGAGTGGCGCGATGCCGGCAAGCGCCGACGCGTCGTGGACCGTGCTGGCGATAGGTCGTGGTTGCCGCTGCTCCGTCGGCCGCTCGTAGGTGTTCCCCCACGCTTCCGCGAAGTACGTCGCCCGCGGATTGAACTTGATGAAGTCCCAGCCGTCCGAGCGATACGCATCGAGCGTCGCCGCGACGAGCTCCTCGGGGGTCCATTCGCGCAGAAAGTCGTGGCCCCAGAGCGCGACCGGCGTATGGTCCACCGGCTCGCCGGCTAGCGCCGCCCGCACCCGCTCGCGCCTGGTCATGTCAGCCATTGCTTACACCTCCTGAACACGTCTGGGCGTATCATGCGACCAGAGGGGGCAAAGGCACAAGCGGCGACGGGAGGTCTCCGATGCTCTTCAATAGACGCCAGGGCATGAGGTTCATAACAGGCGTGCATGAGTTCTGGTATCGCGCCACCAACGGACTCGTCGGCGGCAACCTGCTCGGGGCCAGGGTGCTGCTCCTGACCACGACCGGACGCAAGAGCGGCAAGCGCCATACCACGCCGCTGACCTACCTGGAGGACGGCGAAAACCTTGTGATCATCGCCTCGAACGGCGGAGCCGACACTGATCCGAACTGGTGGAGCAACCTGAAAGCCAATCCCCAGTCCCTGGTCCAGGTAGGCGCGCAGCACAAAGAACTGCTCGCCGAAGCGGCCACCGGCGCCGAGCGAGAGCGCCTGTGGTCCGCGGTCACCGCACGATACCCGGTGTATCGGCGGTACGCCGTCGCGACGAAGCGCGAGATCCCCGTCGTCATTCTGCGTCCCAAAGTCGCCGCGGAACCCGCCGTCCGCGAGTCGCCGGCCGACGAGACGAGCAAGGTTGAGGATGTCACACAGGACGTCGAGATCGCGCACGCGCCGGTGGCGACCGACGCTTCGGACCGCAGCGACGCCGGGACCACGGCCGATGATTCGTGACCGGCCTGCGACTGAGCGCCCGGCGGGAGTGAGCGTGATACGCTTACGCCACCGGCTCAACGTACGTCCGAAGAGGCATGCGCCATGACCACAGAAACTCTCTCCTCCACCACAGGCGGCATCGACTACACCGCCATCGACAGCGCAATCGGCCTGAACTGGTACGACGCGGACCCGAACCTGCGGCAGCTCGTCGAGCGGATGGTGCTGCCGGAGGACCGGGAGTTCGCGGAACAACAGCTACGCAACATGGGGGGTGTGATCGGCGGGCCCGTGGCGGCACGCGCGGAGGCGACGGACAAGCATCCGCCGGCCCTCGAGAAGTACGACGCGTCGGGCAACGAGATCAACAACGTCGTGCACTACGCGGGCGCTCTCGAGACGAAGCGCGATCTGTGGGAGAACGGCTTCATCGGGCTGCGCTGGACCGAGGAGGTGCGACGCGCGCGCGCCGGCCGCCTGCCGTCCGTGGTCACCAGCGGCTTCTCGTACTTCCTCAGCCAGGCGGAGACGGGCATGCTGTGCGCCATCGGCATGACCAGCAGCGCCGCGGGCATCGTCGAGCAGCACGCGCCGGCCGACGTGCGGGATCGCTTCCTGCCGCACATGACGACGATGAACTACGCCGAGGCCTGGGACGGCGGCATGTTCTTGACGGAAATACGCGGCGGCAGCGACCTGGCCGCGAGCGAGTGCAGCGCCGTGAAAGTCGCGGACGGCTGGCGCGTCAGCGGTTCAAAGTGGTTTTGCTCGAACCTCGACGCCGAGGCGATCCTCGCGCTTGCGCGGCCGGAAGGCGCCGACCCCGGCCTCCGTGGCCTGGCGCTGTTCCTCATCCCCAGGCGTCGCCAGGACGGCACGCGAAATGGCATGCACGTCCGCCGCCTGAAGGACAAGCTGGGGACCCGCGCAGTGCCGACGGGCGAGGTGGACTTCGTCGACGCCGAGGCCTACCTCATGGGCCACGAGGACGGAGAGGCGGCCGCGCGCGATGGACGCGGCATCAACCGCATGATGGAGATGGTCCAGGGCTCGCGCGCCGGCGTCGCGCTGATGGGCCTCGGCATCATGCGCCGCAGTTTCCTCGAAGCGGCGATCTACGCCCACCACCGCACCGCCTTCGGGCGGCTCATCGCCGACTTCCCGCTCGTGCGAGAGACGCTCGTCGAGATGGCCGTCGAGGTGGAGGCGGGCTGCGCCATCGCGTTCGAAATGGGGGAGGCGGGCACACGGCGGGACGACGAGTCGAAGCGCCTGTATCGCATCCTGGTCCCCCTGGCGAAGCTGCGGTGCGCGCGCCGCGGCCTTGACCTCGCCTCGCAGGCCGTGGAGATTCACGGTGGCAACGGCTACATCGAGAACTGGCCGGTCGCGCGCCAGCTGCGCGACGCCCAATGCCACACGATCTGGGAGGGCACCGAGAACATCATCTGCCTCGACGTTCTGCGTTCGATGACGAAGGAGCATGCCGACGAGGCGCTGTTCGCCCGCGTCGAGCGCGCGCTCGGCGGCGCCGAGCATCCGGCGCTCACGAACACGGCATCGCAGGTCGGCAGGGCGGTCGACGAGGTGAAGGAAGCGATCGCGTGGCTGGAACACGCTCCTCAGGAAGTACGGCTGCTTCAGGCGCGCCGCCTCTCGAACTACATGGCCGACGTCGTGCAGGCTGGGCTGCTCGTCGAAGAGGCGGCGTGGGAGCTGACGCACAAGAACTCGGCGCGGAAGGCCATCGTCGCGAGATACTTCGTAGGGACGCGGCTGACCGATCGGCCGCTGCGCGGCATCACGTCGACCGACGCAACCGTGCTCGACTTCTTCGAACCCATCGTCCGGTACCAGCCGGTGCCACCGCAAGTGCTGGACTGAGATGAAGACGAGTCACGGTTTGGGTGCGAGTGGGACCGCCCCACGACAACCTTACGTGTCACGATGACCGGGGCGTGTCGTGCCGCGAGACGGGCCAATGAGCCTGGCGGCACGAGACTATGCGGCCGCGTCTGGCTGTTCGGCAAGCGATGCAAGCATGTCTTCCACCGCCGCTACATCCATCGGTTCTGCGAAGAGGAATCCCTGCCCGAGTTCGCATTCCATCGATTGTAGCTGCGACAGTTGAGCCGCCTGCTCGATGCCCTCGGCGACCAGCTCGAGGTTCAGCGTCTTGCCGAGGCCGATGATCGCCTTCGTCAGCTGTTTCTGGCTCACCACGGAGCCGACATCGTCGATGAACGACTTGTCGATCTTCAGGAGGTCGAACGGGAACCCCCGCAGATAGCTCAGCGACGAGTAGCCCGTGCCGAAGTCATCGATCGCGAGCCGTACACCCAACGCCTTCAATGCCTGCAGGCGATCCATCATCGATGCTGCATCTTGCATCACCACGCTCTCGGTGATCTCGAGAATCAGGCGGTGGGGATCGAGACCGGACTCCTTCAATGCCTGGGCGACCTCACCCGTGAACGCAGGGTCTTGAAGCTGCTTCACCGACACGTTGATGCTCATCGACCAGTCGCCGCCGCTCGGGTATCGGGTGTACCACGCGGCTGCTTGCCGGCAGGCCTCTACCAGTACCCACTTGCCCAGCCTCAAGATCGCGCCCGACTCCTCGGCCAGCGGAATGAACTCGACCGGCGGCATAAGTCCGCGCCGGGGATGGTTCCAGCGCACGAGTGCTTCCATCCCCGACAGCTTGCCGCTCTGCAGCAGGACCATCGGCTGATACTGCAGCACAAACTCGTTGCGGTCGAGCGCGCGCGGGAGATCGGCGAGCAGCTCCAGCCGCTCGACGAGCGACGTCTCCATGCTCCGCTCAAACACCCGGGAGCAGCCCTTGCCCTGCGCCTTGGCCACGTACATGGCGATGTCGGCCCGGCCAAGCAGGGCCTGGGCGTCCGGCTCCTGCTTGTCCTCCGTGACGGCAATGCCGATGCTCGCGCGCACCAGCAGGTCCTTGCCATCGAGGTCGAAGGGTAGGTCCAGCGCTTCCAGCACACGCTCCGCGACGGCCGTCGCATCTTCAACGGAGCCGACGTCTTCCAGCAGAACCGCAAACTCGTCTCCGCCGAGACGCGCCAGCGTGTCGCCGGGGCGCAGACAGCCAGTCAGGCGCTCCGCCATCTGCACCAACAGCTGGTCCGCGGACATGTGCCCGAACCGGTCGTTGATGCCCTTGAAGTTGTCCAGGTCCATGAAGAGCACTGCTACTTGCGTGCGCGACCTCGACCGGCGCGCCAGCGCGTGATCCAAGCGATCGCCGAAGCTCGTGCGGTTGGCGAGCCGCGTCAGCGGATCGTGCAGCGCCTGTTCGCGCAGCTGCTCTTCGAGCCGTTTGCGCTCGCTCATGTCACGGACGTTCAACACGAGCCCGCCAATGGCGGGGTTGGCACACTGGTCGCTGCCGATGAACTCCAGGTGTCGCCATGCCCCGTCGCTCTCACGGACACGTGCTTCTCCGGTGATCGTGCCCGCCGGTTTCATCATGAGGTCTCCAAGCGTGGCGACGAACTGGGCACGATCGTCCGGGTGCACGAAGTCCACCAGCTTCGCGGCGACAAGCTCCTCGGGATCGTAGCCGAGAATGCGACGGGCGGCGGGGCTCTGGTACAGCACCGTCGTATCCGGACTGATGACCGTGATCAGGTCAGACGCGTTCTGCACCAGCGAGCGGAACCGCTCCTCGCTGCGCCAACGCTCCGTGATGTCATGGATGATGAAGACCGTGCCCACCCACTCGCCAAGGTGGTCGCGCAGCTTCGAACTCGACAGGATGGCCGCGCGCGACGCTCGGTCGGGGCCCCCGTGGATCACCTCCAGTTCGTGCTCTCGCTCCGGATCGCGCAGTCGCTCCAGCGCACCGTCGCCCCAGCGCGCGTCCAGCTCAGCAAAGGAAAGACCCACAAGGCTTCGGTTCAGTTCCCACACCGCCTGAGCCGACTCGTTCGCCACGCGCACCGTCCCGTCGCGGTCCGTCACCAGAAGGCCCTCAGACATGGTGTCGATGATCTGCCGGGCCGCCAGCGCCGGCGTGATGTCGATCATCCGGTATCGCCAGATGATGTACGTCGCAATCGAGACGTAGCCAAGAATGAAGGCGTACCCGAACGGATACACGCCGACGTGCATGGTGGGCAGAAAGTCGACCGTGGCCGGCAACGCCGTCAACAGGGCGGCAAGCCGCAGCTTCATGCGCTTCCGATGAGTGACGGATTGCGTCGTCTGCTGGCCCACGCGATAGAGCGCGCCGCCAGCGACGAAGAACAGCCCGTAATACGGAATGAGGATCCACCCGGCCGGCCCGTAGATCGGGTAGTAGCCCCAAAAGTAGTGCTGAATTCCGCCGAGCAGCAGGTCCGTGCTGAGACCAATCACCGCGAAGGCGCTCGATACAACGACTCCGATGATGATGCCCGCGCGCATCATATGAAGCTTCGAACTGCCCGATGCCGCATGGATGAACGCGCAGACGGGGACGAACACCGTGCCGAGCATGGAGATCTTCGCCCAGACGAGCGCAACGTCCGGGTCGTGCGTCGAGTTTGCTCCGCCGAGACCGATAAGCCATACGCCGATGGCCAGCGTCATCAGGAGCAGCGTCACGCTGGGGAGAGATCCGCGTTCGCGTCGCCACGTGGCGAAGCCGAGCGCCCAGTTCAGCGCGCCCACCACGACGACTGGTACCGCGTACCAGCTGAAGAAGTAGGCCGAGGGATCCAGAAACTCGCGCATGAACGGCTAACCTCGGCTTTGCCTGAGCCGCGCGAACAATCGCAAGCGAGTCAACGACGCGGCAGCGATCTCAGGAGCGGCTCAGCGGCCTGCCGAAGGAGTATCGGCTGAAGGCGCATCGAGTGAAGTGCACACCAGGCCGTGCCCGGGACGCCGGTAGGCTCGCACCTGTGGCACGAGGGCGCTCCGCGCGCGCCTCCGCCACCGTGGACCTCAGCCCATAAGAACGAGAATCGGCGCCCCAAGGGCGCGAACAGGCGAGGAACCCCCTGGGCCGGATGTGGGTGCCTGCTCCTACCGGGCGACGCGGATACGCGACGCGACAGCCAGACTGAGGGAGACGGTTTCTCGATCTGTCGTGATCGAGAGGACGCCCGTGGACGCGACCTTCTCGGCGATCTCGATCCGGCATCCCGGCTTCAGCTCGTGGCGGTCGAGGTAGCCGAGCAACTCATTGTCCTCTTCGAGTTCCTCCGAGATGAACTTGATCACGGCCGAGTCACCCGGGCCGAGCGCGTCCATGGCAACCCAGGCGGGATCGAGCGTGGCGCCCGTGCCGGGTATCGGGCTGCCGTGCGGGCAGGTCGTGGGCCGGCCCAAGATCTCGTAGATGCGCTCCTCGATGATGGGCGTCACGCCGTGCTCGAAGATGTGCGCCTGCTCGTGGGCCAGGGCCCAGTTCAGGCCCAACACCTCGTTCAGGAAGCGCTCGGAAACGCGGTGCCGCCGGGCAACGCGCTCGGCAGCCTCCCGGCCGTGCTTCGTGAGGTGGATCGTCTTGTCGGCGTCGATTGCGACGAGGCCATTCCGTTGCATCCGGTGGATGGTGGCCCAGGCAGTAGGAGGCTTCACGCGCCGCCAGCGGGCCAGGCGGGCGGAGATCACTTTCTCTCCCTCCGTCTCAAGGCTGTAGATGGTCTGCAGGTAATCCTCCACGGTGGAGGTTTGAATGTCTGCATCCTTGGCTGCCATAGAGCACCTGCTCCCCTTTAGGAGAGGCTAATTGCCATGATCCCGGAATCGGACTGAGCCACTGTTAGTATGTTCGAAATCGGCGTAGATCCCAAGGATCTAAGCCTTGCCCAACATTTGATCTTCGCCTGGGCTAACTTCAATCAGAAGCCATATCTCATAGTGGAGGGGCAAGTCGAATGAGGACCATTGTACGGGCAGCGTTCGTGCCATTCATCGTATTCGCCAGTGTGGCGGTGGTTGGCGTGAGCGCGGCCGCTTGCGGGGACGATGATGGCGACGGCGTCGTCGAGGTGATCGGGCAGACCCCGGAGGTCGAGGGAGACCCGGATCCCGAAGCGGACCCCGACCCCGAGGCGGATCCTGAGGCTTTGGTCGAGATCACGCCGGCCCCGAAGCCAGCCGACGCGGCCCAGGTCGACGTCGCGCTGAAGGAGTGGGAGATCGTCGTCTCCCAGGCGTCTGTCGCGGCCGGAGAGGTGTACTTCCTCGTGACGAACGAGGGACCCGACGACGCGCACGAGTTCGTCGTGATCAGGTCCGACCTCGATCCGGGATCGATGCCCGTTGAGGATGGTTCCGTGCCTGAAGACGAGGTCGACCTCCTGGCCGAGATCGAGCCGTTCCCCGTTGGCTCGACCGGCTCGCTGACGCTTGACCTGGAGCCTGGCAACTACGTCCTGATCTGCAACATCGCCGAGCTCGAGGACGGGGAGATCGAGAGCCACTACCAGGAAGGCATGCACGCGGCGTTCACGGTGGAGTAACAACGGCAGGAGAGGTGCATCGATGACACTCGTCGAGATAGCGGGAGTGGTGGCCTGCGAGTGTCCAGCGCATGCGCGCGTGGTGCTATTCGACCCGCAGCGCCGGCGCAAGCTGTACGTGCGCGTCCACACGCAGGCTGGCCAGGTGCTGCTGGCGGAGCTGGCCGGCGTCCCATCACAAAGCGCGGCGCTCGTCGACCTGTTGCGCGACGCGTTGCGAGCCGCGGGCGCGTCGTTCGAGGCGGTGACCTTGCGGTTCGAGAACAACGATCTCTGCGCCAGCGTCCGGCTTTGCGGACCGCAGGGGAGGCGCGAGATCGACACCGAGCCGTGCGAGGCGCTGCTGGCCGCGTGCCGCATGGGCGCGGAGCTGTTCGTCGACGAACGCACCATCGAGCCGCCTCCGCGCGACCAGGTGCCCGAGGCGTACCGGCAAGCCGTCGAGACGATCGACTTCAGCGGACTGGGCGAGGACTAACCCGGCAACACGCCGACATTCGCCGCACAGCGAAACGCCGCCCCCGGTCGCCGGGCGTGGGCGACGACCACCGCGGCGATGCCGGTCTCCGCGCCGAGCGTCAGACTCTCCAGACGGATCACGACCTGCACAGCACCGGAGAAGGCCAAGGGTGAAGGTGCGGACCGGCATGATGGCGCGGTCAGCGCCTGCTGTGGACCGCCAGCCCCTCAACCATCCACTGATCGATGTACTCCCTCCACACGGCTACGCCGAATTCTTCCACCGATCGGGCGATGCTTGCGCACCCGCCCGGCTGCCAGAATCTCCCCATGCCGCATCCCGATAGTGCTGAGCTAAGGAGAAGGCTCGATGCCCAAGTTCCTGATCGAACGCGAGGTCCCCGGTGCCGGCCAACTGGGGCCAGGCGAACTCACAGCTATGTCGCAGAAGTCGTGCGCCGTCCTGAATGAGCTCGGACCGGCTATTCAATGGGTCCAGAGCTATGTGACGGACGACCGGATCATCTGCACCTACATCGCGCCGAACGAAGAGATCGTTCGGGAACACGCCAGGCGTACCGGATTCCCGGCGAATCGAATCGCCGCCATCCGTTCCATTATCGACCCAACAACGGCAGAGGCTTGAAGACAGGCCCCAACCAGGACCAAAGGAGAAACCCATGCTCGTAACACGCACCTTACGCCTTCTGATTGCCGTAGTGGCCCCCGGGACCCTCGCTATCGGCCTGGCATTCGCCGTGAATGCGTCGAACAACGGCAACGATCAAAGCGACCTTGCGCAAGTCAGGGGCGCCGTCGCCCGGTTCCATCGTGTGGAAGCTGCGAACGCAGCTGGCTGGGACCTGATACCCGGACTGGATCACTGTTTCGAAAGTGAAGCCGGTGGCATGGGCATCCACTACATCAACGTCAACCTCCTGGATACTACGCTCGACGCACAGCAGCCGGAAGCGCTTGTGTACCACCACCTGCCGAACGGCAAACCGCGACTGGGCGCGGTGGAGTACATCGTGCCCGCGGGCGCCTGGGATGCCGAGGGCCACGGGCAGCCGCCGATGTTGCTAGGCCAACGCTTCCACCTCAATTCGGCCCTCGGGGTGTATGTGCTCCACGCATGGATCTTCACCCACAATGCCGACGGCATATTCGAGGACTGGAACCCTCGGGTGAGTTGTCCCGAGTAAAGGCGGGCGCAACCACTCGTTGTGGAAGGTTTTCCATGGCGGGGGTACAATGCCCCCGCCATGGCTTATCCGGTCCGCTACACGCGCACGGCTGACGGCGTGAACATCGCGTTCACCGAACTCGGCCAGGGCGAGCCGATCATCTATCTGCTTTCGCTTCCGTGGTCCAACTTCTCCGTCGGATTCGGCAACCCTTGCACATCCAGGCACCCCGAGGAGCTCAGCGCGTTCGCACGCCTGATCATCTTCGATCCACGGGGCTGCGGACTTTCGGACCACGGTGTGGAGGATCTGAGCCTCGATGGATTCGCCCTCGACATTGACGCAATCGCAGATGCCGCGAGAGTCGAGCGGTTCACACTCTATGGAAGCGCCGATGCTTCCCGCATCGCGATTCGATACGCCGCCACGCGCCCGGAGCGAGTCAACCGGTTGATCCTCTGGTTGCCCTCCGTGAGCCCGGAACGGTTGCGCGCAGACCCCGTCATCCAGGCGATCGCCCCACTGGCGTACCGGGACTGGGAAGTCTACGTGCGAACCCTGTCACATGCGGTGGTAGGCGGTTGGGACATGGAACGGGCGGCCTACGCTGACGCCTTCGCGGACCTCGTGCGGGGCGGCATCCGTCCGGATGAGTATCCCCGCTTCGCGAAGGCCATGCGAACGCACGACGTCTCCGCAGACCTTGCGAACGTACAGGCGCCCTCGCTGGCGCTAACGAGGGAGCAAGCAGCCGTGTACACGGTGGCGGTAGTGCGCGAAGTGGCGGCGGGAATCCCCAATGCTGAACTCGTGTGTACCCCGGGCAACTGGCTCATGCCCTGCACCGGCGATGACATCACGCGAGAGATCGCGAAGTTCCTTGGCAAGCCGTATCCGCAGGTGGAGGCGCCCGCCAATGCGGACCTCGGCCGGATGGGGCCCGAGAGCTCGCTCAACGGCCACGAAGCCAGGCTGTCTCAACGGGAGCGCGAGGTGATCGAACTGGTGGCCCTGGGAAAGACGAACTCCGAAATCGCCAGGGAGCTCGTGGTGACGCATGCGACGGCGTCGCGCCATGTGCACAACATCCTGAACAAGCTGGGGATGAGCCGCCGCGCCGAAATGGCCGCGTATGCGGCAATTACAGGGCTCGCCAGACATCAGGCTGTCGCCCTCCCCCGGTCACAGGGCCGGGAATCACCCCCCGCCTCCGATAAATTACCGATTTGACGTTAAGCCCGGAACCACGCGGCCCCACCCCGTCGTCGCCGGATCGTTGGCGTGCCCGTTCAACTCGACCCCCGCCGCCGCCCTCTAGTAGGCTTAGGGGGTCCCAGCCCGAGCGGCGCCTCGATCAGACCGGAGGTTGAGATGAAGGGAAGTCAGAAGGTCCTGCAAGCGCTGAACCAGCTCCTCGCCCTCGAGCTTGCGGCTGTGAACCAGTACTTCGTTCACGCAAAGATGTGCGAGAACTGGGGGTACGAACGTCTTGCCGGCCATTTCCGGGCGACGTCGCTCGAGGAGATGAAGGACGCAGAGGAGATCATCCAGCGGATCTTGTTCCTGGAAGGTATGCCGGCCATGGCGCAGCTCCCTGTCATCGCTGGCGCCGGCGTGGCGGAACAGCTTCGAGCCGATCTTGAGACCGAGACCCGGGCGATCAAGCTCCTTCACGATGGCATCGCGGCCTCGCTCGAGGATGGAGACCAGGCCAGCCGGGAATTCTTCGCCTCCAGGCTTCCCGAAGAGGAGGGCCATGCCGACTGGCTCGAGACCCAGCTCGCGCTCATCGACCAGATCGGAGAGAGCAACTACCTCGCCCAGCAAATCCGAGGCTAACTCCACTTGCTAATGGGGCGGCTACGTCGGCCACCGCGGGCGGATCGCCGAGATCTGCGAATGTGGACGCATCTGGCGCCTGGGTCCACATTGATGCTGCGTTCGGCCTCTGGGCGTCGAGTTGCTGTGCGTGGCGCGCGGTCCCTGACCCTACCTCCCCTCCGCCTCGTCAAGCGTTCGAGCAGCGTGGCAAGCGGGCCCAGGGAACCGCGAGACCGAGCCGGGAGGGGCAAGTTTGAGGAAGTAGCGTTTGCCGAGGGTGTCCGCATTCATGCCGCCCCGGGCGTATAGAATGCGACACACGAAGAGCGCCCGCGTAAGCGTGCGCGCCGCTAACCCACCCGCGGAAAGGACCACGATGTTTATCGAGCTACTTGGTCATCGCGTGCACACCATGGCGTCGGGCCGTGGCGACCGCACGCTCCTCGGCATTGCCGGCGCCTTCGGAAACATGGAGATCTGGCAACAGCCGTTCGAGCTGCTCAGCAGGCGCTATGCCACGATCGCGTACGATCACTTCGGCACCGGTGAGACGCGCGTGCCCCCCGAGCTGGTCACATTTGACAACCAGGTCGCCCTGTTGGAAGCGCTGATGGACGGCTTCTCCCTCGATCGATGCACGCTGCTGGCTGATTCAACCATGGTGGGCGTGGCCGTCGCAGTGGCAGCACGATGTCCCGAACGTATCGACGCGCTCGCGTTGGTCGCGGGCGGCGTCATCAATCGACGAGATGAATTGACCGAGGGATTCGTTTCCCGACTGCGATCAAACTTCGAGCCAACGGTCGAGCGATTCGTCGCCCTCTGCATTCCTGAAAGCGAGACCGCGCATCTGCGCGACTGGCTTCGGGATATCATCCATCGGACAGGTGCCGAGCGCGCCGCGAGCCTCATAGAGTCGTTCTACGATGTAGATGTCTCCGAGCTCCTGCCCAAGCTGGTCATGCCCACAGTCGTTATTCAGGGCGAACACGACGCGCTTCCGACCAGCAATCTCGATGCGGCGCGCGCGATGGCCGCACGAATACCGGACTGTAGGCTGGAGATACTGCCAGGTGCGGGCCACGTGCCGACGCTTACGCGCCCCAAAGAAGTCGCAGACATCATCGAACGTCTGATCGAGACCCGCGCGCCGTAAGCGCGAACGAAATGGGCCGCCAGGGTACGAGGGGGACGCCGGCGCGGGTGTCCAGCACCCCGGCAGGATTCGAACCTGCGGTATCGGATTAGAAGTCCAATATTCGCCTTGGAGGCCGAAGCGAGCGCCATCAACTCTCTGTAGTGCGCCGCCCAATGACGTAGCCTCCCCCAATTGGCACCGCTCGGCTCCCGCTACGCGCTCTCAGCCAAGCGTCGTGATCGGCCGGCATTGCAAAAGATAGAGCACGTTGCGCGCGATGGCGCACTCGGCGTCCACGGGGCGTCTGATTGCGCCCTCCAGCACGACGGCGAGCCGCGCCATCTCCCTGATCTGGGCGTCGTCCAGGCTCGGCTTCGTCTGCAGCGCCGCCGGCACGCCGATCTCGGTCGTGCCTGTGTCCGTCATTACCGTCATGCGGACCTTTAGCGCGATCTCCCGCTGCGACACCTCGAGCCCGTGCTTGCTGACGAGGAACGTGTCGGGTGTCGTACCGCCGCCGACGATGCTCTCACCAAGACCCCAGTTCGAGTTGATGACCACCTCCTCGCTGCTCCCCGTCACCGGGTTCGCGCTGAAGACCACCGCTGACACGTCGGATGGCACCAGCTCCTGCACCAGCACGGCGCTGCGCAGGTCGTGAAGCGGCAGCCCCTGGTGTCTTCGATACGCTAGAGCCTCAGCCGAAGCGGCGGACTGCGCACAGCGCATCACGGCGCGGACCACGGCATCGGCGCCGCGAATGTTCAGGTATGTGTCGTGCTGCCCGGCGAACGACGCTTCCGCGCCATCCTCGCCGATGGCGGACGAGCGCACCGCAACGGCCATCTCGGCGACGCCGCATCGCTCGCCCAGCGCGCGATAAGCGTCGCCGATCGCTCTGACCAGCCCGTCCGGCAACGAGCTGTGTACCGCCGGCAGTGCCGGGATGGCGAAGCCCAGCGGCACCGTATGAAGCGACGCCAGCCGGCTCAGGCTCGCCGCCTTCCCGCCGACGATCGCCTCCTCGTGACAGTCATCATCACCGAGCCAACGGATGGTGTTCATCACTGAGTCCCTGCACTAGTACAATGCTCCCCTCGCCGCGCCTTCGGGGAGTGTCAGCAGATACGCACCACCCCGGCATCCCCGTCGACCTCAACCTGCTGTCCGTCCCGAATGAGCGTCGTGCCGTTGCCGGTCGCGACCACCGCCGGGATCCCGTACTCCCGCGCGATGATCGCCGGATGCGAGAGGATACCGCCCGTATCGGTAACCAGCGCGCCGACGTTGGCAAAGAGGATGGACCACACTGGCGACGTGATCGGGCAGACCAGCACGTCGCCCGGCTGAAGTTTGTCGAACTGGTGCTCGCCCATGATGACTCGAGCGGTGCCTGTGTATGTGCCACGCGCGGCGGCTCGGCCTCGAATCTCCCGCGATCCCTCGTCAACCCGCGCGCCGCTCCGCTCCCCTTCAAACACTCGCTCCTGGATGTACTGCATCGCCTCCATTGCTTGACGTGCGGTCGGGGGGAGCACATCGAGCGGCGGCGGCGGCGGTTCTTCACCAAACGAAGAGGGCGGATCGTACCCCTCTGCCTCCCGATACTTGATTCGCCGCGCCCTCACGCGTTCGGCGTAGTCGCCGGAGTTGCCCCGCAGTGCCGCGACCAGTTCGTCCCAGCGTAAGAAGAAGACGTCGTCCTCGGCTTCGATGATAGTGCTGCGCGCGAGACGCCCGCCCACCTCAAGCGCGACAAACCGGCAGAGCGCCAGCGGCACGCTCACGGTAAAGAACTCATTATCCTCCCGCACCGGATACGCGCGTTCAGCCGCGGCGAGCAGTGCCAGGAATCGCTCGCGCCGGGAAGCGTCAGGCAGCGCCGCGAGGGCGATCGCCTTCGCGTTCTCGCGCTGCTGCTCCAACCTCCGCTGCTGCGCATGCAGATCGACCGGGGTGCGAAGGTGCTCCTGGAGCAGTCGGCCCAGGAGCTCCGGATCTTCACCTAGCGTCCGCTCGATGAGCTCGTAGCGCAACGCCCGGCAGCCGTATCGTTCGACGTAGTCATCCACCTCCGCGGACGCGCCATCCCCGCGCTCACGCAAAAACGCAAGCACCCGGCCAGCGTCCATGTGGACGACGGCGTCTCTTACCTCGTCATCTGTTCGAATGCGGTCCGCCAGAGCCGCGAGCGCCATCGCTGGTTCGCTCGACGCATCGGACAGTCCCGACAACAACGCCAACGTCGCCATATCGTCGTACGCCAGCTCATCCCGGCAAAACCACGCCAGCCGCGCGAGTGGGAATCCGTTGGCGCCGCTGAGATAGAAGTGAATGTCGTACGCCTCGAAGACCCAAACGCGAAGCTCTTCCATATGCGCGGCGAGCTGCCCATCCGAAAGGCCTGCGAGCGGCACGGCGCGCAGCCGTGCAATGTCCTGGACGAGCTGCGGTCGCCACTCGTTGAACCACCGCTCAATCAGCTGGCGACCGAGGCCGTCGCGGAGCGCCTTCTTGCCGCGAGCGATACGCCGGCGAAAGGTCGGGTTGAGGCGTAGCACGAGCCAAAGGATCAGCCTGGGAGGCATCCGGCCGCCCGGGCGATCTTCGACGCCGAACGGCTTGACGTGGTTGTAGACGTACCCGCCGATCTCTCGCGTCTCAAGTGTCTCCGCGAGCAGCCCGAAGGCGGCGAAGACTTTGGAGAAGGACTGATTGATGCCCTCGATGAACATGCTCGATCCGAGGGGCGTCAGCGGGCGAGGGTTATGGCTTGCTTCGCGTTGCCAAAAACCCGGCGGCGGCTCGACCTGGGACGCTCGTATGGTCATAAACCTTCCCCCGAAGCGCGCCTGTCCACGCGAATCGCAGCATAGAAGAGTTGCGCCTCTTCCGGCAGTGTAGTCGCCTGTGCGCGCTGTGCAGCCACCGAGCCGTAACGGTCCGTGATCCGGGTCTCGGCTTCGGAAACGCATGAAGTCGGGCTGTCGGCATTCAGAGGACGCGCGCGCGTGCCGTCACGCTGCGCCGTGGCATCGCTTGAACTTGCGGCCGCTTCCGCACGGACAGGTGTTGTTGCGGCGGGCGCCGGCCAGCTGGTCCCTCAGCGCCGAGTCCTGCCGCGCTACCTCCGCCATCACGTTCGATGGCGCTCCGCCTCGGCGCAGCTCGTCCGCCATGAACCTCATGCGCGAGTCGATGTGCAGGAAGAACGCCTTGTAGCCGGCGCACAGGTAGTTCAGGCCGGGCTCGCCGTCGGACGTCAGCATGAACCGATTCTTCGGGCACTCGCCATGACAGGCGAACCGCACCTCGCACGCGCGGCAGTAGGCCGGCAGCGCGTCTCGCTTCGCATCTCCGAACGCACGCTGCTTCTCCGACGCGACAAGCTCGATCATCGAGTCTTCCCGTATGTTCCCCAGCAGGTGCTCCGGCTCGACGAAGTGGTCGCACGAATACAGGTCGCCGTTGTGCTCCAGCGCCAGGGCGTCCCCGCACGTCTCTGCGAAGATGCACAGCGACGGCGGCTCCCCCGCCCACGACGCGAGCGCCGCGTCGAACATCTGCACGAACACGGTCCCGACGTCACGGCGTACCCACTCCTCGAAGACGGCAATCAGGAATCGCCCCCACGCGTCGGGTTCCACCGACCGCTCCGAAACGGCGTGTCCGCGGGCGCCGTCGCGGGCGCCGCCATCGGCCCCCTCGACGATCGGAATGAACTGGATGAAGCGCGCACCCGCCTCGTCTCGCAAGAAGCGATACACCTCCAGTGGCCCCGCCTGGTTCGCTCGGTGCACGGTGGTGAGCACGTTGAATTCGATGCCGCCGTCGCGAAGTGCCCGCAGGCCCCGCATCACCGCATCGAACGTCGGCCTGCCGCCCTTGTCGACGCGGTAGGCGTCGTGCATCTCGCGCGGCCCATCGATCGAGATGCCGACCAGGAAGTTGTGCTCACGGAAGAACGCGCACCACTCGTCGTCAATCAGCGTGCCGTTTGTCTGGATCGTGTTGACGATTCGCATGCCGGACTGCCGGTACTTCTCCTGGTATGCGATCGCCCTCCGAAAGAAGTCGATGCCCATGAGCGTCGGCTCGCCGCCCTGCCACGCGACCATCACGTCGGAGGTGGCCTGCGCGTCGACGAACTGGCGGATGTACGTCTCCAGCAGGTCGTCCGTCATGCGGAAGCGGCTGCCCGGGTACAGCATCTCTTTCGCGAGGAAGAAGCAGTACCGGCAGTCCAGGTTGCAGATCGCGCCCGTTGGCTTTGCGAGCAGATGGAAGCTCCGGCCATTCTGCGCGTGCGATGCTTGAGGATCCTTTATCTCTCCGGCGTTCTCCAGGTCACTCACGCGTAGATAGTAGCGCCCGCCCGCCGCGGCCACCTTCGCCCAGGACCGGTCCTCCTGCCCTTCCAGCCGGCGCAGGTACGTCGTGGTCACGGCCAGCGAACTGTGGTCCAGGAAGCGGCTCACGTCCTCGATGCTCTCGCCGGCGTCCCGCCTGAGCTTGGCCGCCGAATGCCGGAAGATGTGCACGCCCGCGGCGGGCAGCCCGGCGTCGCGGAAGTAGCGCTGGAGGTTGGCGTAGAACGTCCCCGACGTGAGAGCCGCCCCGTTTCGGCCGCTGGCGGGCCACAGGGGCGCCTCCGGCGGCAGGGTGGCCATGTCGTGCCCGAACGCCCCGAGGGCCGCCACGATCGCCGCGTACGCGGGCTGCGGCAGTTCCCGCTTCCCCGTCTTCCCTCCCTTGCCCCGGTAGCGGTACCAAGTCCTCCCGTCCTCGACGGACAGGTCGCCGGCGGTCATGTTCAGCACCTCGGCGCGGCGCCGGCCGGTGAGCGTCAGCGTGAGGACGATGGCGCGATCGCGCAGACCGACCGGCGTCTCGGGGATCACGGCCAGCACGCGACGGATATCGTCGGCGGTCAGGCCTCGGGGTGGGGAGGGTGAGACCTTCGGGCGTTCGAGCGCGTCGCAGGGGTTGGAGGCCATCGCGTTCATGCGGATGAGGAAACGGTAGAAGGAGCTCAGGCAGGCGAGCCGGGCGCCGATGGTCACGGACGACGGTG
>Ga0326597_10002739_pt1 | contig 26090 bp, 18 predicted proteins | sample RVTome_12_FD_203789 | JGI IMG/M metagenome (GOLD analysis project Ga0326597, IMG submission 203789) | Soil microbial communities from uranium-contaminated site in the Upper Colorado River Basin, Wyoming, United States - RVT100D185 | ecosystem: Environmental > Terrestrial > Soil > Contaminated >... | reverse complement strand
GGCCGCTGCTCATCGCCTTCCTGGTGTTCGGCGAGAACCTGCTCACCACCTGGGTCGGCGAGCGCTACGCGTCGGCCGCCGGCCTGCTCGCGATCCTGACCTGGCCCACGCTGATCGCGCTGCCGCAGTCGGCCGCGAGTTCGGTGCTGTTCGGCGTCAGCCGCCACCGCGGGGTGGTGGGCCTCTTCATCCTCAATGCCGTGCTCAACCTCGGGCTCTCGCTGCTGTGGGTGCGCCCGTTCGGCCTCGCCGGGGTGGCGATGGGCACCGCGGTTCCGCTGGCGCTGGTGGGCGGCGCCGCCACGATCCTCTACACCTGCCGCGCCCTGCGCCTGCCGCTGGGTGCCTACCTGTGGGAGGGCATGATGCGTCCTGGACTCGTGACCCTGGTCTTCGCCGCCCTGGCGTTGCTGGCGCAGGCCGCGTGGCGACCGGTGGGATGGATACCGCTGCTCGGCACCTGCGCGGCCTGCTGGGCGGGCTTCGCGCTCTGCGCCTGGCCGCTGGCCCTGAGCGGGGACGAACGCCGGCGCTGGGGACGGGTGGTCCCGGCGGCGTTCGGCCTGATGCCCGCCGCCGCGGGCAGTGGAGGACAGCCATGACCGTCAGCGTGGTGATCGCGGTCTACAACGGCGCCTGGTGCATCGAGCGCGCGCTCGACTCGGTGCTGGCGCAGAGCCGTCCCGCGGAGGAGATCATCCTCTGCGACGACGGGTCCACCGACGGCACCGCCGACCTGGTCGCGCGCCGCTACGGGGCGCGCGTGCGGGTGCTGCGGCTGCCGCACCGCAACGCCTCCGCGGCGCGCGGCGTGGGGCTCGAGCAGGCGCGCGGCGACTGGCTCGCATTCCTCGACGCCGACGACGTCTGGGAGCCCGGCAAGCTCGAACGCCAGCTCGCCTTTCTGGCGCGGCATCCCGAGGTGCGCTGGATCGGGAGCGACGGCATCTACGTCTCCTCCTCGGGCGTGCTCCGCGCGTCGTGGCTCTCCGACTACTTCGAGCCGGTGACCGAGATGCGCGGCGAGCTGCTGGCGCCGCTGCTGGAGCGCTGCTTCCCGCTCCACTCCTCGATGATGGTCGAGCGCCGGGCCTTTGGCGAGGCCGGCGGGCTCGATCCGACCCTGCGCTACTCGTACGACTACGACCTGTGGCTCCGGCTCGCGGCTGGCCACCCCGGGGCGATCCTGGCGGAGCGGCTGGTGCGATACCTGGCGAGCGAAGGCCAGCTGTCACGCCGGCTCGAGGCGCGCCATCTCGAGGACCTGCGCATCATGCGCCGCGTCGCCCAGGGCCGGGTGGCGCCCGGCGCCGCGACCCGCGCCACCGGCGCCGAGCGCGCCGCGGCGCTCGAGTTCGATCTCGGCGTGCGCTGCCTGCGCACCGGGCGCATCCGCGAGGGGCGGCTGCGCCTGTGGCGGGCCGCGCCCTACGGACCGTGGCCGCGGCGGGCGCTGGCGACCGCGGGCGCGCTGGCGCCGCGGTGGTCGCTGGCATGGCTGATGCGCTCGCCGTGGCTCAAGCACACGGTCCAGCGCCACCGGCGTCACGCACCGCGCTTCGTGCTGCAGAACGCCGGAGGAGGCGTGGCGTGAGCGCTGCCCTCGACGTGGCGGCGGTGATCCCGGCGCGCGACGCGCTGCCCTTCGTGCTCGAGGCGACCGCCTCGGCCCTGGCGCAGACGCTGCCGCCGGCGGAGGTCATCGTGGTCGACGACGGGACCGACGACCGCACCGCCGCGGCCCTGGGATCCCGCTTCGCGGACCGGGTCCGGCTGCTGCGCGGGCGCTTCGGCAGCGCGGCCGCCGCGCGCAACGCCGGCTGGCGCGCCGCGCGCGCCCCCTGGATCGCCTTCCTGGACGCCGACGACCTGTGGTTCCCCGACAAGCTGGCGTGCGCGGCGCGCACGCTCGCCGCGGCCCCGGAGGCGGGCTGGTTCTTCAGCGACGGCGCCTTCCGCACCCTCGGCGGCGACCTGTGCGCATCGTGGCTCCACGCCTACGCCGAGCTGCCCGATCCCTACGTCGGCCGGCCGGTCGCGGCGCTGTTCGAGGTGAACTTCGTGCTCACCTCGTCGGTGCTGGTGCGGCGCGAGGCGCTCGAGACGCTGGGGGGATTCGACGAGGGCATGAGCCACGCCGAGGACCTCGACCTCTGGATCCGTCTCGCCCGGCGCTGGCCCGCCGCCGCCACCCGGCGCGCGCTGGTGCGCTACCAGCACCGCAGCGGTGGTCTCTCGCGCCAGCTCGAGCCGCGGCTGCACGGGGACGCCGCGCTGTTCCATCGCCTCGCGGGCGACGCCGGACTGGAGGCGGCCCTGCGGCGCAGCGCGCGCCGTCGCGAGGCCACCGCCCACCTCAAGCTCGCCCTCGCGGCGCTGCGCGCGGGCGACGGCGCGGCGGCGCGCGCGCATCTCGGCGGGACCTGGGCGGCGCGCAGCCGCCGTCTCGAGGCCGCCGGCGCGTGGCTGCTCAGTCGGGCGCCCGCCGCCTGGCTCGCGCGCGCTCGGCGCCAGCGTTGGGCGACGCGCGCGGTCGTGGCTCCACGCATGCGACTGCGCCGCGTGACCCTGCGCGCCGAGCGCGCGCTGCCGGACGGAATCGCCGCGCGGAGGCAGCCGTGAGCCTGGAGCCCGGGGGCGCGGCCGGCGCGACGCTGCGCGAGGCGCGCGAGGATGCGCGCCGCCAGGCCCGCACGCTCTCCGCCGCGGGGGTGATGCTGGCGGGCGTCGGCGTCGCGCTCGCCGCCATGGCGCTGGTGGTGGCGCTCGATTACCGCTTCGCGCAGGACCCGCACCGCGTGGTCAAGATCCTCCTCGGCGCCGCCGCGTTCGCGGGGATCCTGCTGCGGCCGCGGATCGGGTTGCTGCTGCTGGCCGCCGCGACGCCGTTCCTGCCCTGGATGCCGGGGATTCGCCTTCCGGGCGTCAACGTGCTCAACGTGCTGCTGATCTCGATCTTCGCCACCTGGGGGCTGTCGCGCGTGCTGCGCCGCCAGCCGCTGTTCCGCCCGGCACGTCTGGGCTGGGTGCTGGGGGCGCTGTTCGTCGTGGCCGCGCTCTCGGTGCTGCGCGGCGCCGCGATCCCGAGCGGATTCGAGTATCGCGCCGCGGACCGCCTGATCGATCTGCTGCGCTCGACCGTGACCGTCACGGTCTACTTCGTCGCGCTCTCGATGACCCGCGGCGAGCGCGAGCGGCGCACGCTGGCGTGGGCGGTGGTCGCCGGGTTGCTGCTCGAGTCGGTGGTCACCATCGCGCTCGGGCGCAACGGCCCCGGGGGCCGGGCCACGGGGTCCATCGGCCAGTCGAACGAGCTCGGCGCCTTCCTCGGGATCTTCACCGTGGTGGCCGCCGCACTGCTGGGCGGGGTGCGCCACCTGCTGGCCCGCGCGGTACTCGCCGCGACGGTGGTGGCGGGGGCCTTCGCCACCCTGCTCAGCCTGTCGCGCGCGGCGATCCTGGGGCTCGCGCTGGGACTGCTGTTCGTCTCCTTTCGCACCTCGCGCGGGCTGGCGTTGATCACCGTGGCAGTACTGCTGACGGCGCCGTTCTGGACCCCCGACTACGTGCGCGAGCGGCTCACCAGCACCGAAATCGAGGTCCAGGACGCCGACGGGACCATGCTCGAAGCCTCGGCCCAGGCGCGCGTGGACACCTGGAGGGCGATCGCGACGCTGGTGAGCGAGCACCCGCTCGACGGTGTGGGCTTCGGCGGGCTCTACGACGTGCTCCCGGAGACCGGGCTCGAGATGAACCTCGACGTCAAGGGCTCGTCGCACAATTCCTTCCTGCGCTTCCTCGGGGAGATGGGGGTGCTGGGCCTGGCGTTGTTCGTCGTGCTGCTGTGGCGCTGCTGGGCCCTGGCGCGCGACGCGACGCGCGCCGCGACCTCCCGCTTCGACCGCCAGCTCGGCATCGGGCTCGGCGCCGCCACGCTGGTGTTCGCCTGCGCGTGCGCCTTCGGCGACCGCTTCTTCCCGATCGTGATCGCGGGCAACTTCTGGATCCTGTGCGCGATCGCGGACGACATCGTGCTCGAGAGCCGCGGGAGGGGCGCGTGAACGGGCGGACCGTGCGCTGGCTGATGAGCCTCACCCACCGGCCGGTGGGCGCGGGTGGGGGACGGCTGGTCGTCATCCGGCATCACCGGGTGTACGCGGACGGCGCGATCCCGCTCTACCGGCTCGGAGTCGCGGCGAGCACCCTCGCCGCCCAGCTCGAGATGCTGCGCGGCTTGGACCGCGCGCCGGTGACCGTCGCCGAGGGGCTGGAACGGCTCGCGGAGGGGCGGTCCGGCACCTGGGTGGCCCTGAGCTTCGACGACGGCTACGCCGACGGGGTGCGGCGCGCCCTGCCGCTGCTCGCCACGGCCGAGGCGCGGGCGACCTTCTTCCTCACCGCCGGGCTGATCGAGGAGCGGCGGCCGCCCTGGTGGGACGTGCTCGCGCACCGGTTGGAGCGCACGCGCGCCGGCCGGCTCCCCGGTCAGCCCTTCGGCCTCCGGCTCGATCTGCCGCTCGATGGCGCGCCGAACCGCGCGCGCGCCCTGGGCGCGCTGCTGCCGGCGTTCCGCGCTCCACCCGGCCGGCAGCGCGCGCTGCTGGAGACCCTCGGCGAGCTGCTCGAGGTGGGCAGCGACCCGGCGTGCGAGCTGGCGACCTGGGCCGAGGCGGAGGCGCTGCGCGACGCCGGGATGGAGGTCGGCGCCCACACCCTCACCCATCCATTCCTGAGCCTGCTCGGTCCCGAGGCCCAGCGCCGCGAGGTCGAGGGCTCCATCACGCTCATCGAGCGCCGCCTCGGCGTCCGGCCGCGCGGGCTCGCCTACCCCGCCGGCGACCACGACGACGATTCGGTCGCGGCCGCGGGCTCGGCCGGGCTCGCCTACGCCGTGACCACGCGGGCCGGCGACGTGCGTCCCGGCACGTTCCGCCTGGCGCTGCCGCGGCGCGGGCTCTCGGACGGCGCCTGCCTCGGCCCCGGCGGACGTTTCTCGCGCCGCCTCGCGCGCGCCGAGCTGGACGGCGCCTTCGATGGCGTTCGCGGTGTCCCGGTGACGCCGTGACCACCGTCGAGCGGCTGCGGGTGATGTACGTGGTCGGCCATTTCGTCACCGGCGGAGCCGAACGCCACCTGCTCGAGCTGTGGAGCCGCCTGGACCGCGAGCGATTCGAGGTCGAGATCGTCTGCTTCCGTCGCGAGGGACAGTTCCTCGGCGCGGTCGAGTCGCTGGGCTGGCCGGTGCACGCGCTCGAGATCGGGCGCCGGGTCTACGGTCCCAGCGGCGTGCGCGGGCTGCTGCGGCTGGTGCATCACGCGCTGCGATTTCGCCCGCACGTCATCCACGGCTACCTGTTCGGCCCCGACCTGCTCGCGATGCTCGCCGGGCGGCTGTGCGGCGTGCCGGTGGTGGCAGTGGCGAAGCGCAACCTGGACGCGTTCGAGACCCGGCGCCAGGCGCGGGTGCAGCGCCTGGTCCACCGCGCGGCGACGCACGTCACCGCGGTGAGCGCGGCCGCGGCGGCGCGGGTGGAGGCGATGGGGGTGCCGCGCCGGCGCATCACGGTGATCCCGAACGGGGTGGACGCCGCCCGCTTCGGCGGCGCGGCGGGAGACCGCGCCGATCTAGGCGGGAACGGCGGCGCACTGGTGGGCAGCGTCGGCTGCCTCGCGCCGCGCAAGGACTACGGGACGCTGCTCGAAGCACTCGCGCTGCTGCGGCGCCGCGGCGTGCCGTTCCACGCCGCGCTGATCGGCGACGGCCCGGAGCGCGCGGCGCTCGAGGCGCGGGCGGGCGCGCTGGGGCTCGCGGAACAGGTGCGGTTCCTGGGCGAGCGCGCGGACGTCGAGCGCCTGCTGCCGGTGCTCGACGTGTTCGTGCTGTCGTCGCGCGAGGAGGGCATGCCGAACGCGCTGCTCGAGGCGATGGCCGCGGGACGCCCGGCGGTGGCGACGGCGGTAGGCGGCACCGGCGAGGTGCTGCGCGACGGCGAAACCGGTTGGCTGGTGCCGCCGGCGTCGCCCGCCGCACTGGCCGCGGCCCTGGCCGACGCGCTCGAACACCCGGCGGAGGCGCGCCGCCGCGGCGAGGCGGCGCGGCGCGCGGTGCACGAGCGGCTGGGCGTGGAGGCGATGGTGCGAGGACACGAGGCGTTCTACGCCGCCGCGGTCGCGGGAGGCCGGCGATGAGATCGGTGGCCTACGTCACCACCACCTTCCCGACGCTGGCCTCGTTCATCGAGAACGAGGTGCATCGCCTGCGGGCGCGCGGCGTCACGATCGCGGTCTTCGCGCTCAGGCCCGCGCCCGGCCGGCACCAGCCCGAGCACGCGCCGCTGGTCGGGCTGACGCGCGTCGTGGGCTCGCCGCTCGATCCGCGCGCGTGGCTCGCGCTGCTCGGCTGGCTCGTGCGCCGGCCCGGAGTGCTGCTGCCCGAGACGCTGCGCATGCTGTGGGCGTCGCGCGGCTCGCTCTACGCCCTCGCCGGGCACCTCGGCTACCTGCCGGCGGCGGCGCTGGTGGCGTCGCGGGTGGAGGCGGAGGGCATCGAGCGCGTGCACGCGGCGTGGGCCCACTTTCCCGGCAGCGTCGCCTACCTGGCCGCGCGGCTCAGCGGCGCGCGCTTCAGCATGGCCGCTCATGCCGGCGCCGACCTGTTCCGCACCCAGGCCTTCCTCGCGCCCAAGGTGCGCGCGGCGGACTTCGTCGCGACCTGCGTGCGCGAGAACGCCGACATGCTGCGGGTGCTGGCGGGACCGCGGGCGCGCGTGGCGTGGATCTACCACGGCGTGGATCTCGCGCGCTTCGACGGCGGCGGGCGGGCACGCGATCCCGAGCCGCTCCTGCTCGCGGTCGGCCGGCTGGCGCCGCCGAAGGGCTTCGATCTGGCGATCGAGGCCCTGGCGGCCCTGGCGCCGCGGTGGCCGGGGGCGCGGCTCGTGGTGGTGGGCGAGGGACCCGCGCGCGCCGCGCTCGAGGCCCTGGCCCGCGCGCGCGGGATCGCCGAGCGCGTGCGCTTCACGGGTGCGCTGACCCACGACGAGCTGCTGCCGCTCTACCGCCGGGCGTGGCTGCTGCTCGCGCCGAGCCGGGTGATGCGCGACGGCCGCCGCGACGGGATTCCCAACGTCGTGGTGGAGGCGCTGGCGATGGGCGTGCCGTGCGTCGGCACCCGCGCGGCCGGCCTCGAGGAGGCGATCCGCGCGGGAGAGACCGGCGCCCTCGTTCCCCCCGACGACCCGGCCGCGCTCGCCGCCGCGGTCGCCAGGCTGCTGGCCGATCCGGCGGGCATCGATCGTCTCGGCGCCGAGGCCCGGGCCGAGGCCATGCGGGCCTTCGACGCCGAGGCCAACTTCGAGCGCTTCTTCGCGCTGCTGAGCGGAGGGAATGGGGTGGCGGCGTGAGCGGCGCGCATGGAGCCCTGCGGGTGCTGCACGTGATCGAGGCGATGCACCAGGGTGGGGCCGAATCCCTGGTGGTGGAGCACGCCCGCCACGCCGGGCCGGAGGTGGAGGTCGTGGTCTGCGCCCTGAATCGCGGGGGGCCGGCGCTCGAGGCGGCGCGCCCTTACGCCCGCCGGGTGCTGGTCCTGGGGGGGGATCCACGCCAGCGGGGTCCGGCCCGGCCCCTGGCGGTCCTGGCGCGCCTGGCGGCCCTGCTGCGGGAGGAGCGTGTGGACGTGGTCAACGGCCACAATCCGGCCGGAGGGCTCTACGCGGCCCTGGCCGGAGTCCTGGCCCGGGTCCCGGTGGTGGTCAGGACCGAGCACAGCCTTCACTATCGCAAAAGGTACTCGAGGGTATATCCTCTTCTGGAGCCGGTTTCCACGACACTCACGCGACGCGTGGTGTGCGTGTGTCAGGCAGTGCTGCACAGTCACGTCAGCCGCTCGCCTTGGGTGGCGCGGCGCTTCGTCAACGTGGCGAACGGCATCTCGTCTGCACCGCACACCCGCCCGCGTGAGCAGGTGCGGGGCGAGTTGATCCTGCCGCCCGGGGCGCGCGTCGTGCTCACCATCGGCAGCCTCACCCGCCAGAAGGCCCAGCACCTGCTGCTCGAGGCCTTCGCCGTCGGCGCGCGGCTGGTTCCCGACGCGTGCCTTCTCATCGCGGGCGAGGGCCCGCTCCAAGCCGACCTCGAAGCGCGCCGCGACGCCCTCGGCCTCGGCGACCGCGTGCGCTTTCTCGGCCCGCGACTGGATGTCCCCGACCTGCTCGAAGCGGCAGACGTGTTCGCGCTCTCCTCGGAGCGCGAGGGACTTCCGGTCACGCTGCTCGAAGCCCTGCGGGCCGGCCGGCCGGCCGTGGCCACCGATGTGGGCGGATGCGCCGAGATCCTGGGCGACGGCGCCTGCGGGGTGCTGGTGCCGGCGGGCGGCACCGCGGCGCTGGGTGCGGCGCTCGCCGGGCTGCTCGCCGACCCCGGGCGCGCGGCCGCGCTGGGCCGTGCCGGGCGCGCCCGGTGGGCGGAGCGCTACACCGCCGAGCGCATGGTGCGCGAGACCGAGGCGATCTACCGCGCCGAGCTGGCGCGCGCGCGGCGCGGGCCGGCCCGCGGGGCCCTCGCTGCGGAGGCCCGCCATGCGTCTTCTTGAGCCGCGGGGCGAGATCCGGATGCGCCTCGCCGCGATCGGCGACGTGGGCGTCATCGGACGCGCCCGCGCGCGCGCGCGGAGCCAGGGCTGGGACGCGCCGTTCGCGGCACTGGCGCCGGCGCTCGGGAGCGCGGATGTGGCCTTCGCCAACCTCGAGTTCCCGGTGGGCGAGCCGGAGTGGGTTGCCGAGGGGAGATCGCGCGAGTTCCACCACGACGCCGGCGCGGTCGAAGCACTGGCGCGCGCGGGCGTGCGCGTGGTGTCGCTCGCCAACAACCACCTCATGGACTGCGGCGCGCGCGGCTTGGCGCGCACGCTCGAGGTCTGCCGCGCCGCGGAACTGGAGACGGTCGGGGCCGGGAGCGATCTGGCCGCCGCGCGCCGGCCGGCCCGCGTCACCGTCCGCGGTTGCCGAACGCTGTGGCTCGCGTACGCCGCGGGCCGGGCCGGCGTGGCGCGCCCGGGCGCTCCCGGCGTGGCCCCGCTCGAATCCGATCTCGTGCGCGAGGACCTCGCGCGCTGGCGCGACCAGACCGACCTGCTGGTGGTGAGCGTTCACTGGGGCTCGATGTACGTGGATTATCCGCCGCCCCGCGTGCTGGCGCTGGCGAAGGTGTTGGTCGAGGGCGGCGCGGACCTGGTGCTGGGTCATCATCCGCACGTCACCCAGGGCTGCCGCCGCGAAGGCCGAAGCCTCACCCTCTTCAGCCTCGGCGACGCGGTGCTCGATCCCGCCGCGGGAGACTTCGAGGCGCGCGTGGCGTCGGAGCCGCGCACCGACGCCGGCGTCTTCACGGTGCTGGTCGCCGACGCGCCCGGTCTCGAACTGGCCGCGGCCACGCTCGACCCCGCGGGGGTCCCGCACGCCGCGTCCGAGGCCCGCGCAGCGTCCCACGTCGCGCGGCTGCGGCGGATCAGCGCGGGGCTCGGGGACTCCGGCGCGCGCTTCGCCGCGGAGTCCGCTCCGGTGCTGCTGCGCTACGAGCTGCAGAGCCTCGGCGCGTACCTGCGCAGCGGCCGCCTCGACCGCGCCGCGCGGCTGCTCGGCGGCGTGCGCCCGCGGCACCTGCCGCTGCTGTGGCAGGCCCTGCGGGGCCGCGCGAGGTCGTCATGACGACGGTGCTCGGAACGCGGGTGGAGCCCGCGCGGCTGCCGCGCAAACCGACCCCGCCGCCGGGCGCCGGGGTGCGCGAGGAGCCGCGCGCGGCGTTCGAGCGCTTCGTGCGCTGGACCATCGAGGTCGAGCGACCGGCGCTGGAGATCTCTCTGCCCCCGGCGGAGCGGAGCGCGTTCGCCGACTACTACCGCGCGCTGCCGGCGCCCGGCGAGGACGGCGCGATCCGCCGCTACCTGCGCGGCTTGTGGCGCGGCGAGGCGGGGTGGGCCGCGCGCTGGATCGCGGGGCGGGTGCGCTCCGGTACCCGCCCCGTGGTGCTCGACGCCGGCTCGGGCTTCGGCACCTACGCCATGCTCTATGCCACGATGGGCGCCGAGGTCGTCGGCGCCGATCTTCGTCCCGACCGACTGGAGACCGCGGCGCGGCGCCTGCGCTTCCACCACGAGCGCACCGGAGCGGCGCTGGCGGTGCGCTACGCCCGCGCCGACCTCACCCGGGCGTGGGCTCAGGACGTGGACTTGGTGTGGGTCTACAACGCCCTCTCGCACATCGAGCCGCTCGACGACTTCCTGGGCGCGGTCCGCCGCCACCTGCGGCCGCTTGGGGTCCTCGTGGTGGGCGACATCAACGGCGGCCATCCCGAGCACCTGCGGCGGCTCGCGGCTCTGCGGAGCGACGTGCGCCAGGTCTACGTCGCCCCCGATGGCCGGCGCCATGCCTACGCGGTGGAGCGCACGTTCTCCCCGCGCGAGATGCGCGAGGTCATGGTGCGCAACGGCCTGCGCGTGGTCCACCACGAGCTCTACTGGGGCGGCCTGGGGCGGCTCCCGCAGCCGCTCTACGCCGGGCTGCTGCGTCCGTTGCAGGCGCGGTGGTGGCTGGCGCCATCGCACGCCCGGCGCCAGCTGGCGGTGGCGGCGGTGCGTCGGAGCGGACGCGAGGGCGCCCGTTGACGGGCGGTGCCAGGGGGGCCGGCGCATGCGCGTGCTGATGGTGACGCAGTACTACCCGCCCGAGACCGGGGCGGCTCCGGCGCGCGCGCTCCACTTCGCCCGCGCGCTCGCCGGGGCCGGCCACGAGGTGCGGGTGCTGACCGGTCTGCCCAACCACCCCGCCGGCGTGGTGCAGCCCGCCTACGCCGGCGTGCGCCGCGCAACCGAGCGCGACGGCGCCATCGTCGTCGAGCGCGTGTGGCTCCACGCCACCCCGCGCAAGAGCGCGCTCACCCGGCTGTGGAACCACCTCACCTTCGCCTGGAGCGCGCTGCCGGTCGCGCTCTCGGGGCCGCGCCCCGAGGTGGTGCTGGCCAGCGTGCCGCCGCTCTTCCTCGGCGTGAGCGCCTGGCTCGCCGCGCGGCTGCGCGGCGCCACCCTGTTGCTGGACTGCCGCGACGACTGGCCGCGCGCCGCACTGGCGCTGGGCGAGATGCGCGCCGGCTCCGCGGCGCGCGGGCTTGCGGCGCTGTCGAGTTTCCTGCAGGGGCGCGCCCGGCGCGTCATCGCGGTGACTCCCGGCATGCGGCGCGCGTTCGAGCGCCGCGGGCTCGACCCCGGCCGGCTCGCGACCATTCCCAACGGCGCCGACACCGAGCTGTTCACGCCATTCCCGTGCGGCAACGGTGCGGCGTCACGGCCCTTCACCGTGCTCTACGCCGGAACCCACGGACTGGCGCACGGCATGGAGGCGTTGATCGAGGCGGCCGAGCGGTTGCGACCGCGGCGCGACATCCGCTTCGTGCTGGTGGGCGACGGCGTCGCCAAGCCCGCGCTCGAGCAACGGGCGCGGCGTGCGGGGCTGGACCGCGTGGAGTTCCAGGCCAGCCTGCCGCCCGCGCGACTGGTCGAGATGATCCGCGCCGCGGACGTGTGCGTGGCGACGACGCGCGCGCATGCCTTCTGCGGCGAGACCATTCCGGTCAAGCTCTTCGACTACCTCGCCTGCGGCCGCCCGGTGGTGGCCGCGGTGCGCGGCGATGCCGCGCGCGTCGTGGAGGACTCGGGCGGCGGCGTGGTGGTGGCGCCGGAGGACGGCGCCGCGCTCGCGCAGGCGCTGGCGCGGCTGGCGGACGATCCCGCGGCGCGCGCGGCACTGAGCGTGGCGGGGCCGGCCTTCGTCGAGCGCCATCACTCGCGCCGCGCGCTGGGCGCGACCCTGGTGCGGCTGGTCGAAGGGGCGCGGCTCGCCGACCGCGGCCGCGGCGTGGCGGTGGCACCGGGCGGGATGTACGGCGGCATCAAGCGCGCCGCCGACCTGGTCGCGGCGGCGACCCTGCTGGCGGCGCTGGCGCCGCTGCTGGCCCTGATCGCCCTGCTGGTGCGCCTCGATTCCCCGGGACCGGCGCTGTTCCGCCAGCGGCGCAGCGGCCAGGGCTCGCGCGAGTTCCTGATCCTCAAGTTCCGCACCATGCGGGTGGGCACGCCCGAGCTGGCCTCCGACCTCATGGGGCCGGGCTCGCGACACGTGACGCGCCTCGGCCGGCTGCTGCGTCGCCTGAGCCTCGACGAGCTGCCGCAGCTCTGGAACGTGCTGCGCGGCGACATGGCGCTGGTTGGGCCGCGGCCGGCGCTGCACAACCAGGACGCGTTGATCGCGCTGCGCCGCGAGCGCGGAGCCGACGCATTGCGGCCGGGGGTGACGGGCTGGGCCCAGATCCACGGCCGCGACGCGATCACCCTGGAGGAGAAGGTCGCGCTCGACCGCGAGTACCTCGAGCGCGTCTCGGCGGGGATGGACCTGCGGGTGCTGCTGCGCACCGCACGGGTGCTGTTCTCCGCGCGGGGGGTCTATTGAGCCGGGGGGAGCGCTTGGCGATCAGGGCGCACCGCGCGGTGCGGGCCCTCCGCGGCGAGCGTGCGGGCGCGCGCGCCGGGCGGCCGTCGTGAGTCCGCTCGAGCAGGTGGCGCTCGCGTGGCAGGGGCTGGTGCGCACGGCGCGGCTGCTGAGCCGGCCGGGCCTGTGGGTGCCCTGGGCGCCGCTCGCCGCGGCGCAGGGGCTGGTGGTGCTGGCGCTGTGGGGGTTCGCCCACCCGCTGGTGTCGTGGTTCATGGCGCCGTTGCTGCGCGGCGTCGCCGGGGAACAGGCGCTCCACTACCCGGCCGCGTTGCGCGCGATGCCCGCGCTCTACGCCCAGGCCGATCGCGCGATCGCCGCCGTGCTCGCTCCGGTGGTCGTGGGAGCGGCCACGGCGCTCTTCGCCGACGCCTTCCGCGACCGGCCACCGCGGCCCGCCGCGGCATGCCGCCTCGCCACCCGGCGCGCCGGGACGTTGGTCCTGGCCCAGCTGCCGTTCCACCTGTCGGCCGGAGCGCTGGCGTGGGCCGGCGAGTGGCTGGCCGGCGGCCCGCATGCCGCGGCGCTGGCCCGCCGCGCCGCCGGTCCGGCCGTGCTGGGCGGCACGCTCGTGATCCAGTCGCTGTTCCTCTACGTCGCCGCACTGGTGGTGATCGAGGGACTCGGCCTGCGCGCCGCGTTCGCGGCGCTCCCGCGCACCTGGGAGCGCGGCTTCTGGGCGGCGGTCACCCTCGGCGCAGGGCTGCTCCTGCCGCCGCTGGCACTCCAGCAGGTCGCGGCGCGCAGCATCCGCGCCGCGGAGGGCGGCATCCCTGAGCTGACCGCGTGGCTGGTGGTGGCCCAGGGGGTGACCGGCCTGCTGGGAACGTTCGTGCTCTCGGGGGGCGCCACGTTGGTGTATCTCGCCGCGATCCGGCGCAGCGACGGCGGGGCGCCCGCGTGATGCGCTCGCGACTGGTGGTGCTCGCGGTCGTGCCCGGCCTGCTGGCCGGCTGCGGCGACGCCGCGCTGTGGGCGCGCTACCGGGCCGAGCGGGAGCTGTGGCAGGCGCGCCGCGTGGCGGCGGAGATCGCCCGGCGGGGCGACGGCGCCGGGGATGCCGAGGTCGAGCGGGCCGCGGCGGGCTTCCGCCGCATCCGCGAGCGCTTTCCCGCCGCGCGGTGGGCGACCTCCGGCGGCACGCGCGATGGCGCGGCGCTGGACGTGGCGCGGGTCTCGGCCGAGGCCGCGCTGGATCTCGCCCGGCTCGAACAGACGCGCGGCCGCGACAGCGCCGCGGTGGCGTTCTACGACCAGGTGCTCGCCGACCCCGGCGCGGGCTCCGCGGTGGCGCTCGAAGCCGCGCTCGGTCGCGCCGCGGCCCTGTCGCGGATCGGGCGCGCGGACGATGCGATCGCGGCCTGGATCGAGATCGGGACGCGCTTCGTGCCGGTCGATCCCGAGCGCCGGAGCGTGGTCGCACAGGTGCTGGAGGCCCCGCTGGCCGCGGCTCTCCTGCTCGAGCGCCGGGGCCGCAGCGCGCGCGCCGACTCGGTGCGACGCGGGGTCGAGCGTCGCTGCCTCGCCGCGCTCGAGTCGGCGCGCGGCGGGCCCGCGGCCCCCGAGCTGTGGGCGCAGCTCGCCGCGTCGCGGGCGGCGCGCGGCGACCTGGACGGGTCGCTCGATGCGCTGCGGCAAGCTCTGGGCGAGCCGGCCACGGAGGCGCGGGCCCCGGAGCTGGTGCTGGCGCTCGGCGAGCGCTCGCTGGCCGCGAACCGGCCCGACTCGGCCCGCGCCTACGCCGCGTGGGCGGAACGCCTGGAGTCGCCCGCCGAGCGCGCGCCGGCGATGCTGCTCGCGGCACGGGCGTGGGAAGCGTCGGGGCCACCCGACTCGGCGCTCGCCGCCTACGCGCAGGTGGTCGAGCGCTTTCCCGACGCCTTCGATGCCGGCGCCGCGGCGCGCTTCCAACGCGGCCTGATCCTCGAGCGCGGCGGGAGCTGGGAGCGCGCGCGCAGCGAGTACCGGAGCCTCGCCGCCACCCGGCCCGCGCACCCGCTCGCCTTCGCGGCGCTGCTTCGCGTGGTGCGCCACCACGCCGCCGCGGGCGAGCGCGAGCTGGCGCGCATCGAGGGCGCGCGCGCGCTGGAGACCGTGGAACGCCTCATCGCCTCCCAGCGCGACCGCGAGGTGCAGCTCGAGGCGCGCCGGGCGCGCGCCGACCTGCTGCTGGCGATCGGCCGGGAGCGCCCGGCCTTCGACGCCCTCCGCGACCTCTGGACGCGGTATCCTGCTACCCGGCCCGGGACCGCCGCCGGTCTGGAGGCGGCCCGGCTGGCCGAGACCCGCCTGGGAGACCTGGGTGGGGCGCGGGCGCTTTATCGGCAACTCGAAGAGCGGGCGGGGAGCACCGAGGATCGGGAGCAGGCGCGGGCCGCGCTGGAGCGGCTGGCGAAGGACGAGGGCTAGGAGCGAAGCGTGGATCTGACCAGCACTCCATTCCAGGTGAGCATCGTCACCGCGAGCGCCATGCTGGCGGCGGTGATCGGTCTGCTGGTGGCACTGCGTCGCGGGCACTGGCTCACCACGCTGGTGTTTTCATCCTCGTTCCTCTCCATGGCGGCGTTCCAGGCCGGCACGGTGGCGATGCTGAACGCCGACTCGCCGGCCACCGCCCTGGTCTGGGCGGCCTATCTCGCCCGGGTCTCCGCGCTGGCCTCGTGGCTCTGGCTCTCGCTGAGCGTGATCCTGGCCCGGCCCGATCCGTGGCAGCAGATCCGCAATTCCGGCGCCTACCTCGTCCTGGCCCTGATCGGGTGCGTCGGCATGGCGTGGGCGGCGGGCACGAGCTACGTGGTGCGCGCGGTCCATGGCGAGCACGGCGGCGCGGTGATCGAGCTCGGCGCGATGGGCAAGATCTACCTCATGTACCTGGTGGTGGTGATGGTGGCGGTGGTCATGAACCTCGAGCGCATGGTGCGGGTGTCCACGGCCTCGGCCCAGCGGCGGTTGCGTCCGATGTTCGTCGCCATCCTGGTCGGCATCCTGGCCGAGATGCTCGTGGTCTCCGGTGGGCTGCTGTTCGGCGGGCTGCGGGTGTCGTGGGTCGCGGCGAGCGCGGCGCCGCTGTTCGTTTCCGGCGCGATCACGGCCCTCGCCCTGGCGCGACACCGACTCTCGGACATGAGCGTGCCGGTGGCGCGACCCGTCATCTACTACTCCTCGGTGTCGCTGACGCTGGCCGGCGCCTTCCTGCTGACGATGGCGGTGCTCTCGAAGCTGCTGCCGGTGCTGACCCCCGAGTGGAAGCGGCTCGTGAGTCTGGGCTTCTACGTGCTGGTGGGGGGCGGTGGCGTGGTCCTGACGCTGAGCCCGCGGGCCAACCGGCTGGTCAAGCGCTTCATCGATCGCAACTTCTACGCCAACCGCTACGACTACCGGCGCGAGTGGGAGCGGGTGAGCGGCGCGATCCAGCCCACGGCCCGCATCGAGGACCTGTGCGCCCAGATCGACGCGCTGCTCCGCTCGGTGTTCGACGCCCGGCACACCGCCGTCTACCTGCGGGACGAGCGTGGCGGCGCCGGTGCGGCGCGGCGTGGAGCTCAGGGCTACAAGCGCGTGCACGGCCCCGAGGCGATGCCGGCGACCCTCGCCGCCGCGAACCCGCTCGCGGCCGAGCTCGAGCGCCGGCGTCTGCCGCTGCCGATCAAGGAGCTGGCGCGCGACCTCGATCTCATCCCGATCGCGGTCGAGAACCGGCAGGCGATCCAGGCGCTGTCCGCGGCGATCGTGGCGCCCCTTGCCGTGGGCGATCAGCTGGTGGGCATGCTGTGGCTGTCGGAGAAGCGGGGCGACGAGGAGTACTCCTACGAGGACACCGAGTTCCTCGGGACGATGGCGCGCCAGCTCGCGGCCGCGCTGTGGTCCGCACGACTGGCGGAGCAGCTCGCGGAGACCCGGCAGCTCGAGTCTCTGAACCGGCTCTCGACCTTCGTCCTCCACGACATCAAGAACCACGTCTCGGGACTTTCGCTGGTGGTCGACAACGCGCGGCGCCACCTGGCGAATCCCGAATTCCAGCGGGACGCGATGGCGGTGGTCGAGCGCACCGTCGCGAGCCTGCGCGAGCTGATGGAGCAGGTGGCCGGCGTGGCGCGCCCGCCCGCGCTGCGGGCCGAGACCGTGAAGATGGACGAGCTGCTCGGCGAGGCCGCCGCGGCCGCGGGCCTGAAGCCGGGGGCCCACGATGGGATCCAACTGACCGTGCGCTGCCGCGCGGTCCCGCCGGTGCGCGTGGACCGCCGCCTGGTGATGCGCCTGCTCGCCAACCTGCTGACCAACGCCCGGGAGGCGCTCAACGGTTCGGGCGAAATCGAGCTGTCCGCCCGCGTCGAGGAAGCGGCGGGCGAGGGTCCCGGCCGGCTGATCGTGGTGGTGCGCGACTCGGGCCGCGGGATGAGCGAGACGTTCGTGCGCGAGGCCCTGTTCCGGCCGTTCGCCACCACCAAGCCCGCCGGACTCGGCATCGGGCTCGCGCAGTGTCGGAGCATCGTCGAGGCGCACCAGGGTGACATCGTGGTCGAGAGCCGGCCGGGAGCCGGCACGACCTTCACGGTTTCGCTGCCCGCACAGGGGGGAGAAGGGGGGACATGAGCCATCCCAAGGTGCTGATCGTCGACGACGAAGAATCCATCCGCAACCAGTTGCGCTGGGGCCTGTCCGGCGAGTTCGACGTGCTCACCGCCGCGACCGCCGAGGAGGCCCGGCGGATGCTGCGCGACGAGCGCCCCAGCGTGGTCACCCTCGACGTGGCGCTCAAGACCCCGGGGACCCCGCCTGACGAAGGCATGCGGCTGCTCGAGGAGATCGTCGACCGCCACCCGCTCACCAAGGTCGTGATGGTGACCGCGGACGAGAGCCGCGAGAACGCGCTCAGCGCGATCCGGCTGGGTGCGGCGGATTGGTACTCGAAACCGATCCAGCTCGAGGAGCTGAAGGTCATCCTGCGCCGCGCGCTCCACATCCGCGGCATCGAGCAGGCCCAGCCCCCGGAGGCGCGCCCGGGGCCGAAGCGCTACCACCGGCTGATCGGGGAGTCGGAGGCGATGCGCAAGGTGTTCGGTCTCATCCAACGGGTGGCCCAGACCGACGCCACCGTGCTGGTGATGGGCGAGAACGGCACCGGCAAGGAGCTGGTGGCGCACGCCATCCACGAGGCCGGCCCGCGACGGGGGGGCCCGTTCGTGCCCATCAACTGCGGGGCGATCCCCGAGACCCTCATCGAGAGCGAACTGTTCGGGCACGAGCGCGGCGCCTTCACCGACGCCCACCGCACCCGCGAGGGCAAGCTCGAGATCGCCACGGGGGGGACGCTGTTCCTCGACGAGATCGGCGAGATCCCCACCCAGGTGCAGGTCAAGCTGCTGAGGTTTCTCCAGGATCACGTGGTCGAGCGCGTCGGCGGGCGCGAGCCGCTGCGGGTGGACGCCCGCGTGGTGGCCGCCACCAACCGCGACCTGAAGGTCGCGATGAGCGCCGGGCGCTTTCGCGAGGACCTCTTCTACCGGCTGAGCGTCGTGACCATTCAGGTGCCGCCGCTGCGCGAGCGCGGCGAGGACCTGCGGCTGCTCGCCGAGTACTTCCTCGAGTTCTACGCGCGACATCACAAGCGCCGTCTCAAGGGCTTCACCCAGTCCACGCTGCGCGCGATCCAGGCGCACCCGTGGCCGGGCAACGTGCGCGAGCTGGAGAACCGGGTGCAGCGCGGGGTGATCCTGTGCCAGGACGCCTACCTGCGGCCGCTGGATCTGGAGCTGGGGGAGACCGAGCCCGAGTCCGCGCGCACCTTGCAGGACGCGCGCGACGAGGCGGAGCGCCAGCTGCTGGTCGAGGCCCTGACGCGCAACGCCGGAAACGTCACCCGCGCGGCGCGCGACATCCAGGTGAGCCGGCCGACGCTGCACGACCTGATGCGCAAGCACGGGCTGGAGGCCGCCCGGTTCCGCAGCCCCGGAATTCCGGCCGCGGGGGACGCGGAGGACGACGCCGGAGCGGACGGCGGTGCTGCGGTGGACGCGTGAGGTGGTCGGGCCGTTCCGCCCGCGGCGGGTCGCGCCCGGTGCCGCACGGCGCGCGGGGCCTCCGGGCGGCGGCCGCCCTGCTCGCCCTCGCCGCCCTGGCCCCGTCCCCCGGGCGCGCGGATGACGCCACCGGCCCGGGCTCGGTCACCGTGCTGTCGCGCCCCTCGGGCGCCTGGTTCACCCTGCGCGGCGGGCAGCGGATCGCGGGTCGCACGCCGCTCACGCTGTCGCGCGGGCTCATGGGGCGCTACCACGTGGCGGTCGGGTCCGCCGGCTATGAAACCTGGCGGAGCCCGATCGTGCTCGACGGGGTCCGCGCCGACACGCTCTGGGCCACGCTGCGCCCCAAGCACGCGTGGCTCGCCGCGGCACGCTCGATGGTCGTGCCGGGCTGGGGGCAGTTCTACGGCGGGCGGCCGGGACGGGGCTGGGTGCTGCTTTCGGCGGGCTTGGTCGCGACCGCCGGGGTCGTCGCCGCGGAAGTGCGCGCGCGCGACCGCCCCGATGACGCCGAGGCGCGGCGCTGGCGCGCGGCCGCTCGCGGGGCGGTGGGCGGAGTGTGGGGGCTCGGGTTCCTCGACGCGGCCCTGTCCTTCAAGCCGCCGCGGCCCGCGCCGCTGGCCGTCATCCCCGTCGCGGGCGTCTCGAGCGCGGGATGGAGCGCGGCGGCGCGCCTGCGGTTCTAGTGTCCTGTCCCAGGAGTAGCTTGCCAGTCGGCGACCGCTGCATCCCGGCGGGCGGCGTTGCTCCTCCTCGACGTATCTCCTTGATACGATGTCGTCGTCGCGCCTTGCCCGCCGGGCGCCGCGGGCGCCTTTGTGGTCAAGCTACTCCTGGGACAGGACACTAGTGTCCCGTTTCCGAAATGGCTTGTCGGCCGGGCGCATCGACGGCCTTGGTGGTCAAGCCATTCCGGAGCCGGGACGCTAGCGGCTGCGCGGGGACGGCTCGCGATCGCTAGGTGGACGCGCCGGGCGACTGCGGGAAGCCGACGGTCCGACGCGGGCGCGGCAGGGGCCGCCCACCAAAACAGAAGCCCCGCCGCGGCCGGAGCCGGGGCGGGGCTGTAAGAAAATGGGGGACGTCGTTCTCAGAATCGCGGGCCGCACGCGAGTGTCATCGAACTAGTCCCCCAACTGCCGAATGCGTTATTAGAGATGCGCGGGCCCTGCGTTTCGTTCCAAGAAAACTGGCGCCACGGCGTGCGCGCGTTGTAGCTTGCTGAAGCTAAACAGTTGCTGGACATCTCTCTGACAAGAGGAAGGGATAAGAGCTTGCCGCAAGGCTACTTCCTGGCGATCGCGGGCAACATCGGCGTCGGCAAGACGGAGCTGACCAGCCGCCTGAGCGCCGAGCTGGGTTGGATGGCGTATTACGAGCCGGTGATCCAAAATCCCTATCTGGACCCGTTTTACGCCGATATGCCGCGCTGGAGCTTCCACCTCCAGATCTACTTCCTGAGCGAGCGGTTCAAGGCCCAGGTCGAGATCGGGCGCAGCTCGCTCGCCTTCATCCAGGACCGGACCATCTACGAGGACGCGGAGGTCTTCGCTCGAACCCTGTACGAACAAGGTTCGATGACCCGGGTGGACTACGAGAACTACAGCGCCCTGTTTCAGGTGATGGTCTCGTTCCTGCGGAAGCCCGACCTGATCATCTACCTCAAGGCCAGCCCCGAGGTGCTGATGCAGCGCATCGCGCGGCGCGGCCGCGAGAGCGAGCGGGCGATCGGCGTCGACTACATCCACCGCCTCGGCCATGCCTACGACGACTGGATGCGCCGCGCCCGGAACGAGATGGAAGTGCTCGAGATCGACACCGACGCGGTGGCCCTGCAGGGCGACGCCCCGGCCTTCAACGCGCTGCTCCAGGACCTGCGCCGGCGGTATCCGCGCCAGGCCGAGCTGCGTCTGGAGGACTAGGCTCCGTCCGCAAACGCCCGTCGGCCGCGTGGCGCGCTCGGCTCCTCGCTCCGACGTGGCCGGGCACCACGCGCAGCGTGGTCGGCCACGACTGTCGTCGCGCGAGCGCGACGCCTTGCCCCCAGGGGTCTGCGAACGGAGCCCAGCGCCGGGCGAGAATCCCCTCGGCTCAACTGGCGCGGCCGGTGCGGGCGAGCACGGCGGCGCAGCGCGCACACAGTCCGGACTGGGAGCCGCCCTCGGCGACGTCGGGCCGGTGCGTCCAGCACCGGTCGCAGCGGCCCCACGCCGTGCGTCGGACCTCGACCTCGGTCTCCTGGCCCTCCCGCCCGGCGCGCAGCTCGGCGGCCGCGACCAGGAGGAATCCCGTCAGCTCGTCGCGGTAGGGCTCGAGCCTGCGCACCACCGCAGGCGTCGCGGTGAGCGTCAGCTCGGCCTCGAGCGGGGTGCCGAGCGCCTTCGAGGCGCGCAAGGGCTCGATCGCCGCGTTCACGGCGTCCCGCACCTCGAGCAGGAAGGTCCACTCGTCTCCGCCCGCCGCCGCGGTCGCGCGCGGCGCCGGCCAGAGCGCGAGGTGGACGCTCGCGGCCTCCGCCACGAGGTTTGGGTGGTGCTGCCAGACCTCGTCGGCGGTGAAGACCAGCGCGGGAGAGGCGGCGATCGCGAGGTCGTGGAGCGCCTGCCACAGCACCGTCTGCGCCGAGCGTCGGGCGGGATCGTCCGGGGCGAGGGTGTAGAGGCGGTCCTTCGCGAGGTCCAGGAACACCGCCGAGAGGTCCACCGTGCAGAGCCCGAGCAGCGCGTCGAGGGCGCGGTGGAACTGGAGCTGCTCGTAGTCGCGGCGCATGCGGTCCACGCGCTCGGCGAGGTGGCCGGCAAAGGCGCGGTCCACGCGCGTGAGACCTTCCTGCGGCAGTGCTGCGGCCGGCGAGAAGTCGCTCAGGTTGCCGAGCAGGAAGCGGAAGGTGTTCCGCACCTTGCGGTAGGCGTCCGCGACGCGCTGCAGGATCTCGTCGCCGACGCGCACGTCGCTGCGCCAGTCGGTCGCGAGCGCCCACCAGCGGACGATGTCGGCGCCGTACCGCGCCACCACGTCCATCGGCGAGACGACGTTGCCCTGCGACTTGTGCATGGCGCGTCCCTGGGCGTCCAGCACCCAGCCGTGCGTGAAGACGTGGGTGTAGGGGGCCTTGCCGGTGAGCGCCGCGCCGACCATCAGCGAGGAGTTGAACCAGCCGCGGTGCTGGTCGGGCCCCTCGAAGTAGACGATGCGGCCACCCTCGGCATGGGCGCGGCTCCAGGCGGCGGCCAGCGCCGGATGGGTCACCTGCACCGCGCGATGGGTGGAGCCGGAGTCGAACCACACGTCGAGAATGTCGTCCTCGCGGCGGAAGGGGCCGTCCTTCCCGCACGCCGGGCAGCGGAAACCGTCGGGCAGGAAGCGGGCGAGCGGCAACTCGTACCACGCGTCCGAGCCGTGCGCGCGCGTCAGATCGGCCGCCCGGCGCATGACGCCCGGGTCGAGCGAGGCCTCCTCGCACGCCTCGCAGTAGATGGCCGGGATGCCCACGCCCCAGGCGCGCTGGCGCGACAGGCACCAGTCGGGCCGCAGCCGCACCGACTCGCGGATGCGGTTCTGGGAGGTGGGTGGGTCCCACTGCACCTCGCGCTCGATCAGCTCGAGACTGCGCTCACGGTGCCGGTCGTGGTCGATGATCATGAACCACTGGCGCGTGGCGCGGAAGATCACCGGCTGCCGGCAGCGCCAGCAGTGCGGATAGGAGTGCGTGATCGTGGATGAGGCCAGCAGCCGGCCGCGCTCCCCGAGCCAGCGCACGATGTCCTCGTTGACCTCGAGCACGCTGCGCCCGACGAACGGCTCGGCGCCGGCGGTGAAGCGGCCGCCCTCGTCCACCGGGCACGCCACGCCGAGCCCGGAGCGGGCGCCGACCGCGAAGTCCTCCTTGCCGTGCCCTGGTGCCATGTGGACCAGCCCGGTGCCCTCGTCCATGCTCACGTAGGGCGTGCCGTCGACGACGGGAGACTCGTTGCCCCAGGGCGCTTCGAACACCGCGTCGACCAGTTCCGCGCCGCGCAGCGTCGCGCGCACCTCCGGAGCGGGCCACCCCGCCGCCTCCGCCAGCGCGGCAATACGCGGTCGCGCCGCCAGCAGGGTGCGCCCCGCCGCCTGGATCACCGCGTACTCGGCCGCCGGGTCCACCATCAACCCGAGGTTCGCCGGCAGCGTCCACGGCGTGGTGGTCCAGGCCACCGCCTCGATCCCGGGCCAGGCGGCGAGCGCGCCGCGCGGATCCCGCAGCAGGGGAAAGGCGACGTGGATCGAGGGCGACGCGTCGTCCTGGTATTCGATCTCCGCTTCGGCGAGCGCGGTGCGGTCGGTGGGACACCAGTGAATCGAGCGCAGGCCGCGCTGGATGAACCCCCTCTCGGCGAGTGCCGCGAAGGTGTCGAGGATCGCGGCCTCGAAGCCTTCGTTCATGGTGAGGTAGGGCGCCTCCCACTCGCCCCACACCCCGAGGCGCTGGAATTCCTCCCGCTGGATCCCGACCCACTCGGCGGCGTAGGCGCGGCAGCGATGGCGTAGCGCGAGACGGTCGTGCTGCTCGCCGCGGGCGCGGAATTCGCGGCTCACGTGCACCTCGATCGGCATGCCGTGGTTGTCCCAGCCGGGGACGAAGGGCGAGTCGTGGCCGGTGAGCGAAGCCTGCCGCACCGCGGCGTCCTTCCAGATCTTGTTCGCCGCGGTGCCCATGTGGAGGTGGTTGTTCGAGTAGGGCGGTCCGTCGTGGAGCAGCCACACCGGACACCCCGCCCGGGCGCGGCGCAGCGCGCCGTAGAGGTCCTGCTCCCGCCACCCGCGCAGGCGCTCGGGCTCGCGGCGCGCCAGATCCGCCTTCATCGGGAAGTCGGTCTTCGGCAGGTTCAGCGTGTCGCGATAGCCGGCCATCGCTCCTCCATTCGCACCGCGGTCGAAACGCAAAAAAGCCCCAACGAAGATCCCGTTGGGGCGAACGCGTCGCGGTGCCACCCAACTTCGCCCGCGCCTCTCGGCGGGGGCCTCGTGGAGCCTCGCGGCCCCTGCCCGCTGTCGGGGGGCTTCCCGTCCGAGCCTACTGCGGGGGTCGCGGCGGGGCGTCCATCGCGAGCATCCGGTTCGGTCGGCGGCTCGGGGGTGATCTTCGACGCGCGGGTGGGTGCCGGGCTTCCACCATCCCCGGCTCGCTCGGACGCCGCGCGCGCCTACTCGTCCCCGTCACAGCCTTGGTGGCGGAAGACAGTGCCACGCACTCGCGTGGACGTCAAGCCCGCGCAGCGACGCGGCCCGCGGACGCTCGGATACGCCCCAGGCTCCGTCCGCAGACGCGCGCGGGCAAGGCGTCGCGGGCGTCGCTTCCATTGGGCGCCGTGCCCGGCGGGCCTCTGCGGGCGGGGACCTCCGCGCGGGCCGCTCGGCCTCGCTGCGCTCTGAGGGGCGCCCTGCCGGAGCGGGCTTCGATGGCATCCGGTGCATATCCTCGGCGCGCCCGCCAGTCCCTGGCTCCTGCGCGCCTGCGGAGCCCACGCTCCGGTCCCCGCCCGCTCCGGCCCGCTGACAGGCGTGATGCCCGGCCAGGTCGGAGCGAGCAGCCGACCGCGACGCCTTGCCCGCGCGCGTCTGCGGACGGAGCCTAGAACTCGCGCCAGGAGAGCGTGACCATGTCGCCCCCGTACTTGGCGATGTTCTGGACCACGGCGTCCTTGCTGTAGAGGATCGCGCAGCTGCCGTTAGCCACTTTGATCGTGGTCTTGCCCTTGCAGATCATGGCTCCGAGCAGCCAGAACGTGCCGTTGATCTTGAGGTCGCCCTCGACGTAGATCAGTCCGCGGTAGGTGAAATTGCCGTTGCAGGCTAGATCGCCGTCCACGTAGAGCAGGCCCTCCCCGTCGCCCCCGTGATAGGCGAAGCTCCCGCTGGCGTCCCCGTGGATGCCGTTGTTGTCCAGGTAATAGATGCCGCGCGGGTCGGCGGGCTCGGCCGACAGCGGTGCTCCCACCCAGGAGAAGAACTCGGTCTCGCCCAACCCGAGCGCCTCCCACGGCCCGGCGTAGAAGCTGGGCTGGTTGGGGGCGATGTCCACCGGGGAGCCGTATTGATTCGACGAGCCGCCGCCGCCGCTGATGGCACCGGTGCTCCATGCGCCCGGCAGGTCGCCGTAGCCCAGCTCCCACTGCTGGAGGCCCAGGTCGGCGTTGCACGATCCCCCGCCGCCGCTGCGTCCTTTGGTGCCGGTGGGCGTGTCGGCGCGGTGGTTGTAGCCGCAGACGTCCGAGTTGCCCGAAAAGTTGATGCCGACGTCGGCGGCGATGGCGGCGTTGATCTGGACGTTGAACGGTCGCTGCATCACGTCGGCTTCGATCTTGCGCAAGTCCGGGCCGTCGTAGGCGGTCGAGGTGACGACGAAGATCGGCGAGCCCGAAACCGTCTGGATCGTCGGGTTCTTGGTCGCGTCGTAGCGGTAGATCGCGGTCCGGCTGGGATCGGTCTTGTAACGCACCGTGAGCGTTCCGGGCCCGCGACCGGGCGTGCTGTAGGCCAGCCAGGCGCCCGGAGGCTGCGCGGTGCAGAGCCCGATCGAGTCCGCTCCGAGCGCGGGCACGGTTCCCGGGTTGGTGAGGAAGATCTGGGCCACCATCCGCGGGTTGGCATTGTCCGGCACGTCGCCGATCTTGATGCGCGTGATCGCCTCGGCGATGCCGGCCTCGGCAAGGCCCAGCGCCTTGGTCTCGCGCACGCTGTGCCCGGTGATCTTCCGGTCCACGTTCATCGAGGTCATCATGATCGCGGCCATGAGCGAGATCACCATGAGCACGAGCAGCGCCATGACCAGGGCGATGCCGCGCTCGCCGCGCGCCACGGAGGCCAAACCCGGCGTGCCCGCGCCGACCGCGTGCCGGAGCGGACGGACATGCTCGTGCCGGCGTCGCGACCGCGGGTCGCGGCGTGCGGGCGAAGCATCGGAGGTCCTGGGCACCTGATCTCCTCCTGATCTCGGCTTGGTCCTGTGACGGCCCGGCATCGGATCGGGTCGGCTCCACGATGACGACCGCGCGCGCACGGCGCGGCGAGCGTCCGCGAGCCGCCCGCAATGCTCCGGCCGACGAGGGGAGTCGATCGTTCGCACCCGGCCTTCCCGGTTTGGACCCCCGCCAGTCCTGCACGCATCGTGCCGGTCGCCCAGCCGTCCGCCGTCGCCAGCCGGGGGAATCGAGCCCTTGCGCCGCAAGCAGTTGGCCGAATCTCGCCCACGGTGGTGGCGCCGCCGAGCGGATCCCGGGGCACCGGCGTGCACGATGCATGGCCAAGAGCCGTGCCCCCGGGCGGAATGGATTCGACCGGGGCGGGCGCGCACCTGCCCGAGCGACGCCCCGGGGGGACGTGGCGGCGAGAGACCCGCCCCCGCTTCGGGACGACCCGCGATGGGGGCGGGCGATGCCGCCGGGAGGTCGGGCCTAGGAGCCTGCCGGTGCGCTCGCGCGTTGAGTCGGTGCCGCGGCCTGTGGCACGCCCAGGTCGGCGATCGCCAGGCAGGCGTCGGCGGCGCTCGGCG
>Ga0326597_10002738_pt1 | contig 26099 bp, 37 predicted proteins | sample RVTome_12_FD_203789 | JGI IMG/M metagenome (GOLD analysis project Ga0326597, IMG submission 203789) | Soil microbial communities from uranium-contaminated site in the Upper Colorado River Basin, Wyoming, United States - RVT100D185 | ecosystem: Environmental > Terrestrial > Soil > Contaminated >... | reverse complement strand
CTAAATTGAGCCTCCGTTTAGATATATTTATAAATAAAAATTACTACTATTTAATATGATTGAAGGTGTTTTCATCTTTGATTGTGAATTGCTATTGGGTTGAAGTTTTTGCGGACAGAAACCCAATGGCTACTTTTTTATTTTTTAGTATTATCCTCCTTTAATTCTTGAATTATTTTTTTTATTTCCTTAATCTGTATTTCTGCGGATTCTCTTTCTCTAATCTCATAAATTTCATTCTCTAAATCCTCAATCCTTTTCTTCAACTTATCCCTTCCCTTCCTCAACTCTTCAACCTTAGCTAAACCTTTTGCTAAAAGAGATATTATTTTATTTGCATCATCTATTGTTAAATAAGAATTTTTAACTATATATGAACATTCTTTTATCATTTTTTCCATTTCTATTTCAACTACGGATTTTTCTGATTGTTTCATTCTCCAACCCCCCAATTTTCTTCTTAAAATCATAAAACCCAAAAGATCCTAAAATAATAAACCCCCCAATAGGAATAAATGCTGTCGTTGGCGAAACTTCCATACATTCTATACAAGCCAAGAGTGAGACGTCCCCCCATATAAATACAATCCATCCTAGAAAAAAAAGTAAATAAAATAATCCTGCCTGCTTCATTCTCTCAACTCCTTGATTCTTTTAATAATTTCTCTTTCATTCATTATTTTGTTTTTATTTAATATTTTTTCATATGTAGTAAATCTTTCATTACAATTTTTGCAAACTCTTCTTCTTCTTATAGAATTATTTATACCCTTACGAGTATTTATTATATCAAAATTTTCTTTTTTACATTTTGGACATTTCATTCCCCCATCTCCTTTAATTGATTTAGTAATATCCAATGGCCGGACAAAATAATAAGTCCTTCTAAAAAATCTAATTTGTAAATAATGTCAATAAATAAAACAGCTCCTAAGCTACAGAATCCATGAAATATAAATATTAAGAATTTTTTTATTTTCATTCTTCCACATCCTCAAAAGTTTCATCTTGACAATCTTGACATAATCCACTAATTCTAAATTCTTCTTTTGATGATTTATCTTTAAAATCATTAATATCAATTTTTTCTCCACACCATATACAACGGATTTCTTCGTTCATTTTTCCAACTCCTTTAAATTTAGTATGATAGTGTCATGGGTCTTATGCCCATATTCTTTTTCAATCTCTTTCTTTGCTAATGTAATATCTTGTTCTGTTTTTATTCTCCCTTTAAAAATAATATTTCCTATATTCATACTTCCTGTGAAAAATACTACTAATGTTTTTGTGTCACACTTCATTCTTCCAACTCCATTACTAATTTAGTTTTCATTAGTAGGTTTTAGTTTTCCAACTCCTTTAATTTTTCTTCGTAGAGTTTTAGGTCTGCTGTGAGTTCGTCAATATCTTCTTTTCTCATATATTTCGTTTTAAAAACTGATTTTGACCATTTTATTTCTTCTTTCAACCCCGAGATTAAGCCGAGAAGGAAGTATTTTTTAGATGTTCGACAAAATGGACATAAATAAATAGTATTGTTAAAAAGAATATCCCCACAACGTTCTTTATAGTATGTTCCACATCCTTTCTCTATATCTGCTAGTTGGTCTTTGGGGTTCATCTTATCTTTTAATTGTACTCCTAATTTTTTTACAACCGAAACAAACTTGAGTTAATGCTGAATGAAAGGTTGAATAAATTGCTTGTTGAGTATGTTTACCTTCACATTCATCTATTTGTTTTTCTAATTCCGCTTTAGTTTTAATATATTCATATTCAAAAGTTAGTCTTTGCATTGTTTGAATTTCCCATTTTTTAGTTCATAATAAGTATCTTCTTTTATTTTCTTGCCGTCTATCTTAACAGATTTTACATTCTTTGGAATATATATTGATAACTTAGAATCATAAACCCATTCAGCTAAAACTATCCAGTTTCCCTTAATTCCTTTTGCTTTGTTTTCTATTCCTATTCCTGCAATGATTGAATGTTTTCCACTTGAAGCTAGTTTAGAGGAGTATCCACTTGAAGCTAGTTGAGAGGAGTTTCCACTTGAAGCTAGTTTAGAGGAGTATCCACTTGAAGCTAGTTGAGAGGAGTTTCCACTTGAGGCTAGTTGAGAGGAGTATCCACTTGAGGCTAGTTGAGAGGAGTTTCCACTTGAAGCTAGTTTAGAGGAGTTTCCACTTGAAGCTAGTTTAGAGGAGTTTCCACTTGAGGCTAGTTGAGAGTAGTTTCCACTTGAAGCTAGTTTAGAGGAGTATCCACTTGAGGCTAGTTGAGAGGAGTTTCCACTTGAGGCTAGTTGAGAGTAGTTTCCACTTGAAGCTAGTTTAGAGGAGTTTCCACTTGAAGCTAGTTTAGAGGAGTTTCCACTTGAGGCTAGTTGAGAGGAGTTTCCACTTGAAGCTAGTTTAGAGGAGTTTCCACTTGAAGCTAGTTTAGAGGAGTTTCCACTTGAAGCTAGTTTAGAGGAGTTTCCACTTGAGGCTAGTTGAGAGGAGTTTCCACTATCTTTTTCTTTGTTTTTACATTTTTCCCATAAGAAATCAAAAGAAGCTTTGATAAATAAAGGTAGATCAAGTTTTGCATTAATCTTTATATTGTCGGTTACACTTTTTTTATCATCAGTTTCAATTTCCCCCCATGCTTCTATTTCTGCAAATTCAGAATCACATAAATCATAAAAATCTAAAACATCTAATGGATTCTCACAGAAATGAAAACCTGTTTCACATAATTTAATCTTATCAGTTTTGTATTCTTTGCCTACTTCATATTGAAAATCTTTACATTTCAATCCACGATTGAAAGCCTTATATCCTTTTATTTTTTTTGTTTTTATTTTTTCTTTTTCCATTTTCTTATTATGATTGGTGGGGTTGAGGGGATGTTAGGCATTTCCACCCGGCTCCCTTCTTTTACCTCGCCCATTGTGAAGTGAGTATGAACCGTGCAACATCACGGCAAATTTAATTTAAATTTTTGGTATAATCTCTACATTCTGTTTTATCTTTTTCTCGTTATCAACATAAGGAATATGAGTTACTGTGAATTGTTTACCAATCCATTCTTTAGTATCACTTCCGAATGTGTCTTGAAATCTTTTGCCTTCGGCACTTCTGAAACTATGGGTATATTGTTTTTGGTTTATGTCAACAGTTATGTTTAGCTGATTCCATGTTTTCCCATTCTTTGATCTTTCTTGATATTTTCCTTCATCAATAAAAGTTCCAATATCTCCTGGCTTACAGTTTTCTGAGCTTAGATAATTTCCACTAAAATCTACTTCTACCATTATTTTTCACCTCCATCAAATTTAGATATCATTTCGTTGTTTAGTTGTTCTAACCTTTCAATGTTTATTTCTAGTAGTCTAATTTCCCAATTATATCCTTTAGTATTTTTAATCAACTTGATAGATTCTTTTTGTTCAATTTGTGGTTCTTTAAATTCTTCAGTTTCCATTAACATTCCTTAGGATTTTAGTTATATTGAAATCGGCCTGTTGTTGTGCTGCAAGTCCAGGATAAAATAAACTAAGGTTGTCTTGAAAGTTTGAATCATCAATTATCTCTTGTGCTGAATTTATCATTTTTTAGCCTCCATTTCATCACTTCTTTTTACTTTAAACCTCTCAAATAATATTAATATTAAATCATCAAAAGTTTGTGATGGTCTAGATTTTAACTGCATAAGTTTTTTCCATGTTTCTTCGGATATTTGTATTGTTGTGTTTGTCATTATAATTCTATGATTTTATAGTATTTAAGCTTTGTGGTACTATTTTGGGTGTATAGGCTCTGTATGGCAAGATTGAAAAATTCTCACAGAACACAGACATCAAATGAAGATACAGAAAAACATTCATTATCCTTTGACTGGAGTTGAAAATGTGGTGATTGTAGAAAACACTCTCTTTGTTGGTTCTGTTTAGCATATAGCAATTTAGTTCTGTGAGTTTGGGGTTGCGGTTCATAAAAACATCCTCTCAAATATTTTAGTAACCATATTCACATCTTGCCCATTTCCAGCTAGTTTGTATCTTTGGGTATCGCTTAATCCTTCTAGGTTTATATCATCATTTAGAAATCCCATTAATCTAAAACATTCTTTTGGAGTAAGTCTACGAAGTTGTCCTGCATTCATATTATTTTCAATATAGTGCATTTCTTCACTTAAATGCCCAATTCTTCCTACTGCTTGGGTTATTGTGTTCATAACTATTTTAGGATCTTTGTAATCCCTAGCTAGAAGTGTTGGTGATATATCTTCTTTCCATCCACATTTCATTGGCTCACAATTACTTATAGCGACTATCGGCACATTATTTCCACCAGTTCCCATAGTTGATTTTAGGGTTGGGGATGATTCTTTATATTCTCTTATTTCATTTGCTCTGTGACTTTCGTAAACTAGATTATCCTTTTGAACACTTGTTAAACTATTTGAACACCCATCATTTCTTGGTTCTAGTTGTTGTTCTCTTTCTTCATTTTTATCATGCCTATCTCTTTGTCGCATGGCTACTATTCCCTGACCACAACATTTATCCACACAATAGGCTGTTCCATCGTTTTTACTAATAATCCCTTTGCCACCTATTCCTTTGCCCATTCTTGGTTGAAGGTTTACAATTCTATTTTTTTCTTCTAAATATTTAGAAAATCGTTCTTGTAATTTCTCACTTAAATAATATTTTTTATCAACTTGTTCTTCTAAAATATCTTTAATAAATATCTTTAATTCTATTGGTTCGGGCCATTCAAAATTATGTTCTATATCCTTTCTAAAACAAACGAACCATACTCTTTCCCTGCTTTGTGGAATCCCGAAGTCTTTTGAATTTAAAACTTTCCAATAAACATTATAACCAATCCTATCTAACTCACTTAAAATTTTATCAAAAGTATCTTTAAATTTTTTACAGGTCAATCCTTTTACATTTTCTAACAACATATACTTTGGTTTTTTTACTTCTGCAATTCTTATTATCTCATAAAACAAACTTCCTCTTGGATCTATTTCTCCTTTCATATTACCTGCAACACTAAAACTTTGGCAGGGAAATCCTCCGGTTAATAAATCAAAGTCTTCCAAATCATTTGGGTTAATTAGTTTAACATCTCCTAATTCTTTTCCACCATGATTTTGTTTAAAACATTGATTGGCATATTTATCAATATCTGCATATCCTACACATTCATAAGGTATACCTAAACGCTTTAGGGCAAAATTATCTGTTCCATATCCAGAGAAAAGACTTAATACTTTTAGTTTTGGTAGATTGATGTTCATATTAAGATATAGATTCTAGGCTTTCTAAGGGGTTTAGATTAAATTTTAATTGTGCATTAGCCCATTTGCAGTAGTGTGAACATTTTAGGGGGGTTTTGTGGGGGCATTTAGATTGTTTCCATGAGTTCTTTTTTGGCAGCTCAAAGGATTGGTTGTGGGAACAGGTGTGATTTCTTTTTTCAAAGTAGGGGCATTGTTGGTTCATTTTTTCTTTTTTTTGGGTTTAGTTTTGCATTTTTCACAAATTTTTGATTGTTTTCCGGTTGGTTGGTATAGTTTTCCACACTCCCAGCATGGTCTTTTGAATGGTTTTTTTCTGGATGTTATCATTTTTTTTGGATTATACGAACTTTTTTAGTATTTTTGATAGGGTTGATAGGGTTGATAGGGTATACCCCACTCAATTTTCACATAGGGAAACTAAGTGGACTTTGCCCTATCATCCCTATCATCCCTATCATCTTCCTTAAATTTAATTCCAATCCATGCAGGATAGCGTTTCCCACCAGTCCAATCATCAGATCTTAAACCCCCATCTACTCCTAATTGTTTCATTTTCTTCCCAATTTCTACTTCCGACATACTCCTAAACCTATTTTCCTTACACCAATCATTTAATTTTGTCAAAAAATTCTTCTTAAAAATAAATTTGGCACTATCATATTCCGTAAACTCCCTCAAAAATTTCTCTAATGGATTACTATGGTCCTCATATTTTCTCATCCGGTCTTCAACTGAACCCTCATTTGTAAACTCCCTTTTATCTAATAAATCCTTTAAAACTAATAGGCTCTTAACTGCCAATGCCTCATATTCTTCATCCGGTATTTTTAACAAAACATCTTCTTTTTCTGAAAATTGGTTTGGGAAATCAATAATCATCCATCTTCTGTAGAATCCTATTGTTTTATCTGTTGTTGTTGGGAGGTTATTTGTTGCTATTAATATTTTGGCATAGTTAATATCTTCTAATAAATCCTTATTTTTATATTCATAACCAATCAAATCTCCCCCAGATAATTTTTTCAAGATAGAAGTTTTACTCATTTCGTTAAAATTGGTTTCTCCCATTTGGCACACTAATTTTTTATGTAGTCTGGTTATTTCAAATCTACTAGAAAGTAATGTGTCTAATTCTGTTGAGCAGCAATTTTCATAACCAATAAACTTTCTTAAAAGAGATAAAAAACAACTTTTACCATTCATCCCCCCACCTATAAAACAAAATATTCTATGTATTGGATAACTTGGCAGTAAGCAGTAAGCAATAATTTCATAAAGTATTTGTATATTTTCTTCTCCAACCCATTCAGAAAATAATTTATCTATTATTGGTGTTTGAAAAAATCTTTCTTCGTGAAGTTTCCATGGAATAGGATTGGTTACAAAAAGATGAGGGGTGGCCTTTATTTCTTCTCCGGTATTAACATCTATAAGTATATCATCAAATTGAACCATAGTTTCTTTTATTGGTTCTGGAGTAAATCCATCTAGTCTTGAAACTTGTTTTAATGCCTCAATAAATTCTGTTCTTTCTTTTGAATTTATTGTGTTAATTTCTGCCTGTTTGTAAATTGCATTTATAATATCAACTTCATCTACTCTTTTCCATCTGTGAAAACAATGTTCCCACATCCACCAATTTTTAGATTTATCATAATGAACCGGTTGGATTGATAAAATATCCTCTATTAATTTTTTCTTATCCATACAGATACAAACTTCTCTAGAAAAATTTTTAAGAGCCGACATCCCCATCCTCCAAAATTATTTCACCATCTAACTTTTCAAAAACTTTACTCTGATGTTTATTCCACTTCTCCTCTAATTCCCAGGGCATCATTCCTCCACCTCATCTTCCTCATAATCACACCCATAACAAACATCAAAAAATACAGCACTTTCTACTCTCTCTTTCCCACACTTAGGGCACTTCATTCCACAACCTCATCTTCATTTTCACCATGCCACTCTAACCACAAATTTATTAATTCATGTTTAATTACTTCTATTTCACTTAGAAAATGAGATATTTCTCCTTTATCATTTATATAAGAATAGTCTTTTATCGTTGCGATATTATCCCCCTCTCTTACTATACCTATTCTCATTCCACAACAACCTCATAATCTTTAATATCAAAAATCTCATCAATAAAAATCCTGTCAGGTCTGTCCGGAAATCTTATATCCTTAAAATTAAAATAAGAACCAGCCTCTATAAATTCAGAAGTAATCCATCCATTCCTAAAACCTGTACCTTTGATTTTTATATGACACATTAAATTCATAGAATAGTAAAACTCGGCTTTCCTCTTTATTATCTGTTCTTTATCATTATCCATTTTCTTTTTCCCTAAGTTATGGGCTTAGGGTGATTCTTTTCAATATTTAGGTCTTTATATAATTGGTGGTGTTACTTTAAAATAAAGAAAATATATATTTATTTTCTCCTTCTTAAATTCCTCATCCTAACCGCCCTAGCTTTCTTCAGCCTCGCTATTAAGATTTTCTTTTGTGCCGGAGTTACCTTTCTCCTTAGCCTTTTTGCCTGTCCTCTTTCCCCTGGAGTGTCCTGGAAATATTTTCTTTTTTCAATGTAGCCACTTAACAAAGGTTTCTTTTTACCTTGTTTTATTTTGTATGGTCTAAGCTTAGTGGAAACCTTAGAGAAATAACCTTGTGTATTTCTTGGAGGACTAGCAACATTTTTAGATTTTCCCAAAGGGACCAACCATGCAGTTTTTGTTAAACTATTGTCCACAGAATAGGCCAGATAATCTTTAGCATCTTTTAGAGTTAAAGGTTTAGCAAATAAATTTACTATTTTTCCTCTTTTTCTTGTAACTACTCTATAAGTTGGTTGTGCCTTTGATAATATTTTTGTAGTTTTCCCGGACAATATTTTTGTTTTAGGGATAGGTTTTTCTTTTTTAATAAAAGTTTTCTTTCTCTTTAAAATTGTCGGGGATTTAAACTTTGATAAAGAAGCTGATTTTAATAATGTGTTAAGTCTTGGAACAAATCCTAAAGCATTTATATCTTTGAAAAGGATTCTAAAATCACTATCTTGTTTTAATGCCGACATTATATTTTGAGAAGTTATTGGTCTATTTCTTTTTACTAAACTTTTTATTGTAGAACCAATAGTAGAAGAAACTAATGGTTTAAACAAACTCCACATATTTATTTCTGCAAATCTTTGAATAGATTTTAAATTAATAGGCTTCTTTTTAACTGAAACAATTTGTTGCTTTTTTACTTGCATCTGCTTAGTTGCCTGTTTACTATCTAATTTATTTTCTAACCTTTGTATAAGCACTTGATTCCCACTTTTTACTTCTTGAAATGTTCCAGGTGGAGATTTAGTTTCAAAATCTTTTATAGTTCTAAATCTTTTTGTTTTCCCAACTTTTTCTAAAACAATTATATCTGGTTTACTTGTCTTTTTGTTCATATCAGAAATAAGTTTCCTTACCTCTGTTTTAAAATTATTAAGTTCTACTTTGTTATTTCTTTTTATGGCCATAGCCATTCTTTTCTTAAGCAGATTTTTCATTTGTCTAAATTTTTCATTAGAAATATTTATTTTTTGTTTTCTTCCAAGATTATCAAAAAAATAATCAATAAATTTATTCATTTTGCTAATATCAGATGAAGATTCTAATTGTTTTATTGTTACCTCTCTAATCGGTCTTGACTTTTCCATTCTATATTTAATAGTTTTCATATATTCTTTACGACCCATAATTTTTTGCCTTTTTGCCTTTATTTTTTTAGGTATATTTTTAATATTTTTAATACTTGATCTTATATATCTTGAAATAGCTGCTGATTTAATTTTCTTTGAAATTTTATTTACCAGTATTTTTACAGGTTCTATTTTCTTTGTTTTTATTAGTTTTATAGAGAATGGTTCATTTATTTTAGCAATTTTTTCTAACTTTATAAAGTCTGGGTTTCTCCCTAGTTCCTTTCTTAGTGCATTTTTAACAGCATTTATAGCATCTTGTTTTTTGCTTTCGGACAATCTTATTCCATTTTTTTCTATATTTCTTAAAAATGTTTTCATTCTAACTTCGGCAAAATTATCAGAAAAATCCTTTAAAAAATCAACTGCTTCTCCATATTTTTTTTGACCAATATAAACAGTCTTCCCTTTCTTAGCAGCTTGTCTTCTTATTTTTTTAGCTCTAGCTAAAGAACTTTTGATTTCTTGTTTTAATTTTACATTTCTCTTCGCTATAGAGATTTTCTTTTCAATTTTTTTACTGTATTCATTTATTCTTTTGACAGGATATTTTATTCCACTTTTTATTTTATTAAGGGATATCTTAATGAATTTTATAATAGGTATCTGATTTATTCTTTTTCCTAATTCAGAAAAATATATTTTAGCAGATTTTAATTTCCCATTTTTTATAAGTTTTACAGCTTCAGTCCCACTATATTTTTCTAATGACCTTAATTTCCCAAACCCATCCATATTATAAAGTTCATTTCTCATTTTATCTTTAACAGCTTTTAATAAAAGATTAGATTGTTCTAAGGTTATCTCCCCACCTTTAGCTATATAATTATTTATAAAATTTAAAGTTTTTATTTGAGAAATGGCATCTGATATTTCTTCCAAAGTACTTATAGCCCTTTTAGCATCAGTTCCCTTAATATAAACAGTCTTCCCTTTCTTAGCAGCTTGTCTTCTTATTTTTTTAGCTCTAGCTAAAGAACTTTTGATTTCTTGTTTTAATTTTACATTTCTCTTCGCTATAGAGATTTTCTTTTCAGCTCTTTTTTTGGCAAGAGAAGCCCTCCTCCCTAAAGAAGATATTTTTTTATTAGTAGAAGAAACAACCTTACCTATCCTATCCTTCGCCCTTTCAGCACTTCTGGCAAAATCAGTTTTTTTACCACTTCTAACAATATTTTTAACAATTTGAATCTCCTTTATTTTTCCAGTATTAGTTTTTATTATTTTAACAATTCTCGCATTTTTAACAACACCTGCAAACTTAGGTGCTAATTTTCTAACAACACTACCACCAACTCTGCCAGTTGATTTTAAAACTTTGCCAACAACAGCGAATGTAAAATAGTCAGTTCCAATTTTAGCAACAGCTTCACGTGGAGAATATTTTATTAATTGGACTGTGTCTTTAACATCTGCTTTAATCCCACTTGCAGCAGAAATGGCTAAGGGTATAATTGTCTTGGGATTATTATATATCATTTTTCCAATGGACGGGATATAGCTAACCCCTACCAATAATTCGGTTGTTCTCCCCCCAACTTTATAACCCATCAAAGAATTTTTTAATTTGTTTTTTTCTGCCGCTAATTTTAATGCTTCTTTCTTTTTACCTTGTGAAGACAACTTATCAATTTTTTTTTCTAGTTCTTTTATTTTAGCCCTTGTAGAAAATCCTTTTTTAGAAAACCATTCTATTGCTTCTTGGCCTGTGGTTTTTCTTTGACTCATACCAAATTGAGAATTATAATCTTTTGCATATTGTTTAATATTAAATTTTTCTTTAGTATTTTGTGCATCCCTATTATATGTAGCAACTCCTTGTTCATTATAAATATAAGATTTCTGTGTAACTGGAGAAGTAAAGCCGGTGACAAATCCTTGATTATTTAATATGGTCCTTAGATTAGCAGATCTTAAATTTGTTATTTCTTGTTTATTTTCTGCAATATTTTTTTTAACAGCGTCGACATATCTTGCACCCTCTCTTGGTGTAGCTTGTTTTAATAGTGATTGTGCATTTTGTCCGGCCTGTGCTTTTAAATATCTTGCAGCTTCTAATTGCGTAAATCCCTTGCCTCTTTTTATGGCTTCAAGTCTTATCATTTCTCTTGCCAAAACTGCTCTTTCAATTTGACTTCTGTTTTTTGCTGCTTCTTGTAACCTTGCTAATTCTTCGGATGCTTGTTTTCTTGCAGCTTCTTCAGCAGCTTTTCTTGCAGCTTCTTCTGCTTTTCTTCTTGCCGAATTAGAACCAGTAGATCCGCCCGTTTTAGTTCCTCCGGCAGCAGTTGTCACATTATCAAAGGAAGAAACATTTTTTGTCGTCGCTGCTTTAGTTGGTGTTAGAAGTGTACTCATCCCAACATCAGTCACCCCTTTTATTCCTGCCATTATCTACAGGGTGAAAAATATTTTAATTTAATTCTTAATCCTTCCTCGGTTAAACCATCATCAATATCTTTTAGTATTGCTAACTTATTTATATTTGTTTTAAAATTAAGAACTTCCTCATTGTCCGTCGCTGGATTCATACAAATATACGATGAAGTAAAACCAATTAAAAAAAATCCTATTATTGCCAGAATCATAAACTTATTCATATCTAATTATAAGAATTACTACTATTTAAATTCTTGTTTTTTAAAATCCTAAAAATTTATGTAAAACAAAATACCAAAATAAAACAGCGACGATAACAATCGTTAAAACATTAATCAAAACTTTTTTTAATATGTCAAGCAGAAACATTTTCAACATTTGAAATATTTATTTTAAAATTATTTTGTAAACTTTCCCAGTCATCAGCATAATGTTTTTCGCAAATACATTTATATGTACTAGTTACATATCCACAATTTTCAGCAATTTGTTTTTTTAAAAAATGGTCCTGGACCACATATATGTTTATGGCTATTAATAAGCCAATAATAAAAAAGCCTTCGATTATATTTATTGCTTTTTTATGTTTTATCATGAATTGATAATAAGAACTGGATTCAAGCCTATCATTAAGTTTGTTTAAATCCATACTATATATAGGTGAAGGCAATATTTATAAAGTTTTTTATTTATATATTCTTAATCATCTTTGTGGAAAGATGACTAGGTTGTAAGTAGTAAGGCTCTTTTATCGTCGACGATTTAAGAGTATATGATCCTTGGGTGATTTTATATCACCTACCAAAACAGAAAACTTACACTTTCCAGGCGTTGGGTTCTCTCATGTAAGTCCTGGGTTTTTTTAATAAGCTATTATGTGAAAAGTTATTCGCTTAACGGAACAATTAATCAACATTTGTAATCTTGCCGTACAGCCCCTGTACCCCCCAAATTTGGGGGGTAGTCCGTTCGCACATTACAAAACGAACGGAATTAGGCTTAAAAGTATACTCCCTTTGTAAAGGGTTATTTTATCATTATGATATTTTGCTCTAAATCCTACATAATTTGGATTATGTAGAAAGGTTTAAATAATGTTTAGCCTTTTGTTTAAGCATGGAAAATATCCCATTAAATGATGATCTAAAACAAGCTTTCTATAGTTTCATTGACACAGATGAGAGGATTACATCGCTTCATACTGTCAAATCGTACAAGACAATAGCCGATAAAATATTTAGCCAGTACGATTCTATATCAAAAGATAATGTTAGGGCTATGCTAAAAAGGTATGGGAAAAGAACCAATGTTAAAGCTATGTTAACTAAGATGAATGACTTCTTTTTAGAGCATGATATAGATTATATTATAAGATTTAGGAAGGGTAAAAAATCACCAAGAAAAATCCCAGATATTTTAACCAAGGAAGAATTAGTCAATGTGCTTAATACTATGCCACCAATCTATAGGATGATGATTTCTTGCATATATAATATAGGAGCAGGGCTTAGAATAAGTGAACTAATTAATTTAGAATGGGGAGATATAAGTTGGGAACAGTTAACCTTAGACAATCCTATTATAGATGTCAAAATTAAAAATTCAAAAAGGGGGAGGTCTAGAGTGGTCCCCATGGCAAAAGAATCTGCATTGGCATTATTAAATTTTGCAGATGAAATAAATGCCATTGGTCCAAGTGGGGTCCCAGAAGGTGGAAGGATATTTGATTATGGAGAACAAAATTATAAGAAAGATTTAAAGATAGTAGATGAAAGAGAATGGGAGTTTAGATATGTTAGGCATTCTTATAATTGGATAAGGGATAATATATTTAGAAAATATTTCAAAAACATTCCCAATAGAAGAATAACTGCACACTCCCTAAGGCATTCTAGGGCTACGGAATTATTAACAGTTCACAAAGTATCAATAGAAAAAATAAAGGATTGGTTAGGGCATGATGATATTTCTACTACTATGATTTATTTGCATATAGGGAGTTCTGATGATAAAGAACTAATGTTAAGAATTGGTGGAGTTTGATTCTTGCCTTAATTTTTTAGCTATTTCTAACAAATTGTTTTTCTTCGGAATAGCCATTTTATTAAATGTTCCTAGCCCTTTTAGACCTAGGTAAAAGTTCAACATTTTAATTTTCTTTTCTGTAGGGGCTTCTAAATCGGTCAATTTTTGCCACAAATCTGCTTTATTTGTGATTTCACCCTTTGCGACACATTCTACTGCATCCTGGATTAATTCTTCTTCAGATTTGACTTTAAACTGGTCATATTTTAATTTTTCTTCTTCAGTTAGCTTTCCGGTTGCACTTTTCATCTTAACCAGCTCATTATATTTCTTTTCAAGATTGGCAGTAAGCGGTCCCCATGAAATTCTACCCAAATATTCTGGGTGAATGCTTGGTGGAACATAATTAGTTTTAGGGTTTTCACTTCTATATTTCTCTTCTCTTTTAATTATAGAATCTATATCTAATCCCTTCCCCCCCTTCCTACCAGAAACTCTGCAATAAATTTCTGCTACCTTTCTTCTTTTAACCCAAATCCATAATGTCAAATGACTTGCTAATTTTGGGCTAAATTGTGTTTCTAGTGGTTGGATTACGAAATAAATATTCATTAATTTTCTATTTGTGTTCTTTCTTTCTACTATGGCCTTGTTGATAGGATCATACCAATTTTGCCTATTAGAAGATTTCAAAAATTCATCTCCCCACAATACTTTTCCCGAAGAAGTAACCATTTTATAAGCAAATTCTTCGGGATCAATTATATAATCTTCTTCGGGAATAAACATTTTAGTCCCATCATTTAATATAAAATTATCCTCTTCTCCTGCTAACTTAAAACATAAGTTTCCTACTAAATGGCTTTTCCCATCTCCAGTTCCACCAGTCACCAAAACAAATACATCTTTTTGGTTTTCTAACCTTAATTTTAATGCCTTCCATAATGCCTTATGAGTACACCAGTAATCTTTGAAGATTTTGCTTTCTTTTGCATCAAAAACAGTCCGTTTTCTAAAATTATTATATTGCATAATTTCATCCCTCTACTATTCTGTTGATAAATTCCTCTTCTTTTTCTTTATAGGTTAATTCCTCATCTTCTTCTATACCAGCAGACACAATTTTATTAGTTAGCATTAAAAGATATATTTGTTCATAACTATTTTCTAAATCTTCTAGCATATCATAAAAATTCCTAGTCAATTCATTAACTTCTTCTGCAGAATTATTTTTTGTTACAGTAATCATAAAATTATCATCTATTGATTTTGTTTTATCAGCGGCAATTAATACTCCCTCACATTGCCTTAAAAAATCTAACCATTCCATCATCTTACTATAATCATGACTTTCTTTTTCAAAGGGGTGTTCTTCTTGTTCCTTTTCTTCTTTATATTTCTTTTTCCATTTCTGCATAGATGCAAAAAATATAATGGGCCTAGAAGTTGTTATCATTTCCCTTTGTGCAGCAATTATTAAGTTTAATGCCCTGGCCTGATGCATTTTCCTATCATTATCACTAATTTTTTCCATTGAAACACCAACCAATTCCCCAGTTCTACCCTGTTTTAAAGCATCCCTATGTCTTATTAATATTTCTAGGGTTATTTCTTTTGAAATTTCTTTATTGGGGTTAAAAACCTTTAAATCTCCTGGTTCATAACTCATCAAATATACCTCCTCCTACCCATATCCTGCATCCTATCATTAGACTGCAAACTTTCCTGTGCAGAAACCGATTGATGAGTAGCTTTATTTTCAACTCCCTGGATAGCTCTAGAATAATTTGCTACTATTCTTTCGGTTAATTCCACAAATATCTTTAGGTTTTGTAATTTCATATTTTGCTCTATTGCATAACCATTTTTCTTATAACTCCCATCTTCATTATGGCTATATCTTCCATACCGATATTCTGCAATTTCTCTAAATAATTGCCTTAATCTTTTATATAACATCATCATCCTAATTCCAAAAACCTCTTTATTGATAAAACTTAATTTAATATCTGTTGCTAGAAGTGACTGGGCAGTTCTTAAAATTTCTTCGGCTTCCTCATCTGTAAAACAATGCATATCTTTTCGTTTTGTTTCCCATTCTCTTGTGGTTTTATTGTAAACATCCTTATATCCTCTAATGCTTTTCTCTAAATCCTTATATTGATTCTCCAGGATAAAGTGATGGAAAGATTCTGGTTTTTGTGCCGGTTGTATTCCAACTCCATAATTATCTAAATCATTATAATTATTTCCAATCATTCCAAAATCATTAAATTCATCATCTATTCCATCAAACATATCACCACCTAGACTTTCTGGTCTTTTTTCTCTTATTTTAGAATCGTAATTTTTTGGATTATTTGAAATTTTATTAAAATAATTATTTGCATTAGAATCCATTTTATTAACGATTTTTTCTCCCCTCTTGAATCTATCCATAAATTTCCCCATGACTAAATCCCCTCAATTTTTAGAATTTTACCTTCTTGATATTGTTCCCATAATTCTAATGCCTTTTTTCTTTCCCTTCTAGGGAGTTTTTTTATCTCTTTTTCTATATTAACTCTTTCAATATCAATTTTTTTAGGAATAGGCTTAACTTCTTTATTTGAAACAGAATTAATCGCTTCCTTTATTTCTTCAGAAGTATAGTTACCAAATTCTTTATTATCCTCTAAGCTTTTTTCTATCCATTCCATAGTTTTTCCTATCTGTAAACATTCCTCTATATATTTTGATAAAATCATAAATGTTGTTCCTTTAGTATTTTCTATAGATAGTTTCTTTTTTCTATTGAATAGTCCCATTTGTTTTCTCCTGTATTATATTTTGAAGATTATTCGTACCATATCCAGTTTTTAACAAATCTAGTGTTAATATCAATCCATTATTTACTGATTCACTTGTTTTCATAGCTTCGGCTAATTGTCTAAAAGCCTCTGCTTCGGATGATGCCTTTTGTGCGTCTATTTGGTGGTTTTCCCCCCATTGACCTATCCCCTTTATAGAAACAACCATAACCGCAATAATTAAAAGTCCTAACATCATAAATTTAGCAACTTGTGCCCATTCTAATTTTTTCTCAACTTTATTAATATTTTGCCAGTCACCCTTTAAATCTTCAAAAGCCAAATCTATTCCTGCGTGTTTTGCAGAAACATTAATAGAAGATGAATCCCTACAAAATTTTTCCCCAGTATTTATATAAATCCTATTATCGTTACCTATAACTACTGAAAATTCATTAAAGCCAGTATATGAATCTAATTCCGGGCATAAATATGATCCTAGGAGTGGTCTTTCTAATCTAAATACTGATGCATTTTTAATTAAAGGAAATCTTTTCATTTTTATTTTATCTTCCTTAGATAAACTCCCATTTGTCAATTCTCTCTTAACTCTTAATATATGAGTCCATTGTCTTTTATTATCTCTAGACATTTTCCAAAGATAACCAATAAAAATTATTACGGCAAGTGGGACGAATATATAAAGAACCCAAATATAAGAAGCCAGTCCAACAAGACCAGCTTTAAAAGAACCAAGAGAACCAAAAACACTCAAATCAACCATTACTAATTTCCTCTTCTTCTTTTACTTTCCATGTATGTCCACAAATATAACAAATTCTATCATTTGTTTTAATTCTAAATCTTGTCTGAGAACCGTTGCATTTAGCACATCTTAATCCCTCTTGCATAAAATATATATATAAATAAAACACTATTTAAACCTTACTAAGGCTCCCGGATGCTCGTAAGTTTACCCCAGGAGGATTTATCCTTAGTATATTATAACCACATTACAACATTTAAGCTGAAATATTGGTGATACTGTCTTTATTCCCACTACCCTTTATTGCATTTATTAGCCATCTAATACCAATGAAAGTACCTACGATACCGACGAAACCAACGATTGCTCCGAAGAAAATCACTAGCTGAGCCAATAATTCAGTTACATTCAAAACAGTTAGAGCCGAGAATACACTTAACCCAACAATAGTTCCTATAATTAATGCATAAATCAATAGCGAAATAATATTATTTCCTGTTTCCTTAATTGCATCACTTAATTTTCCCTTTCCCATTTGTTTAACCTCCTATTATTTAGTTTACGAAGATTACTCATAAAAAATAAAAATAAATTATATATTTAAAGGTGGGTGTTTTTGTGATACTAAGATTACTTATAATAGTGTAATAAGAACCATCCACCGACAGTCATTAATAAATAAAACGCTACCCAATATCCACTTAAAAATATTATAGTTGTACTATTCATAGAGGAAATAACAATCGCACCTAAAAACATTACAAAACTTGTAGCTACAAAAGTATGAAAAAATCTTTTTTTACCTGTTAATTTTAATATTGAAAAATAAGAAGCTCCATTTATTGCTATCCAAAAAACAAAAAGAAGTAACGACCAAAATTGAGGAATAGCAGTACTAACTGCTGACATAATCGGTACTAGGCCCGAACCTTCAAAGCTTGTATATTCTAAATATTTTTCCATTTTAATACCCTCTAATAAACCTCCATAGATAAAACATAGATAAGAATGCGATTAAACCACCAATAACACCTATTAATAATGTCCCGGATGTTCCAGAAAAAACCCATGATAATAATATTTTTGAATTTTCCCAACTATCAGAAGCACTTTGTTTTGTTGCAAAGGCAGTAGAAACACTATCTCTAGAACCTAAATCACTAATTTCTGGGTTAGTATTTGCAGTTATATTTAAAGCAAAATTAGCATCTGTTGGAAGTTCTATTAAATTATTTGAAAGATTATTATATTTTTGTCCTATTATATTCCCTGTTCCATCATCTAAACCAGCAGATTCATTATCATACATGAAGGTTATTGCAAAAGTTAACAAACAAAATAATAATAATCCTCCCAATATCCAATTAACAGTAAAGTCTTTTAAGTTTTCTTCTGTCATTTATCTATCCTCCTGTTTTGAGATTTTAGATATTAATATTATTGCTGCAATTATTAACCAAACTATATTTCCTAATCCTACAACAAAGTCTAAGCCTCTTGCTAAATATAATCCACCAGAAATAACCATAGTCATTATACCATTTATTATAATCCATTCTGGGCTAGTTAATGCCATACCGACAAGACTTAACAATAAAACAAAAATGAAAATATAATTATTATCTAACCAATCTAAATAGTCAGTAGGATTAACTACATAGCTTTTTTTAGCCATAGCCTCACCATTTTTATATATTGTATATTCAATATAACTTTTCCCTAATGTTTCTGAATAATTACAAGATACTGAACCTGCCGAAGAAATAATAGTTCTATTGCACAAAGTTTTATTTCCAAATTGATCCTTTTGCTCTAAGACTATGTTTACTGTTGATGGGCTACTACTAGGTATACTAAAGCTTGTTGTAATAGATCCATTAATTAAGACTGGGTTAGAATAATAAAAATCTCTAGTGTCATCTAAATTTTGTTCGTTTCCAGGATTAATAATTCCAAGTAACTTATATTCACATTCCCCTGTTAATTCACTTTGGCAGTTGAAAACAAGATTCTCAAATTCATCTAAAACAACTCCATCCTTTACAACCGTTGCCCTATATCCTATAGAATCTAAATTAATGTGTAAAACAGAAACTCCATCGCTTGATGTCAATGGTGCCTCTACTGTCTTATAAACTCCTTCAGAAATATATCTTCTTTGTAATTGAATAATTGCACCTTCCACAAAATTATAAGTACTATCTTGATATGTTACTTTAAATCTTGTAGATGAGGATTCGTTTAAATCATAAAGTGTAAGGTTTCCTAAGTCTTCTGTTATATCAGCATTTTGGATATAGTATAGTTCGGAAGAATACCCTTCAGAAGTATACCTTATTTCAGCATCAATATAATATAGATCATAGGCAGAAGGTGGGCTAAAACATAAAGAGGCATTAGTTGTATTTGTAAACTCTACATAGATTGTCCCAATAGTTTCATCAGAAGAAACACTTTTTATTTCTCCACCTATTTCAATATCACCTAAAATATCAACCTGTGTATCTTCATCAACTAGATTTAAACTTAATATTGTGTCATTAGTTAAACCTCCACATTCTCCAAAGTTGGCATTAAGAACAGTTTGGTTATTAGTTTGTGGGTCGTAAACATCTCCATCAATAGTTAGATAGAATCCAAAACTATAATTAGTATCTACTGTTACTGCTGGTGCAGAAAGCGTTGAAGTTATCTCATAAGAATCTCCATCATAATTTATTGAGGTTGTATAATTATTCCCATTATAATATAATTTAGCTGAAGTTAAAGAACTCCCTTCAGTAAGTCCTTCTATCGTTGCTGTTATTTCATTTGAATACCCCTCATAAACTGTACTTTCATATTCTATACTAAAAGTTCCAATTATTGAACTCCAACTTCTAGTTTCATTAGCAATATTCCCAAAAGTATCATTAGCGAAAAAAGTTATATCATTTTCGCCCTGGATATAGTTAAATGTTGTTGTGTTAAGAGAGCAATCTAAGTTAGTCTTATTAACATATATTTCAGATGGCTTTTGATAACCACAAGTAGAGAAGCCACTATGGTCTGAAGTGTAAATAGTACCAGCATCACAAATAATAGAAAATACATTTGCTGCCTCCGTAGTGTTAATTTGTATTAGCCCATATTCAGAAGAACACCCAGAAATATCTAAAGTGTTATAAGTTGTAAGCGGAGACGAACAATCATGTGCGGGGTTATATGATACAAGTACTAATTCATTAATATAATCATCAACATAGAAAAGCCCATTTAACCAATTCGTAGATGTATATGAACCATCAAAATACAATGATAAATTAACTACTCCCGAAAAAACATCGGAGTTATTTTTATAATAATCATGCCAACAAGAATCTAAATTTCCCTGGCTATCTTCTACGGTCCAATTTAAATCTAATGTTTCTCCATCAATTAAATAATCAAATACTTCCTGTGGTGCAGTTAGAGTAATTTCTGGGGCAGTAAAGTCATGATTAATATGCCGAGTATCTGTCACACTACATTGATTAGTCGTTGTGCAAACAGTCACATTATAATGATAATGTCCATCCGGAACACTTGTAAAATTAATGTCATAAGTTTCATTTTCATAAAACTGTGTGAAGGAAGTCCCATTGGTATTCTCTAAAAAGTATGTTATGTTTTTGAAATATAATGTTGAAACATTGACCTTTATTGGGACATAGTTTTGAGAAACATTCGCATAATTTTCTAATGTTGGTGGAGTAATATAATCAATAAATGGAGCTGTATCAACTGTAAAGTTTCTTGTAGGTGAAGTTGAAGAAGATAATTCATCACTTGCCGAACAACTCCAAGTATGTTCTCCGTCCTCAAAATCCAATAAAACAGATATTGTTAAGTTTTGTCCACTACTTGAATTTGTAACTGATTGATTTAAGACATCGTCTATCGTCATGTTTAAACTAATAACTCCATCATCATTATAAGCAAAGCAAGTCATGTTAACTGTGATATTATTTGTTTCGTAAAAATCATCTGGGCTTATTTGGTCTATAAATATTGGCGGTGCTGTATAATTAAAAAACCATGTTGCAGATTGGTTAGATAAACTATTATTATTATAAGCCAAGATACTCCAATTATGGACTCCTTCATTAAATGATTTAGGGAAAGTATAAGTTCCGTTAACATGAGTTGTTCTTGTTTCGTTTAAAACTCCGTCAATATATAGTGTGACATTATCAACATAGATAGGGTCAGTTACTGTTGCGACTAGGCTTATTGAAGAAGATGTTAGATTTGAGTTATTTGCTGGAGAAACTAAGACTACACTAGGTGGTGGTGATGGATTCGGAAGTTCTGAATAAATATAATCCACATACATAACATCAGCGGATGTTGTTACAAATTTGTAAGTATCAAATTGGTCTGCCCCCGCGAAACTTCTACCTGTTTCTTTTAAAACTCCATTAAGATAAACGTCTAAAGTGTGTGCTGTCCAATCAATATTTTTTAATTCCATAAAATACCAGGTAACAGAAGAGACACCCGTTACTAAAGTTGTAGTAGCGCCCCCGGATGGGGTAATAAATCTTAGGTTATTCCCCTGTTGCTCAAAATACATAACATTCGTCGCCCCATTATAAACAAAATTATAAATACTTTGAGCGTCAGTTGATGGAGTAGAATATAGTATCATCCAATTAATATTAGTTGGAGTATTGTTTGTTACTATTGCCGAACTTGTGCAGTCATCCGTAGCACCACTTACCTCTAAATATTGGCTATTATATATTTGACAATTCCCCGCTGTCCAATTTGCGCCTAGGGTTGCTCTTTCGAAATCGTCGTCGTTTTCAACATAAAGAGATGAGTTCCAACTTGCAAATGAAGCCCAAAATAATCCAACATCAACTCCTGCAAAATTAAAACCAACATCTATATAATCTCCTCTTTCAACAAAGGTTTCAACTCCAACAGTTATTTCATCATTATAATTTAATATTTCAGGAGTTAATTCTAACCAAACTTCTTCAAGTTCTGTGTAAGTTTCAACTACTCCATATTCATTACAAAGAGTTCCATTATATACGGTAATATTTGAAATACAACCTATTGTTTCTTTTTCAACTTCTTCATAAGTTAAATATTTTAGATTAAAATCTTTTTCTATTATTTCGTTTGTTTCCAAATCTACAAAATAAACATTATCAAAAATATCATCATAAGTTTGATTTTTTTGTATTTTAAAACTATGAACGATATTATTTGTTTCCCATTTATAAATAGCGTGAGGTTTTGAATTTTCATAATACCAATCGTCAGTTGTCAAAACTACCTCTCCAATTATATTATCATCTTCGTCTACCGCTTGTAAAACTTCTTCTTCATAAACTAAAACTGTTGAGTGTTTTCCAAACTTAATCTTTTCATCAGTTTCTTTTGTTGTGTAACAATATCCTGCGTAGTCTTTATATAGTCCTGTATCTTTCTTTAAAACTTCTGTTGCTTTTATTTTGGGCTCTTCCTTTAAACTTTTTTTTGTGTCTTTGTCTTTTGTTGAAAGTTCTTTATCGGGTAGAAGTTGTTTGTCTGTTATATCATTTGATAATAAACAAACTTGAGTATTTCTTTTTGTAGAATCTTCTATCCAAACGAAGTAACCAGTTTCAGTTGAATATTCTTCTATCCATTTCCCAGATGTTTTTATAATTGTTGTATCTTCATCAAACCAAGTGAAAGGGTTATACCAGGCCGATGAAGCCACCGGTAAAAGTAGAAAAGCTACCACTAGGAAACTAATTAGCATAATGCTTTGGTTTTTTGTTCTTCCGGTTTGTGGTAGCTTATTATTTTTTGACATTATAACCTCCAAAATATCTTTTGCATCTAGAACAACAGATATATCCTTTTTGCTTAGTTTTCCAGGTATACCCACACTTAGGACATTTAACTGTTCTTTTGTTGAGGTATACCTTTCTTTTCATTTTAATAGTTTAATTCCTCCGTATCATTATTTACTGGTGTTTTTTGCCAATTCACAATTCCTAATACTAAAGAGAAAAGAGATATTATAAAAACAAACCATGGGAAGTATAACATGATTGTATTATAAACACCGAAGGGAATCATAGCATTTCTTATAACTTCATTATCTAAAAGAGTTCTGTAAATATTTGCGACGGGGATTGATCCGTAAACTATTGCTATTTCAATTAAAACTAATACTCCCATTAATGAGGGATTGGTCCCACTTCTATATCCAATCAAAAGCATACCTATTGCTAATATAAAAATTGAAAAGAAACTAAGGTATACCAAGACAACTTTTAAGTTTAGAAATGGATATACTATTAATCCCCACATCCCCTGGCAATCATTAAAAAAAACATTACCTGTAATTTCACAATTGCTTGCTAATAAAGAATCTTGTATTGTGTCCATAAAAAAATATACCCCGGCAAAGAATAAACCAGATAAAGCAATTAATATAAGCCCTATTACTATTAATGTTATTCCCCCTTTAGTTGAATTAAAATTAAAATAATCATTTAGTTCCATTTTCAGCCTCCATGTTACAAAGTTCTAAATATCTATCATTATTGACTTTGAAATATTTAACAATTATATCGGGCAAGTTACATAAATTTTCTACCTCATCAACAATTCCAACTCTTATTCTATTCGTACCTAACTTTTTTAAAAAATTATAAAATTCATCACTAACCTTTATCGGCCTTTTATTATCTTTCATTCTCCAACCCCCCACAAGTTATCTGTTAGTATACCAATCATATTTCTCATATAAGTTATCAAAAAACCAATCATATATACTGTTACTAATATTAATCCTAGCGAATATATATTTGCTATTAAAACAAAATATTCATAAACTACTACATTTCCAAATTCATAAATGATTTGTCTTAAAATTAATACTAAAAGCCAACCGGAAAAATATAACCATATAAAGGAATTTTGGAATAATCCAGTTAGTATACCCTTAACCATAGTTTCTCCCATGTTCTTATGACTATTTACTATTTTCTTTTTAGATTCTTTAAAATCTGTTCTACTGTGTGTTGACTTAAAAAATGACATTATCCCAATTACTGATAATAATAAAACGATATAAGCCAATAGTCTTACAACACCAGGAGATTCACCACTTTGCGTTACACTAAAATCATATTGAAAAAATCCACCCTTATCTATTGTTAAATTTGTTGTTTTACAATCAAAAATTATGGAATATTGACCATTTGTAGAAAAATTGCTGCCAAAAATATTAATAGCCCATTCATCATCTTCGCTTGGTATTTCCCCAACTATAATATGTTCACCTAGTTGTGGGTTATACAAATCATAATCACACACTACATTTCCATATCCATCTGGTAGAATTTTTAAAAGATTTGAACTATTATAAACATGAATATGAAATTCCCAATCACTTGACTGTGGATGGTATTCTATAATTGGAGTTTCCAATATTAAAAAATCTTCTCCTACTCCAGTTTGAAAAGGTGGTTGAGCATAAACAAGACAAGACATAAATAATAAAATGAAAATAAACAAATATCTTGATTCAAACCTCATAATAAAGATAATAACTACTACTATTTAAATACTACTATTTTTCATTCTTGTCATCGTAGAAAGCGTTTTCTTTTTTTCTTGTTTTTTACATTCAGAACAAATAGGGTCATACTTGTTATAAACCGGTTTTCCACATCTTTGACATAAGTGTTGGTCTTTAAGAATTATAATTTTTGCAGTTTTTTCTTTATGTCTTGATGGTATTGAAATATGAAAACTATTTCCATATGGTTTCACTTGTCGTTCAAAAATTTCTTCTATTTTTTCGTCTGGAATTTCCATATATATTAAAAATATATTTACTATTTAAATATTTGTATTCTGAGGGCTTTGTTTAATAAGTGATAGCTGTTTAAAAAGTCAGTTCAAAAAATCTATTTAAATCTTAATCGTCTTCATAAAACACACCCCTTAGAAAAAATCTAAGATTGAGCCTCCTGATTTAGAAATATATAAATATATAAAACAGAACTACTACTATTTAATATGATTGAAGGTGTTTTCATCTTTGATTGTGAATTGCTATTGGGTTGAAGTTTTTGCGGACAGAAACCCAATGGCTACTTTTTTATTTTTTAGTATTATCCTCCTGTTCTAATTTGTCTTGTATAAAATCTAATCTTTTTTTGAAACCTTTTATATTTTTCAGTTCTTCTTCGTATTTTTCTTCTACTTCTTTTCTCATCTGAAATTTTCTCTTTTTTTCCTCTTCCTCTTTCAAAACTTTAAGTTTTCTATGCATTTCTTCAATTTTATTAAAATTAATAATTTCTGAAGTGCCTTCTTTTATTTTTTTTAGACTCATTCGGGAATATTCTTTATCTTCTTCACTAGCAGAGGGGTTGGCAATTTCTTTTTTCAAATACTCTATCATTTCTTCTTTTTGCCTTTCATGCCAATAGATTTTTTCTTCAATATTACAAATGGGGCAAACATGAATTAGTGTTCCGCCCGCGCTTCGTCTTTTTTGGCAAACAGAACAAGTTTCAGAATCGATTATTTCTTTAGCATACTTTGAAGCATTTTCAGTTAACCCAATTTTATTTAATTTTTGTTTTTCGTTAAATAATTGCTCTGCCAAAAAGGAATCAATTAAAAGATTAGTCATCTCGGATAAATTTCTCTTATAATAATGACACAATTTCTTATAGATTTCATTTTTTAATGGGGTTATAGCGACTGCAATTCTTTCGTTCGCTTTTGCGTTTGGTTCTGGTGGGATATGTTTCATCTTGGTTTACTGAAATAAACCCTACTATTTAAATATTGGTATTCTCAGTATCCTGCCAATAAAGAAAGAAATAGTAGTAGTTTCAGCTTGAATATTGTTTCTTATCGTCGGTATTACTACTATTTTATTAAGAATACTACTATTTAATCAAAGCCTTCATCTGTTTTTCTGCGTTTTCTTCAACTTATCCCTTCCCTTCCTCAACTCTTCAACCTTAGCTAAACCTTTTGCTAAAAGAGATATTATTTTATTTGCATCATCTATTGTTAAATAAGAATTTTTAACTATA
>Ga0326597_10002737_pt1 | contig 26100 bp, 22 predicted proteins | sample RVTome_12_FD_203789 | JGI IMG/M metagenome (GOLD analysis project Ga0326597, IMG submission 203789) | Soil microbial communities from uranium-contaminated site in the Upper Colorado River Basin, Wyoming, United States - RVT100D185 | ecosystem: Environmental > Terrestrial > Soil > Contaminated >... | reverse complement strand
CTGGAGCGCTAGCTGAGAGGCCCGGAGCGGCGGGCACCTACGAGGCGCCGCGAGACGCGATCGAGGAGAAGCTCGCGGGGATTTGGTCGCCGCTTCTCGGCGTTGGCCAAGTAGGCATCGATGACGACTTCTTCGAGCTCGGCGGGCACTCCCTGATTGCCGTCCGTGTCTTTGCCCAGCTTCAGAAGGAGTTCAGTGTCGAGCTTCCTCTCGCAACCGTGTTCACGGCGCCGACGATCCGCCGGCTGGCGGAGGTGTTGCGCCACGACCTCAATATTGATCCTCCAGATGAGGACGGCGCGGCAGACGGACGGCGGCCAGCCATGGGTGCCGATGCTTGGTCGTGCCTCGTGCCGATCAAGCCCGCGGGCTCGCGACGGCCCTTCTTTTGCGTGCACGGCATGAACGGCAACGTCCTCAACCTGCGCGACATCGCTTCCAGCCTCGGGGACGATCAGCCTTTCTATGGCCTGCAGGCCTATGGGCTTAACGGCAAGGACGCGCCGGACATTCGGATTGAGGACATGGCGGCGCGCTACATCGAAGAGATCCGTGAAGTCCAGCAGCACGGCCCCTACGTTCTCGGCGGCTATTCTGGCGGCGGCCTAATCGCCTTCGAGATGGCTAAACAGCTCTTCGAGCAAGGCCAACGGGTGGCCCCTCTCATCTTCATTGATACGGCAAGCCCTACGTACCTGAACAAAAACTTCTGGGAGCGAATGAAGGGCTTGGTCAAGGGAGTCGGAAGTCGTGGCTTGCCGTTCATCCGCTATTGGGCCTACAAGAAGAGCGTCCGAATTTTCCAAAAACTGAAAGGCCTTAACGGCCGCGTCGATACTGAATCCGGCTCGGAACCGAGTGTTCTAGACGTCGGGCCACACTTCCTGGAGGCCGTCGCCAGCTATGATCTGCAACCGAACGACTCCTCCATTTTGCTCTTCCGTGCCGGCTATCGAGGCGAGGATGGCTACGTTCCGCCAGAGCTTGGCTGGGCTGGCTACGCCCGAGAGGGTATCGAAGTGATCGAGATACCGGGAAGCCACGAGAGCATGTATGTGAACCCGAACGTCCGCCTGCTGGCGGCCGGCATACGCGACTGCATCGACAGCGTCTCGGAGGAGAATGTAGGAGCCACTAGCGCAAGTGTCCAAATTTAGCTCCATGGCCGGGGTGTTTCCCGGCGAAGTCGCTACAGCCGAGACACGGGACTTCCTTGGTCCTGAGGCCCTTTTCCCCGAGGAGATGGCTCTCGTCAGCAAGGCGGTTCCGCTTCGAGTCCGTGAATTCGCCACCGGTCGTTGGTGCGCGAGGCAGGCCCTTCGCGACTGGGCTCAGAAGGACTCGCCGCTTCTCCCCGGGCCCGGGAGGAGCCCGCGCTGGCCTGAAGGGTTCGTCGGTAGCATCTCCCATGCCCGGGGCTTCTGTGGCGCCGCCGTGGCCCGCTCACGCGACTTCCGGTCGATTGGCTTCGACGTCGAGCGGCTTGACGCCGTGGAGCCGAGATTGTCGGCGGTCGTCTGTACGAGTAGCGAACTTGCCTGGCTGGCCGAGCTCTCACCGTCTGATCAGTACGGGCTCTTGCCGCTCCTGTTCAGTGCGAAGGAAGCAGCCTTTAAGGCCCAATTCCCAGTGACCGAGGAATTCCTCGACTTCCACGACGTCGAGCTGCGAATAGACCTAGATCAGCGAGCTTTCTCGGCAAGAATTACGCCGCCTTCGGACCAGCCAACTGCTTCCTTCACTCTTCCGGGACGGTTCAGCGTGAACGATGGCCTCGTCCTAACCGGCGTCATCTGGCTTACGGAATAACGTAACCTCGACGCCATCATCGTCGGAGCCGAAACGAAGGCGTCTCTGGGTCGGAATCGTCTCAAGCTCACGCCAATCGACGGCGGCCGCCTGGTCCGCTCAGTCGCTGCCCGATGTAGGGCAAGATCGAGGACCGATAAGAGGCTGCGAGACCTGCTCGTGCGCGGCCGTGATAGCTGCCGGGCAACGTAACGCTGGACGCGTCGAAGTTAGGGCCCAAGACCTTGCCAGAGCGGAGCTCATTACACGCCTTTAGAGAGACGCATTTACGGCCGGCGCCGGCTCTCCACCACGGCTGTTGCAGGTCGAGCGCGCTCGCTAGCCGTCCGTGTCCTTTCTGAGAGACCGGACAACCCGTGCTGGGACTCCCACCGCCAGCGAGTCGGGAGGGATCTCCCCGCTCACCACGGCGTGTGCGCCTATGACAGAGCCTCGGCCGATGTGGCTCCCGGGTAGCACCGTCACACGCGCGCCGAGCCAGACCTCGTCCTCGATCACCACTGGGCTGCCCTTTGGCCGAGCATGGTGATCGTCCGTTCTGTGGAAATCGTTGTCGATGATGATCGCGTATTGCCCGATATCGCAGTCGCGGCCGATTTCGACCGAAGCCGTGGCGGATATGTCTGATCCAAAGTTGATGAACGTGCCCTCGCCGATGCGGAGCCGCGCGCCTTCAAAGCACGCGATCGAGAGCGCGACGATCGTGCCATCGAGCCGCACCCGATTCTCGACGACCATGTTGCCGCTATTGCGCACCACGGCCTTGCCGGTTAGCCGTGCCGACCCAATGCTGGTGGCTGACCTGAAGGCCCAACGCATCCGTAGGAATGCGACCGTCGAGGCGAGGAAGGGTAGCAGTCCGCGGCGTCTGAGGAATGCAAAGGCTTCGCGCATGCCCGTCCCGAAACTCACGAAGATCCCCTGTCGCCTAACGGGAGGCTGCGATACGGAGAATTCGAAGCTCGCGGCGTCAGAACGGCCTCATCCATACGAGCATTCGCGCAAGTTCGGGATCCTGGGGGCGCTGTCCCGACGGGAGGAAAGGACGGCCGGGCCATGGTGGCTCAAAGGACGCTCCAGCCTAGCCAGAAACGCTGCGGACCACGGCCGCCGGGTTGCCGATGGCGACCAATCCAGACGCTAGATCCTTCGTAACAACAGCACCAGCGCCGACCATACAGTTCGCACCGACCGTTACTCCGGGGAGAACGATGACTCCGGCGCCAAGACTCGCGCGCGTCTCAATTCGTGTCGGCTGGCAATGCCACTCGGCCTCCGTCTTCAGCGTGCCATCCTCGTTGGTGGCCCGGGGCCAAGAGTCGTTCGTCAAAATGACGCCGGGGCCCAAGAACACTTCGTCTGCCACCCGTGAGCCTCGGTGAACGGACGCGAAGTTTTCCAGTTTGCAGCGGCTGCCGAGAACCACGTCCGTATCTACGAACGCACCTTGGCCGATCACGCACTCCTCGCCAACAATGGCGCCGCTGCGCACTGTCGCGAACTGCCAGACCCTGGTTCCGGCTCCCACTGTCGCGCCAGACTCGACGTTGGCAAGCGGGTGGACATACGCGTCTTGATGAATCATCGCTTTACCGCCGACTAAGAGTCATGTTCACTAGCTTGCTCGTTGCTGAACCAACCCGAGCTCCGTCAGGAGCTCCTGTCTCAACTGGCGAAGCCGGCCCATCGAAACGGCCCGTGCATCGTGGACCCGAGCTCGACAGTCAACCTCGTCAGCCGCCGCTCCGTAAGAAAGCGAGTTGCTTAGTCAGCCCTTCCTTCACTCCGACGCGAGGGCTGTAACCTAGCAGATCGCGACTTCGCTTCACAAGGCCAACGTGACGAGGGACGGCTCGATGGTCGTGAGAAAGTACGTTGGGCGTCCGACCTGAAATTTCGCCACAGATGTCCAGCAGACGGCGCATCGTGACGGTCTCGGGTCCTGCGAAGTTAAAGATGCCGGTCGCCTCTGAATCGATCGCCAAACAGATGCCGTCAGCAAGGTCATCGATCCATACGGGGTTCAACTCGATTCCCGGACCAGCTTCGGTAAAGACCTCCTGGCCCGCGATCACCCGATCGAGCAGCCGATTGACCAGAAAGCGCTCGCCTCCAGGGCCGTAAGGGTGGAATAGGCGCAGGATGGCGGTGGAAACGTACTGGGCATAAGCTCTGGTCAGGATTTCTGCGGCGGCTTTTGAGGCCCCATAGAAGCTGTCCGGGCCATAATGGACGTCCGCCTCCAAGGCGGGTGGCGCCTCCGGGCTAAGTACGTCGGCCGTAGAGGCCAACAAGACGCGACCGCGTCCGCGAGCCCGTACCTGTTCGAGAAGGTGATAGGTTGCCGCGACATTGACATCAAAAAGGGAGTCCGCGTTCGCTGGGAAACTTAGTGGCTCCCGAGGAGTCGCCAAGTGAAGCACGACGTCGATTTCCGACCAGGGTACAGGCGGTAGCGCCTGAAGCCTGGCATCCCAAGCTACCCACTCGAAACGGCTCCCGGATGGCACGGCTCGATTCTCCGTATCTGTGGTCGTCGCTATGACGCGATAGCCTCTCTCCAGCAGGCCGCCGAGAACGGCCGAGCCAACGAAGCCTGAGCCTCCCGTGAGCAGGACGGTTCCCTTCATCGCTCCCGACATTTGAGCCGTCGACCTTTGGCGATCTCGTCACTGCCACGGGTCCTGGAAAGGTGATTGATCTCGGTCGAGGCTCCCATCAGGTCCACTCCTCCCACTGATCAAATGCACCACGGAGCGCTGCGCTGAAGACGAAGTCGTTATCGGTGCCTGCGATCTTCGTCCTCGGGACGGTGCCGGGGAAACGCGTGTCTTCGGCCTGGGAATAGACCACCGTGTAGCCGGCGTCCGCTGCGAGCCGGGCGGCAGAGTCGGTCCAGTCGGCCGACTGCCCGAATGGAATCGCGAAGGAGGTTGGAGCGAAACCCAGTCTTCGTTCAACCAGCGCCCGCGACTCAAACAGCTCCTGCGTCGTTTCCTCGGTCGAAAGGCGCGCGAAATTACGATGTGTCGCTGAGTGGCCGCCGATGCTGCCGCCGAACCCAGAGATTCGCTCAAGATCATGCCAGTCGAGAAACATCTCCGACCCGAACAGTGGGTGGCCCATTTCCACCCACCTCGATACTATGAACAGCGTCCAGGGGATATGGAGGTCGCGAAGTATCGGGGCCGCGTTCTCCAGGACACTCGAGAGTCCGTCGTCGAAAGTGATCGCAAGCTGGTTTGACCTCCCTTCACTCCTCACCAACTCCAACGGATCAACGAACTCGAATCCGGCATCCAAGGCAAGCTTGAGTTGATGCCTGAATCTCCGCGGACTGATGTCATTGAGCCCCCAGCGCGGCGTGCCGACGGCATGATATGCAAGGATTCGGCCCCCATCCCTTGGCGCAAGGGACCGGCTCCGCTTCGCGGCGAGCAGCCTTCGCTCGCATCCCATGCGGATGGTCGCCGCCCGCATCCGGTTCACGCCGAGGCGGCGCAAGATGCTCTTGCCCGCCGGCAAGAACCGCCGGCGGGATTCACGAATCATTGCAGGCCGGTAAAGAAGCACTCGAACGCTCTGCACTGCCAATGACGTCTGGAGAAGCAGAACCAGGTCTTGTGGCACGTTTCGAACGGCAGCAGCAACCCGACGGCACTCACACGGCCCCAGCCGGCGTCTTGTACCAACGAACGAGGTCCTGGAGTCCTTCTCGCAGTTTGATCCGCGGCTCAAACCCCAAGCACTCTCGAATGTGTGCCGTGCTGGCCAGCCGACGAGATACGGGGTTGACGCTGCGTGGCGGCTTGAACTCCGGCTTGGCATCGGGAACGCCCATCTCCTCGCAGAGGAAGGAGCAGAGCTCGAGCAGGCTCGTATCTGTCCCGGAGCCCACATTGAAAACGTCATCCGTCTCGTCAGATTCGGCGGCGAGGAGGTAGGCGCGCGCAACGTCTTCGACGTGAATGAAGTCCATCGTCTGGCTGCCATCGCCAAAGATGATCGGCGACTCCCCTTCAGACAGCCGCTGGAGCCAGCGGATCATGACCTCCGTATACAGCCCATGTATGTCCATACGTGGTCCGTAGATATTGAATGGCCTGAGCGCGAGATATCGAAGCCCACTCATCTCCGCGTAAGCCCTGAGCATCTGCTCCTCGCCGATCTTGAGCGCACCGTAGAGGGTGCGGTTGTTGAACGGATGGCCTTCGTCGATCGGCAGATAGCTTGGCTCGCCGTACACGGACGCGCTTGAAGCAGCAACAACCTTGCTCACACCCCATCGAGTCGCTGCTTCGAGAACATTTTGCAGGCCTCTGTGCATTACATCAGAAGCAAGCATCGGTTCCTGGGCGCAATGCGTGATCCTCAAAGCCGACTGATGAAAGACGACGTCGACGCCCTCCATCAGGCTCGACACGAGCTCGGCATCGCGGACATCACCCTCTATCAGCTCGACGCGCTCGCTGGCAATCGCGTAAGCGAGGTTCTGCCGCGAACCGCGAATGAGATTGTCGAGGATCACAATTCGTGAGGCGCCAGAATCGATGAGCTTGTCAGCGATCTGTGAGCCGACGAAGCCTGCTCCGCCAGTGATGAGCACTCTCGCGCCCTGCAACGAGCTCATGAGCTAGGCACGCCATCGGCCGCGAAGGCCCCGACGCAACGGCAGACGTACTCGACTTCGTCCCGCGTCAGCTCGGGGTAAAGCGGAAGTGCCAGGACTTCGTGCGCGGCAGCCTCTGTATGAGACAGGGAGCCTGCGCCGCCGCCGTATTCTTCGTAAGGCGGCTGCAAGTGAACAGGAACCGGAAAGTACACTTGCGTCGTGATTCCCTGGGAGTCTAGGTACGCCGCGAGTTCGTCTCTCCGCGGCGCTCTGATCACGTAAACGTAGTAGACGTGGGCGGCGTCCGTTGTCTGCACTGGCAGTGTTATCCCATTCACGTCTGAGAGTAGGGAGTTATACCAGCTGGCTACCGTGCGACGACGCTCATTCCACTCGTCGAGGCGAGCGAGCTTTGTTCGCAGCACAGCCGCCTGAATCGTCGGCAGGCGATAGTTAAAGCCGAGCACGTCGTGGTGATAGCGTGACCGCTGACCGTGATCTCGCAGTTGTCGCATATGCAGCGCCAGGTCAGGATTGTCGGTAACGGCGATGCCGCCTTCGCCGGCAGCTCCGAGGTTCTTGCTCGGATAGAAGCTGAAGCAACCGACCGCGCCAAAGGAGCCGGTCCGTCGACCTCGGTAGGTCGCCCCGTGCGCCTGGCAGGCGTCCTCGACCACGGCTATGCCGCTTCGCTCTGCAATTGCCATGATGGCGTTCATGTCGGCCGGATGGCCGTACAGATGCACCGGCAGGATCGCCCTCGTGCGCTGCGTGATTGCTTTATCAAGTCCGCCTGGATCCAGGTTGTACGTGGCGGGATCGATGTCGACGTAGACCGGAGTCGCGCCGACCATGACGATCGCCTCCACCGTCGCGACGAACGTATGGCTGGCCGTGATCACCTCGTCACCGGGCCCAACGCCAAGCGCCAGAAGGGCTACGTGAAGAGCGGCCGTGCCCGAATTCACCGAAACACCGAACTCGCTGCCGCAGTAAGCCGCGAACTCTGCCTCAAGCGCTTCGACATCAGGTCCGCCTACGTAAGCGCAGCTTCTCAGGACGCGAAGGACCTGCCTCTCGAGCTCCTCGCCGATGTCTTCGTACTGGCGCTGCAGCGAAACAAGCGGGATCTTAGGCGTCATGTATAGAGGATCTCTTCTCGGCGGCCGCCCTTATTGAGGGAGCGTTGAGCCGCTTCGAGCATGGCGACGACACGAGTTCCTGCCTCGCCACCGCTAATAGGCGTAGCATTCCCCGCTACGCAATCGGCAAAATGACGGGCCGCTACGCTAAGCGCCTCCGTCTGAGCTAGCTTGGGCGCGTACATATCGCCCGTCCGATATTCCACGAGCATCCGCGTTCGATCATCGGGCGAATCGTTCACTTCTATGCCGCGGTCGTAGATCTTTACTTTCTCGTCCATCATCGTGTCGTCAAAGACGATCATCCGCTTCGTCCCGCATACCGTGGCCAGACGGATCTTTACCGGCGCAAGCCAGTTGACGTGGAAATGGGCGATGAGGTTCTCCGCAAACTCCAGCGTCACGTAAGCCTGGCTCTCCCTACTGCCGGCGCCGATTTGACAGGCACCGACTGCCGAAACAGCTACTGGCCTATACGGCAGCAGGTAATCGATCATCGAGAAGTCGTGTGGCCCCAGGTCCCAGATGACGTTCACGTCATGGCTGTAGAGACCGAGGTTGACCCGAACAGAGTCGTAGTAAAGCAGCTTGCCAAGCTCTTCGGAATCGATGCTCTCTTTCATGCGTTGTACGGCACTCGTGAAGACGAAAGTATGGTCAACCATGAGCACACGAGATCTCTCTGACGCCAGCTCGGTCAGCTCGCGTGCCTCGCTGGCAAGAAGTGCTAGCGGCTTTTCCACCCAGACGTGCTTGCCGGCTCTGAGAGCTTCCCTTGCGATCCCGTAATGTGTCGAGGCGGCCGTCGCGATGCAGACGCCGTCAACGTCCGGGTTACTGAGCAACTCCTGATAGTCAGTCACCCCGGCTGTCGTGGGATAGCGCCGGCCGATCGTCGCCAAACGCTCAGCGTCCAGGTCACAGATGTGAGTGACGGTCGACGAAGACGCCTCGAAGAAGTTTCGGACCAGATTCTGGCCCCAGTAACCGCATCCGATGATGCCCATCCTCAGCGGTCGTTGCCCCAGGTCCTCAAGAGGAACCTTCGCATCATATGTTTGAAGCAATGCCGAACCTCCGTGTGGCCTCAGCACGGCTGAGACTGCCAATCCCATTACTCTAGGAAGGCATCGTTATGCACTCGTCTAGCCGAAGTGGGATGCTCGTTTGGAAGGATCGGTCGGAGTGTCGCCAAAGAAGACACTCCTCCTCTGACCTGTCGCTTTGACTTGACGAACCAGAGGCACTCGACCCTTAAAGCCTTGCGTCACGCTTTCGAACGGCATGTCTTGGCGCTCACGCTTACTCTCCACGGTCCTGAGCAGAGACACGAGGCAGTCGACCATTTCGCCAGACGTCCCGTCGGGAACGGTCCCAATGAGGGGGATCGAGGATTATTGAGCCGTTTTTCTAGGGTTCGCGTCTTGGGTGGCCAGGTAGAGCGCCTAAGTGCTCGTGCAGGTTCTCAACCGCATGGAGTGCAACCGGGCTGGTCGTCGGCTCTGACACTCGACGACCCGAGAACTTAGGCCAAGCAACACGTGACGGCAGCTTTGAGGGGAACGCCAAGCTGCCGGACCAAGGTAGCCCGCTGAGCAGCAGGCAAATTAGGCAAGGGAGTAGGGCTGTCCGGCCTAGAAGCCACCCAGCCAAACACCCCTGCCAGGCACATGGCTTCAGCACGTCTGCGATAGAATCAGCCCTCAAGTTTAGTTAACAATAAACACGTCTAGCCCTGGCCCTACTGGGTCGGTACTGAATCGGAATCCGAGAATCGTTTCATTTCCGAGTAGTGAGAGCTAGCTGGATCTGAATCTTCGCATCCGGCGGTCTAAAGGCCATGGCCTTGCTTTCCAGAAGCCTTGGAAAAAGTGGACGAGGAAACCCGCTCCGGACGGCCGCCGGCCAAGAATCAAGCTTGGCAAGACCCGTCTGAGCTGGCCGAAGGCGAAGCGGGTAAAGATCAGCGGAGCTACAGGGTCCAAGCAACGAATGTGCTTCATCATGAACGCGCCGATGCTGAAAGCGTATCGATATTGCAGTTCCCTGGCCGCTCCCGATTCGTAATCGCGCGCTCCCCAGTGCAGGACCTCGCTGTCGGGATCTTCGAGGACGTTGACACCCGCCACGAGCGCCCTGTATTCGAGGTCTCCGTCCTCCACGCCGTGAAAGGTAGCGCCAGGGCCAAGCTCTTCGTCGTAGCCTTCGAGTTTCTTGAATACGTTTGTTCGGACAAAGAGGTTGCCGCCAGCTGTTCCACTCGGATGCCGCAAACGGCCTGATAAGCCACTCACCTTGCGGTAGCGTTCGATCCTCTTCGTCGGGATAAGGACTTTGGCCCAATCATGCTCTACAGGGACCATCGAGCCGCAGACAAGCCCAGAGTCCGGCTCCCGTTCCAGCAAGGCTGCCGAATGGCGAAGCCATGTTACGGGAACGGTGCAGTCATCATCGGTGAGTGCAAGAAACTCGCCAGAGACGTATTTCAAGCCAAGATTGACAGCGCGAGACTTTCCTACGCCATCGTGTCTCACGTATCGAACACGCGGGCTTTCAAGACGTAAGATTGCCTCTTCGCTAGCGCGATCCGTGCTCTGATCGACGACTATTACCTCGAAATTCTCGTAGTCGTTAGCCAGAATGGACGATAGACATCGGCACAGGTCCTCACGCCTGTTGCGGGTGGCAACAAGGACGCTAATGTATCCGACCTTGAGCTCAGAAGACGTGGACTTCCTCATACTGAATCCGGAAACTTCGCCTACCCTTTCTTGTGAAATGATAATAGTATCCTTGTGAGTGCAGCGGGTGTGCGGATTGAGGATTTGAAGGCGCTTCTTCGTGCGATCTTCCATGAATTGGCATCCTGGAGTTCACCTCAAGCCCGGTATCGTCGGCCCAGCCTCCGAATCCAGCTCGTAGAGAGGCCAACCGCCCAGGTCCGGTTCTGATGCCTGAGTTCGACGCCTGAAGAGCGCTCAGGTTTCGCCCGATGGTTGCGGACTTCCATCGGGCAGTGTTGCCCGACCGACCGTTCGTCGAGCGAGCTCCGCTAGGCGTAGGCGAACACGTTTGGATCGGCGCACGCGTGAGCACACTAAAAGGGCGCCGAGGGGCGATCGTCGCCGCCGGCGCGGTCGTTACGAGGGATGTGCTTCCTCACTCCCTGGTCGGCGGCAGTCCGGCGCGCGTCATCCGCGGCAAAGTAGGCTGGGTGCCTTGTCGCGAACACCGATCGACAATTAACAGCCGACTCTGGAGCGAGATACGGCACCTTGAGCTGCCGAAAGTGCAGAGAGCATGCGCCACCGCCGCGCCAGGCCGAAGTGTGATAGTCAACCAGCGCGGTTCTAGATCAAATCCGTAGGAAGCGAACTTCGCCGATCGCCCCGGTATCGCCCGACCGAAGGCTTGCTCGGTCGCATGGCCCGCATTAGGCGCGGTACGAGCTCGAGCCTGTCCGTTTGAGCAAGACCGCTGGAGCGCGGAAGATCAACGGGGCCCCGATCAACGGCTCTTCGGTCAAGCAGGAGCTTGTCCCGTCCGCCCAGGCGTTGTGTGGCTAGGGTACCCTTCTGAAAAGAATCGAGCCGAATAACCCGACTCCGGCCACGGTGCCAAATAACACGAGGGCCATGCTGGAGAATCCCATAGCGCTTTCGGGGTCGTGCGAGACGAGACCACCGTCGCCGGTGTTCGGTGGAGCGATCCTGATACCCGTGCTGGGCGCGACGATCTGTGCGGCTGGCGGCAAGGCAGCTCGCTCTCGGTTTGCTCTCGCGGCGACCGCGCCGCCGGAGAGGTCGATAGCCCTCGGGGCCGTTCTCGCGGTCCGCCTCTCGAAATTGATTGCATCAGGTTCAGGCACGAGCTCCGCAATGCCGAATTCCCCGACCGCGAAGCCCGATGAATCGTCCGTAGTCACGGAGATCGCGACGATCATAGCGTCGCTTCCCTCCTCAACGTAGAAGCCGAAGAACTGCGCGCCGGAGCTCCCCAACACCGCGATCGGTCCTGACGTCGTGCCATCATCCGCGATCGCTTCGAAAGTAAACGTGCCGAACTGGTTCGGCTCGGCGTAGAAGTAAAACGCCCCCGTGGCGGGCGGCAAGGTCAACAGAACGCTGACCCCGCTTACGAAGTAGACATCGCCCGTGTAGCCATGGCTCCAGGTCGCCCAGCCGTCGCCGATCCGGCGATGATTTGCGGCAGGGCTAAGACCGAGGTCGCCGGTCGGTCCGGGAACCGTCGTCACGTCGTCAAAGGTTGGGCGCGAGTCAGCCGCGAAGGGCGTTAGCATGTGCGACCCAAGACTCGTCGGTGGCGCACCGATTCCCGGAGAGTCATCAAAGATAACGGCTCCGGCCGCGCGAGTTATCGGTTCGGAGAAAAGCGCGGCTGAGGCGACGGACAACGAAATGATCAATAAGACAGCGGCGGGGAACCTAAGCATCGAAACCTCCGGCTTCACCCCGCCACAGGGCAAGGGAGAAGCTAACATAAGGATCGACATTAAGTCAACAAACGTTAACCTCCAATCTTGACGACCGACCGCTCGGGCGCCCATTCAGAGCAGGCACCGTAGAGGTGGGTGTCGGTTTCGTCAGGCGAGAGGAAGAAAACGTCTCGTCACGACGCCGCTTCGAACGAGCGCGAGCCTCGGGTCCGCCTGCGTCGCGAGGCGCCGAACGCCGGACCGTTCCCGAATTAGCCGTAGTCGAAATTGAAGGTAGCCGCCGCATAGACCGGCCCGGCACGTGGATTAGGGACGGGTAGGCACTACTAAACCGTCGCCGACGCCCAGCCCGAGTTTCCGCAACCGGCCGCTATTCACGCCGACAGGGCCATAACCGCACCGGCGGCCTCATGAAAGGTGCCATCGGGCGGCCTGCGGCGATGCGCTCCAGTTCTGCCCCGGAGGTATCGAGACGGCCGTGAAAATAATGGTGGGGTCACCATAAAGTGACCAAGGGGCATTCGCTGTCGGGCGGGACCCTGGTCAGCATGGTGACCCCATGACAATGGAAGACTCCCTTTGGAGTCGTCGTCCGGAGTCGTTCTTTCGTTTGGCTGCCGAGGTAGGCCTCGGTCCGGCCGCGGCTCGGCTTAGCTGGCGGCTCTTGCGTTGATCCCTTGTGCTCTTACCCGACCGCCGATACCAGGGAGAACCGTCCAGAAGTGTGCGCCGATAGGGTTAACGGTGCGTTGACGCCGCGTGCGGTTCGTTGACGCGACGGCCGCCTCGATCTTTTCTCGGAAACGGGCACACCACGTGTTTCCGGCGCTGGTCTTGCCAGCGTTCCGGGTTTCGAGTGCGCCCTGCTGCGTTCGAAGCCAACTTTTGCCGAACGGTCAGCCTCGCGAGCCGGCGTCCTGCTGGCGACCTCGGCGCGCAATCAATCGGCCGAACACGGGTTGAGATTCCATGTACTCCAGCCTTTCCTCCTCTAAGGGCACGAGGAAACGATGGCCTGTATGCGCCCGGAAGAGGGCGGACGCGCCGCGCCTCGAGCTCGACCGCGTGCAAGGCGTGTCACGTAGTTTTCCGCCGGCCGGCCTCAGGTAATGAGGGATCGATCGCCCGCTATCGCGCCCTCATCCCTTCCGTATATCATCGCGCTCGTAAGGGGGATGGAAGATGGAACAGGGACAGATCGTCATCGACACTCACGTCCACCCAATATCGACCGACACGGTCCGTTATCCGCTGCGGTCCGGCAGCCGCGGGCCGGGTGGCGTCGCCGAGGGGCGGCGCGCCGGAGAGGGCGGCATGGTCGAGAAGGGGATGACGACCGAGCAGATGCTCGACGCCATGGCCGCGGTCGACGTGCGCAAGGCGGTGCTCGTCCAGAGCGCGAGCCTCTACGGCTTCGACAACGATTATATCGCCGACTCCGCGAATGCCCACCCCGATCGCTGCATCGCCCTCTGTGCGATCGATGTCCTCGCCGACGATGCCCCGGACGTCCTCAGCCACTGGGTGAACGAGCGCGGCATGCGCGGCATCCGCTTTACGGCGGCCGACTCCCTTGATGATCCGAAGACCTTCGCCGTCTGGGAGCGGGCGGGTGCGCTCGGCGTCCCGATGGACGTGCAGCTAAGGTTGCAGCACTTCGACAAGCTGCGAGCGGCGCTGGCGCGCTTCAGCGAGATCCGCGTCCTCATCGATCACGCCGGCAACGCCAACCGGCGGGCGGCGGACGGAACGCCGGCGCCGGCGGCGCCGCCGGAAGCGCTGCTCTCGCTCGCCGCCTTCCCGAACCTCTACCTGAAGCTGACGACCCAGAACCTGGACGGTGTCCTCGAGACCGGCGCGCCGCCCGAGGCCTTCTTCGGCCCGCTCCTCGACCAGTTCGGCGCCGGGCGCCTGATGTGGGGCACGGACTTCCCCGCGACCGCGAACCAGCCCTACGGTGAGCGTCTCGCCCAGAGCAAAGCAGCGTTTGCCTTCATGTCGGCGTCGGACCAGGCCATGGTCATGGGCGGCACGGCGCTCGCGATCTGGCCCGAGCTCGGCGACTAGCAGCTCGGGCCAGATCCGGTCGCAGCCCGCGGAGGGCAACGAGCGGATGCTACACTAGGGCCATCCAAACGCCGCGTTCGCGAGCAACCAGGAGGAACAATGACTGCCCAGAAGGAAAGCGTCGTCACTGCGGAGCGCTTCGACCAGGGGATTAGCTGGGAGCAGTGGCTGGAGCAGATCGACCGCAACCGGGACAAGTTCATCTCTAACTACGAAGACAGCACGCCCGACCCGGCCGAGGTCGCCGCGATCAAGGCCCTGATGGCGAAGCCGGGCGGCCCGGCGAAGGTCCTCGCCCTCGGCGAAGCCTGGTGCCCCGACGTCTTCCGCGGCCTGCCGATGCTCGCGAAGCTCTGCGAGGCCACGGGCCTCGAGCTGAAGATCTTCTTCCGCGACCAACATCTCGACATAATGAACGAGTTCCTCTACAAGGGTGAGTTCCAGTCGATCCCGACGATCGTCTTCTACAGCGCCGACCTCAGGTACCTCGGCCACTGGATCGAGAAGGCGAAGAAGGCTCGGGAAGAGGCGCCGATCATGCAGGCGATCACGGCGAAGATGCGCAATCCCGACATCACGCCGGAGGAGCGCGAGCAGTACATGGCCGAGTACGCTGCCTTCCAGAACGGCCCGGTCTGGGCCGGCTGGCGCGACGCCGAGGTCACGGAGATGCGGGAGCTCCTCGAAGCGAAGGCCTAGCTCCGCGGTTCGAATCTGATCTCGCTGGGCGGCCGGGCGCCGCTTTCGTCCGGCGCGCCAGCTAGGCTAGGATTGACGCCCTCGTGGTCCTGACCCTACGCTCGCTTCCTAGCGCCCGCCGCCTTTAGCACAGGAGTTGCCGTGGTCGGAACCTTCAAGCTAGGCCGCATCCTCGGCTTTCAGATCAACGTCCACTGGAGCTGGCTGTTCATCTTTGTCCTCGTCACGCTCTCATTCGCGGAGGGCTTCAAGGACCCCTACCCGGGCTGGGCGGACTCACGCCGCTGGGTGGTGGGCGCCGCCGTCGCGATGATTTTTTTCCTCTCCATCCTCCTGCACGAGATGTCTCACTCGGTCCTCGCCCGGCGCTACGGCATCCCCGTGTCGGGCATCACCCTCTTCGTCTTCGGCGGCGTCTCGAGTCTCGAGAGAGAGCCGGACAACGCCCGCCAGGAGTTCTGGATCGCGCTCGTCGGGCCCCTGATGAGCGTCTTCCTCGCCCTGATGTTCCTCATCGCCTATGTCGCCCTTCGGCCTCTGGATGAAGGCGCCAGCGACGTATCCCTTACGCTGGCGATAATCAACCTGGCGATCGGCATCTTCAACCTCGTCCCCGGCTTCCCCCTGGACGGCGGCCGGGTATTGCGCAGCGTCTACTGGGCGCGCAACCGCAACATCCTCGACGCGACCCGGATCGCCTCGAACGCCGGGCGCCTGGTCGGCTTCCTGATCATGGCCATCGGCCTCGTCTCCCTCGCTTTCGGCTTCTGGATCCAGGGACTCTGGTTCCTCCTGATCGGCAACTTCCTCCGCAACGCCTCCACGACGAGCTACGAGCAGCTCTTCATGGACACCGTCCTCAAGGGCGTCCCGGTCAGCGCCGTCGCGCGGCAGGACTACGTCGCCGTGGCGCCGGACCTGACGATCGCGGGCCTCGTCGACGAGCACGTCCTCAACGGCCAGGGACGCTGCTTCCCGGTGATGGCGGGCGAGGAGCTCCTGGGCCTGGTGACGATGACCGACCTGCGCAACTTCCCTCGCGATCAGTGGCCGGAGACGACCGTCTACCGGGCGATGACCCCCCTGTCGAAGCTACGCACGGTCGGCCCCGGCGACGACCTGCCGCGCGTCCTCGCCCAGATGGCGACCGGCGACATCAACCAGGTGCCGCTCGTCGAAGGGCGGTTCCTCCGTGGCATGATCCACCGCAGCGACGTGCTCCATTACATCCAGGTCCGCCAGGAGATCGGCACCGGCGTTTCCACGGAATGATCCTCCGCTCTCGGCAATATCCGCCTAGTCTTTGTGTATAATCCGCGCGTGAGCATGCCTGGTTGCAGCCGTTGCGGTGCCGAGCGGTCCACGGAAGATAACTTCTGCCGTCGCTGCGGCCGAGAGCTGACCGTGGACCTGCCCGTCCTGCGGCAGGAGCGTCTGCCCGTCCGCGCCCAGGTCATACCGCCGTCGCTGGTCGGGAGCATCGCCGTTCTCGCCGTTGGCAGCAGCCTGGAGTGGCTGGCACGCCGCTTTGCCGGCACCGCGGCGCGGGCCGCTGGCCGCGCCCTCGTCAGCCCGATCCGGGCCAGCGTTGGCCCGGCGAGAGGGCCCTCGGAGCCGGTTCCAGAGGAGATCGACGAGTTCCTCTACGTTCGTAAGGTGCGCCTCCGCCGCTAAACACCACTGCCCCGCTGTCCCCGTCGTCGCCGCTTGGCTAGGAGAGGGATGGCAGCGTGCTTCCGAGGCCTTGGCTACACTCGGCCGCGATCGGCCTGGCCTTTGTCCTGCTACTGCCGCTTGCAACGGCGCCGGTGCACGCCGACCAGTTCCTCTCAAATGGCGATTTTGAGGCCGGCGGCGACTCCTGGAGCCCGCGCCTTGGCTTTTCACCGAGCGCCTGTGAGGGCCGAAGCGGCGGCGCCGGCGGCGCCCTGGAAACGTCCGTAGGCGAGCAAACCGCTTTCCTCCAACAGACCGTAGCGGGGCCTTTCGGGGACGGCGATCACACGCTGAGCGGCTACGCGAGGCTCGAAGTCGGCGAGCTGGAAAGCGCCGGCGCCGACCTCGCATGGCTGGACGCTGGCGGCGAAGAGAGCGCTTCATTTGTAGGCGCCTTCACGCCGGGCGCCGACTACGCCGCCTTCGAGATCGGCGCGATCCCGCCGGCAGGCGCGGCTCAGATGAGGGTCCGGGTTTCGATCACGGCGACCGCTGCGGCGACGCTTTGCCTCGACGACCTGCGACTCGATGGGCCGTCGCCTCCCACACCTACCGCAACCGCTAGCCAAACGCCGACCGCCACTGCTACGGATACACCGGCCGCGATAGCCTCGCCGACGCCGACCGAGACCCCGACTCTCATCCCAGTCGACACGGCCACGCCCGGCCCATCGCCGAGCGCGACGCTCCCGGCGTCAGCGACGCCGGCCGCCACGACGACGCCGACCCCGACGCAGGCGCCGACCGCGTCGGCCACGGCGTTAGCGGCCGCCTTTGTCAACGGCGGCTTTGAGGATGAGCTCGTCGGCTGGCGGAAGCAGGGCGGCGAGCTCCGGCTGACCGCCGCGCCGGTCCGTAGTGGCGCCGTCGCCGCCGCTTTCTTCAGTGAGACGGCGTCGACGAAGTGGGCTTACCAGACGGCCCGGATCGACCCTGCCCTAGGATACGAGTTCCAGGGCTACGTTCAGACCGGCGCCGGCGTCTCCGAGTCCTACCTCCGGATCTCCTGGTACGAGTCCGGCGATGGCAGCGGCCGGGCGATCGCCACCGTCGATTCGCTGACCAGGGTCGGCGGCGGCAGCGCCGACTTCCTCCACCTCACGACCGGCGCCGTCCGCCCGCCGGCCGGCGCCGCCTCCGCTCGTCTACGCGTCATGCTGGCGCCGGTCGCAGCCGCCACGGCCGTCGTCTATCTCGACGACTTCCGCTTCGGCCCCGCCGCGCTCGTGGCGAGCATTCCGACGGCGACACCGACAGCGGCCTTGGCCAACCCGCGGGCTACGCTCGTGCCGCCGCCCGCCGCAGCGCCGGCGATTGCGGCCTCAGAGCAAGCCGCGCCTTCATCTTCTCCGGTAGCCGTTTCGGCGGCAGCGGGCGCCGACAGCGCGGTCGCCGCCGTGACGGCAGCGCCACGGGAACCGGCGCGCCTGGCAACGCCTGCTGAGCGCGAGCGAGAAGGCAGCGGCCCCTCGCTGCTCCTGATCGGCGGCGTCGGCCTGCCGCTCTTCTTTAGCGGCCTCGGCGCCGCCTACTTCCTCGGCCGCCGCTGGCGCCGGATCTAGCTGCCTTCCTCGTCCCAATCTCAGCCCGTATAATCGAGCCCAGCTTGAGGGAAGATCATGAGGCCCCGCGAACGGCAGAAACCGCGCCGGCCAGGCAGGTGCCCGCATCGATCATCGCGATCGACGGCCCCGTCGCCTCCGGTAAGACCGCCGTGGGCCTGAAGCTCGCTCGCCAGCTCGGCTACCGTCTCGTCGACACGGGCATGATCTACCGGGCGATCACCTGGCTCGCCCTCGACCGGGGCCTCGACATCGAAGACGAAGCCGCCGTAACCTCGCTCGCCGAGTCGGATCGGATCGCGCTCGGCAGCCTTGGGGAGGGCGACAGGACGACCGTCAGCGCCGACGGCCGCGACATCAGCGACGAGCTTCGCTCGCCGGCAGTCGACCGCAGCGTCTCCTACGTCTCGCGCATGGCCGGCGTCCGGCGGGCGACCGTCGAGCTTCAGCGCGCCTTCGCCCGCGAGGGCCGGATCATCATGCTCGGCCGCGATATCGGTAGCGTCGTCCTGCCGGACGCGCCCGTGAAGATCTACCTCGACGCGACGCCGGCCGAGCGCGCCCGCCGCCGATATCTAGAGCTCAGCGCCGCCGGCGTCGAACGGCCCCTGGCAGAGATCATGAGCGAGCTTGCCCAGCGCGACGAGATGGACCGCCAGCGCCACGTCTCGCCGCTGAAGCCGGCGGCCGACGCGATTATCCTCGACACGGACGGGCTCTCCCTCGAAGAGGTCGTCGCGCGCGTCGGGGAAATCATCGGCATCCAGCCTTGAGGGCGATCGCCTACAGGGTAATCGTCACGTTCTGTCGCTACTTCGTCCTGCCGCTGTACGCGACCGTTGAGGTCGAAGGGCTGGAGAAGGTGCCGCGTCAGGGTCCGCTGATCCTCGTCGCCAACCATCTGAACGACGGCGACCCGGGCATCTTCTGCGTCGTCCTGCCGCGCCCGATAGCGTTCATGGCGAAGGCCGAGCTTTTCGGCTACCCGGTGATGAAGCAGTTCATGGACGTCTTCGGCTTCCCGGTGCGCCGCGACGAGGCCGATCTCTCCGCCCTGCGCCGTGCCCAGGAGATCCTGCGCGAAGGCAGGGTGGTCGGCCTCTTCCCGGAGGGGCGGCGCAGCGGCGCCGCGGCTCGTCTCATGGAGGCGCGGCCGGGAGCCGCCCTCATCGCGCTGCGCACGGGCGCGCCGGTCCTGCCGGTCGCCATCACCGGCAGCCAGCGTCTTGGCATGCCGGGCGTCTTCTTTCACCCCTTGCGGCGCGATCGTGTCCACGTCCGCATCGGCGACCCCTTCTTCCTATTGAAGCCCGATCGCCTGAACAGCGAGGCCGCGGCGCGAGGTACCGAGACGATCATGGCCCGGATTGCCGCCCTGTTGCCGCCCGAGAATCGCGGCTATTATGGTCAGATGGACGGAAGCGAAGAGGGCACCGGCACGCCGGTAGGCTAAGGCATGAAAATCCTCCGGGCGAGCGAGATGGGCTTCTGCTTCGGCGTCCGCCGCGCCGTCGAGATGATGGAGGACGCCGTGCACGAGCGCGGCTCGCTCGTTAGCCTCGGCTCCGTCGTCCACAACCCCCAGGTCGTCGACAAGCTGCGCCGCGACGGCCTCGAGGTGATCACGGACCCGACACAGGCGGCCGAGAAGCCGGTCGCGATCACGGCCCACGGCGTCGGCCCCGACGTCGTCGAGAAGCTCCAGGCGAGCGGCGTCGAGATTATCGACACGACCTGCCCGATCGTCACCCGGTCGCAGCAGTGGGCGAAGCGGCTCGCGGAGGATGGCTTCGCCGTCGTCGTCTTCGGCGACCCGAATCACAAGGAGGTGCGCGGCGTCATCGGCTGGGCGTCGAGCCAGGTCGTGGTCTACGCCTCGGAGGAGGACCTGGGGCCGCTGCCGGACGACTTCCCCTCGCGGCTCGGCGTCCTCTCCCAGACCACGGAGACGGAGGCGCGCTTCGCCTCCTTCGTCAAGAAGCTCTTCGAGACGAACATCGACCGCATCTCGGAGCTCCGCGTCCTCAACACGCTCTGCCACGCCACTACCGCCCAGCAGGCGGCGACCATGCACCTCGCCGACTCGGTCACGCTGATGATCGTCGTCGGCGGCCGCGATAGCGCCAATACGCGTCATCTTGCGGCCGTCGCGCGCGGCTGCGGCGTCGAGACCTACCACGTCGAAGCGGCGGCGGAGATCGACGCCGCCTGGCTCGCCGACCACGAGCGGGTCGGCCTCACGGCAGGCGCCTCGACGCCCGACTTCGTCATCGACGAGGTCGCTAGCCGTCTCGAAGCGATCGCAAGGGACCAGGGCTAACCGGCGATTCTGGCCATGCCGGGGCCGCGAGGATGGTGCTATAGTTGCCGGTATTCGGAGGAAGACCGGAACGGGGGCCAGCCAGGTAAAGCGCCAGGTCCTTCGCTGAGGCGAAGGATGACGAGGTAGAGGCTGTTCGAAAAACTCGGCGGGGAGCCTCTCGGCGGCACAGTCGTTACGGCGGGACAAAATAGGTGCGCGAGCCCCTAACAAAGCCCGAGCCGGCGTGCACGCGAAGCCGATTCGCGTTCTCTCAGCCCTCTCTCCCTTCTTCGTGTAGCGCAGGCTTCAGCCGGAAGCGAGGCTGTGCCTGCTCGATCGGAGGGATCGCCGTGTGCGGAATCGTGGGTTACGTCGGCGGCGAGCAGGCCGCGCCAATCGTCCTGGAGAGCCTCAGCAGGCTCGAGTATCGCGGCTACGATAGCGCCGGCATCGCCGTCGTCGATAACGAGGGCGGCATCCGGATCGCCAAGAGCGTCGGCAAGCTGTCGACCCTGACGAGCAGCCTCGCGGGCAACCTCCCCCAGGGCACGACCGGCATCGGCCACACCCGTTGGGCGACCCACGGCCGCGCTACTGAGTTTAACGCCCATCCTCTCACCGACGCCGCCGGCGACATCGTCGTCATCCATAACGGCATCGTCGAGAACCACCGCGAGCTCCGCGCCGGCCTGATCGAGCGCGGCTGCACCTTCTGCTCCGAGACCGACACCGAGGTCATACCCCACCTTATAGCTGAAGGCGTCGGGCAGGGCTTGGACCTCGAGGCGGCGACGCGCGGTGCGCTGGGCCGGCTTGAGGGAGCGGCGGCGATCGTCGCCCTGCGGCGGTCGGAGCCCGGCATTATCGTCGCGGCGCGGATCGCCAACGCCGGCGGCGTCGTCATCGCCTACGGCGACGGCGCCATGTACGTGGCGAGCGACCTGCCGGCGGTCCTACCGCACTCTCAGCGCGTCGTCTTCCTCGAAGACGGCGAGGTCGCCCGCGTGACCGCGGCTGGCGCCAGCTACCGCCGTCTGAGCGGCGAGGCGGTTAAGAAGGAGCCGGAGAATCTACCCCTGGGGCCCTTCGTCGCCGGCAAGGGCGTCTATCGCCACTTCATGGCCAAGGAGATCGCCGAGCAGCCGGAGGCCGTCCTCGACACGCTGCGCGGCGTCGCCGAGTTCGACCCGCCGGCAATCAACCTCCCCGACCTGCACCTCCGCGACGCCGACCTCGCCGCCGTCCGGCGCGTCGTGCTCGTCGGCATGGGGACCAGCTTTCACGCCGCCCTGATCGGCCGCACCTTCGTCGAGCAGCTCGCCGGCCTGCCGGCCGAGGCCGACAACGCCTCAGAGTACCGCTACCGCCGCCCCGTCCTCGACGAGACCACCCTCCTGATCGCGATCGGCCAGTCCGGCGAGACGGTGGACACGCTCGCGGCGATGTACGAAGCGCGTCGGCGCGGCGCTAAAGTAGTCGCCATCTGCAACACGCCCGGGTCGCAGGCGACCCGCCTCGCGCACGGCACCGTCTTCACGCGCTGCGGGCCCGAGGTCGCCGTCGCCTCGACCAAGACCTACCTTGGCTCGCAGGCGGCGCTCTATCTGCTCGCCTGCCGTCTCGGCGAGAGCCGCGGCGTCCTCGCAGGGGAGGACCTCGCGGGCGCCCTCGAGGCGCTGGCCCGCCTGCCGGGCCTCATCGGCGCGGCGCTGAAGACCGAGGCCGAGACGGAAGCCGTCGCGCGGCGCTTCGGCGAGGCGGACGACTTCCTCTTCCTCGGCCGTGGCCTCCAGTACGCGACCGCGATGGAGGGCGCCTTGAAGCTCAAAGAGGTCAGCTACGTGCATGCCGAGGGCTACGCCGCCGGCGAGATGAAGCACGGCCCGATCGCCTTGATCGACGCTCACATGCCGGTCGTGGCCATCGCCGTGCAGGACGACCACTACGCCAAGATGCTCAGCAACATCGAGCAGGTCCGGGCGCGCGAGGGCAAGGTCATCGCCATAGCGACGGCGGGCGACGAGGCGATAGCGGAGAAGGCGGACGCCGTGATCTACGTCCCCGAAGCGCCGCCGCTGCTCGCGCCGATGATCACGGCGGTGCCGCTGCAGTTCCTCGCCTACCACATGGCGCTGAGGCGCGGCCGTGATATCGACCAGCCACGCAACCTGGCGAAGACCGTAACCGTAGAGTAGGCCCCTCGCTGGGCAGCAAATAGCGCAGCAGGGGCGCAAGATCGAGCCGGCGGGGCAATAGTTGACTCGATCGGCGGAGCGCTAACCTGCTGCGCTTTCCGAACTCTAACAGCTATTTAGTAAGAAGTCTACCCCCTTAACCCATCTCTTCAAAAAAGATTGCCAGGCCGCCGGGTCGTATACTGCCGCTGAGCAGGCGCATGCAAATCCTTACCGTCTCCCAGGCCGTCGCTTACCTCCGCGAGCTCCTCGAAAGCGACCTCGTCCTCGGCGACGTCTGGGTCGCGGGCGAGGTCTCCGGTCCGCGCACGCAGCCCTCCGGCCACACCTACTTCGCGATCAAAGACGGCGGCGCTCAGCTGCGCGGCGTCCTCTTCCGGTCGGCGCAGGTGCGGCAGCGCCGCAGCGTCGACTATCTGGCCCAGGGCGCCCAAGTCATCCTCCACGGCCGCCTGACGGTGTACGAGGCGCGCGGCGAGCTTCAGATCGTCGTCGACTTCGTCCAGCCCGAGGGAGTCGGCCTATCGCACGCCCAGTTCGAGCGCCTGCGGACGCAGCTGGCGGAGGAGGGCTTATTCGAGGCGGCGCGCAAGCGGTCCCTGCCTCGCTTCCCGGAGCGGGTCGGCGTCGTCACCTCGCCGGCCGGCGCCGTCTTTCACGATATCTGCAACGTCCTGCGCCGCCGCTGGCCGGTGGCGGAGGTCGTCCTCGCGCCGACGCCGGTGCAGGGGCCGGAGGCCGTCCCCGGCGTCCTGGCGGCGATCGAGGCGCTGAACGCCCTCGGCGAGATCGATGTGATCATCGTCGCCCGCGGCGGCGGCGCCGCGGAGGAGCTCTGGGCGTTCAACGACGAGGCGGTCGCGCGCGCCGTCTTCGGCTCGCTGGTGCCCGTCGTCTCGGCCGTCGGCCACGAGACCGACTTCACGATCTGCGACTACGTCGCCGACCTGCGGGCGCCGACACCATCGGCGGCGGCGGAGCTCGTCGCCCCCGACCTGCTCCAGATCGCGGCCGAGCTCGACGGCGCCGCGCGGCTCGCCCTGCGCCTCGCCGATGACGCGCTCGTCGGCCTGCGCTCGACGGTCGGCGGCGTTCTCGCTCGGGCCGGGCAAGCCGTCGTCGATCCGGATCGGCTCCGGCAGGGCCTCAAGGAGAGGGAGCGCCGCACCCTCCTCGCCGTCGAGCGCTTGGAGAGGGAGCGCAGCGAGCGCCTGCGCCACAGCCGGGTCCAGCTCGCCGCCCTCGACCCGCAGGCGACGCTCAACCGCGGCTACGCCGTTGTCCACAAAGGTGGCGAGGTCGTGAGCAGCATCGGCGCCGTGAGCCAGGGGGACAACCTGACGATCAAGGTCGCCGACGGCGGCTTCGCCGCCAGCGTGGCGGCGTCAGGCCGGCGGCGGCGCGCCGCCAGGGCTGTGGCCCGGCGCAACGGCGGCAGCGATTCAGGCGAGCGCGGCGTTCAGTCGACGCTGTTTCCCTAGCGAACGCTCGCCGCCGCCTATCGTCCCAGCCTTCGGGCCAGCGCCGCCAGGAACGCCTCGACCTCGCCGACGCCGGCCAGAGTCGCGTCCGCCGCGTCCCGGACCTCCGCCCGCGTCTCGCCGTCGACGACGGCGATCGCGAGGCCCGGCTGGCCCGCCGCCCGCCGCGCCGCGATCGCGCGGAACACGGCGGTATCCGAGAGGTCGTCGCCGAGGTAGACGATGCCCTTGAGCTGGTGGTCGCGGGCGAGGTTCGCCACCGCGTCGTCCTTGCCGGGCAGGGCCGCCGGCACGAGCTCGATCACCTGCTTGCCCTCGAGCAGGCGGCCGCCGGCGGCGGCTGCGATCGGCTCGAGCAGGGCGATTAGCGCCTGGCGGACCGTCTCGCCATCGGCGCAGTTGCGGAAGTGGAGGGAGAAGGAGACGTCCTTCTCCTCGAGCGTGACGCAGGGATACGCCGCTAGCAGCTCGCGAGCGCTCTCTTTCGCCGCGCCGAGGTCGCTCGCGGCGACTCTCGCTGCGCCCTCGGCGTCGAGGCCGTAGCTGCCGACGTACGTCAGCCCTTCGCAGGCGACCATGCAGCGGGCAACCGCCTCTTCGCGGCCGGTGACGGCGGCGACGAGGTCGAGCAGGGGCAGGAGCGCGGCGAGGCCCTGACGCGCCTTCTCGGAGACGACGGCGTCCGCCGGCCGAGGGACGATGCGGCTGAGCGTGCCGTCTACGTCGCTGATCAGCGCCGCCGGCCGCGCCGCCAGGGCGCCGGCCGCCTGCTCGACGACGGCTGTGAGGGTCATCGGGGCGCGGAGCTCAGGCGGCGCCCGTCCTCGTAACCGGGATGGGAAGGGACCGACGCCCGTGAGCGCAAGAGATGCCGGTGAGGCATATGTCCCCCTTCGGAGCCGGCTCACCTGGCTGCAACGCCGGAGCCTGCAGCGGCCGTGGCGAGGCGATCCTAGCACGGCATGGTGCCAACGCGGGCCGAGCCCGCCTATAATCGTCAGCTAGATGCCTCTCCTCCAGATCGTATCGACGCGGCCTCGGGCCGGCAAATCCACGGTTGCGGTTGCGCTGGCGCGGGGACTGCACAAGGCTGGTCTGCGTGTGAGCCTCGTCCGCGCCGGCGATGGCGATGCGGCCGGCCCGGACGCCGCCAGCTTCGCCGCGATCGATCTCGCTGGCGCCGCCAATGCCGCGCCGGACGGCGACGGCCCCGCCGACGAGATCGTCATCGTCGAGGGCGACGCCGGCGCCGAGCTGCTCAGTGCGGCGGCGATCGTTGTTGTCAGGACCGAGGTTGGGGAGGCGGACAGTCGCCTCGCCGCCAGCCTCGGCGACCGCCTGCTCGGCACGATCGCGACCGCCGTCGTGCCGGACCGAGTCGAAAGCGTCGCCCGCGACCTGACGAACGGCGGCCTGCGGCCGCTAGCGCTGATGACCGAAGACCGCGGCCTCGCCGCACCGAGCGTCGGCGAGATCGGCGCCGCTCTCGGTGCGGAGCTGCTCTACGCGGGCGATAACGAGTCGGCGACGGTCGAGGACATCGTCATCGCCCCCGTGTTCGCCGACCCAGCTCAGCCCCACTTCGGGCGCTTCGCGGCGAAGGCCGTGCTCGCCCCCTTCAACAAGACCGACCTCCACCTCGCGGCGATCGAGACCGCGGCGACCTGTCTCGTGATCACGGGCGGCCAACGGCCCAGCCCCTACGTCCTCGACCGAGCTCAGGGCGAGGCGACGACCGTCCTCCTCGCGCCGAACGAGACGCCGGCGACCCTCGCCGCGCTGGCAGGGGTCTGGAGCGTCAGCCGCTTCCGGGGTGAGGTGAAAGCGCAGCGCGCCTTAGCTCAGCTGGAAGGGCGCATCGACTTCGCGGCGCTGGCCAAGCGGCTCGCCGACTAGCGACCCAGATCGGCGCTCAGGTTATGCGCCCTCGATCGGAGAAGCCCCGCGTCCGGCTCGGCGCCGGCTTGACCGTGATCTCGCCGGACGGAAAGCTGCTGCTCGTCCGGCAGGAGTACGACGGTAGGCGAACCTGGGGCATGATCGGCGGCGCCATGGAGGC
>Ga0326597_10002736_pt1 | contig 26101 bp, 27 predicted proteins | sample RVTome_12_FD_203789 | JGI IMG/M metagenome (GOLD analysis project Ga0326597, IMG submission 203789) | Soil microbial communities from uranium-contaminated site in the Upper Colorado River Basin, Wyoming, United States - RVT100D185 | ecosystem: Environmental > Terrestrial > Soil > Contaminated >... | reverse complement strand
TGCGCGACAGGTTCACCACGATCGAGGCCAGCCACGGGCGGAGCCGCAGCTCGCGGATCCGAGGCGCGTCGTAGCCGCTCATGGCCCGGTAGGCGCGAACGAATGCATCCTGGGCCACCTCCTCGGCGTCCCGCGGATCCCCCAGGAGGCGCAGGGCGATCGTGTAGAGGCGGTCCTCGTGGGCCGTGACGAGGTCCCGGAACGCCCCGTCGAGGTCGGCGGCGAGGCTCGCGGCGAGCGCGTGGTCAGCGTCCATCAATCCCGCAAACACGATCTGGATCGGATCCGTTGCATCTTGCGCCGTCGGGCTCGACCTCAGGCCGGCGCGAGGACCGCGATCTCGCCCGTCGGCTGGACCAGGAAGATCCAGATGTCCCAGGCGACGTGGCTGACGATGAGCCCGCCGAGGGGCACGCCGGCGGCGTAGAGCGCGCACCAATGGGCACCCGCGACGCCGGCGGCGCCGAGCAGGGTGAAGTTGCCGGACGTCACGTGGACGCCGCCGTAGGCGCCGGCCGCGATCGCGGCGCCCGTCCAGCGCCCGAACCGGCGCATGAGCGCCGCCTGGACGAGGCCGCGCCAGAAGAGCTCCTCGGCCGGCCCCACGATCGTCGCCAGGCGGACCGCGATCTCGGCCCGTGGACGGAGCGTCCGGAGGGCGTAGATCTCGCGGATCTCGGCGTCACCACTCGGGACGAAGCGCCGGGCGAACCGGTCGCCGACCTGGAAGGTGAGGTAGAGGATCGCGGCCGAGGCCAGCCCGAGCGGGACGTGCCACCACCGGATCCGGGCCCGGCGTGACGGCGCCGAGAGCAGGAGCGCGAGGCCGCCGAGGGTCGCCCCGGTCCAGGTCATCCTGGTCCAGAAGCGTGCCCGGGGCCCGCGGAACGTCGCCGTGAACGCCGCCCCCGCCGCGGCCAGCCCGATCGCGAGGGCGAGGATCCCCGGCCGATCGTCGTCGGCGCGGTCAGCCACGCACGACCGCGGCGAGGAGGAGCCCGATCACGAGGAACGCGCCGAAGGCGAGATGGAGCCGGGCCGTCTGGAGGTCGATCATCGCGATCGCCCGCGCCTGGCCGGTGGCGCCGAGCTCGGCGGAGCGGATGACCTGGGCCAGGAACGGCAGCGACAGGATCGCCAGGAGCGTCGGCGGCGGCAGGAGCCCGAAGGCGACCGACAACCCGAGCGTCATGTAGGCGCCGAGCACGAGCCCGACGTACCCGTAGTGGGCCCAGTCGCGCCCGATCCGCGACGACAGCGTGACGATGCCCGCCCGCGTGTCCTCGCTGATGTCGCGCCACTCGTTGCCGTGGAGGATCGCCGCGACGAGGAGCCCCACCGGCACCGACAGGATGAGCGCGACCGCGCTCCACGCGCCGGTCACCGCGAAGTAGCTGCCGACGACCATGAGCGGGCCCATGAGGGTGAACACCAGGGGCACGCCGAGGGCCCGGTACTTCAGCTGGAGCGGCGGGGCCGTGTAGCCCCAGCCGCCGACGAGCCCGGCAAGCCCGAGGGCCACGATCGCCGGCCCTCGGAGGGCCACCAGGTAGAGCCCGACGGCCACCGCGAGGACGAAGGCCAGGCCGGCGACCGTGAAGGCCGCGCGTTCGCTCATCCGGCCCTTGACGATGGCATGGCTCGCCCGCGGCGAGACGATCGTGTCGATGCCCTGGCGGACGTCGTAGATCTCGTTGACGATGTTCGTCCCGGAGTGGAGGAGCACCGCCCCGGCAAGCGCCGCCAGGAACGGCAGCATCGCGAACTGCCCGTCGAGCGCGGCGAGGGCTGAGCCGGCGAGGACCGGGATGACGGACGCCGTGTAGGCGAAGGGCCGGAGGATCTCCCACGTCGCGCCGAGCCGGCGCCGGACGGCCTCGACAGGGCCCAGCTGCCGGTCGTCGGCGAGGCCGCCGCCCGGCCGGCCCACGGGGATCGCCGCGGCGACCCCGCCCACGGACGACGCGCCGCCGCCGACGACCTCGGGGATCGGCCAGGCATCGTCACCCGACGCGGCGGGCGCCACCCGGCGCGCCGACGCCGGCAGGTCCGCATAGATGGTCGCGGCCGCGATGAGCTCGTCGATCTGGCGTTCCTCCTGGAGGACCGGCTGGAGAAGCGGCAGCTGGAGGCCGGTCTCGACCGCGAACGCCAGCGCCTTCGCGGCGACGTCCTCGCGCGTACCGCAGAGCATGAACGCGTCGAGGAGCTCGTCGGGGATGAGGCTCCCGGCGAGGGTGAAGTCCTCGGCCCTCCAGGCGGCGGCGATCCGGTCCCGGAGCTCGGCCTCGAAGCCGGCCCGTCGGAGCGAGACGTCGGACAGGACCGACATCATGTAGATGACGAACGGCTCGCGCTTCGCCCGGTTGAGTGCCTCGCGCCGGGTTCGGTCCACGAGCGACAGGAGGTAGCCGGCCGACTCGATCGAGGCGGGATCCCGGCCGGCCGCGGTCGCCGCCGCCCGGAGGCGATCGAGGATCCCCTTCAGCGACGGGATGGACTCCGCCGGGCGGGCCAGGTATCCGTCGGCCTTCCGGCCGGCCAGCTCCACGAAGGCCTGCCGATAGGCGGCGATGACGAGGGGGATCCGGTGCGCGGGCGGGAACATCGGCTGGATCGGCGGCAGGCCCGGCGTCGCCGACGGCAGGCGGACGCCCGCCCAGAGCGCCCGGATCTGGTCCATCGCCATCGAGACCCGCTCGACCGCGGCGTCCGGCTCGTACGGGATCCCCATCTGCCTGAGCCGTAGCGGCAGGCCCGTGCCGAGGCCCATGACGATCCGGCCGGGCAGGATCTCGTCGAGGGCCGAGCCGGTCATGGCCAGGACGACAGGGTGCCGGGTGAACGGGTTGACGGCGCCGAGGGCGACCCGGAAGCCGCCCTCGTCGCGGTCGCGGGCGAGGCCGTCCGCGACGGTCGTGACGAACGTGACTGCGTCGCGCTCGAAGTACGAATCGTGGACCCAGAGGGACTCCAGGCCGGCATCGCGGGCGCGCCGTGCCCAGTCCAGGACGTCATCGGGATCGCCGCGGGCGGCCAGGCCGAGGCCGATGGGACGGGCGAGGGTGCGCATGGGACTCCACGTCGATCGCCCGGGCGACGATGCGGCCCGCGGCGGGTCTCATATGCTACCACGGTGTAGCCGGTTATTCGGGCGCGGAGCCGTGCGACAATCGCGGCGCGATGCGCCTCGACGACCGCTACGACGACCTGATCGCCTCGCTCGGTGGCTTCTACCGGACGTGGCTCGTCTTCCTGGGCGTCGACCTCGGCTACTTCCGTGCACTGCGGGCGGCCGGCGACGACGGCCTTCGCGTCGACGAGCTCGCCCGGCGCACGTCGACCCACCCGCGAGCCGTCGAGACGTGGGCCTGGGCCGCCGACGCCCACGGACTGATCCACTCGGATGGGAACGCCCTGAGCATCGACCCGGAGACGGCGCTCATCCTCCTCGACGAACAACGCTCCGCCTTCCTCGGCGGCCAGTTCGTCCACTCGGTCGTCGCGACCCTCGATTGGGACCGGATGATCGACTTCTTCCGAACCGGGGTGCCCGTGCCGTCGCGGCCGGACCGCTACCGGGCGGCGATCGAGCAGGTGACCCGCCAGGACATCGCCGTCTTCTTCACCGAGGGCCTGGCGGCGGTCCCGAACCTCGTCGCGAAGCTGGCTGCCGGCGGACGCGTCCTCGACGTCCACTGCGGGGGCGGGCGGTGGCTCGTGGCGATGGCCCAGCGCTTCCCCGAGCTCGCCCTGGTGGGGATCGAAGCGGAGCCAGACTCGATCTCTCGGGCCCGGGATCTCGTCGAGGATGCCGGCCTGAGCGCCCGGATCCGGATCGAGCAGGTCGACCGCGGCGAGGTCACCCGGCCCGGCCGGTTCGACGTCGTCTACTACCAGTACGCGCTCCACTTCCTGCCCGATCCGGCGGCCTCGCTGCGGGCGTCGTGGGAGGCCCTCGACCCCGGAGGGAGCGTCCTCGTCCTCGACTGGCTCCTGCCGACCGATCCGGAGGAGATGCGGACGATCCACGGCGAGCTCATCGCCGGCGTCCACCTCGACGAGGTCTTCATGGGCGCCGGGCTGCGCGACGTCGACGCCTACCGGGCCTGGTTCACTGAGGCCGGCACGCCCGAGCCGGAGGTCATCGATCTGCCGTCGGGCGCCACCCTGTTCGTCCTCGATCGACCCTGACCGCGACCGTGCTCGAACCGGTCGTCCCGAACGAGGCGCTCGCGCGCCGTCTGGCCGGTCACGAGGCCGCCGTCCACGTCGCCGGCGCCCGCGAAGCCCGCGACCTGGGCGACGCACTGCTGCTCCACGACGCGGCCGATCCCGAGCCATTCTGGAACCGGCTCGTGGCCCCGGCCTGGCCCGGCGAGCCGGCCGCCTTCGATCGCCGGCTGGACGAGATCGTGACACTCTTCGCGACGCTCGATCGGCTGCCCCACATCCGGACGCTCGCCATCGGCGATCGCCCGCCCGACCTCGCCGCTCGCCTCGCCACGGCCGGCTTCCGGCCGGTCGGCGTCGACCGCTCGATGATCCTGGCCGACCCGGCTCCCTGCCTCGAGCTCGCCCGAACGTTCGCCGGACGCCGGAGCCTGAGCCTCGAGCACGTCGGGCGGGGCCCCGAGCTCCGGGCGATCGAGGTCGCCCGCCTGCTCGTCCAGGCCTTCGACATCGAGTCCGACCGGGTGCCGGCGCTGGGTGCGGAGACACTCGCCGCGGGCCGCCGTGCCGGGGGATCCGTCCTCGTCATCCTCGAGGCCGGCCGGCCCGCCTCCGTGGCCCGCCGGGTGACCCTCGGCGGCGGCACGTACCTCTCCTCGATCGCCACCGCCCCGCCGCTCCAGGGCCGCGGCTTCGGCTCGCTGATCACGGCGCTCGCGGTCGCCGAGGCGCTCGACGGCGGGACCGCCTTCGTCCACCTCCTCGTGGAGGCGAACAACGATGTCGCGATCGGCGTCTACGAACGCCTCGGGTTCGTCTCGCTCGGCGAGCCGATCCTCGACCTGCTCCTCCGCTGAGCCGCGACCGCCGCGCTACCATCCGGCCATGATCGACACCCCGGGGATCGTCCTCCGTCCCGCCGTGGACGCCGACGCGGAACGGATCGCGGCGATCTTCACCGACGAGGGCTATCCGGCCGGGCCGTCGGCGATCGTGGCCCGCCTGGCCCGCTTCGGCGGCCCCGAGTCCGAGGTCGTCGTGGCCGACCGCGGGGGCGAGGTCATCGGCTTCATCGCCTTCCACGCCCTGCCCCGCTTCGAGCACGACGACGACGTCGTCCGGATCCTGGCCCTCGTCGTCGATGCCGGCGCTCGAGAGCGCGGCCTCGGCCACGTCCTGATGGCCGAGGCCGAGCGGTTCGCGCGCGAGCGGGGAGCGGCCTTCGTCGAGGTGACCGCCGGACGCCACCGGCCCGAGGCGCGCCACCTCTACGAGTCGCTCGGCTACGACGCGTCGGTCACGGCCTACCTCCGGAAGCGCCTGTGACCGCCGTCGCTCCGGCGACCCACGGAGCCGGCGCCGCCATCCGCGTCCGCGACCTCCACAAGGCGTACGGGGCGACCCGCGCGGTCGACGGCATCTCCTTCGAGGTCCGGGCGGGTGAGGTGTTCGGGCTCCTCGGGCCCAACGGTGCCGGCAAGACGACGACGGTCGAGATCCTCGAGGGCCTGCGGGCCGCCGATTCGGGCGAGGCGACGGTCCTCGGCATCGACGCCAACCGGAGCCCCGAGGTCCTCAAGCCGAGGATCGGGGTCGCCCTCCAGACCGCGTCGCTCTACCCGAAGCTGACGGTCACCGAGATCCTCGATCTCTTCCGCTCGTTCTACGCCCGCCACGGCCATTCCACGGCGGAGCTCATCGAGCGCTTCGATCTGGGCGAGAAGCGGGCGAGCCAGACGCGGGAGCTGTCGGGCGGCCAGCGCCAGCGACTGGCGGTCGCCCTGGCCCTGGTCAACGATCCCGAGCTCGTTTTCCTCGACGAGCCGACGACCGGCCTGGACCCCGCCGCGCGGCGCGCGCTCTGGGAGGTCGTCCTCGACCTCCGGCGCCAGGGCCGGACGATCCTCCTGACGACCCACTACATGGAGGAGGCCGAGGTCCTGTGCGACCGGCTCGCAATCATGGATCACGGCCGGATCCTCGAATCCGGGACCGTGAAGGAGCTCGTCGGGCGCCACTTCCACGAGCGAGCCGTCCGATTTGACTGGATCGACGGGCTCGCCGACGGGTCGCTGGCCGCCCTGGCCGGGGTGGCGTCGGTGGCGCACGAGAATGGCGAGGTCGTCCTTTACACCCGTGACGTGCCGGGCACGATCGAGGGGTTGCTGGCCGCGGCCGAGGTGGCCGGGAGCGAGCCCGAGAACCTGACGATCCGCCGGCCGACCCTCGAGGACGTCTTCCTGGCCCTCACCGGGCGAGCTCTCCGGGATTAGGGACGATCATCAATGCAGCCCCTCCTCCAGCTCACGATCGCCAACGTCCGGAGCTTCGTCCGCGACCGGGCGGCGATGTTCTGGACGCTCGCCTTCCCGCTGATCTTCATCCTCATGTTCGGGGCGATCTTCACCGGCGGCGGATCGTCCATTCGGACGTTCGCCTGGGTCGACGACGACCGCTCGGCGGCCTCCGCCGAGCTCCGTGCCGCGTTCGCCGGGCTCGAGGACGTCGAGCTGAACGACACCACCGAGGCGGACGGCCTGGCCGGGATGCGCCAGGGCGACCTGCGGGCCGTGCTCGTGGTGCCGGCCGGCTATGGCGAGGCCCTGGCCGCCGCCGCCGGATCCCCGGGACCGCCGGTCGCGATCACCGTCTACACGGATCCGACCCAGCAGACCCAGACCGCCGACACGTTCCGCTTTGTCGACGCGGTCCTGGGCCGGGTGAACCTCGCGGTCAGCGGCCGCGGCCCCGCGGTCATTCCCGACGTGAAGGCCGTCCAGACCGAATCGCTGACCTTCATCAGCTACCTCGTGCCGAGCATCCTCGGGATGGCCCTGATGCAGCTGGGGATCTTCGCGGCGATCCCGCTCGTCGCCGACCGCGAGAAGCTGATCCTCAAGCGGCTGTCGGCCACGCCCCTGCGCCGCTGGCAGCTCGTCGGCAGCAACGTCCTGATGCGCCTCCTCATCGCGATCGTCCAGACGGTCATCATCGTGAGCGTCGGGGCGATGGTCTTCGACGTCCAGGTCTCGGGCAACCTGCTCCTCGTCGGCACCCTCGTGGTCCTCGGCTCGATGACGTTCATTGCCCTCGGCTACGTGATCGCGTCGTTCGCCGCGACCGAGGACGCAGCGAACGGCATGACCAGCGTCGTCCAGTTCCCGCTCATGTTCCTGTCGGGCACGTTCTTCCCGATCGAATCGATGCCCGACGCGCTCAAGGCCGTGGCCCGCGTGCTGCCCCTGACCTATCTCGGCGACGCCCTCCGCCAGGTCATGGTCGGCGGGACGCCCTTCTCGCCGCTCTGGGTCTGCTTCGCGGTCCTGGCCGGGTTCCTCGTCCTGTGCTTTGCGATCTCGGCTCGCTTCTTCCGCTGGACGTAGCCCCGCCGGGGCATCCGCATCGCCGCGTTGTCGCCTGCGCGGGCTCGCTCACGCACGTCTGAGTGCGCTCGCGAGCCTGCTCGTCTCCGCCTTGCGCTGCGGCGCCCGGGGCTACGATTTCCCTACCAGCGCTCGCGGTGGACGATCTCGTCGAGCGGGCGTCGCCGGCCGGGCCGGAGCGGCCGGGTCAGGTCGTCCGGATCGGCCGGGTAGCCGAAGGCGAGGAGCTGCTCGCAGGCGTGGTCGGCCGGATAGCCGAGGATGCGTTGGGCCAGCTCCGGCTCGTAGACGGTGATCGGGCAGCTCCCGATCCCGAGCGACCAGGCGGCGAGGATCATGTTCTGGGACGCCAGGCCCAGGTCCCAGCTCGTCGAGTGGGGAGCCTCGCCCGACGGATTCGGGTACACGAGCGCGACCGCGGCCGCCGCCTGGGCCACGTGGCCGGCCCAGGGCCCGACCTCGCCCAGGGCCCGGAGGGCATCGCGGCCCGTGACGACGACGAAGTCCCAGCGCTGGCGGTTCTTCGACGAGCTCGCCCGCCGGCCGGCTCGCACGATCGCATCAAGGTGGGCGGGATCGAGCGGCCGCTCGGCGTAGCGCCGGACGACCCGCAGGCTGCCGATCGCGTCGAGGACGTTCACGACGCCCCGACCTCGATCGCCCCGACCTCGATCGCCGAGGGCCCGTCACCGACGGCGACATCGAGGTCGTCGAGGGCGCCGAAGCGAGAATCGTCGTCGGGTGGTCGTCGGGCATCGACGGCGGCGGCGACCCGGGCGGCCTCCCCGGGCTCGAGCGGGCCGCCCAGGGCGGTCGCCAGGAACCGGGCGACCGTCTCGCGATAGGTGGGGAACTCGTACATCCAGCTGTGCTGGCCGCCTTCGATCACGAGCGTCTCGACGGGCGCCGCCAGCGCCCCGAGCTCGGCTCGCGCCTCGCGGGCCGCGTCGGCCAGGCGGCCCAGATGGGCGAACGGCACGACCCGGTCCTGGGTGCCGTGGATGGCGAGCACCGGGCCCGCGTAGCGCCGGATCGCGGCCGTCGCCGAGATCGAATCGACGTCGTGTCCGCGAGGCTGGAGATAGACGCGGGTCGTCAGCCAGGCCAGCGGCCAGGCGATCGGGTCGGGGATCGGGAGGCGGGCCAGGCGGAACGTCTGGCGCGTGAGCCGGTACGGATCGGCCGGCGTCGCCGTCAGGACGGCCGCGGCGACCCGCGGCTCGGCGGCCGCGGCGAGGATCGCCCCGACCGCGCCCATCGAGTGGCCGAGGACGGCGACCGCTGTCACGTCCGGCCGGGCGAGGGCGGCCTCGACGCCGGCCAGCCCGTCCGACCCGAACTCCCCGGCGCTCACGGGGAGCGCCTCGGCCGGATTCGCGCCGTGCCCCCGAACGTCGAGGGTCAGGACGTGGTAGCCCGCGGCGTGCAGGAACTGGGCGTTCGGGAGCGTCCGGTGGCGCCCGGATTCCCAGCCGTGGACGAGGACGACCGCCGGGCCCGGGACACCGCCACGGGCGGCGATCCACCACGCCGGGAGCGCCAGCCCGTCGGGCGTGCCGATCTCGAGGCTCTCGAACGGCAGCCCGAGGGCGCCCGGGTCGAAGGTGGGCGGGTGCTGGCGCGGGAAGCCGGCCCGCGCCCGGTAGACGTGGGCGAATCGCCAGGCGAAGGCAAACGGCGCCACGGCGACGGCGGCCGCCACGCCGGCCCGTCGGGCGCGTCCTCGGTGCGTCATCGACTACAGGGGACGGCACCGCCGGCAACCCTGTCAAGCACCGGCCGCCGCGTACACTCGGGGGATGCCGAAGCGCGAGCCCCACGAGATCCTCGGCGTCGCCCGCGGCGCCTCGCAGGCGACGATCAAGGCCGCCTGGCGCAAGCTCGCCCGGCAGCACCACCCGGACGTCGCGGGGAGCGATGTGGCGGCCGCGCGCGCGGCGACGCGCCGGATGGCCGAGATCAACCGGGCCTACGAGCAGCTCCGGATCGGCACGCCGGGGAGCGCCGGCCGGGACGGTGCCGACGGGGCGACGGCTCGGCGGGCGGCCTGGCCGCCGCGGACCAGGCCGACCCGGCCGGTGACCGGTCGCCTCGACACCTCCGAGACGTTCCGGCCACGCAACGCGACGACGGGCCGGGGCGCCGCGGGCCGCGCCGCGACGCTGCCGGGCCAGCCGCCACTCAGGGGCGAGCGCTTCGATCGCGAGCCGCCACGGGCCTCGCAGCCGAACGGGCCCCTCGACCGGCGGCGCGATCCGAGCTTCCGGCCCGCGCCCGTCCCGCCGATCGAGGTCGCGTCGGCCACGCCGATCGAGTTCGGCAAGTTCCACGGCCACACGCTCGGGCAGATCGCCGCGTTCGAGCCGAGCTACATCGACTGGCTGGCCCGGACGATCTCCCACGACCCGGAGCTCGTGGCCGCCGCCCGCGCGCTGCAGATGGACCTGGATCGCCGCGGCGTCGTCCGCCGCCCGAGGCCGGCCGCCGTTCGCTGAGCCTGCGGAGCCTCTCCGGTCGCTGCCGTTCGCAGCCGGCCGCCGCCGTTCATCGCCGGTCGCCGCCCGGGCCAGCCGCCGGTCGCAGCCATCCCGGCGGTGGTGTCCGGGGCGGCCGGACCCCCCGGCAGCCGCCCCGGACATGGACGATCGCCTCTCGTACGACACGGGAGGCGATCGGTGGATGGCGACGAAGGCGATGAGTCCCGCCGGACGCGTCTCCCGGCTCGAGGCCGATGGATCATGGTTACTCGGCTCGTGGCCCGTGTCCGGGATCCCCGGTGCCGACCGTCCTCGGCTCCGGCGTCCGTTCGCAGGCCCGTGACCGACGCCCCGAGTGCCCCCGGATCGCCGCGTCTGGCGTAGGAGAACCGTACGCCCGAGCGGTTCGAGAGGGCAATTGCTCGTTCGTCCGGGGCAGCCCAGGGCCGAAGGTCGGGCGCGTCCGCGCACCACGTCCCGGACCTCCGTACCGGTGACCCGCGGCGCTGGCCGGCGTCACGCGGTAGGCTCCCGCCGTGACCCCATCAGCGACCATGCCGTCCCGCCGTGCCCGTCGCCGCGCGGCGCCCGTCGGCGTCCTCGCCACGCTGCTCGTGGCGCTTTCCGTCACCGCCTGCGGTGGTCCGGGGGCGACCTTCGACCCGGCTGGGCCGTGCGTCGTCGACGGGCAGGCCGCCGGCGCCTACCCGGACCTCGAGGTTCGACTGCCGGCGTCGCTGGACGGCCGGTCGCCCACGTCGGTCGACTCGGGACGCACGTGCACCGAGGCCGGGCTCGGATCGCTCGTCACCCACGACCTGGCGGCCGTGACCTTCGCCGGGGCGACCTGGGACCTCGGTGACGGCAGCGGCGTGTCGAGCGTCGTCTTCGCCGCCGCGGGCGCGGAGCTCCAGGCGGCCTGGATCGCCGAGTTCTACGAAGCCGGGGCCCGCGCCGCCAAGAAGACCTCGAACGTCGAGACGAGCCGGCCGGTCTTCGACGGAGCCGGCGAGACGTGGCGGCTCGACGCCCTCAACGACCTCTCGTTCCAGACGGTCGTGACATGGCAGGACGCCGAGATCGTCCGGGTCGTCCTCATCGCCACGAAGGTGGCGCCGGATGCCTCCCGCGCGGTCCACGACGACCTGGTCGCGGCGGCGGTCCGGGCCTCGGCGGAGACCACCCCGACCGGCGGCTGAGCCGCTGCCGTTGAGCCCGATGCTAGAGTCGGCGACGAGATGAGCCAGCCGTCGGATTCCTGGGCCACCCGCCGTCGCCGCTGGCGCGTCGAGCGCCTCGACCCGGCCCGCGACCGGGCCCCGGAGCGGCGTGAGCCGTTCGTGACGCTCGGCGACATCCCCCTCGAGGGGCTGTACGGGCCGTGGTCGCTCGAAGTGGCGGGGGCGGGCGGCCCCACCGCGGTCGACCAGAACGGTGACCCGCTACGGCCCGTGAGCGGGCCGGGCCGCTGGGACGACTTCGACGCCGCCCGCGACATCGGCTTCCCGGGCGAGCCGCCGTTCACCCGGGGGGTCCACCAGACGGGCTACCGCTCGCGCCTCTGGACGATGCGGATGTTCGCCGGCTTCGGCGCGGCCGAGGACACGAACGCCCGCTTCCACTCCCTCCTCGCCGCCGGCCAGACCGGGCTCTCGATCGCCTACGACATGCCGACCCTCTACGGCTACGACACCGACAACCCCGAGGCGGAAGGCGAGTTCGGGACCTGCGGCGTCGCGGTCTCGTCCCTCGCCGACATGGAGGTCCTCCTCGGCGGCCTGCCGCTCGACCGCGTCTCGACGTCGATGACGATCAACTCGCCGGCGGCGCCGATCTGGGCCATGTACATCGTGGCGGCCGAGAAGTCCGGCGTGCCCCGGGCGGCCCTCGAGGGGACGACCCAGAACGACATCCTCAAGGAGTTCGTGGCCCAGAAGGAGTTCCTCTTCCCGCCCGAGCCGTCGCTCCGCCTGGTGACCGACACGATCGAGTTCGGGACGCGCGAGATGCCCCGCTGGAACACCGTCTCGATCTCCGGCTACCACATCCGCGAGGCCGGCTCGACCGCGGTCCAGGAGCTGGCCTTCACGATTGCCGACGGGATGGCCTACGTCGAGGCCGCCCTCGCCCGCGGGCTCCGGGTCGACGACTTCGCCCCGCGCCTCAGCTTCTTCTACAACTCCCATTCCGACTTCTTCGAGGAGATCGCGAAGTTCCGGGCGAGCCGGCGGATCTGGTGGAAGCTCATGACCGAGCGGTATCGGGCCGAGAACGAGCGCTCGACCTGGATGCGGTTCCATACCCAGACCGCCGGCGTGTCGCTCACCCCGCAACAGCCGTTGAACAACCTGACGCGGGTGGCGATCCAGGCCCTGGCCGCGGTCCTCGGCGGCACCCAGTCGCTCCACACCGACGCCTACGACGAGGCCCTCGCCGTCCCGACCGCGGCGGCCGCGCTGCTGGCCCTCCGCCAGCAGCAGGTCATCGCCGAGGAGACCGGCGTCGCCTCGGTCGTCGATCCGCTCGGCGGCTCGTGGTTCGTCGAATCGCTCACCAACGAGGTCGAGCGCGAGGTCTGGCGCTACCTCGACGAGATCGACCGGCGGGGCGGGATGGTCGCGGCCATCCGGGAGGGCTACCCCCAGCGCGAGATCGCCGACGCCGCCTATCGCTTCCAGCGCGAGTTCGATGCCGGCGAGCGCCGGATCGTGGGGGTCAACGCCTACGTCGACGAGGCCGAGGTCACGACCGTGCCGGTCCTGGCAGTCCCGCCGGGGTCCTTCGAGCGGCACATGGAGCGCCTGGCCCGGACCCGCCGTGATCGCGACCCGGCGGCGGTCGAGGCGGCCCTGCGGGGCCTGCGCGAGGCGGCTGCCCAACCCGAATCCAGCGATTCGAACCTGATGCCGCACTTCATCCGCTGCGCCGAAGCCTATGCCACGCTCGGCGAGCAGTGCGGCGTCCTGCGCGAGGTCTTCGGCGAGTATCGCGAGCCGGTCGCGGTCTGAGGAGGGGACGATGTACCTGAGCGCACTTGAGTTCCTCGAGGAGGAGCGCGACGCGTGGCGGCCGTTCGAGGCGCTTGCCGACGTCCCCGACGAGCGGATGGACGCCGCCGTCCACGACGCGCATGGCTGGTCCGCCCGGGACCTGATCGGTCACGTCGTCGCCTGGCAGGAATTCGCGCTCGCCACGGCCCGCGAGCTCGCCGTGGGCGACAACAGCCCGACGAAGGACCGCCTCGACGAGGAGTGGGAGCGGCGTGGCGACGAGATGAACGCGGACATCGAGGCCGGGTGGCGGGACCTGCCGCTCGAGGAGGTCCGCCGCCGGCTCCGCGAGGTCCCCGGCGAGCTGCGGGGCTACCTGACAGTCGTGCCCGAGGCGCGCTGGGTCAAGAACGACGACTACCTGCGCTACTTCCTCGACGAGACGATCGAGCACTACGCCGAGCACGAGCCGGATCTCCGGGCGATCCTCGCCGCGGCGACCGAGTGACCGACCGAGCCGCGCTCCTCGCGGCCTTCGAGGCGGCCGCCGCGGACCTGCCGGACGCGACGCCGGACCTCGGTGTCGACGGCGCCATGACCTGGACCCGAGCCGGCGTCCGGTTCGCGATTCTGCGAGACGCCGGAGTCGACCTTCGCGTCGGCGTGCTGATCGGTGCGGCGGCGATGCTCACGTCCGACACGGTGACATCGGGGGAAGGGTCGGACTGGGTAGCCTTCGCGCCGCCAGAGCTCGACGACCACGCATTGGACCGGTTGACGGCCTGGTTTGCGGCCGCCCATCGCCGCGCGGTCGGCTGAGGGCCTGACGCTGCGCGGCGCGTCGGGCCTCAGCGGTCGGCCTGCCCGCGTAGTCGACGCATCGAGCATGCAATGCCGAACAGGTTCCCGAGCGGCACGAGGATCCCGGCGGCGAACAGGAACGACATCGCGCTCGCACCCGGGCTGGAGCCTGAGTCGGTGGCCTGTGCACCAGGGACCGGTAGCCCGAGCAGGGCAAATGTGTCCGTCACGGAGATTCGTTCGGCCCCGGGGAAGTCTGGCGGCTGCCCCGCGGCGATGCTCCTCGAAGCACATGGACGATCAGGACGGTCATGACGCTTGAGCGACCGCCGACGTGTCCGGGCATCGCCCGGCACTGACCCTACGCGGTGGACTCACGGGCCCTGGCCGAGGAATCGAAACAGCCCCGGCCGTGCCCGCGCGGTGCGTCACCTGACGAGACCAGATGGGGGTTCGAGCAACGGCCCGCAGGCCCGCCACGGCCGCCGAGGTCAGTCTCGCGATCGTCGTGACAGACCTGCGCCGGGTGCAAGGCCCGGGCGCGTCGGGATGTGACGGTCGCCCGTGCCACCTGCCCGGTGCTCCGCACGTGGCCGGCCATCCGCCAGATGTGCGCTCCATGCATGTTCGTCAGGGATCGGCGGACAAACGTCCACGCCGTGCAACGCTGGCAGCGCGGGCGCCAGGTTGCGGGTGTCCCCGCGCATGCGAGCCTGCACGCGATTGGCCGCGCCAGCCTCCGATGCCATTGAGGCGTGCACTCGGAGCATCGATGTCACATCCAGGACGGCCTGGCGCGCCGGGCCCGCGCGGGCCCGCGAATCGAAAACGGCCCCGGCGTGGCCGGGGCCGTTCACTGATTGGCGGGTCGAGGTCAGGCGTTCGGCGCCGGCTGCGGCTCGGCGGCCTGGGCGTACTCGGCGAGGCCGAACTGCGACTCGAGCTGCTCGAGCGGCCGGAAGCCCACGACGCCCATCGGCTGCTTGCCGGGGGCGAAGAACGCGATCGTGGGGATGCTCATGATGTTGAAGGCCCGCTGGATCTGGGGGTTCGCGTCGATGTCGACCTTGACGACGTCGACCGAGCCCTCGTACTTCTCGGCAAGCTTCTCCATCTCCGGGGCGACCATTCGACACGGCCCGCACCAGACGGCCCAGAAGTCAACGACAACGGGCTTGTCGGCTTGAAGCACGAGCTCCTCGAAGGTGGCGTCCGTGGCGGTCTTGATCGCCATCGGTGGTCCTTTCTCCCGCCTGGCGGGTGGGTGCTGCGGATCGCCTAGCGGGCGATCGACTGGATGAGGCGGAAGGCCTCGAGGACCCGCGGATCCGCGAGCCGGTAGTAGACGGTGCTGCCGTCGCGCCGGGTGGTGACCAGGCCGGCCGCCCGGAGGACGGCGAGGTGCTGGCTCATGTTGGGGACCTGGCACCCGACGCGGGTGGAGAGGTCGCTGACGGAGATCTCGCCCTGGGCGAGGGACTCGAGGACGCACAGCCGCTTCGGGTCGGCCAGCGCGCGGCCGACGACGGCAGTGCGCTGGTAGTCCTCGTCGCGGGTGGGTGCCTGGATGACCATGTGCCTGCAGTATTGCAGTGCTTGCGCAATTACGCAAGTGACGGTCGGCCCGTCCACGTGCGCCACATGTATCCTCCGCCGATGGCGACCCAGGGGCTCGTGGACCTGCCCGCGATCGAGGCCGCCCGCGAGGTCATCGCCGGGCGCGTCCACCGGACGCCGCTCCTGTCCTCGGCCGCGGCCGCGGCGGTGATGGCCCGGGTGTTGGGCGTCCAGGCAGGGGGCGACCGGCTGTACCTGAAGGCGGAGCATCTCCAGAAGACCGGCTCGTTCAAGCCGCGGGGCATGACCGCCCGGGTGGCCGCGCTGTCGGCGGCGGAGCGAGAGTGCGGGATCATCACCGTCTCGGCCGGCAATGCCGCGCAGGGCTACGCCTACGCCGGGGCGGCCATCGGCGTACCCGTGACGGTCGTCATGCCGGCGGCGGCCGTCCGGTCCAAGGCCGAGGCAGCTGCGGGCTATGGTGCCCGGGTGGTCCTCGAAGGCGAGGCCATGGACGAGACGTTTGCGGCGCTCGACCGCATCCGGGAGGAGGAGGGCCTCCTCTACTGCCACCCGTTCGACGACCCGCTCGTCGTCGCCGGCCACGGTTCGATCGGCCTCGAGATCCTCGAGGACCTGCCCGACGTCGACGTCGCCGTCGTCGGCATCGGCGGGGGCGGGCTGATCTCGGGAGTGGCGGCCGCGCTCAAGGAGCGGCGACCGAGCGTCCGGGTCTACGGCGTCGAGCCGATCGGGTCAGAAGCGATCACCGTGGCCCTCGCGGCCGGCGAGCCGGTACGGATCCAGCCGACGAGCGTCGCCGACGGCCTCAACGCCCCGTTCGCCGGCGAGCTGACCCTGGCGATGATCCAGCGCTACGTGGACGAGGTCATCCTCGTCGACGACGCGACGATCCTGGCCGGGCTGCGCTTCGCCCTCGCCCGCCTGAAGCAGGTCCTCGAGCCGGCCGGGTCAGCCGCGCTCGGGGCGACGCTGGCCGGGCGGATCCCGATCCGCGACGGCGAGCGGGTCGCGGTCGTCCTGTCGGGCGGGAACGTCGAGGTCAGCCGCCTGGGCGAGCTCATCGAGGACGCGGCCGAGATCCCGGCGTGACGGCGGAGCTCAGGGTGACGGCGGAGCCCGCGGCGGCGGCGGAGCCCGCTCGCCCGGCGGGGCCGCTGGCCGTGCTCCAGGACGGCCTCACCGTGGCCGCGGGCAGCTCGCGACTCCTCCGCGGGCCATCCATCTACCTCGGTCTCCTGACCCTCGCCCTGGCCGGGCCCGGCCTCACCTCGCAGCTCTGGGTCCTTAGCTGGTCCGAGTCCGTCGACCTCTTCTCCCAGGCCGATGTCGACGCCGCGAATCAGGTCATCGGCCTCTCGGCGGTGCTCCTGGCCGTGGCCCTCGCCGGGATCGTGGCCGTCGCGATCGAGGGCGGGGCGATCGGGGCGATGCTGATCGCGGGGCGCGTGACGGGGCGGCCGGTGACCCTGCGGCTCGCGCTGGAGCGCTCGCGTCGCGTCTTCTGGCGGCTGGTCCGGGCCGCGCTCGTCATCGGCCTCATCGAGGTCGTCGCCAGCATCGCCTGGCGCGCCGTGACCGATGGGCCGCAGACGATCGACGGCGTCCCGAACCTGGGCGTCGAGCCGATCCCCGGCGCCTTCGTGGCGATGCCGTTCATCTTCTCGACGGTCGCGATCGTCGTCGCCGACGACGGGGCGCGCGCCGCCCTCCGCCGGTCTGCCCGGCTCGCCCGGCAACGACTCCGCCTGGCCGTCGCGCTCGCGGCGTTCGGGCTGCTCTCGGGCGTGCTCGAAGCCCTCGCGCTCGGGTCCGGCCTCGATCTCATCGTCCGGCTGACGGACGGGCTCAACCTCGACGTGACGGCCGGCGCCGCCAGCCTTGCGCTCGCGATCGTGCTCGGGCTCGCGATCGTGACGGCTGCCGGCAGCCTCGTCTTCACGGTCTCGGCGCTCGTGAGCGCGCCGCAGATCGTGGCCTGGGACCGGCTGGGACTCCCGACGCTGGGCCTCCCGCCGGCCGAACCGCCCCCCGCCGAGGTCGCCCCCGCCGAACCGACCCTCGACGTGCTGGTTCCCACGGACACTCCCGTTCCGGCGGCCGCCCTCGCCTCGGCCGTGGCGGTCGTCCACACGCCGACTGTCCTGGCTGCCCTGGCGCCGGACGCCGCCGACGCCCTCGGCCAGGCGCCCGCCCCGCCTGCGGTGGTCCCGCCTGCGCCCGCCCCGCCTGTGGTCGTCCCGCCTGTGGTCGTCCCGCCTGCGCCCGCGTTCGCGCCGTCAGAGACGGAGGCGGCTGGACCCGCTGCCGCGACGCCGGAATCGCCGGCCATGCCGGTGTGGGGAGCGCCGCCCCCGGCCGCGAGCGCCTGGGCGATCGCCGCGGCCACCCCGTCGCGGTTTCGCTGGGTCACGATCCCGATGCGCCTGGCGATCGCCGGCCTGTGGCTGATCGCCATCGCCCTCATGCTCGGCGGCCCGCCGGGCTGACGCCGCATCGCACGGGGTCGGGCCGCGCCCGCGGTCAGCCGATGCCGAGCTCGTCGAGCCGGTCGTCGTCGATGCCCAGGTGGTGGGCCAGCTCGTGGATGACGGTGATCCGGACTTCCTCGGCCAGGTCGCGGGGATCCGGGAAGTCGTCCTCGAGCGGGATCCGGAAGAGCGTGATCCGGTTGGCGACGACGGCCGAGTCGGCCGCCCATTCCGTGCGAGGGACGCCCTCATAGAGCCCGTACAGCACGTCCTCGGGATCGAGGTCGTTGTCGATCAGCTGGTCGTCGGAGGGCCAGTCGTCGATGACGATGGCAACCTCGGCCAGCGATTCGCGGAACGGCGACGGGATCGAGGCCAGGGCGCGGTCGACGAGGCGCTCGAAGGCATCGGGGCCCGACGAGCGCACGCGGCGGCGACCACGGATCCGCTTCGGCATCTCCGGCTCATCGTAGCCCCGCGCGCGCCCCGACCGCCGCCGCGTACGATGCCGCCGATGAAGGTCGTCTACACGCCGCGACACCTCGCCCACGACGTCACCCACGAGACCTACCTCGGGATCGCCGGGCCGGCCAACGAGGTCGCCGAACGGGCCGAGCGGATCCGGGAGGCGCTCGTCGCCGACGGCGGTTTCGAGCTGGTCGAACCCACGGAGCACGGCATGGAGCCGATCCACGCCGTCCACGATCCGGGCCTCGTCCGGTTCGTCGAGGAGGCCTGGGCCCAGGCGGAGCGCGAGAAGATCGACCGGACCTTCCTGGTCGCCGACACGTATCCGGTCCGGGCGATGTTCGAGGGCATGAGCGAGGCGGCCCTCGGCCGGCTCCGCGAGCCACGCGAGATCGGCGGGCGGGCGGGCTGGTGGGGCCTGGACTCGGGCAACCCGCTCGTGGCCGGCACGTACGAGGCGGCCCGCTGGGCCGTCGACGTCGCGCTCACGACCGCGGATCTGGTCGTCGACGGCGGCGCGATCGCCGCCTACGGCCTGTGCCGGCCGCCCGGCCACCACGCGGCCCGGGCGATGGCCGGCGGCTACTGCTTCTTCAACAACGCGGCGATCGCGGCCGAGGCGATCACGCGACGGACGGGCGAGCCGGTCGCGATCCTCGACGTCGACATCCACCATGGCAACGGCACCCAGCAGATCTTCTGGCGCCGGGGCGACGTCTTCTACGCCTCGATCCACGCCGATCCGGCGACGCTCTACCCGTTCTTCCTGGGCCATGCCGACGAGATCGGCGAGGGTCCCGGCGAGGGGGCCAACCTCAACCAGCCGCTGCCCGCCGGGACGGGCGACGCCGCCTACCTCGAGGCCGTCGATCGTTCGCTCGATGCGATCGCGCGGACGGGCGGCTCGCTCGTCCTCGTTTCGCTCGGCTTCGACACCTACGGCCAGGATTCGATCGGGACGTTCGCCCTCACGACCGCCGTCTACCACGAGGTCGGGCGCCGGGTGGCGGCGCTGGGGCGCCGCCTCGTGATCCTCCAGGAGGGCGGCTACCACCGGCCATCGCTCGGCGAGAACGCTCGAGCCTGGCTCCGCGGCGCCGAGGGGCGGGACCATGAGCCGATCGCCGCAGGGGGCTTCGAGCCGGAAGGTGCGAGGATGCCCGCATGACGGACCGCATCACAGACCGCCTGCCCGACCACGTCCGCAAGCTCGTCGCCGAGATCGAGACCGAGATCGGCGAGTCCGAGGAGGCCGCCCTCGCGGCGCCCATCGAGGGCTCGGGATTGCGCGAGACCAACGGCGGGCACCGCAACGGCCGGGTCGAGGAGGCGGTCCGCGACATCCTCGTCGAGATCGGCGAGGACCCCGGCCGGCAGGGCCTGGTCGGCACCCCGGATCGCGTCCACCGGATGTACGCCGAGCTGACCGCGGGCTACCACGTCGACCCCGACCGTCTGGTCAACGCCGCGATCTACGACGTCGGCTACTCGGAGATGGTGGTCGTCAAGGACGTCCCCTTCTACTCGCTCTGCGAGCACCACCTCCTGCCGTTCTTCGGGACGGCGTCGGTCGCCTACATCCCGCGCGGCAGGGTCATCGGCCTCTCGAAGATCCCCCGGATCGTCGAGATGTACGCCCGCCGCCTCCAGGTCCAGGAGCGGATGACCCAGCAGATCGCCGACTTCCTGAACGAGCGGCTGAACCCCCAGGGCGTGGGCGTGGTCGTCGAGGCGAACCACCTGTGCGCTGTCATGCGCGGGATCCGCAAGCCCGGCACCGTCATGACGACCTCGGCCGTCCTGGGCCTCTTCCGCACGCGCGACCGGACCCGGGCCGAGTTCCTCGCCCACCTCGCCCGCCGCCCGCCCGAGGCCTGACCCGGGCGCGCCCAGGGCGCCCTGGCGGCCGCGCGTGGCCGCGATCGTCGCCATACGACGAAGGACCGGGCTCGAGATGGCCTCTCAGCCACCGATGGCAGTGCTCGTCGACGAGGGAGGCTTGAATGATGGATCAGCCAGGGTCCTCCCGGACCCTGGCGTACATGACGAGGTCGTGCCAGCTGCCGGCGCGGAACTGGGCGCCGCGGTTGACGCCCTCGCGGGTGAAGCCAGCCTTCTCGAGCGCGCGCTGCTCGGCGATGTTGTCCACATCGGTCGAGGCCTCGACGCGGTGCATCGGCGTCGTCTCGAAGAGGTACCCGGCGATGAGTCGCTGGGCCTCGGTCCCGTAGCCCCGGCCCCGTGCTTCGGGAACGAGGTCGATCCCGAACATCCATCCGTCCGATTCGGGATTCGGGCCGTAGCGGACGCGGTGCCAGCCGATCGCGCCGATGACGACGCCGTCCTCGATCCGCTCGACGAGCAGCACGCCGTGCTGGTCGTTCCGGAGGGGCCCTTTCGCGAGGACCGCGCGATCGACCGGCTCGAATGGCATCCCGAAGTCGTTGAATCCGCCGTCGGTCTTCTCGAGGCGCTGCAGCGCGTCGATGGCGTCGGCATCGGCGAGGGTCGCGTCGCGGAGCTTGACGCGCGCCTCCGGCAGGGTCTCATGCATCGTGCACAGCCTACAATTCCCGCCATGACCGACCGACCGCTCAAGGTGCTCATCGCGAAACCCGGGCTCGACGGCCACGACAGGGGGGCGAAGGTGCTGGCGCGGGGCCTCCGCGACGAAGGCTTCGAGGTCGTCTACACGGGCCTCCGCCAGACGCCCGAGATGGTCGCCACGGCGGCCCTCCAGGAGGACGTCGACGTCGTCGGCCTGTCGATCCTGTCGGGCGCCCACATGACGCTCGTGCCCCGGGTCACGAAGCTGCTCCGCGAGGAGGGCCTCGACGACGTCGTCGTGGTCGTCGGCGGGATCATCCCGGACGACGACGCGGACGAGCTTCGGGCGGCCGGCGTGGCGGGCATCTTCGGGCCGGGCACGACGATCGCCGAGGTCGCCGACTTCCTGCGCAACAGCGCCCGTCCGCGCGCCTGACGTGGCCGCGCCGGGCGTCCCAGCGCCCGATCCCGGCGTCCCGGCGACCGACCCGTCAGCCCGTGCTCGCGAGCTGACCGACGCCGCCGTCGCCGGCGACCGCCGGGCCCTCGCCCGGCTGCTGACCGCCGTCGAGAACCGGACGCCGGTCGCCGAGGCAGCGCTGCGCACGCTCTACCCGATGGCCGGCCGAGCGCACCTGGTCGGCATCACCGGGCCGCCGGGCGCCGGCAAGTCGACGCTCGTCGCGGCCCTCATCGCCGAAGTCCGGGCGCACCGCCGGACCGTCGGGGTCGTGGCCGTCGACCCCTCGAGCCCGATCACAGGCGGCGCCCTCCTCGGCGACCGGGTCCGGATGCAGGCCTACGCCTCGGATCGCGACGTCTTCATCCGCTCGATGGCGGCCCGGGGCCACGCCGGAGGCCTGGCCTCGACGTCGGCCGCCGCCGCCGCCGTCCTCGACGCCTGCGGCTTCGACATGGTCCTCCTCGAGACGGTCGGCACCGGCCAGAGCGAGGTCGAGGTCGCGGCCGCCGCCGACACGACGGTCGTCCTCGAGGCGCCCGAGATGGGCGACGAGGTCCAGGCCATCAAGGCCGGCCTGCTCGAGGTTGCGGACATCGTCGTCGTCAACAAGGGCGACCGGCCGGGAGCCCAGCGGACGGCCTCGCAGCTCCGGGCGATGCTCGTGGCCGTGGCCCGGGTGGGTACCACCGACCGCGGCCACCACGGGGCGGCGATGGGCCCCGACCGGGAGCTCCCGCCCCCGACCGCGGCCGGCGCGGCCCCCGTGACGCCCGATGATCGACCCCGTCCCAAGCAGCCCGAGGTCCTCGTTACGACGGCGACGACCGGCCAGGGCATCCCCGAGCTCCTCGCGTCGCTCGATCACCACCGCGCGGCCGGCCGGGCCGAAGGCGCGACGTCCGCGGCCCGCCTCGCCCGCGCCGACGCCCAGGTCTGGGCGATCCTCGCAGAGCGGACTCGCGCGGAGCTCGACAGCCCCGAGCGCCGCGAGGCGACACGGGCCGTCCTCCGCGCCGTCGCCGACCACGAGCTCGATCCGTTCACCGCTGTCGACCGGCTGCTCGCGAGCCTGCGCGAGTGAGCAGCGGAGGGGGCCCCGGTCGCGACGAGCGGCTGATGACCCCGGCCTTCCTCGGGATCTCCGCCTCGGTCCTCGGGTTCTTCGTGGCGAGCGGGATGTTCCTGCCCGCGACGCCGCGGTTCACGAAGGGCCCGCTGGGTGGCGACGACCTGGCCGTCGGGCTCGTCATCGGGTCGTTCGCCATCTCGTCGCTCCTGCTCCGGCCGTTCGCCGGCCGCTGGGCGGACCGGCATGGGCGACGCGTCATGCTCATCGTCGGAGCGGTCCTCCAGGTCGTCGCGGCGGCCGGCCACCTGGTCGCCGATTCGATCGCCCTCCTCGTCCTGATGCGGCTCCTGCTCGGCGCGGCCGAGGCCGTCTTCTTCGTCGGCGGGATGGCCGCCGCGACGGACCTCGCCCCGGCGCGGCGACGGGGCGAGGCGATCAGCCTCATCTCGACCTCGCTGTACCTCGGCGTCGCGATCGGGCCGTTCCTCGCCGAGTGGCTCTACGGCGCGTCCGGCTACCCGGCCATCTGGATCGTGGCCACCGCGATCAGCGTCGCGGCGGTGGCGATCAGCTGGTTCGCGCCCGAGACGCTGCCGCCGGCCGCCCGGCGGCGGCCGGAGGCGACGGGCAGCCTCCTCCACCGGCGGGGGCTCGTGCCGGGTCTCCTCGTCCTGTGCGGCGCGTGGGGGATGGGCGCCTACTTCGCGTTCCTGCCGCTCCTCGGGGACGAGCTCGGGCTCGAAGGCGTCGGCGGCTACCTGGCCGCCTTCGCGCTCGTGGTCATCGGCCTGCGGATCGCGTTCGCCCGGCTGCCTGATCAGCTCGGGCCGGCGCGGCTCTCCGGGACGGCGCTCGTCCTCAGCGCGACCGGCATGGTCATCGCCGGCCTCTTCCCGACCGAGCCCGGCCTGTGGGTCGCCACGTTCGTCTTCGCCACGGGCGTCGCCTTCACGTTCCCGGCGATCGTGGCCCTCTCGGTGCTGGGCGTGCCGGCCGACGAGCGCGGCGCCGTGGTCGGGACCACGAGCCTCTTCCTCGACGTGGCGTTCGGGCTGTCGCCGGCGCTCCTGGGGCTGATGGCCGGCGCGACCGGCTACCCCGCGACGTTCCTCGTCTCGGGCGTGGTGGCGGCCGCCGGGGCCACCTGGCTCCTCGTCCGCGGGCGCGCCTGGGCCGGGTCGCGGACGGCCGAGGCGGGGTAGGCTGTGGCCATGTCGATCGATCGGGTCTTCGTGGCCGGGGCGGGTCTGATGGGCCATGGCATCGGCCAGGTCCACGCCGCGATCGGCAGGCGCGTGACGCTCTACGAGCCGGACCTCGCCCGGGCGCAAGCCGGGCGAGACCGAATCGCCGGCAACCTCGATCGGGCGGTCGCCAAGGGCAGGCTCGACCAGCCCGCACGGGACGAGATCCTCGGTCGCGTGACGGCGACCTCGGACCTGGCGGCGGTGAGCGACGCCGATCTCGTCGTCGAGGCGGTCTTCGAGGACGTCGAGGTCAAGCAGGCCCTCTGGCGGGAGCTCGACGAACGGGCCCCGTCGGGCGCGATCTTCGCCTCGAACACGAGCTCGATCTCCATCGACACCCTCGCCTCCGCCGTCTCGCCAGGGCGACGCGAGCGATTCGTCGGGATGCACTTCTTCAGCCCGGTGCCGGTCATGCCCCTCGTCGAGCTCATCCGCGGCGCCGCGACCACCGACGCCACCGAGATGGCGATCCGCGAGCTCACCGATGCCCTGGGCAAGAAGCTCATCGTCTCGGCCGACCGGCCGGGCTTCATCGTCAACCGGATCCTCATGCCGCTCCTCGCCGAGGCGATGCGGACGCTCGAGGAGGGGACCGGCACGGCCGACGACATCGACACCGGGGCAAAGGTCGGGCTCAACCACCCGATGGGCCCGCTCGAGCTGGCCGATTTCATCGGGCTCGACGTCTGCCTCAACGTCATGAAGGTCCTCCACGAGGGCATCGGCGGCGAGCACCTCCGCCCGCCGAAGGTGCTCGAGGACCTCGTGGCCGCCGGCCACCTCGGCCAGAAGACCGGGCGCGGGTTCCACGTCTACCCAAGGTCGTGACGGCGACGCGTTCGGCGCCCGGCACGGGCGACGATGCTGGTGGGCTGACCGCCGAGGAGCGGCTGCTCCGCGACACCGCCCGGGAGTTCGCCGAGCGGGAGCTGGCGCCGGCGGCCGTCGAGCGGGACGAGGCCGAGCGCTTCGACCGCTCGATCTTCACCCGGATGGGCGAGCTGGGGCTGACCGGTGCGCCGCTCCCCGAGACCGTCGGCGGGGCCGGCTTCAGCTACCTCGGCTGGACGCTCGTGATGGAGGAGCTCGGGGCGGCCGACATGGCCTCGGCGGTCATGCTGTCCGTCCATATCCTCAGCCAGTACCCGGTCGTGACGTTCGGGACGGCGGCCCAGCACGCCGACTGGCTGACGCCGATGCTCGCCGGTGAGGCGCTCGGGGCGTTCTGCCTGACGGAGCCGCACGCGGGATCGGACGCGGCGGCGCTCCGGACACGGGCGGCCCGGATCGACGAGGCGGGCGACGAGCTGCCGGCGGACGCGCCTCCCGACGCCGTCGCCGAGTACCACCTCCACGGCACGAAGATCTGGATCTCGAACGCCCCTGAAGCCGATCGCTACCTCGTCTTCGCGACGCTGGATCCTGGACGGGGCCCCAAGGGCATCACGGCCTTCCTCGTCGAGAAGGGCACGCCGGGGTTCGGCTTCGGCGCCCACGAGAAGAAGATGGGCATCCGGGCCTGCCCCGCCGCCGAGCTCATCTTCGACGGGGCGGCGGTGCCGGCCGCGCGGCGGCTCGGCGACGAGGGCCAGGGCTACCGGATCGCGCTCTCGGCGCTGGCCGAGGGCCGGATCTCGATCGCCGCGGCGTGCGTGGGCATTGCCCGCTCCGCGCTGGAGCAGGCGGCGGCCTATCTCCACCAGCGGACGGCCTTCGGCGCGCCCCTCGCCGAGCTCCAGGGCCTCCGGTTCATGATCGCCGAGATGGCCCGCGAGGTGGCCGCGGCGCGGGCCCTGACCCACGAGGCGGCCCGGGCCAGGGATCGCGGCGAGCCGATCGGGGAGTTGTCGTCGCTCGCCAAGTGGACCGCCTCGGATGCGGCGATGCAGGTTGCCACGGACGCGGTCCAGCTCTTCGGCGGCTCCGGCTACTCGCGCGAGACCGGCATCGAACGCCTGATGCGCGACGCGAAAGGCGCCCAGATCTACGAGGGCACCAACCAGGTCCACCGCGAGATCGTGGCCGGCGAGGTCCTGAAGCGCGCCGTGACCTGAACCCGGCGGGGCTGATCCCCAGCATGGCCAAGCCCGCCGGCCCCGCCCTTGCGGCTCGTTTCATACGCCCGATGTATGAGGATCGAGTCGTCATACGCCCCACGTACGAAGTCGACGGCCGCGCGCGGCCTCACACCTGCGTCCATACGCCCGGCGTATGAACCGGCCCCGATTCGGAGCCGGCGTCGTGCCTGCCAGCGAGTTCTTACGCCTCGCGTATGACTTCGACGCGTTCCGTCGATCGCCTTCGCACGCAGCGTCGGTTTCATACGCCCCACGTATGGGTGGCCAATCCGCAGCGTCACCCGACGGGCTGAAGGGCACAAGATCGCGGGACGTTCGTCCCTCAACGTCGGCGCGGGCAGCGGGTATCGTCGCGG
>Ga0326597_10002735_pt1 | contig 26103 bp, 21 predicted proteins | sample RVTome_12_FD_203789 | JGI IMG/M metagenome (GOLD analysis project Ga0326597, IMG submission 203789) | Soil microbial communities from uranium-contaminated site in the Upper Colorado River Basin, Wyoming, United States - RVT100D185 | ecosystem: Environmental > Terrestrial > Soil > Contaminated >... | reverse complement strand
GCTTCACCCCCAGCTACTGACGATAAGGCCTTCGGCCTCGCCGTGGTGCGCGCCCGCGCGTTGATGTTGAGCCGGCGCCGTCGGTCAAGCCGATCGCTACGGAGTGCCATAAACTTGGACTACACCCTTCGGCGGCGAGCGGGCCGCGAGGGTGTAATCCAGTCTCCCGGCAGAGCGTCGTGTGACGCGCTGGAGTGCCGCGTTCACAGGCCGAATAAACGGGACAGGTACGTTTTCCAGATCGGAAAAATCTACCGTAAGTCATTGTGCCGGCTTGACATAAAATGTACCTGTCCCGTTTTTTTTCAGAGTGTGACCGGAGCACGCGCGCCCGCAGCATGCACGGCCAACGGGCCGGGATCGCTGATGCGGCGCGCTGCAGGCCCCTCCGCGCCAGGACCGGGCGCCAGCATCGAGAGTCGCACGATCATGAAGACGTACCACATGACCACGGCGATGAGGCCCAGCGCCACGCCGACGCGAGCCTGCACCCGCTGAAGCAGCACTTCCTCCGGCATCCGATCGCGGGGCGTGTGGCGATAGGTCCACAGGGCGAGCAGGCCCGTCGAGAGCGCCGCTGCCCAGATGAGCACGGAGACCACCGCCCACGGGCCGGGATGCGCCGTCCACCACAGCCACCCCACCACGCCGATCGCCGCCACGCCAATCCAGACCGAGCAGAAGGCCAGAACCGTCGCCGAGATCGAGGCCGTAACCGCCTCCCCCGGGATTCGCCACATCCACCACAACACGCCGAAGATGATGACCAGCGAAACGACGACCTGGATCGTGAGGCGGATTTCATCGCTCATGGGCAAGGTCCGTGGCGGAGGCGATGGACCATCGTATCCTTCAATTGAGTGCGGTTGCGGAGTCGGCTCGGCGGTTGCTGCAATCGTCTGGAACCTGCCCCCGCAGACGTTTACCATTGCATGGACTCCCCGCCTCTGTCCGGACCCCTCTCGCATGGCCAAGACCGCTGAACCCACGCTCTTTGAACAGGTTGATCGCGTGATCAATCTCATTCGCCCGGCCATGCAGGCCGACGGCGGCGACGTCGAACTCGTCGAAGTCACCGACGAGGGGGTGGTCCGCATTCGCTTTCACGGCGCCTGCTTCGGCTGCCCGTCGAGCACGCTGACGCTCCAGTCCGGCATCGAGCGCAACCTCATGCAGCGCTTGCCGATGATCAAGGGAGTCGAGCCGGTGAATTAGGCGGGGCGGGCGTTGCAACTCCGGTGTGGTAAGAAGCGCTCCGCTCCGCAGAGCCTCCGCGTGGCGGCTAACCAAGATTCATCTCCGCCGCACCAATTGACATCGCCCGCCGAACGGGCGATTGTTGGGGCATGATCACCTCACTCTTTGCCGCGTCGTTTCTTGCTCTGGCGGTCGCCCCGCCCGCCGACCTCGTCATCGACAACGCCCGCATCTGGAGCGATGGTCTGGCGGGATTCGAGCCGTTTGCCGCGGTGCGCGACGGCCGCTTTGTTTACGTCGGCAACCGCGACGAGGCGTGGATCGGCCCCGGCACGCAGGTGCTCGACGCCGCCGGCCGCATCGTCATTCCCGGCCTCATCGACTCGCACGTCCACATGCTCGGCGGCGGCGCGAACCTCGCCCAGATCCAGTTGCGCGACGTCGCCGACAAGGAGGAGTTCATCCGCAGCGTCGCCCAATGGAGCAACGACGTTCGACCCGGCAAATGGATTCTCGGCGGGCGCTGGTCGGTCGAGAGTTGGCTCAGCCCTGAGTCACCGACGAAAGAGTGGATCGATTCGGTGACGGGCGATCGGCCGCTGTTTCTCAGCCGCATGGACGGGCACTCGGCGCTGGTCAATTCCGCGGCCCTTCGTCTGGCGGGCATCACCAAGGATGGGCCGGAGGATCCGGTCGGCGGCGTCATCGACCGCGACCCGCAGACGGGCGAGCCGACGGGCATCCTGCGTGAGTCGGCGATGCACCTTGTCTCACGGTTTATCCCCGAATCTTCTGACGACGATAAGGTCGAGGCGCTCCGCGCCGCGATGCAGCACGCGCTGAACCACGGCATCACGGCCGTTTCGGACATCCCGTCCATGGGCGATCTGCCGGCGTACGAGCGCCTCGCGGCCGACGACGGCCTGCCCATGCGCCTGTTCCTCTATCCGACGGCTGATGAGTGGGAATCGGCGGCGTCGCGCGTGCGGCGCTTCAGCGGCCGGCCAGGCTGGATCGAAGTCCACGGGTTCAAGGCGTACCTCGACGGCAGCCTCGGCTCGCGCACCGCGATGATGCGGATGCCCTTCTCCGCCAACCGGCCCGACCAGCCGAATTGGCGCGGCCTCTTTGCCGAAGGGGTGGAGGATGGAACCTTCGCCCGCAACCTCGCCGCCGCACGGCAGGCCGGCATGCAGGTCATCGTCCATGCGATCGGCGATGAAGCGAATCACTTCCTGCTCAACTCGCTCACGGCCGAGTTTCCCGACCTTCGCGCCGCGCGCTGCCGCAGCGAGCACACCCAGCACCTGCTGCCCGAGGACATCCAGCGTTTCGGCGACCTCGGCGTGATCGCGTCGATGCAGCCCTATCACAAGGCCGACGACGGCCGCTATGCCGAGGCGATCATCGGGCCGGAGCGCAGCAAATCGAGTTATGCCTACAAGTCGCTGCTCGACGCCGGCGCGGTGCTCGCCTTCGGATCCGACTGGCCGGTCGTTTCGATCGACCCCTTCCTCGGGATCGAGGCGGCGGTCACGGGGCGGACGCTGGCGGGCGAAGTCTGGCAGCCTCAGGAGAACATTACCGTGGCCGAGGCGCTGCGCTGTTACACCTCGCGCGCGGCGTACGCGCTGGGCAAGGATGATGAACTCGGCCGCATCGCGCCGGGATATCGCGCAGACTTCGTGATCCTCAATGCCTCGCCATTCGATCTCATTCCTGACTGGAGCGCGATCAAGCCTGCGGTGGTCTACGTCGAGGGGGTATTGCGGCACGAGTCGCGGTGAATCGCCTTGCGTGACGACGGGTGGCAAGACCTCGCGCCTCGCGTGGCTATGCCGTGCGTGCAACTTCGCTCGCCACCCGCGTTCAGGCGCGACTTGAAGTTGCGATGAGCGAGTTGAGCGCGAGGCGGGCGGCGCCGCTGTCGATCGACTCGCGGGCTCGCGCCACGCCTTCGCTCATGTCGATCGCCAGATCGGCGACGACGAGCGCTGCGGCGGCGTTGAGGATGACCATCTCGCAGGGAGGGCCTGGCTCGCCGTCGAGCACTCGCGTGACGATCGCTGCGGCGGCGTCGAGATCGGTCGCGGCGATGGCTTCGATGGGGCCGGCCTGCACGCCGGACTTCGACGACGCCTCCATCCGGCAGTTCACCATTCCGTCGCGGCACTCGCTGATGCGATTGGGGCCGCTGATCGAGAGTTCATCGAGTCCGCCGGCGCCATGCACCACCATGGCGCGATCGGAGCCGAGTTCGAGCAGCGCGCGGGCCAGGAGTTCGGTGAGGTGCGGCGCGTAGACGCCGATGAGTTGCCGCCGCGCTCCCGCCGGGTTCGTCAGCGGGCCGAGAAGGTTGAAGATCGTGGGAAAGCCGAGCGCGCGTCGGGCGGGCATGGCGTGCTTGATGGCCGGGTGGTGGTGGATGGCGAAACTGAAACACACCCCCGCCTCTTCGAGGCATCGCGCCTGCATCGGCGGCGTGGCGTTGACGTTCACGCCGAGGCGCTCAAGCACCTCCGCCGAGCCGCGACCGGTGCGCGAACGGTTGCCGTGCTTGGCGACGCGGGCGCCCGCGCCCGCGGCGACGAAGGCGGCGGCGGTGGAGACGTTGAAGGTCTTGGGCGCGCCCCCCGTGCCGCAGGTGTCGATCAGGCGAGTGCGAATCTCGTCGGCGACGGGAACGGGCGTCACGTGCTCGCGCATGACCCGGGCGGCCCCCACCACTTCCTCCACCGTCGGGCCGCGCGACGCGAGAATCGCCAGCAGCGCCGCCACCTGCGCGTCATCGGCCTCCCCATTCATGATGATGGAGAAGGCGTCGTAGGACTCCTGTTGTGTCAGAGACGGGGCGTGGAGCGCCCGTGCAAGAAAGGGCTGGAGTTTCACCGGTGCGCTCTGGGACATGAGGGCCGATTATACGGGCGCGTCGATTGAGGGGAACGCCGCACGAAGGCGCGGAGGCGATCCACGCTTATCATTCATCCGGTCCAAGTCCGTTGGTCGAGTGATTCGGTAGATCGGAGATTCCAATGCGATTCCCTGGCCGGCTTCTCACTCTCACCGCAGCGTCGATGACTCTCGCCGTCTTGACCGGTTGCCTCGAGCGCAAGGAGCGGATCATTGTCTCGGGCGACGGCTCCGTCGAGATCCGCCTGCTCGTCGAGGGCGAGGACATCAAGGATCTTGACGAGGGCGATAAACTGCCCCAACCCGGCAGTCTCTGGGAGGTGAAGCGAGGCACGCGCGACACGCCCGAGGGCAAGCGCATCAACCGGCTGGAGGCGATGCGGGTGATCCCCGCCGGCGTGCCGCTGCCTTCATCCTTCGCGCCGCGCGGCGACTCGCTCGAGCAGGCGTATCTGCGATTCCCGAGCGCCTTGCGCATCGAGCAGCGCAGCGACGGCTGGTACTACCACTTCACGCGCACCTACGAACCGCGGGAGTATGCCCAGATCGGCTTCCTCCAGGGGATCGCGGATGAGCAGGCAAGCAAGTTTGCGCAAAACCGTGAGGAGGGAGCGGAACTCGGCCTCGTCGAGTTCAAGGGCGTTTCGGAAGTTCTCGTGAAGTTCGCGATCGCCAAGATCGAGGTTTTTGCCCGGCAGGCGTTTCTCGAGACCAACCCCAATACGCCGCAGGATGCCTGGCTGGCGGTGCATGACGCCCTCGAAGAGTTGCGCGCCGGCGCCGACTACGAGCGCCTGGCCGTCATCCTCAAGGGCGCCGGGCAGGACGACAATTCGAAGGTCTTCGAGGATCTTGAGCGCGAGTTCGACACCGTGACCACGAACACGATCGTCGCGGCTCTTGCGGCCGGCGCCGCGGTGGCGGATACCGGCGCCTTCCGCCGCCGCTTCGAGTTTCACAAGAAGGCCTTCGAGATCACCGAAGACCTCGGCGACGATCGCTTCGAGGTCGCGGTGCAGATGCCCGGCACGATCATCTCCCATAACGCCGACCGCCAGGCGGGCGATTCCGTCGTCTGGACCTTTCCCGGCAAGATGCTCTATGACCGCAAGGTGGAGTTGATGGTGACGTCGCGGGTGGGGAACTGAAACACGCGCGCGTTCGATGCGACGACGCAAGCGGCCACGCCGGCGCTTGAGGGGAGAGCGATCCATTCGTCGAGAAGTCACCCTGCCTTGCCGCCGCTTGGCGCCCGCACGCCCGGCGGATTCGCCTGCACCGTCTGGTGGCGGACGATCTGTCCCTCGTGCATGTAGATGATGTCCTCGGCGACGTTGGTCGTGTGGTCGGCGATGCGCTCCAGCGCCCGCGACACGCCGAGCATATGAATGAGGCGTTCGAGTTCATCGGGTGACTGGCGGATGCCGCTTTCGACACGCGTGTACATCTCGCGGTTGATCGCATCCACCTCGTCGTCGGCGGCAAGAACTTCGTAGGCCAGCGACGTGTCTCCCTTGACGAGCGCATCCAGAGTCGTTTTGAGCATCCACTCGGACTTCTCCGACATGGTGAAGAAGTCAAAGGGAATCTTCGTGGGCGGCTGGCTGGAGAGGTAGAAGGCGCGGCTGGCGATGTTGGTCGCCAGGTCGCCGATGCGCTCCAGGTCGCTGTTGATCTTCAGCACCGCGACGACGAAGCGGAGATCCTGCGCCACCGGCTGGTGCAGCGCGAGCACCTTGAGACATTCCTCTTCGAGTTCGACTTCGGCGCGGTCGATCTCGGCGTCGGCCTTGATGACCTGCGTCGCCAGGCGGGCGTCGCGGTCCTGCACGGAGATGACCGCGCGATGCACGCTCTCCTCCACCAGCGCGCCCAGCGCCAGCAGTCGCTTCTTGAGGCGGTCGATCTCGTGGACAAAGTGTTGTGACATGAGTGGCTCTCGTAAACGCCCACGATAAGGCTCTGCGAATCGTGGGATGCTCCCGACCTTGGATTATCCGAAGCGGCCGGTGACGTAATCGGCCGTTTCCGGCACGCGCGGATTGGTGAAAATGTCGATCGTCGGGCCATACTCGATCACGTGGCCGAGGTACATGAACGCGGTGTAGTCGCTGACGCGCGCCGCCTGCTGCATGTTGTGCGTCACGATCAGGAGGGTGTACTCGCCCTTGAGGGTGTGAATGAGATCCTCGACCTTGCCGGTGGCGATGGGGTCAAGCGCCGAACAAGGCTCGTCCATGAGGAGCACTTCCGGCTCGGCGGCGATGGCGCGGGCGATGCACAGCCGCTGCTGCTGCCCGCCCGACAAGCCCAGGGCCGTCTCGTGCAGCCGGTCCTTCACCTCGTCCCACAACGCCGCGCCGTGCAGGCTGCGCTCGCAGACTTCATCGAGCACGCGGCGGTCGCGCTCGCCGTCGATGCGCAGCGAGTAGACGACGTTTTCGTAGATGCTCATGGGGAAGGGATTGGACTTCTGGAAGACCATGCCCATGCGCTTGCGCAGTTCGATGACATCCACGCCTCTTCCGTAGATCGAATCGCCCAGCAGCCGCATGTCGCCCTGGATGCGGACAATGTCGAGGAGGTCGTTGAGGCGGTTGACGGATCGCAGGAGCGTGGACTTGCCGCACCCGGAGGGGCCGATGAGCGCCGTGACCTTGCCCCGCGCGATGGGCATGTTGATGTTAAAGAGCGCCTGCTTGCTCCCGTACCAGAGGTTGAACTTCTCGATCTCGAGGACCACTTCCTCCGAGGCAAGGTCTTCATGCACGACGGGCGCGACCGACTCGCCGGCGGCGATGGAGTTGAGCCGATCGGGGCCGGATGCGGCCGCACCCGCGCCTGAGGCGCTTCGTGCGGCGCCGGCTGATACGAATTTCGGCGAGGCGGTGTCCAAGGCGGTCATCCCTGTCTCTCCCAAAGTCAGAACTGGTTGGCAACGAACTTGCGCCGCAGCCTCATCCGCAGCCAGATCGCCGCGAGGTTGAGCGTGGCGATGATGGCGATAAGCAGGAGCGTCGTCGTGAAGACCATGGGCTTGGCCGCTTCACTGTTCTGACTCTGGAACCCCAGATCATAGATGTGAAAGCCCAGGTGCATGAAACTGCGTTCGACGTGGAAGAAGGGCGCGATGGAGTTGATCTCGCCGGGCAGTTCCGGCGCGAGTTTCACCGCCCCCACAAGCATGAGCGGCGCCACCTCCCCCGCCCCCCGCGCCATGGCGAGGATCATCCCCGTCATGATGCCGGGCATCGCACGCGGCAGCACGATGCGCTTGATCGTCTGCCACTTGCTCGCGCCGCAGGCATACGACCCCTCGCGCATCGAGTTGGGCACCGCGGAGAGCGCCTCCTCCGTCGCCACGATCACGACGGGCAGCGTGAGCAGCGCCAGCGTGAGCGAGGCCCAGAAGAGCCCGCCTGTGCCGAAGGTCGGACCGCTCGCCGACTTCGCCTTGAAGAACAGGTCGTCAATGGTACCGCCCATGAGGTAGCAGAAGAACCCCAGGCCGAAAACGCCGAAGACGATGCTCGGCACGCCGGCGAGGTTGTTGACGGCGATGCGCACGGCGGAGACCACAACGCCCCCCTTGGCATACTCGCGCAGATAGAGCGCCGCCAGCACGCCGAAGGGAACGACCAGCAGCGACATGATGATGGTCATGAGCACGGTGCCGAAGATGGCCGGGAAGACGCCTCCCTCGCTGTTGGCTTCGCGCGGGTTGGCGGAAAGGAACTCTCGCCAGCGCGAGAAGTAGATCGACGCCTTCTGCGCCAGGCCCAACTGGTTGGCGGGGTAGGCGCGGACGACTTCGGCGGTTTCGAGGTGCTTGTCCTGCCCTTGCGCCGTCTCCAGCAGCATGACAAAGCGGGCGTTCTCATCATTGATTCGAGCGATCTCTTCGCGAATCGCGGAGAACTCCTCATCCACTTCGCGCTGCACGACCTCAAAGCGGGCGCGGGCGGCCGCGGCCTGTGCCGATTCTTCGCCGTGATCGAGTTCCGCCTGGCGCAGTGCGATGCGTGCGGCTTCCTGGCGCGCGTTGACGCGGCCGATCTCATGCACTTCAAGATGCCGCCGCTCGTGCCACCGGCGGCGCGAGGGGCCGTGATGGTCGTTGAACGCGGCCCAGACGGCATCGGGCGTGTCCGCCACGACTTCGCCGTCAATCAGGAAGGACTTGGGTTCGCCGTAGAACCGCCCCCATTCAAGGCGCTCGACGATCAGCGCCCACGGCGGCCGGGCCGACTGAGCGATCTCGAACTCGGTGACCCAGTTGAAGTGCTCGCCGGTGAGTTCATAGTTGCCGATGCGCACGAGACGGCGCAGCGCGGTTCCATCTCCGCCGCCGATGAGGGCTTTTGCGGCCACTCGCGTCTCGCCGGTGAGTTGCTCGATCACGGCGTCGCCCGGCTCGAAGTGCTCGGCGCGGGAGACCTCGCCCATGAGTGTGCGGCCGTCGTGAAGCGTGAAGCGATCGAGGGGCAGCGGCCAGAAGGTTCCCGCCCCCTGCACGAGAACGAGCAGCAGCAAACCGATGATCATGAGCAGCGCGACCGCCAGCGCCCCGCCCGTCAGCCAGACCATCGGTTCGCCGTGCGCCAAAAGCGAGGTGGCCGAACGCTGGCGATGACGGATCGATCGCTGGCGCGGCGCATTCGGGGCGCGTCCGCCGCTTGCGGTTTCGCGCGGAGCCGCCAGAGGGGTGCGGATCGCGTGCGTCACAGTTGGTACGCCCTCCTGCGGAATCGAAGGCGGACCATCTCCGCCACCGTGTTGAGCACGAACGTCATCGCAAACAGCACGAGCGCGGCGAGAAAGAGCGTGCGGTAGTGCGTGCTGTTGCGCACCGCCTCGGGCAGTTCGACGGCGATGTTGGCCGAAAGCGTGCGGAAGCCGTTGAACATGTTCCACTCCATGACCGGGGTGTTGCCCGCGGCCATGAGAACAATCATGGTTTCGCCGACCGCGCGGCCCAGGCCGATCATCACCGCGCTGAACAGCCCGCTCATGGCCGTCGGGAGGATGATGCGCATCGCCGTCTGCCAGCGCGTCGCGCCCGCGCCCAGCGACGCGGCCCGCAGGTGCTCGGGCACGGTCGAGAGCGCATCTTCGGCGATGGTGTAAATGATGGGGATGATGGCGAATCCCATGATGAAGCCGACGATGAGCGCGTTGCGCTGGATGTAGGTGCCGACAAATGAGCCGCGCGGATCGAGCCCCACCGCCGTCAGCAGGAACGAGATGCTCCACGCGATGAGCAGAGCGCCGGCGAGGGCGGCGGCGAACTTGATCAGATCAGCCGTGCCTGTCCGCCGCCGCGACCAGCGGCGCGATCGCGGCCGCAGCCAGGGGTTGACCACGCGCGACATGATGACGCCGCTGGGAATCGCCGAAAGCGGCAGCAGGAGGATCATCCAGGCGCCGGTCCCCGTGCCGATCTGGCCGTCGAGCCAGATCTTGATGTCGCCGGCAAAGAGCAGGGTTTCCACCAGCGGGCCGAGCAGCCACGCGGCCAGGATGCCCAGCGGCGCCGAGCCGAGTATGAACAGGAACCGCCAGCGGCTCAGCCGCAACATCAACGGCTGGGGCAGCATCTGCCAGGCGTAGGCGCCGAAGAGGAAGGTCACGGGCATCGACACAAAGAGCGTCAACATCGCCGGCACGACAGGTTCGACGAAGGGCGCGATGACCAGCGCGGCCAGGAATCCGAGCACCACGCTGGGCAGGCTGGCCATCATCTCGATGGCGGGCTTGATCGCCGCCTTGGCGCGCGGGTGGAGAAACTCGCTCGTATAGATCGCCGCCAGCAGCGCCAGCGGCACGCCGAAGAGAAGCGAATACACCGTTGCCTTGATCGTCCCGAAGACGAGCGGGTAGAGGCCGAACTTCTCCTCGAAGTCGTCCGTGCCGCTGGACGACTGCCAGACGTGCTCGGGCTTCTCATAGCCCTCGTACCAGACGGGGGTGAAGAGGGCGGCGAGGGTGGCCTCGGGGTGCCGCGCCTCGAGCCTCCACCGGCGCAACTCGCCGCCGCTCAGCGCCAGCAGGCCGTCATCCTTGGGCGCGAGCGCGACGAACTGCACGGGCTTGCCGGCGTCGACATCGCTGAGCATCTTGTGGCTTGTCACCTGTTGCAGGCGGACCCGGCCGTCGTCATGCCCCACAACGACGGTGCGCGAGCGCGACGACACAGCGAGTGCCGTCACGGGCGATGAGGAACCTCGCAACACGTGGGCCCGGACCAGCGTCGCACCGTCCGACGTCGCCGCGTTCAGTGGCTTGATGCGAAACCAGGCGCCGACGTTGCCGTTCGAGTCACCCGCCAGAAGCGTCGTCTTGCCGATGAGCGCCTCAATCGCCGTCAGCGTCACCCCCTCCTCCGGGACGAGATCGATCTCCTCCACCAGCGAGGCTTCGCTGAGCACGCGAGCGTCAAAGCGCAAGGCCCGGCCGTCGCTCCAGACCAGAAACACGTTGTCGCCCAGGCCCGAAACGAGCAGGTGCGCCGGCTCGCCGCGCTCAGCCTGAGCCTCGTAGGGAATCACCCCTTCCGTCACGGTGCGCGTGATCTTCTGCGTGAGAATGTTCTTGCGCTGCGACACCTGCTCAACCTTCAGTTCGCCGTCGGCGGTGAGGGCGCAGAACAGTTTCGAGTTGGCGCCGTGCGTGTGGTCGATGAGGCGAATCGGCGAGGAACTAAGCGCCAGCGGCTCATCGAGCGCGACATCGACGCGCTCGAAGCGAAATTGCGAACCGGAGATTCGTTTGAGGATGCCGCCGGCGCCGTCGCGTTCATAAGGGATCGCTTCATCGAACTCCAATTCGTGAGCGGCGCCGGCGAGATCTGACTCATCGATGAACTCCGAGGCGAATCCGATGCGGCCGAGTTGAACCGTTCCATCCTCAAATCCGAACGACGCGGAGCCGTCCACCTGCGAGATCGACCAGGCGGTCAAGCGCGGCTCGGTGAAGGCGTGTACGACCTCGATAAGCCGTCCCGTCGCCGCGTCGATGGACACAAGTCGCCCATCGTCGAGCAGCGCCCAGGCGATGCTCTGGTACTCGTTGATGGCCAGCCGCAGAGGTGCAGGAGCCGAGACCTCCAGCGACACCGGCGCCACGGCGCTGCTCTGCGCCGGCAGAAACAACGGAGCCGCCACCCAGACCAGAAACAACGCGACGGTTGAGACCGCCACGATCGTGCCGATCCCTCCCACCGTAATCACGAGGCGCGAAACCACGTCCATCACCCGCACCGCCGCGCTCGTGCGGCGATGGCGCAATCGACCGGTGAAGGAGGCAGCGCCCTGCGACTCGATCTGGGAGTCCGTCTGATTCAAATGCGGGTGATGGCCGTCAAGCCGTCACCCGCAAGGCATTCTCTGAAGATGTCGCGCCGCGAACTCCTCCGGCAGCGCCCGTCAGCAATTCGATCAGCGAATGCCGAGTTTCTCAAGCGTCTCCACGGCGATCGAGGCAGGCACGGGGTAGTAGCCGTCCTTGACGACGTCACTCTGCCCCTGCTTGCTGAAGACGTACTTGATGAACTCGCGGCGGAGCGGTTCGATCTCCGAGCCGGGCTTGTGGTTGACATACACGTAGAGGAATCGCGCCAGCGGATACTCGCCGGTGTAGGCGTACTCGGGAGTGGCGGGTATGAAATCGCCCGCGCTGTCGGCCGCCAGAGGCACCGCGCGCACGTCCGCAGTCTTGTAGCCGATGCCCGAGTACCCGATCGCGTACTTGTCCGTCGCCACGCCCTGCACCACGGAAGATGAGCCGGGCTGCTCCTTCACCGAATCCTTGAAATCGCCCTTGAAGAGGGCGTTCTCCTTGAAGTAGCCGTAGGTTCCCGACGCGGAGTTGCGGCCGTAAAGGCTGATGGGCTGATTGCCCCACGTACTGGTCATGCCGAGTTGGCCCCATCGGGAAATGTCCTCGGAATTTCCGCCGCGGCGCGTCTTCGAGAAGATCGCATCGACCTGCTGAAGCGTGAGTCCTGGAATCGGGTTGTCTTTGTGAACGTAAACGGCAAGCATGTCGATGCTGGTGGGGACCGCCGTCGGCTTGTAGCCGTACTTCTTCTCGAAGTCGTCGATCTCCTGGGCCTTCATCTCGCGGCTCATGGGGCCGAGGTTGCTCGTGCCCTCGATGAGAGCCGGAGGCGCCGTCGTCGATCCCTTGCCTTCGATTTCGATCTTCACGTTGGGGTACATCTTCTGGAAGCCCTCGGCCCAGAGGGTCATGAGGTTGTTGAGCGTATCCGATCCGACGCTCTTGATCGTCCCCGACACGCCCTTGACCGGCTTGTAGTCCGGCAGGCTGGGGTCCACCTTGACCTGTCCGAGAGCCGGTGCGGCCGTGAACCAAGCCGCGAGAGCCAGACCCATCATCCATCCTGTTTGATTCCGCGCCATTGAACATACTCCTTCGCAAGTGGCTTTGATCACTGGTCCCATCACTGCCGAAAGAGTACAAGCGGAATGTTAGCGATCGGTGAAAGCGTCGATAGTTTCGCGTGAAGTCGCCCGCTCGCAACCCCTCCCCATACGCGACGCTCACCAGGTGGCCGACGAGCCGATCGCGCTTTCCTCGTCATGCCCGCGAAGAGCCTGCCCCCAGCGACGGCGGGGGCGGGCATCCAGCGAGGCGCCCATAGGTATTCACACCAGTTCCCACGGCCGAAACCGCAATGTCCAGCGCGACGGGATTCCCGCCTGCGCGGGAATGACGAAAACGCGATTACCCCGTTCCCATCAGCCACGGGGATGATCGGCGCGATTACAATGGTGCGATGAACGACCTGCGCGATCGAGTGATCTGCATTGTCGGCGCCAGCAGCGGCATCGGCCACGCCACCGCCCTGGAGTGCGCGAAAGCCGGGATGCACGTCGCCGTCGCCGCCCGACGAATCGACCGGCTCGAAACGCTCGCCCGCGCCATCGAATCCGAGGGAACCAGCGCCCTTCCGATCACCTGCGACGTGTTGTCCGATGCTGAGGTGGCGGCGGCGATCGATCAGTGCGTCGAGCGCTTCGGCCGGCTTGACGCCGTCATCGCCAACGCCGGCTACGGGCACGAAGGCTGCGTCGTCGATCTCGCCGACGAGAGCCTGCGGAGGATCTTCGAAGTCAACTTCTTCGGCACCGTGCGCGTCGCCCGGGAGGCCGTCCGCGTCTTCCGCCGCCAGCAGCGCGGGCACCTGCTCATCACCAGCAGTTGCCTCTCCCGCTTCACCCTCCCCTACTACGCCGCCTACAGCGCCACCAAGGCGGCCCAGACGCAGGTCGCCCGCTCCCTGCGGCTCGAGTTGCTGCGCGAGCAGATCGACGTCTCGGTGATTCACCCGATCACGACGACGACGGAGTTTCATGATGCGTCGGCCGATGCGTCCGGCACCAGCCGGCGCGGCGTGCCGAAACACGCCCCAAGGATGTTCGTCCAACCGCCCGAGCGCGTGGCCCGCGCGATCGTCCGCTGCCTGCGGCGTCCGCGGGCGGAGGTCTGGACGAGCCACATCACCCGGCTGGTGGCGGGGGCGATGGTGGCGTTCCCGCGATTTCACGATTTCTGCACGCGGCGGGAACTGGCGCTGCGAAGCGCCCATCTCGACGCCGCAGCCCCGCCAGCCAAACCCGAGGTGGCCGCCCAAAACACGGCGCTTTAGGGGCCGTTTGCTCGCTTCCGCTCATTGAAGGCAACACGCGCGTCGCTACGATAGTGATTCATTCAGATGCGCGGAGCGAGCGGCCGTCTTGCCGCCCGTGCCCTGCGAGGTGCGAGCCATCGCGCGCCCTCCGACCGCGCCCGCCTTTCCCGCCCCAGCCAGGTCCACCCAATGGCCAAGAGTTCATCCCCCATGAAACGACCCTCGTCGCGCTCCACCACCCGCAAATCCAGCCGAACCGTCAAGCATTCCAAATCGTCGCCGAAGATGGTGTACTACTTCGGCCGCAGCCGCACAGATGGCAACGCGAAGATGACGCCGCTCCTGGGCGGCAAGGGCGCGAATCTCGCCGAGATGACCTCGATCGGCCTGCCCGTCCCGCCGGGCATCACCATCACCACCGAGACCTGCGACGCCTACTACAAGTCCGGCCGCAAACTCCCTGCCGGACTCTTGAAGCAGGTGCTCGACGGCATTGCCTTTATCGAGAAGGAAACGGGTCGGAAGTTCGGCGGCGAACGCAACGCCCTGCTCGTCTCCGTGCGCAGCGGCGCGGCGAGGTCCATGCCGGGCATGATGGACACGATCCTGAACCTCGGCCTCAATGATGAAACCGTGAGAGGGCTGGCGAGCGACACCGGCAACGAGCGCTTCGCCTACGACGCCTATCGCCGCCTCATCAACATGTTCGGCGGCGTGGTCAAGGGGGTCGATCACGAACTCTTCGAGCACGCGTTCGACGCCGTCAAGAAGAAGTACAACGCCAGACTCGACACCGACGTTCCCACCGAAGGCATCAAGGAACTCTGCGAGGCGTACAAAAAAATCTACCATCAGGGCGTCGGCAGCCCATTCCCGCAGAAGGCCGCCGAGCAGTTGAACGAGGCGATCCAGGCGGTCTTCCGCTCATGGAACAAGCACTCGGCCGTCACCTACCGGCGCAAGGAAGGCATCACCGGCCTGCTGGGCACCGCGGTCAACGTCCAGGCGATGGTCTTCGGCAACATGGGCGAGGACAGCGGCACCGGCGTCGCCTTCACCCGCAACCCCTCCACAGGCGAGAATGAGTTTTACGGCGAGTTTCTCGTCAACGCCCAGGGCGAGGACGTTGTCGCCGGCATCCGCACGCCCCGGCCTGTTTCCGAAATGAAAACCTGGCGGCCCGATCTCTACAAGCAATTGCTCAGCGTGCGTAAACGGCTCGAATCGCACTACCGCGACATGCAGGACCTCGAGTTCACCGTCGAGCGCGGCACGCTCTACATGCTCCAGACGCGCAGCGGAAAGCGCACCGGATTCGCCGCGGTGCGCATCGCCGTCGAGATGGTCAAAGAAAAACTGATTACGAAAGAGGAGGCGATCGCGCGCGTGCCGGCCGGCGATCTCATTCAACTTCTGCTGCCGAGTTTCGATCCTGACGCAAAGAGGACGAACAAGGCGGTGGCGACGGGGCTGCCCGCTTCCCCCGGCGCTGCCGTCGGCAAACTCGCCTTCACTGCGGAAGAGGCGACCGAGCGCGCCGGTCGCGGCGAGAGCGTGATCCTCATCCGCAAGGAAACCAGTCCCGAAGACGTCGAAGGCATGCACGCCGCGGCGGGCATCCTCACCAGCACCGGCGGAATGACCTCCCACGCGGCGGTCGTGGCGCGCGGCTGGGGCAAGTGCTGCGTCGCCGGCGCCGGCTTGATCCACATTGATGCAAGAAACCGCAAGGCGGAGATCAAGGGCAAGTACCTCGGCCCGGATGATGTACTCTCCATCGACGGCTCGACGGGCGAAGTCTTCATCGGCGCCCTGCGCCGCGTCGAACCCACCTTGGGCGGATCACAGGCGCAACTCCTCGCCTGGGCCGACAAGATCCGCACCATGAAGGTCCGCACCAACGCCGACACGCCCGAGGACGCGCGCAAGGCGCGCGAGTTCGGCGCCCAGGGTATCGGACTGTGCCGCACCGAGCACATGTTCTTCGAGGGCGAGCGCATCAAGTCCATGCGCCGGATGATCCTTGCCGACAACGTCGCCGACCGCGAGAAGGCCCTGAGCAAACTCCTCCCCTATCAGCGCGAGGACTTCATCGGCATCTTCACGGCGATGAACGGCCTGCCCGTGACGGTCCGCCTCCTCGATCCGCCGCTGCACGAGTTCCTTCCGCATGAAGAAGAGCAGATGCGCGAACTCGCGGCCGAAGCCGGCGTCGATGTGAGTTTCATCCGCACGCGCGTCGATGTGCTCCATGAGGCGAATCCGATGCTTGGGCACCGCGGCTGCCGACTCGCCGTCACCTATCCCGAGATTCTCGTCATGCAGGTGCGCGCCATCACCGAGGCCGCGATCGCGTGCCTCCGCGAAGGCATCGATGCCCGGCCCGAGATCATGATCCCCCTCGCCGGGACGAAGCGCGAACTCGAACTCCTCCGGGCGCTCACGCTTGAAACGATTGAACTCGTCGCCCGCGAGCAGGAACATAAGGGCAAACTGAACATCCCCGTCGGCACGATGATCGAAGTCCCGCGCGCCGCCCTCGTCGCCGACGAAATCGCCACCCAGGCCGACTTCTTCAGTTTCGGCACCAACGACCTCACGCAGATGACCTTCGGCTTCAGCCGCGATGACATCAACACCTTCCTGCCCGATTATCTCCAGAAGGACATCCTCGCGGTCGATCCCTTCCAGACGATCGACGTGAATGGAGTCGGGTTGCTCGTCGAAATGGCCTGCACAAAGGGCCGTTCGGTGAAGCCCGATCTCAAACTCGGCATCTGCGGCGAGCACGGCGGCGACGCCGCCTCCGTCCACTTCTGCCACCGCATCGGCCTCGACTACGTCAGTTGCTCACCCTTCCGCGTGCCGATTGCGCGCCTCGCGGCGGCGCAGGCGGTGATCAAGGAACGCGGCATCAACGGCATCAAGAGCAACGGCCCCCGCAACGGCGCCAAGGCCAAATCGAAGAACTCCAAGGCGACCGTCAAGGCTCGCACCAGCAAGCCGCCGCACCGACGCTGATCGGGTACCATAGCCGCGCGAGTTCGCGCGCCTACCTGAACCCATGTTCCGGGAATGCGCCGTTGAGCGGTTCCATCATGCGGCGTGGTCCCGCTGCGTATGCGGTTTTGACCTGATCGCAGGCGGAACAGAATGCACTGAACTCTGACCCCATCCAGTCGATCGCTTCTCGCAATTCTCTGTGGATGGCCATGAAGGGGTGGTGCAGGATTCGCTCGTGGTGAAAGACGCGATTGCGAAACCTGCGGATGGAATCGAGCCGCTTGGCGATGGTTGCCCTCGTTCGCATCGATCCGGAGAGATGAGGAAAAGCGTGTCTCAGAACGCCATGCCACCTTCCCTCGAACTCGCGATTGAACAGCGAAGTCCAGAATCCAAAATGTAATTCCGCGACCAGCCGACCATGATCTCGCGGTTTCGTCCGCTTCGCCAACTCGTTCCGTGCGTCGCTGATGCAATTCTTCTGGTACTCCATGAAGCCGAAACTGCCGGTTTCAAGCCAAGCGGAGCCATACTTGATGGTCAGGGCGAGGTCGCACCGATTGCGAAGTCCAACCTCATGCATGTGGAGGACCGGATAGAACGCTTGGCAGAGGGCGACGTTCCAGAGGTAGCGGCAGAGGATATCGGACTGGGTCTCGCAGGAATTGGTTCGGTACGCATACAAGCGGTTTTCCGAAAGGCAATCACACAGTCTCTTGACGAGTTCCACTTGCATCGCCGATGGAGGCACTGTACACTTCAAGTGCAGGCCCGGGAAGCCCCTCTCCTGCTCACGCAGTGAAGTGCCCCGGGCAAAAGGGGATTTCGATATCTCCGGTCAGGCCACCCTAGCGGGCGGTTTGACCTTTTTTTTGACTCACGTCTGCCGCGCGCCAATTCCAAGCATCATGCCCGCACAGGGTTGCGGGCCAAGCGCCCGCCTGTCCGCTCGCGCTCAGACCTTGCCACAGCAACAGCCTCGTTTCAGCCGCCCTCGCCCGTCTCAATCGGCGCTGACGCTTCGGCCTCCTCCTTGCGCAGCCGCGCATCGCGGGCCTTGGTGGCCTGTTCGTAGAGGCCCCACTGCAACACCAACCCCGGGCCGACTTCGAGCGCCAGTTGGGCCCAGACTTCTTCGAGTTGGCCGGCGTTCTTCTCTTCGGTGATGCGGCGCTCGGTCCACTCGACGCCGTTGGTCACGCTCTTGACCATCGCGTTCATGATGCGCCACTCGGCTTCGGACCGGGGCAGGCGCGAGTTGAGGCCGGGGAGGTTCTGCGGCAGGTGGAAGTACCACTTGCCGTCCGCGGCCTGGCGGATGAGCACGCCGACGCCGAAGGCGGGCTGGTCGTCGATCGTCAGGGCGAAGGTCTCGTCATCGACGTACACCGTGCTGACGCGCTCCATCTCGCGGTCGAGCATGCCGAAGGGGTCGGCGATCATGAGCGTCATGCGCTGCTCCCACTGCTCGCGTCCCTGCGTCGTTGGGCCGGAGGAGGCGAGTTTTTCACTGCCCGCGGCCGCGGCCTTTTCGAGCAGGGCGTTGAACTCCTCCGGGTACTTCTCGCGCAGCGACTGCGAGAGGCGGTGCATGCGGTGCAAGAGCGGGCTGAGCCGGCCGAGCAACTCCTGCATCTTCGGATCTTCCGCGTGGATGAGCGAGGGGATGAGGTGGACGTTGCCGTCCTTGAGCATGTCGGCAAGGGAGTGGACCGTCGCGTCGGCGCTGCTCTGGCTGTAAGAACGGGCGCGGCGGCAACCGGGAGCGGCGACGATCACCACCGCCAGGAGGATGAGTAGGACCGGACGCCACTTGGAGACCGCAGTTGCAGTGTTCATGTGCATGCCCTCCCTACCGCCCGGCCGATGGCCGGATGCATGGATCAACCCGCCGAGGGGTGTAGTCCAAGTTTATGGTACTCGCATCGCGCCTGTGGCGACTCGGCGCGAGGTCAATCGCCCACGCGCCGCGTGCAGCGCCTTTCGCCCCTCCGAGAATGTGAATAAATTGAGCGGCGAAGTGGAACCATGTTCGTGGCGGGCGCGGATGGTATCTGCATGAAGAACTCCTGCGATCGCTCACGTCTGCTCCGCCCCGAGCGTCATCAGCATGTGCTCGAGGATGCGTGTCTGGACGCGCCGCTCCCGCTTGATCACCGCGCCCGTCTGGTGTGGGCCTTTGTCGAGCGTGCCGACGTGTCCGGATTGGAGGATTCGATCCGGTCGCGCGGCGGTCGCCCGGGAGCGGCAGGAACGGATCGAAGGGGCGCTGGCGGCGATGCAGAACCTCAAGGTGGTCAAGCAACGCGCCGCGGCCAAGAAGGGGGCGGACAAGGTCTCCGAGCCGCGGGCCAGCACCACCGATCCCGAGGCGCGGGTGATGAAGACCCGCGGTGGAGGCCGGGATCCGGCGTACAACGTGCAGCTGGCCACGGAGGCGCAGAGCCGGGCGATCGTGGGTGTGCAGGTGCTGCAAGACGGCGCGGACAACGGGCTGAGCGAGGCGATGCGTCCGGAGGTGGAGCGGCGCACCGGCGTGAAGGTTGAGGTTCACGTGACCGACGCGGGCTATCTGAGAAAGGAGACCGTGGAGCGTGAGGCCGCTGACGGAGTGAATCGCATCACGCCTCTGCCCCTCAACTCCGGCGGCGAGGCGTGCGTGACGCACCAGCCCGGCGATGGGCCGGGCGTGCGCGCGTGGCGTGCGCGGATGCAAACGGAGGAAGCCAAGGCCCTGCTGCGGCAGCGAAGCGGTGTGGCCGAGACGCCCAACGCCGAACTCAAGGTCTGCCGGGCGATGGACCGCGTGCTCGTGCGGGGCGTGAAGAAAGTCACCGCGACGGTGCTGCTGGGAGCCATCGTCTACAACCTCATGCACTTCGCCCAGGCACTGGTGGGCCGGCCGAAGCCGCCCCTGTAGACCACCGATCCTGCTGCGACTTGAAAGCACAGAGCACAAAGACACCTCCAAATGCGCAGAACCATCCGGCAGGTCCGATGAACGCGAGCCGCGATTCAGATACATTCACAGGCTCGGAGGGGTCAAATCAAGGATGCTGCAATCCGCGACACATGCCATAATCTTGGACTACACCCTGCAGCAAGGGGCCGCTGCTAGAATGGGCCATGCCATCGACTTTCAACGTTGCGGGCGGGCCGAGATTCGAGGCCGATTCACCGCCATTGGCTCTGCGGCGCCCTGTGTTCTCCTTCGTTTGCGCGTGGTTGTGGCTGGGCGGCGCGGTGGGTTGCCTGCTGGCGGCCGGCTGCGGCGGAGCGCGGCGCTTCGACGATCCCATCGCGGCGATGACCGATCCGCGGCTCACCGTCGGCGAGCACCGGGCGGCCATGGAGCAGGCCCGGCTGGACCACCCGGATGAGCCGCGGCGCCTTGAGCAACTCAAGGAGATCATCAGCGGGCCGGCGCATTCTGTCGAATCTCGCGCCGCAGCCTGGCATCACCTCGAGGAGCGCGATCCGGAGGATGCGAAGGCGGTGCTTGAATACCGGCTCCCAACGCACGCCGCCTGGGGATTCGTGCAGTGGGCCTGCGAACTGATCGCGGAGCGCGGCTGGGTGGAGATGACGCCTTCGCTCGTCCGCTCGCTCTACCGGCCTTCGCCCGGGTTCACCGAGGAACTCCGCCCCGAGCGCGTGGCGCTGATGCGCCTGCATGAGAATCGCGACATTCGGGAGATCGTCTTTGACGTTGTCGCCGATCCGCCGCGCAACGTCGTCCACGCGCAGTGGCGGCTCAGCGCCTGGGAACTGCTCAATCGCCTCGGCGAGTCGGACCTCTGGCAGGACCGCCTCGCGGCGCTCAACTCCGATGATCCGATGCTCAGTGACCTGCGTCTGGGCTACGTCGAACTCGCCGTGATCGCGCGCACGCGCGAGGAAGTGCTTCGCCTCCAGCACCTGCGGCGCGCTGAGCACCTGGCGACGTGGGAGCGTTGCCGCGACATCGCGGCCGCGCTGGGCGCTGAACAGAAGCGCGGCCTGCGGCTGCGGCACCTGCCCGTGCTTGAGCGCGTCTGCGAGTTGCACCCCGATTGGCTGGAACAGTCGCCTGCGGCGCTGCTCGCCTCGCTCGACGCGCGATTCGTCGGCAAGTTGCACTTCCACCCCGAGGCGATCATGTCGTCGAGGTCGCTCAACACCGGACCGCAAAGTCTGCGCGAGTGGGGGGAGACACTTTCCTGGGCGGACCTGCTCACCGTTCGGCTTGCCGAACACATGACTTTCGACCCGGTGATGATTCATCAACTGCTGCCGCAAGCCCAGCGCGATCGTGAGGACACGAGCACCGAGTACGGGGGGATCATCGATTACGCACAGGGGCAGCCTCGCGCCACGCTCTATCCGCCCATTCATCGATCGCACGATCTCAAGTATTATGCTCCCGCGTCCATGGTGGAGGCGGGATACCTCGCGCCGTTCCATTATCACTTTCACGCGCAGGAAGTGCGGAACACAGAGTACGCCGGTCCGGGGGGAGGGGATATCGAATACGCCAACACCATGGCGGTGAACGCGATCGTCTTCACGAGCGTGGGAGAGGGCCGTCTCAACGCGGACTTCTACACGGAAGGGCGTATCGTGATTGATCTGGGCACGATCGAAGGTCCGAAGTGATTCAGGAAGCACAGCGGCCTCAGGTCAGGATGGAGCCGCGCCACCGCCGCCCTTGCGTCGCCGTTTTCCGCCGCGCCGCCGGCGTTTGCGCTTGTTGCCTGCGGATTCGGCTTCGCCGCTCGCGGGTTTGACGCGAGGGGGTTGTTCGCCGGTGGGGGCCCGGTCGTCTTGTCCCGGAGATCCGCCGGTCGATGGCGAAGGGGTCTCGGTGGATTCGGGTCGCCGACGCCGGCGGCCGCGCTTGCGGCGACGACCGGGTCGCCCCGCCGCTTCCGGCGCCTCCCCGGAGGGCGACCCGCCGGTTGATTCCGGGCGCTCGGCGGCAGCGGCCGCATTGTCTTCATGTCCCTCGGTGCGGTCGCGATGGCGCTTCTGCCGAGGCAAGGGTCGATCCTCGCGCGGCTGGTCCTCAGCAGGCGGGGCGGAGCGGTCGATGCGGCGTGCGACGTCGGACTCGCTCAGCCCGCGCAGCGGATCGTCGGCGGCGCCGCGTTGCGCCGGCCTGGTGGAGCGTCGATCTTCCCGCGGCGCTGCGGGCGGAGGCGGGGCGGGCTTGGGCGGGATGGCCTCGGGATCACACAATTGCTCAACCGGCACCGCGATGCGCGAGCCGTCGCTCTCGAGTTCCACGAGGACGAGTTGGGTGAGGATCTGCGAGTCCATGACGAGGCCGGCGCCCTCCGGCGTGCCGACGCGCGTCTTGCGGTGCGGCAGGTTCTTCTTGAGGTCGGCGTAGGTCTGGTCTTCGTAGCGCAGGCAGCACATCAGCCGCCCGCAGCGGCCCGAGATCTTGAGCGGGTCGAGGGTGCCCTTCTGCACCTTGGCGGATTTCATCGACACGGGCTTGAGCACCTTGAGAAACTGCTTGCAGCAGCAGTGCTGCCCGCAGCGCTCGTAATCGGCCGTCAGCCGCGCTTCCTCGCGGGCGCCGATCTGGCGCAGATCGACGCGGGTGTGAAACTCCTCGCTGAGCACGTGGACGAGATCGCGGAAGTCGATGCGGGTCTCGGAGATGAAAAATATGGTGAGCAGTTCCTCGCCGAGGATCGGCTCGACGTCCACGACCTTCATGGGCAACTTCTGCTCAAGGGCGATGTCGCGGACGCGCTTGAGCATCGGCCGCTTGAGGTCGGCGAGGCGCTCCATGTGCTGGAGGTCTTCGAGGGCGGCGATTCGCAGGACGCGGCCGCTGGTGGTGAAGGGGTATTGCCGCCCGCCGGAGTTCTCGATGTAGTCGAGCATCTCGCGGCGCGTGAGGCTCTTGCCGCACCCGCCGTTGGAGCAGGTGGTGGTGAGCATCTCGCCGATCTCCGTGCCGCGCGGCGTTTTGAGGACGAACTTCGTCCCGCAGCCGGGCGTGCGATCGAGGCGGGCGGGGAACTCGCCGATCATCCCCATCCGGCCGTATTTCACGACGACGGTGTCCGGGGGCTTGAGGCGCTCGTAGGTTCGCAGTTCCTCTTCGCTCAGGCCGCGAGCCTTGGGATCGGCTTCGGCCTCGAATCGAGGCAGTGGAACGATGGGCATGGACAGCAATCCTTCCGCGCGTCTCGGAAGCGGTGTCTCGGAGCGCGAGCGTAGACCCGTTGAAGGGTTCCTTCCGCGCGTCGAGCATCATCGAATTGGCATCAGGGAGGGGTTTCGGCTCCCGCGGCGCTCCCTGATCGGCGCGGCGGGGTGGTGACGCGAAGTGAACCGATGAAAGCCGGTCCACGATCAGTATAGACTCTGGCGGCCGGGCGCGCCTCAAGATGCCGCCGACGGGCGGTCTCGGCACTACTTGCCGTCGCCGGCTCCGCTCAACCGCGTGACCACCTCGCCGATGTCGGCGTAGTCGAGCAGATTGAGCGCGTTCGGTGTCGCCTCGTAGACGAAGATGCGGCCGGCTCGCTTCTCCAGGACGTAGAGCAACTCCTCGTTGCCGCCCTTGGTGGTGACGAGGGCGTACTCGGTGCTGTCGGCGGCCATCTCCGCCAGGGCTTGATTACCGCTCACGCGGCCGGCCTGGGTGAGAATGAAGGCGGAAAGGACAAACGCCGACGCCCACAATGAGGCGGTGGCGGTGAGTCGGCTGGTCTGTTCGGGTCGGGTGGTCATGGTCGTGTTCCGGTCTGAGGGGTGTCGTGAATGGAAAAGACGACTCTGCCGGCCGCGCCATCAGCGCGAAGGGCTGAATCGTTTGGCGTCGTTGGCGACGCTGCGGGCGGACAAGCCCCGGAGTTTCTTGGACGATCGATCGTACAGGAAACTGAGCAGGGCGCCGGTCCGCTGGTCGAGGACGAAGACGGCGTTGCTCGTGGCGCCGTTGATGCGCCCTCCGACGATCATGTAATCACCGGCGGCCTGTTCACGGCCGCCCGCCTGCACCGAGGGGGCGAAGGTGACAAGTGCGAGCATGACAATCAGGACGAGATTGAGGGCAATCAGCCCACCGATGGTGTGGCGCGGTCTATGCATGGGAGTCTCCTCGTGTTACTGGATGCGGTTTGCCGGCGCGCGGTCAGAATCGTGAACAATCCCCTCTGGTCGCCGGCGCCGCAGGGCCTCCGACTCTTCATTCTAGTTCACCGTCCGGGCGGGGGCCGCATCCGGGCGAACCAGCCGATGCACCTCGAAGGGCCGGCTGATGTGCCGGAAGGCCTCGGTCGGCACGCTCCAGGTCTGCCACCTGCTGCTCCGGACCACCATGTGCCTGCGATAGTCGCACAGATCGACGCAGCGCAGGGCATACCAGCGGTCATGAAAGGCGAAGATCTCCTGAAAGAGAGAATCGGGCGGCTGGGCGTCGCACCAGTACAGAAACAGGAAGATGGCGCGAAAGGTCTCGCCGAAGAGATGCTCCCACGCCGCCAGCGATTCAATGTCATCATCCGTCACCCAGGTCTCGAGGTGGCCGATGGCGTCGGCCCGGCCCGCGGCCGAGCGGCCGCGGCGCAGGGCGCACTTTCTCCCCTTTACGTCCAGCAGCATGTTGCCCTCGGGGCTGTAGACGACAAAGTCAAAAGACTTGAGCGCGTTGCCCGCCGGCGACGTGGGGTGCATGTGCGGGCTGGTCAGCGCCTTGCGCGCTTCATCGACCGCGACGTAGGGGACGCGGTTGGCGCGGAGGTAGTGCTCGAAGGCCTGCTCGTAGTGGAATCGCCGCTGCGCCATGCCACGGGGAGCATAGTCCCGCTTCACGCCCCCGCCGAGTCGAAGCGAGGCCGGTCCTTCACTCGCCGCGCCGGGTTGCCCACGCAGATGCTCCACGCCGGAAGATCATCGAAGACGCTCGAGCGCGCCCCGACCACGCACCCGGTGCCGATGGTCACGTTCGGCCCCACAAACACGTCGGCTGCGATCCACGCTTCGTCCTCCACGGCGATCGGCGGCCGCAGCAGGGGCATGTCGCGGCGGGTGAAGTCATGGGTGCCGGCGCAGAGGTGCGCGTACTGGCTGATGGTGGCGCCTCGGCCGATGCGGATCGGGCCGAGGCAGTAGAGAATCGCGAAGTCGCCCACCGATGAACCGGGTCCGATGGTCAGATGCCAGGGCACCTCGATGCGCACCGTCGAGCGAAGTCGCGCCGTCGGATGAACGTCTCCGCCGAAGCAGCGCAGCAGCCAGGCCCGCCAGCGGTACATCGGCCGGGGACTCAGGCGAAAGAGCGTCGCCTCGGTCCAGTACCACAGCATCCGCGTGATCTTCTCGCGGGTCGTCCAGGTGCTGAGGTGGCGATCCTGGGTGGCCGGTTCCGCGCCGTGCTCATCATGGGTCGCGCTCATGGCTTGCGCTCCCTGCGGCGCTGCGCCTGCATCTCACGGTGCTTGACGACGGAAAGGAACTCGTAGACGGCGAGAAGGCGGCAGAAGACGAATCCGGGATACCCGTCGAGGAATCCGCCCTTGAGAATGTAGGAATAGACGAAGCGCAGCGTCGGGCGCAGCGGCAGGCGCCGCGAGCGGGACTTGAGCCAGCGCCGCCGCGCGATCGGCCCGCCGATGAGCGAGGCCTTCACGCCCCCCGCGTCGGCCGCCTCCATCGCGTGCGCCTCCCACGTCGAGTAGCGGTTGTGCTTCTCGACCCAGGTGGCGATGTCGGGATAGGCGTAGTGGAGAAAGTCGTGCTTGAGGTAGCCCGCCTCGCCGGTGGAGAGGACGATGTGCTCATGCACCTCGTTGTCGCCCGAACCGGTGTCGCCGAGTGTGCCGATGCGCTCGTAGCGCCCCAGCGCATGCCTGAAGAGGCGGATGTTCCAGGAGGGGTAGTAGCCGCAGTGTTTGATCCATCGCCCCATGAAGATGAAGCGGCGGCTAATCCAGTAGCCGGCCGGCGAGTCCTGCCTCGGGGCATTCGTTCCGTCGGGTGATCGATCGGCGCCCGCGGTGGAGACGGCCGCCCTCGACTCCTCGACGCCTTTATGCCTCGATGCCTGGGCGCCTCGGCCGCGCATCACCACTTGCCGCACCTCCTCGGCCAGTTCCGGCGTCATGTGCTCATCGGCGTCCATGATGAGCACCCACTCGCAGCGCCAGGGGACGTGCTCCAGCGCCCAGTTCTTCTTCTTGGGCCAGCCGCTCTCACTGTAGTGGAACTGAAAGACCTCCGCGCCCATCGCCTGCGCCAGTGGAACGGTGTCGTCCGTTGACTGCGAATCGATGACGGTGATGTGCTGCGCCCAGCGGAGACGCCTCAGGCACTCGACGATGTTACCCTGCTCGTTCTTG
>Ga0326597_10002734_pt1 | contig 26106 bp, 22 predicted proteins | sample RVTome_12_FD_203789 | JGI IMG/M metagenome (GOLD analysis project Ga0326597, IMG submission 203789) | Soil microbial communities from uranium-contaminated site in the Upper Colorado River Basin, Wyoming, United States - RVT100D185 | ecosystem: Environmental > Terrestrial > Soil > Contaminated >... | reverse complement strand
GTGTTCGCGGCCTTGATCTTCGCGCAAAAAGCCGGCGATCTCCAGACCGCGCTGACGGCTCTTCTGGCCTTTTGCGCGTTCTGCCTCGCGTCCAGCACCGGATACCTGATCAACGATCTGAAGGACCTCCAGCTCGATCGACGCCACCCCACGAAGCGACGGCGCCCGCTTGCGTCGGGGCGTCTCAAGGTGTCGGTCGCGGTGGCCGGCATCATCCCGCTGGGACTGGGAGCCTTCTGGCTGTCCTGGACGATCTCCGATCACACCCGGCCGCTCGGTTCCCGGTTCGTCTGGATTCTACCTCGCGCTCAGTCTGACCTACAGCATGGTCCTGAAGCGCTATTTCCTGGTGGACGTCCTGACGATCGCCATGGGCTTTCTGCTCCGGGTGGTGGGCGGCGGCGTGGCCATCGGAGTCGAGGTCTCTTCCTGGCTGTTGGTCAGCACGTTCTTCATGGCAGTGTTCCTGGGCCTGGGCAAGCGCCGCGGCGAACTGAAGAGCGTGGAACTGGGAAACGCGCAAGACAGCGCCACCCGGCCCGTGCTGAGCCAGTACAACCAGAGCTTGCTCGACATCCTGATGGGCGCGACCGCTGCCGCGTTGCTCTTGAGCTACGTGCTCTACACGGTTTCACCCGATTCGATCGAGCACTTCGGCAGCCGCGCGCTGTTCTACACGATTCCCTTCGCCTTCTATGGCATCGGCCGCTATCTCGCGCTGACCATTCAAAGCGGCGACGCCGACGACGTGGCTGTCTTGTTCTGGCGCGACCGCCCCCTGCAGATCGCCTGCGGGCTTTGGGGCCTGGTGGTGCTCTACATCATCTATGCATAGGGGGCATTGGGGGCATTGGGGCCCGGCGAGGGCAAGTGGAGACGCTCCCGTGACGCGTTCAGGATCGCATGCAGCAGCGTTTGAACTTGCGGCCGCTGCCGCAGGGACAGGGGTCATTGCGACCGAGTTTGAGACCTCGGTTCTCGAGCGTCCTGGTCTCGCCGGCAATGCGCTCTTCAGGCCGCACCGCGCGGGCCGCTTCCAGGAACGGCTCGTCGATGGTCGAGAGCGCCAGATCGATCTCGAAGGAGTTCGGCACCAGCTCGGTCTCGGCCAGCCAGGCGAAGAACGCCCGCGCCAGATCCGGAATCACCGGAGCCAGCGGATCGCTCCGGCCCAATTTGCGGGCCACGCGCTCGAGCAGCAGGGCGCGGACCTGCTCGGCGTCCAAGAGGCGCGGTTCCGCGCCCAGATCGTCCAGCGCGCTTTCGACCAGCAACAGGACTCCCCGGCGAAGCTCCTCCAGGCGCAGTCCAGCGGCGGCCGGCAGCCGGGGAGCATCCAGGAAAGCCGCGGCGAGCAGGTCGGCCCGTGTGCCGGCCATCGTTCAATCACCTTTTTTCGTAGCGTCCCGCCAGCACGGGCCGGAAGGTCCTCCCGTCCAGGGAGACGCTCAGCTCAAATCGAAAACCGCCTGGGCCTTCAAAGGTGTAGGCATAGCGCGTGGCTCCCCCAGCGCCTTGCCGGAGAAAGACCAGGCGGTTCGCCTCGAGGTCTCCTGCGACGATCGGGCCCACGGCGCCGCCCTGGGAATCGATCCAGTACATGCTATAGCGCCCTGACCCCGGATCGAAGCCGTAGACACCGTGTCCCCGGAAGACGATCTCCCCGTCCACGGACTGCTCGTAGTCGTTGATGAGAAAACGCGCCTCGAAGATCCGGTTGGAGAAGCAGCCCTGCGCCTTGCGCTCCGGCTCGACGCCGGACAGGGAGTGCAGGATCTCCGAGCCGACCCAACGACCGGCCAGCCGGCCCAGTGCCCCGAGGGTCGCGGCCGGTGCCATCAGACTCCGTGCTCGAGGGCCTGCGAAAGCGCGTCGGCGAACATGTCGACCTCGCGGAGCGTGGTATAGACCGAGGGCGTGACCCGGATCCCCTGAACGTCGTCGTGCTGGATGGCCGTCACGATGATCCGGTGTTCCTTGAATAGATGTTGCGCCAGATCGCCCGGCTCCACGTTCTCGAGGCCGACGGTCGCGATCGCGCAGGAATCGACGTCATTCAGCGGAGCATGAAACGTCACCCGCGGATCACCCGCGAAACGATCCGCCCAGCGGTCCCGAAGGTAGCGCAGCCGGGCCGCCTTGCGTTCGGCCCCGATGCTCTCATGGAAGGTCAGCGCCTCGCTGATCGCGAGACGGTGTCCGGCCGGATGGGTGCCGATCAGTTCGTACTTGCGGATGTCATCCGAACGCGGTTCGCCCTGTCCGAACAGCGGCCACACTTTTTCGATCTTCCGCCGGTTGACGTACAGCATCCCGCTGCCGATCGGCGCGCAGAGCCACTTGTGCAGACTGGTGCCGAAGTAATCGCACTGCAGATCGTCCCGCTCGAAGGGGAAGTGCGCGTACGAGTGCGCGCCGTCCACGATCACCTCGATGCCCAGCGGGCGGGCCAGATCGACCACCCTGCGCACGGGATAGATCTGACCGGTCAGGTTGACCACGTGGCAGATCAGGATGGCCCGGGTCTTGTCGGTCAGGCCGGCCTGGAAAGCCTCGAGCAGCGCGTCCTGGCTGGGCGCGGGCGTCGGCACGCGCACCTTCTTCACCACGATGCCTTCGCGCAATTCGCGCTGGTGCAGGGCCGCCAGCATGCTGCCGTAGTCCTGGTCGGTGGTCAGCACCTCGTCGCCCGGCTGCAGCTCGAGACCGAAAATCACGTTGTCCAGCGACTCGGTGGCGTTGCGGGTGATCGCAATCTCGTCCGGCTGGCAACCGAACGACAGCGCGAGCCGCGCCCGGACGGTCTCGTACTCCGGCTGGAGGTGGCGCCACATGGTCACCACCGGCGCATGATTGGAGTACTCGTCGAACCGCCGGAGCGCCTCCATGGCCACGCCCGGCGCGGGCGACGTGCCGCCGTTGTTCAGGTTGATCAGCGAGCGATCGACGGTGAAGGCGCGCTGGATCTCGGCCCAGAAATCCTCGTCCGAGGCCAGCAGCCTGGCGGGTCGGTTGCCCGCGGCCCGGATCGCCGGCTCGACACCGGCAGACGCCTTCGGCCGCAACACGGCCGTGATCAGCCCGGCCGAGAGCAGCCCGCCCGCCTGGGACAGGAATGAACGTCGCGAGGTTGCTTCCATGCGCCGCATGGTGTCGTTTCCCGCGAAAAGGAGCAAGAACTCTTGCACCCGTGCAAGGATGCGTAGACTGTCCTGTTCCCCCTCAGTCATCGTTGAATGTCGGACCGCCAGGGCCGTAGTTGGCGATGATCCCGGACTTCTAATGGAGAAATCATGGCGAAGATGACGCGTATGGCGGGCGGCCAACAGCCCATGGCTCAGCGATTCCGAATCGGAGGAATCGCCTTGCTGGCGCTGCTGGGCTTGCTGTTCGTGGGCTCGACCTACTACACCGTCGAGCCCGAAGAGGTGGCCGTGGTGACCCGCTTCGGCAAATTCAACCGGGTCGAACCGCCCGGCCTCCACTTCAAATGGCCGCTGGGCATCGAGGCGGCCGAGCGGGTCAAGGCCGACCGGGTCGAGAAGGAGGAGTTCGGCTTTCGAACCGAGACGGCGGGAGTCCGCAGCACCTACTCCACCAGGGACTACTCGGCCGAATCGATCATGCTGACCGGGGACCTGAACCAGGCCGACGTGGAATGGACCGTGCAGTACAAGATCAAGGACCCCAAGGCGTTCCTCTTCAACGTGCGTGACCCGCGCACCACGCTGCGGGCGATCTCGGAATCGGCGATGCGGGCCGTGGTCGGCGACCGCAGCGTCAGCGAGGTGCTGACCGTCGGCAAGGCCGAGATCGAGACAGAAGCCGAGAAGGAGCTGCAGAAGATCCTCGACCAGTACGACACGGGGCTCCAGATCCGCCGCGTCAAGCTCCAGGACGTCTTCCCGCCGGACCAGGTCAAGCCGGCCTTCACCGACGTCGAGGCCGCCAAGCAGGAGCGTGAGGCGACCATTCTCAAGGCCCAGGAGAACCGCAACCGCAGGACTCCCGCGGCGATCGGCGAGGCCAGCAAGCTGATCAGCGCCGCGGAGGGGTACCAGATCGATCGCGTGAACCGGGCCAAGGGCGAGGCCGAGCGCTTCACCAAGATCCTGGCGGAGTACCAGAAGTCGCCCGAGGTCACCAGGCGCCGGCTGTACCTGGAAGCGCTGGCCGAGGTGCTCCCGCAGATCGAGCACAAGATCGTGGTCGACGAGGAATTGCGCGGCATCCTGCCGTTGCTCGAGCTGTCCGGCAAGGGAGGCAACTGAGATGATCCGCGTCGCACTCATCGTACTCGGCGTGATCGCGCTCGTGATCCTGGCCGGCTCGCTCTACACGGTGCATGAAACCGAACAGGTGATCATCACCCAGTTCGGACAGCCGGTAACCGGACCGATCACAGAAGCCGGCATCCACTGGAAGACGCCCTTCATCCAGGACGTCCGCCGCTTCGAGAAGCGGATCCTGGACTGGGACGGCGATCCCAACGACATCGTCACCAAGGACAAGAAGACGATCCGCATCGACACCACCGCGCGCTGGAAGATCGTCGACCCGCTGGCCTTCCTGAAGAGCGTCAACGACGAGATACGCGCCCAGAGCCGCCTCGACGACATCCTCGACGGCGCGACCCGGGAGTTCATCTCCAAGAACAACCTGATCGAGGCGGTGCGCGCCTCGAATCGGGAGTTCGCCAAGGATGAGGTCGAAGACGTCGAACTGGAGGGCGATCGTACCGAGGAAGATTTCATCACCGTGGGTCGCGACGAACTCATCGCGAGGATCCTGTCCAACGCCCAGCAGAACGTGGCGGAGTTCGGCATCGAACTCATCGACTTCCGCATCCGCCGCATCGACTACAGCGAGAAGGTCCGCCGGGCGGTCTATGAGCGGATGATCCGGGAGCGCAGCCAGATCGCCGAGAAGTACCGGTCAGAGGGCGTGGGCAAGCAGTCCGAGATCGAGGGCCAGACGGAGAAGGAGCTGAAGCAGATCTCGTCGGAGGCGGCCCGCCGATCGGAGATCATCCGGGGCGAGGCGGATGCCGAGGTGACCCGGATCTATGCCAACTCCTACGGCGCCGATCCGGAGTTCTACGCCTTCTACCAGACGCTCGAGACCTACAAGCAGGCGCTGCTCGGCGGCGAGACCACCCTGGTGCTGTCGACCCAGAGCGAGATCATGCGCTTCCTCAAGAGTCCTGTGAAGCTGGAACTTCTGGAACCCTAGCCGCCGTCCGGGCCGCCGCCGGAACCACGGGCGGCGGCCGGCGCCAGGCCAGCGCGCCCTCCAGCGCCACCCAGAGCGTGAGCACCGCGATCGCCAGCCCCACGCAGGCCACCAGCCAGCTGTCATGGCGGAAGTCGCGCAGCACCTGGATGCCCATCGCAACGAAGGTGATCACCATCACCAGCGCCGCCGGCGCCGCGTACGGCAGGGACCGCCGGCCGAGCGTGCGCAGATAGAGCGCGCAGAGCAGGAGCGTGAAGGCCGCCAGCACCTGGTTGGTAGCGCCGAACACCGGCCAGAGGCTCTTGGCCCCATGGGCGTAGTCGGCATAGATCAAGGCCAGCACCGAACCGCAGGCCAGCGCCCCGCCGACCCAGCGGTTGCGAAGCGGAGCGATGCGATAGAGCTCGCCGAATTCCGCCAGCACCAGCCGCTGGATGCGCAGCGCGGTGTCCAGGCTGGTGGCCGCGAACGAGATCACCAGCACCGCGACCACCGCGGCCGCCACCTGCAGGGGCACGCCCAGCGTGGCCAGGAATCCGGCGGCCCCCTCGACGAACGCCTGGAGAGCGTCCGAGATGCCGGGCAACGCGGCCCCGCCGTTCGCGGCGGCCGCGGTGCTCTTCTCCGAGAGGTACTGGAAGGCATGCGTGTGTCCCCCGCCCCGGCTCCATTGCCCGGTGGCCACCGCCATCGTGGCCAGCACCGCCAGCGCCGCTTCGCACAGCATCGCGCCATAGCCGATCGGGCGCGCGTCAGCGGCGCGGCCCAGCTGCTTCACGGTGGTGCCGGAGCTGACCAGCCCGTGAAAACCGGAGATCGCTCCGCAGGCAATCGTCACGAACAGCAACGGGAAGATCGACGGCAAGGCTCCGATCGCGCCGACCGCCGGCGCCGAGAACTCGGGAGCGGACAGGAAGAAACCGAGGTAGAGCGCCGCCAGCCCCACGAGGAGTTGATGGCTGTTGATCAGATCGCGGGGCTGCAGCAGCAGCCAGACCGGGAGCGAGCTGGCCACGTACGCGTACACCATCAGGGCGATCAACCAGAAGTCCTTGCTGGCGAACAATGATCCCGCGGCCGGCACCCACAGGTGGCCGGTGGCGGTTCCGAAGATCAGGGCATACAACCCCAGCAGGGCGCAGATCGAAGGGATCAGCAGGGACTTCTTCTTCACGTAGCCCCACCAGCCGATGAACACAGCGACCACGATTTCGAAGTTCACCGGCAGGATGCTGGCGCTGTAGCCCACGAACAGATTGGCGATCGCGAAGGCGAAGACGGCCCCGACCAGCCAGATCAGGAAGAAGATCACCAGCAGGAACAGCACGCGCGAGCGGGGACCGATGAAGATCTCTGTCAACGAGCCCACCGACTGGCCCCGGTGCCGGAACGACAGCACGAGGGCGCCGAAGTCGTGGGCCGCGCCCATGAAGATGACCCCCAAAACGATCCAGAGCAGGGCTGGAACCCAGCCCCAGACGATCGCCACCGCCGGCCCCAGGATCGGGGCCGCGCCGGCGATCGACGCGAAATGGTGCCCGAACAGCACTTCCCTGGGCGTGGCCACGAAGTCGACCCCGTCGGCCTGCGCCCGCGACGGCACCGGCTCGCGGGCGTCGATCCGAAAGACTTTCGAGGCCAGGAATTGCGAATAATACCGGTAGCCGAGAAGCAGGGCTCCCAGACACGCCAGAACGACGATCAGCGGCAGCATGGTAATAGCTTACCCATTAGTACAATTTTTCCTCAATCGTGCTCGCTTGCAGGGACGACACAAGCTAAACTCTCCTGACTTGAGAACCGTTCTCATTTCCATCCGCTCCCGACAAGGACTGCGCAGGATTCGATGACAACCTTGGATTGCCTCACCCCGGGCAGTGAAGCCCTCCTGATCGAAGTCGGCGGCGCCCGGCCGTTTCAGTGCCGGCTGATGGAGATGGGGCTGCTGCCCGGCACGCGCGTGCAGGTCGTTCGCCGAAATCACTTCGGCGGCGTGCTGGAACTCAAGGTCCGACATTCTCATGTGACCGTGCGCACGATCGAAGCCAGCCAACTGATCGTCTCTCCGGCGTAAAGATGCTCTCCCGGCCCTCCACGGCCCTCCTCACCGTCGTCATCGCCGGCAACCCCAACACGGGCAAGACCACCGTCTTCAATCAACTCACCGGCGGGCGGGCCAAGGTCGGCAATTATCCCGGCATCACCGTCAGTCGTCACGAGGGACGGCTCGCCCTGGACGGCGTGGACGGCCCCCACGGCGCGGACGGCGTGGGAACCGTTCGCGTGCTCGATTCGCCGGGCACCTACTCGCTCTCCGCCCGCTCCAAGGATGAACTGCTGGCCCTCCAGGCCGTCGCCGGATTGCCGCCGCTCGAGCGGCCCGACCTCGTGGTGGTGGTGGTCGATAGTACCCAATTGAACCGCAACCTCTATCTGGTGCTGCAGATCATCGAGCTGGGGCTGCCGGTGGTCGTGGCCCTGAACATGACCGACATGTTGCCTGCGCTCGGGCGCGAAGTCGACGCGCAAGCCCTCGAGCAGACCTTGGGAGTTCCGGTCGTCTCCTTGGTGGCGCGCAAAGGCCGGGGCTTCGATGAACTTCGCCAGGCCATGGCCAAGGTGCTGCAACACCGGGAAGCCGGACTGCCCGGCTGGCGCTGGAAACCGGAAGCCGGGCCGTTGCTCGAGGACCTGGCTGTCGTCGAACCGCTGGTGCCCGCGGCCTGGACCGGAAACGGCAGCGGCAGCCGCCGCGCGCTGGCCACCTGGTCGCTGCTCTCGCTGGACGACGACGACGAGTTGACCGAGGTGCCCGAGGAACTGCGCCGGGCCGTGGAATCCCGCCGCTCCCTGGCCCGCGAAACCGGACGCAGCATCGACCGGGAGATCATCGAGGGGCGCTATCGCTGGATCGACGCCCACGCCGACCGCTTCTTGAAATCCGGGACGGCCGTCGTCTCGCTGACCGACCGGATCGACCGGATCATCCTCAATCCACTGATCGGATTCGCGCTGTTCCTGGGACTGATGACCCTGGTCTTCCAGTCCCTGTTCACCTGGGCCGACCCGATGATCGGCTTCATCGAGACCCTGTTCGGCTGGTGCGGCGACCAGATCTCGCGGCTCCTCCCGGAGGGTCTGTTCGCGAGCTTCGTGGTCGACGGCCTGATCGGCGGCGTGGGCGCTTTCGTCGTCTTCCTGCCGCAGATCCTCCTGCTGTTCCTCTTGATCGGCATCATGGAGGACACCGGCTACATGGCCCGGGTGGCCGTGCTGATGGATCGCATCATGAAGTCCCTGGGACTTCACGGCCGCGCCTTCGTGCCGATGCTCTCGGGCTACGCCTGCGCGGTGCCGGCGATCATGGCCACCCGCAACATGGAGCGCCGCCGGGACCGTCTGTTGACCATGATGGTCCTGCCGCTGATGACCTGTTCCGCGCGCCTGCCGGTCTACGGCCTGTTGATCGCCGCGATCTTCGCCTCGCGCGGCGAATCCGGCTTCGCGCAGGGCCTGTTGATGGCCGGCATGTACCTGTTCGGCACCGCGGCCGCGTTGATCTGCGCGCTGGTGCTCAGCAAGACCATGCTCAAGGGCAAGCCCTCGCCGCTCCTGATCGAGCTGCCGCCCTACCGCATGCCGCACTGGCCGTCGGTCCTGCAGACGATGTGGGAACAGACCCGGGCCTTCATCCAGAAAGCCGGAACCATCATCCTGATCTGCTCGATCGGCATGTGGCTGCTGCTCTCGTTCCCGAGAGACGTCGAGCTCGACCACGATTACGCGGCGGAGCGGGCGGCACTCGAGCTGAAGCTGGCAACCGCCGGCCTCGAGGATGCGGAGCAAGGACGACTGCATGTCCGGCTCGACGCTCTCGGCGCCGAGGAAGCGGGCGAACGGACGCGCAAGAGTTACGCCGGCCATCTCGGCCAGGTCCTGGAGCCGGTTCTCGAGCCGCTCGGCTTCGACTGGAAGATCGGCATCGGCATCATCAGCGCCTTCGCCGCCCGCGAAGTCTTCGTCAGCACCATGGGCGTGGTCTACGGAGTCGGCGAGGGCGCCGACGAGACCACGCCGGCACTGCGCGATCGCCTGCGCAAAGCCACCTGGCCCGACGGCCGGAAGGTCTTCACCCCGCTCACCTGCCTCTCCCTGATGATCTTCTTCGCGCTGGCCTGCCAATGCATGAGCACGCTCGCCGTGACTCGTCTCGAGACCGGCACCTGGCTCTGGCCGGCGCTGATGCTGGTCTACATGACCTCCCTCGCCTGGTTGACGAGCTTCGCCGTCTATCAAGGCGGCCGCCTGCTCGGCTTCGAGTAGATCCCGGGATCCGCGCGGTAGATAAAGGAAGCCGGGCGTCAGCCCGGGACGCCCGGCTTCACGGGTGAACGGCCGTTCGGGACAACCGCCCACCATCGAAATGGCCCGGAACCAGCCCTGAGTTGCCGGGCCTTGCTGTTCTCCCTCCCCTCGAATCGGATCGAGGGGGATCGGAGGAATGCTTGCTCCCCTACGCTCCCGGGGCCGCCGCGTTGGCCGGGATCTGGAGAATCGCGTCCCGACTTCGCCCCAACATCCGTTGGGTTCGATTCGTTTGGATGGAGGGTCACCGGCGACATGCGCTATGATCCGCCGAACGACTCAATCCCGGGAGGGTTCCGAACATGGCGATGACCGGTCTCAGCCGCCTGGCTCCGTTGCCCCTGCGCCTCGCGGCCGGCGCAAGTCTCTGCTACGACGGCTACCAGAAGCTGTTCGTGGACAGCATCGATGAGTGGGTCACGACGGTCTCGACCTTCGGCCTCCCGCAACACGATCTGGTGGCGCAGATCATGGCCTGGGGCATGTTGGCGGGCGGCGCGCTGTTGATTCTCGGCTTCCTCACCCGCCTTGCGGCGCTGGTCAACGCGGTGACGTTCTTCATCATCATCTGGAAGATCACGCTCGCCGGCGACATCGTCGGGAATCTCCAGCATCGGTTCGCGGGACCCGACGGATATGTCCTCCCGATGATGGTGTTCGCGGCCTGCCTGGCGCTGCTGCTTTCCGGCGCGGGAGCGCTGTCGGTGGACGGACTCCTGGTGGGCCGGCGCGCGCGTTCCAGCGTAACGGTCGAGACGGACTGATCAGCTCTTTCGATTCGAGCGGGGCAGCGGGCGGGCTGAGGGTGTCGCCTGGATCGGATCCTCCGGCCAGGGATGGCGCGGATAACGCCGGCCGAGTTCGCGGCGCTCCCGCGGGTATAGATTCTCCCAGAAGCTGGCCAGGTCCGTGGTGATCTGCACCGACCGGCCGTTGGGCGCCAGCAGATCGACCGCCACCACCCGCCGTCCCTCCGCGATCCGGGGAGACTGCCTGGTTCCAAAGAACTCCTGCAGCTTCGCCGACACCAGCGGCGACTGACCCTTGCGGTAGACGATCGGCGCCTCGCGCCCGGAAGGCAGCCGAATCCGCGGCGGACACCAGCGCGCAAGCAGGGCCGAAGCTTCCGGGCCGAGACCCTTGATCAGGATCGCTTCCCAGTCCGCTTCCCGCAGCTCCTTCAGGCTCGATCGTCCGGGGCAAGCCGACCGCACCGCGCCGGCCAGCGTCTCCTCGTCGGACGCCGGAAGCTCGAGATCCGGCCGGAGTTCCCGCAGGCATTCGATGCGCAACAGCGTCTGCTCGAGCCGTCCACCGCGAAGCAGTTCCTCCAGGAAGCGCGGATGCGTCCCGGCCCGGGCCAGGAGTTCGGCGGCCTGCTCCGGATCGGGCCGGTCCAACGAACGCTCCTTCCAGCAGAGATCCACATGCAACCAGCGCCGCCTGCCTTCCGCCGACTGGCGCTCCTCGTTCCAGATCGTCTCATCTTCCTGTCGCGCCAGCGCGGGATGGATCTCCGCCAGCCACTCCGGTTCGATGCCGCTCGCGAGCCGCACACGCCCGTGCCGGCCGCTGCCGCCGACCCGCGTGACCTCGACCGCGACAAACAGCTCCGATTCCAGAACGGCGCTCTCCCGATCCAGCTCGACGGCGACACCGCCGGTCATCAATGCATGGCGGGCGCCCGCCTGTCGCCTCCGGGCCACCCGGTCCGGGTAACCGGCCAGGACGCATTTCAGCAAAGCATCCTCGTCGGCGGGCGCCTCGACGCCGCCCTGCAGAAGGCAGCGTCTCGGGACGCGTCGTGGGTCCGCAAGGCGCGAGAGCGCTCGGGCCTCACGCAGAACGACATGGAATTCCCCCGCCCCGCGGTCTTCGTCATAGCGGTCCCGCAAGACCAGCAGATCGGAACGCGCCGAGAGTCCGGCGCGCGCCACGGTTCGCGGGCGAAACCGGCAGAGCGCCGCCAGGAGCGCGCCCTCTTTCGGACAGCCCCGTTCCTCGGCCGCGAGCAGCAGGCGGCCGAGACGCGGATGCACCGGCAAGCGCGCCAGGCGGCGTCCCAGTTCGGTCACCGCTCCCTCCCGCGCACCGCAGGCGCCCAGTGCCACGAGCAGATCGAGCGCCGCGTTCATCGCCGCCTCCGGCGGTGGAGTGAGCCAGGCCAGAAGGCGCGGGTCGGCGCTGCCCCAGTTCTTCAGCACGAGCAGCGCCTCGCACAGGTCGACCCGCAGCACTTCCGGTTCGAGCGCCTCGGCCATCTCACGCCATTCGCCCCTCGAGAACAGCCGGATGCAGCGGCCCGGTCCGAGCCGCCCGGCCCGGCCGGCGCGTTGCTCCGCCGAGGATCTCGTGATCCGTTCGAGCTGCAGCCGGTCCACGCCGCTGCTCGGATCGTGGCGCAGAACCCGGGCGAAACCGCTGTCGATCACCGCGCGGATGCCCTCGAGCGTGACCGAGGTCTCGGCCACGTTGGTCGCAAGTACGACCCGCGGGCGGCCCCCTCCGCGCACCGCCCGCTCCTGCTGGTCGAGGCTCAGTTCCCCGTGCAGCGGCAACAGGTCGAAACCGCGAGCCGCCGCCACCTTTCGAAGGTCGGCCAGCACGCCGTTGATCTCCCCGACCCCCGGCAGGAACACGAGCAGGCTCTCCTCCAGCCGGCCGCCGGCCTGGTCGAGATGCTTCAACACCGCCTGCCGCGCCGCCGCCGCGATCGGCTGGTCGAGGCGCCGCTCGGCGTATTCGATCAGAACCGGAAAGAGTCGACTTCCGGCCTGGATCACCTGCGCGTTCAACTGCGCACCCAGTTCGACCGCATCGAGGGTGGCCGACATGATCACCAGACGGAGGTCGGGACGCAGCGCCGCCTGCACCTCGCGCAGCAGCATCAACGCCAGATCGGCCTGCAGCGATCGTTCGTGGAACTCGTCCAACACCACGACCGAGATCCCCGACAGCTCGCTGTCCTGGAGCAACCGCCGCACCAGCACGCCTTCGGTCACGTAGAGCAGGCGCGTCCCCGCGCCGGCGACGCTCTCGAAGCGCACGCGGTAGCCGACTTCCCCGCCCAACCGTCCGCCGCGCTCCAGGGCCACGCGCCGGGCCGAGAGCCGCGCCGCCATCCGACGCGGTTCGAGCACCACCACCGCGCCCCCGCCCGCAAGCTTCGCGTCCAGGAGAGCCGGCGGAACGCGCGTGGTCTTGCCGGTGCCCGGCGGCGCGGACAAGACCACGTCCCGCCCGCTCCGGACCGCGCTCACGATCTCCGCGAGTCGCTCATCGATTGGCAAGGGCGGCAAGGGTCTCATCGCTGAAAGGGTAGCAACCCGAACCGGCCCGTCCGGCACCCTTCCGCCATGTCACCCATTCCCCAAAAAACCGTATCCTCCCCGGTACCTACCAAGTATTCGGGCGGCCGCGCCGTCTCCCTCCGCGGAAGCGCAATTGATGAACCACGCCAGCGACTCCACCCTGCTCGAGGCCTATCAGGCCGGCCGGACCCACGCCTTCACGGTGCTGGTCGAGCGCTATCAGGGCCGCCTGCTGCGCTACGCCCGCTTCCTGCCGGGCGGCGGAGATCAGGCCGAGGACGTGGTTCAGGAGGTCTTCCTGCGATTGGCCAGGACTCCACCCGCGCTTCCGGTCGAAGCCGGACCGGATCGTCTCCAAGGTCGATCCCGGCTGGCTTCCTGGCTCTTCCGAGTGACGAGGAACTGCGCCATGGAACGGATCCGAAGCGACTCGCGACGCCGCCTGCGCGAACGGAGCGCGGCCATGCTGGAGGCCAGCGAGGGCGGCCAACAGATGGTCGAGGCAAACGACACGCGCCAGGCGGTGGAGCGCTGCCTGGACCAGCTCAAACAGGACCAGCGCGAAGTGCTGGTCCTGCGCCTGTTCGAAGACCGCTCCTACCGGGAGATCTCCGAGATCACCGGCAAGCGGAACGGCACCGTGGCCTGGCTGATCAGCGAGGGCCTGAAATCGCTCAGCCGCAGCCTGTCCCCGGTCCTCGCGAAGAACCCCCACCCGGCGAGCCGGATCGGCGAGCTGAAGGGAGAATCCCGATGAGTCCCCAGAATGACCAACGAGACGATCGTCACGTGAAACTCTGCGCCTACCTGTTCGGCGAACTCGACGGGCAGCAGGCGGCCGAGGTGGAAGCAGCGCTCGCGAACGACCCGGAGCTGCTCGCGGAGCGCGCCCGGCTCTTGGCGACGATCGCCGCGGTGCAGGGCGCCTTCCCCGGCGGTGATGAACTGTCCAGCGCGTCCCGGCAAGACCTGCTGTCCGCCGCGAACGATCGCGGGGCGCCGGGTGCCGGCCGTCATGGCCTCATGCTTCGCTCGATTCTGGTGGCCGCCGCCGCGGTGCTTTTGATCGGCGCCGCCTGGATGCTGAGCCGTCAAGGTCCCGCCGAGGTCGAGCCGCGAGAGGTCGCGAGCAATCCGAAGTCGGAGGCGAGGCCCGGGCGGGAACGGGACGCCTACGACGCCCCCTTCGAGCTGAAGAAGGCGGCTGATGATCTCGAAGAGGCGGAGGAAGACACGTCGAGTGAGCGCGCTCGACTCGCCGCTCAGACGCCGGCGCCGGAAGACGCCCGCCCGGAGGCTTTGGGCCCGGTGCACCTGGAATCCGAGCTGCGTATCGGCGGAGCGGGCGGGGGTGCCTCCTACAAAGGGCCGGGCGACACGCGTCCGTCGGTGGACGTCGGGGTGGTGAAGGCGGGTCCTGGCGGGTCGGGCCCGGTGCCCCCCGGACCGGGGGCCGGCGGGCCTGGGGGCCCGGTACCGACTCCCGGATCGGGTCGCGACCCCCAGGCAGAGAGCGCGCCGAGCGGGCCCGGTGTTCCCCGGTCAAAGGACGCGCTCGTCGCGCGCGTCACGCCCCATGCCAGCAACCGTCGAGACCAGGAGGCCCAGCAAGCGCCAGCCCAGGCGGAGACGCCTGAGCTCGCCCATCTCGGTGAGATGAGGAAACTCGGATACCTGGACGACCGCTCCCCCTCGAAGAGCATTGACGGCATTGATGGAGAGAGCGTGGGCTTCCTGGCCGGCATGGGCCGCAAGGAAGTCGCAAGACGAGCAGGAGCCGTCCACGATCGCCGGCCGCTGACCGCCGAGCAGATCCTCTCCCACTGCCGGCGCCGGCCGAACGAGACGCCCAGCATGATGTATTTCCGGTTCTGGGGCGACAACGCCTTCGAGCTGACCTCGCTCGACCGGTTGTCCACGTTCGCGGTGGACGTGGACACGGCCAGCTACGCCCTGGCGCGCAACTACCTGAAGCGCAACCTGGTGCCGGAGAAGGCCCAGATCCGCACCGAGGAGTTCATCAACTACTTCAAGCCGGACCTCGCGCCGCCCGAGGAAGGCGTGTTCGCCCTGCACCTCGAACTGGCCGACAGCCTGTTCGGGGGAACCGGCGGCGAACGCTGGATGCTGCGGGTCGGCCTGCGCGGCCGAGAGGTGTCGAGGGAGCAGCGCAAACCCCAGCGGCTGACCTTCGTGATCGACACCTCCGGTTCCATGAAGCAGGAAAACCGCCTGGAACTGGTCAAGCACACGCTGCGCCTCTTGCTGGCGCAGCTCGATGAGCGCGACCAGATCGCGATCGTGAATTTCAGCACCAACGCGGCGCTCTGCCTTCCGATGACCTCGGTGGCGCACCGCGGACTGATCGAAGCGGCGCTGTTCGGCCTGCAGGCGAACGGCAGCACGAACGCCGAAGCCGGCCTCAAGCTCGGCTATCAGCAGGCGCTGCTCTCGCTCGGCGACCCGGCGCAGCACCGCGTGATCCTGCTGTCTGACGGCGTCGCCAACGTGGGCGTCACCGATCAGGACCGGATCAGCGACGACGTGTCGGAGTATCGCCGGCGGGGCATCTACCTGAACACGGTCGGCGTCGGCATGGGCAACCACAACGACGTCTTCCTGGAGCAGCTCGCCGACCAGGGGGACGGCCTCTGCAACTACGTCGACTCGCCCGACGAGGCCCGCCGGGCGCTGGTCGACAACTTCACCGGCGCGCTGATTCCGATCGCGCGCGACGTGAAGATCCAGGTCGAGTTCGACCCGGCCCAGGTCCAGCGCTACCGGCTCCTGGGCTATGAAAACCGGGCCGTGGCCGACCGGGACTTCCGCAATGACGCGGTGGACGCGGGCGAGGTCGGCGCTGGCCACCAGGTCTCTGCCCTGTTCGAGATCGAACCGGTGCCGAATCCGGACGGGGAACCGGCGCCGCTCGCCACCGCCCGGGTGCGCTTCAAGCCGCCCCATGGTGAAGGCGAGGGGGACGAGGTCACCGAGATCTCGGCGGGCATCGACGCTTCAGAGCGCACGCCGAGTTTCGCGCAGGCCGGGGCGGGCTACCGGCGCTCGGTGCTGGTCGCCCAGTTCGCCGAGTTCCTGCGCCGCAGCACGCATGCCCGGGGCGACTCCCTCGACCTGCTCTATCACGAAGCGGTGCAGCTCGAGCGCGAACTGAACGACCCGGACTTCACCGAGTTCTGTGGGTTGGTCAAATCCAGCCGCGAGCTGATCCTGTCCCGGCTGCCGGGGAGCGACCCGCTCACCGAGGCGATCGACGCCGTGCGCAGGAACAGCATTCTGCGCGCCGAGCTGCAAGTGCTGGCCCAGTCCAAAGGGCAGGCCCTGCTCGATCAACTGGAGGAGCAGAACCGGCGGCTCGAGGAGCAGCTCCAGAAGCTCCTGGAGCAGCGCTTGAAGGAGAACTGAGCTCGTTTCGCCCTCTTGAAATGGACGGTCCCGGTTAGCATTCTCCGGACTCGCTGAAGACCCCCTCCGGAGGATGTCCATGAAACTGCCCGTGAAGCTCCTGGCCGGCCTGACCTGCGCCGGCCTGTTCTGGTCCGCCCTGCCGACCGCCGATCTGCGCGCCGATGAGGAGGGCGAGCACTCGGCGCTCCACGAGATCATGGAGCAGATGAAGGACAACCTGAAGCGGCTCGGCCGCTCGCTGGCCGAACCTTCGGACGACTTGAGCGACGCGCTGCATTACATCTCGGAGATGCAGCGGCTGGCGCTCGAGGCCAAGCAACAACAGCCCAACAACCTGGACGAGATTCCCGAGGACCAGCGCGGGGAGCACGTCAAGTCGTTCCGCCGGGACATCCTCGGCGCGCTGCAGGTGATGGTCGAACTGGAGCTGGCGATCCTGGACGGCCAGCCGGAACAGGCCCTGGAACTGCTCAAGGGCCCGCTGCTGTCGGCGCGCAAGGAGGGGCACAAGCGGTACCAGAAGGACGAGGAACACTGAGCTGTCCTGAGTCGTCCGAAACACCGATCATCCGCCGCAGGGCGGACGTCGAAGCGACGCCCACCCGGCGGCCCGGCATTGCGCAGCGCCGGCTACTCACGCCGGCCGACTCGAGGCTGCAGAACATCGTGCTGATCGATGCCGAACCGGGTGCGGCCGTGGAGCTGCACCCGGTTCGAAACAGCGAGTCGTTCTTCGTGCTCGAAGGGCGCCTGGAAATCTTCGGGGAGGGCTTTCGGGAAGAACTCGGTCCAGGCGATCTCTGCCACTTCCCGCCCGCTCTGGCCCATGGCGTCCAGATTCTCACCGGCCCGGCCCGCTTCCTGGTCATCTTCGCCCCGGCCGCCGAGTAAGTCGGATTTTTCTTGTTCGTCTTTTGTTCGGTTTCTATTCTTCGCGTTGGAGTTTTGCCCGCGACATCATCGCGAGCGTGAAAATGCCATGAGTCTGCCGATCTCCCGCCAACAGATGGAGTTGCTGAACGCCTTCCGGGCATTCAGCCGGACGCATGGCCGAACACCGAGCATCCGTGAACTGGGCAAGCTCCTCAACCGGGCCGCCTCCACGATTCACCAGTCGCTTTCGGCCCTCCAGGAGAAGCGGCTGGTCGAAAATCTTGGAGGCGCGCACGGTTGGCGTCTTCCGCCATCCCGACCTGAACCACATGGATCGGGGGTTGCCCCGGCGATGGTCCGGATTCCCATTCGCGGCCGCATCGCCGCGGGCGCTCCCATCGAGGCGATCGAGTCGGTCGCCCCCGAGGGCACGGAGGACGATCCGGAGCATGGCCTGACCCTGCCGCGCGCACAGGCTCCGGAAGGGACCTATGCCTTGCGCGTCACGGGCGACAGCATGATCGAGGATGGGATTTTCGACGGCGACATCGTGCTGGTGCATCCCCAGCCGGACGTGGAAGACGGACAGACCGCCGTGGCCTTGCTGGAGGACGGGACGGCCACACTCAAGCGGATCTACCGCGACCGCAAGCGCCGCAAGATCCTCCTTCAGCCGGCCAACCGGAACCTGCAGCCGCTGTCCGTCGATCGGGTCCGGATTCAGGGCCGGGCGATCGGGATCTACCGCCAGTTCGATTGATGATCATGAAGTAACGCTTTCTTCAGCCTCGTGCCGTCGTGTCGCTTTTAGTGTTCGGTTTTTGTTCGATGCCCGTAAGCCCTATCGCCCGCGATCTCGAGACTGCGCTCCGGAGACTCGAAGAGCGCTACCCCGGGCCGTTCCCGGTCGACCGCGCCCCCCGTGCTTTGGAAGAGGCGAGCCTGCCCACGGGCATCGACCGGCTGGATGCGTTGCTGCCCGGGGGCGGGCTGCCGCGGGGCGCCCTGATCGAACTTTCCGGCGCGCCTTCCTCCGGCAAGACCAGCCTGACCCTGGCGTTGATCGCCGCCGCCCAGCGGAGGGCCGAGAGCGTCGCCTATGTCGATCCCGAGCGCTCGTTCTTCGCACCCAGCGCACAGGCCGCGGGCATCGACCTCGAACAACTCCTGCTCGTCCGCCCCACGCCCCGTTCGGCTCCGCGTTCTTCCCGCGCGAGGCGACCCGACACGCTGGCCGGCTTTCGGGTGATCGATCACCTGTTGCGCAGCAAGTGGTTCTCGCTGCTCGTGCTCGATCTGGGCGGACCATTCCGGCCGCCTCCGCTCGATCGTCTGTTCCGGATCTCCCGGCTGGCCCGGGTCGGCGAGACGGTCACGCTGCTGCTCACCGAAACCGACGCCTTGCGTCCTTCGCTCGGCTCGCCGGTCTCGCTGCGTCTGACGGTGACCCGCACCGGTTTTCGTTTCACCCCCAAGGCGCTGTCGCCTTTCGCGCTGGGCGGCCTGCGCGTCCGGGTGGCCGTGCGCAAGAGCAAGTTCGGCCCGGCCGGCGGACCCGGCAACGAAGTCTCGCTCGATCTGCTTCCGGATGCGGTCGCTTGAGATGCCCGGGAATTCGAACACGTCCGGCACGAACGGGAGCGTGGTCCCGCCCGCGCGAACCGCCTGCGCGTTCATCCCCCGCTTTCCGGTGGCTCTGCAGATCCGGGACGACCCCTCGCTCGAGCAGGTGCCATTTGCCGTAGCGCCCGGCCAGGCCCGGCGCGACCGGGTCACGGCTCTCTCGAACCGGGCCCGGGCGGCCGGGGTGAAGATCGGCATGACCACCGTGCAGGCGCTGTCGGCCTGCTCTGAACTCCGCCTGCTGAGTCCGCGGCCCGGGCAGGCCGAGCGCGCCGCGTTGGAACTGCTCGAGGCGCTCCAGACCGTCTCACCCGCCGTGGAGCCGGCCGGTGACGCCGGATCGGGCCTGTTCTATCTCGACCCCCGGGGGCTTTCCCGGGTTCATGGAGATGAGCCCCGCCTGCTCTCCCGGGTGGTTGATGCATTGAAGGAGGTCGGATTCCGGCAGGTCCGCGCCGCCGTGGCCGGCACCCGTTTCGCGGCGTTTGCCGCGGTCATCTGCGGCGAGCGCAATCTCACGGTCGTGCCGGACGGCGAGCAGCGGGAGTTCCTGGCGCCGCTGCCGCTGGAACTGTTGCCGCTCTCCGCCTCCGATCGGGAGCGGCTGCATGCTCTCGGCCTGAAGACGATCGGCGATTTCGCGGCCCTGCCGGCGCCCTCGGTGGAGGTGCGCTACGGCGCCGCCGGCATCCACGCCCACCGCCTGGCGCGGGGGCTCTCCAGCGATCTGTTGACCCGCATGCCGGAAACCGAGTTGTTCGAGGAGACCTTCGAACTCGAGCTGCGCGTGGCGGACCGGCTGCTGCTGATGCCGATTCTCGAGACACTGCTCGGACGGCTGCTGCTGCGGCTCGATGGACGGGGAATCCTGCTGATGGTGGCCGAGTTCCTGCTGGATGACGACCAGGTCGTCGAGGCCGCCGCCGAGCCGGCGGCTCCTTGCACCGACCCGCGGACCCTGTTGACCCTGCTCGCGCTCGAGATCGATCGATTGCGTTTTTCCGCGCCGGTGGTGGAGACTTCGCTGCGGGTGGTCAGCGCGACACCGAAGACCCGCGAGCAGGGCCGGCTGTTCGCGAGGCGACAGCGGGACGCGGACCGGATGCGCCGCACCCTGGCCAGGCTCCAGGCCCTGTTCGGGAAGCAGGCGCTCAGCCATCCGGGGCTGCGGGCCTCGCATCGCCCGGAGGCGCGCACGGTCGAGGATCCGGCCGCCTGCGTGGCCAGCCCATCCGCGCCCTATGGCTCCGGCAATTCTGGCGGTTCCGGCGGCGAACTGGTCACCAGCCTGCGATTGTTCGATCCGCCCCGGGCTGCCCGGGTGCGCCTGGAGTCCGGGCGGATCCACTCGTTCTCCTTCTCCGGCCAGGAATCGCTCCGGGTGCGGCTGCGTTTCGGGCCGCGCCGGATCTCCAGCGGCTGGTGGGAGCGGCCGTTCGATCGGGATTACTTCCAGATCGCCACCGCCGATCAGGGACTCTACTGGTTGTTCCGCGACCGGATCGCCAACCGCTGGTACGTCCATGGCCTGTTCGACTGATGAACGCCGCCTACGCCGAGCTGCACTGCCATTCGAACTTCTCGTTCCTCGAGGGCGCCTCGCACATCGAGAGCCTGGTGGAGCGGGCCGTCCGGCTGGGCTACCGGGCGCTGGCGCTCACCGATCGGGATGGGCTCTACGGCGCGGCCGCCTTCCACCGGATCTGCTCCGAGTCCGGCCTGAAGCCGATCCATGGCGCCGAGGTCACGCTCACCTCCGGCCATCATGTCACTTTGCTGGTCAAGAACGGCCGGGGCTGGTCGAACCTGACGCGCTTGTTGACCGCCGCGCGGATGCGCTGCAGGAAAGGTTCGGCGGCGGCGACCTTCGAGGAGCTGGCCGGGCACGCCGAGGGTTTGATCGCCCTCTCCGGTTGTTCGCGGGGTGAAATTCCGCAAGCGTTGTTGCGGGGGGATGAAGCCCTGGCCGAAGCGATCGCGGAGCGCTACCGGTCCGCGTTCGGCGGCGGCTTCTACCTGGAGTTGCAAAGTCTGCTCGGGGCGGCGGACGAGCTGCTGATGGCCCGGCTGGAGTGGCTCGGCCGGCGCCTGAAGATTCCGAGGGTGGCCACCGGCAACGCGCACTTCGCCGCGCCGGACGATCGGCGCCTGCAGGATGTGCTCACCGCCATTGCCCACAAGACCGATCTGGACCGGGCGGGCACTCTGCTCCACGCCAACGACGACCGGTTCCTGAAGCCGATCGAGGAGATCGCGCATCGCTTCCGCCGTTTCCCGGAGGCGGTCGCCCGCACGGTGCGGATCGCCGAGCGCTGCGCGTTCTCCCTGGACGAACTCTCCTATCGTTTCCCCGCCTTCTTTGTGCCGCCGCCCGATACGCCGTTCTCCTACCTGCACCGGCTGGCGCAGGACGGAGCGCGGATCCGCTACCGCCCGCTCTCGCCCCGGGCCGCCCGGCAGATCGCCTACGAGCTGGACGTGATCGAGCGGCTCGACCTGGCCGGGTACTTCCTGATCGTCTGGGACATCGTGCGCTTCGCCAGGGAGCAGGGCATCCTCTGTCAGGGCCGGGGTTCGGCGGCCAACTCGGCGGTCTGTTATTGCCTGGGCATCACCTCGGTCGATCCCGTGGGTCTCGATCTGCTGTTCGAGCGCTTCATCTCGGAGGAGCGGAAGGAGACCCCGGACATCGACATCGACTTCGCGCACCGCGATCGCGAGAAGGTCATTCAGTACGTCTACGATCGCTACGGGCGGGATCATGCCGGCATGGTCTGCGAGTTCATCAGCTACCGCGGGCGCTCGGCGGTGCGGGACGTGGGCAAGGCGCTTGGGTTGTCGCTGGCGCAGGTCGAGCAAGCCACCGAGACGCTCGAGGCCCGGCGGGCCGGCGCGATGGCCGAGGAACTGCGCTCGCTCACGGGCTCCGGCCGTCTGGGGCCGGCGCGGGAACTCGGGCTCGATCTCGAGGGCCCGCGCATGCGGCACCTGGTCGGGCTGGTCGACGCCATCGATCGCTTTCCGAGGCATCTCTCCATCCATGTCGGCGGCATGGTGATCACCGAACGGCCGCTTTCGGAGGTCGTGCCGATCGAGAACGCGGCCATGGCGGGGCGCAGCGTGATCCAGTGGGACAAGGACGACCTGGCCCAGCTCGGCATCATCAAGATCGACCTGCTGGGGCTCGGCATGCTGACCGTGCTCCAGGATGCCCTCGCGCTGATTCGGGAACACGAAGGCCGGGAGATCGATCTGGCCCAGCTCGGCTGCGATGATCCCGCGGTCTATGACATGATCTGCGCCGCCGACACCGTGGGTCTGTTCCAGATCGAATCCCGGGCCCAGATGAACATCCTGCCCCGGCTCGAGCCGCGCTGCTTCTATGACCTGGTCGTGGAGGTGGCGCTGATCCGGCCCGGGCCGATCCAGGGCGAGATGGTGCATCCCTATCTGCGGCGGCGCGCGGGAAAGGAGCCGGTCACCTATCCGCACCCTTCCCTCGAACCGATCCTGAAGCGCACGCTCGGCGTGCCGCTATTCCAGGAGCAGGGCATGAAGCTGGCGATCACGGCCGCCGGCTTCAGCGCCGGCGAGGCCGACGAATTGCGCCGGGCCATGGGCCACAAGCGTTCTCAGGAACGCATGGACCGGCTGGCGAAGCGCCTGCTCGAGGGGATGCTGAACAACGGCATCGACGCCGACACCGCCGCCCGGATTTTCAAGCAACTGGCCGCCTTCGCCAGCTACGGCTTTCCCGAATCGCACGCCGCCTCGTTCGCGCTGCTGGTCTACGCCTCGGCCTACCTGAAGAAGTACCATCACGCGTCGTTCACCGCCGCGACCCTGAACGCCCAGCCCATGGGGTTCTATTCCCCCGCCACGCTGATCAATGACGCCAAACGCCACGGCGTGAAGTTCCGGCCGATCGACGCACGGCACAGCCATTACGACTGCACGCTGGAAGACGGCGCCGTGCGGATCGGCCTGCGCTACGTGCGCGGCGTGGGCGAGCAGCTCCGGGAACCGTTCGAACGGACCCGCCGGCAGGCGCCGTTTCAGTCGCCCGAGGACTTCGTGCACCGTTCCGGCCTATCCAAAGCGATGCTGGAGAACCTGGCCTTGTTGGGCGGCTTCCGCGGCTTCGGCCTCGAGCCGCGCCCGGCACTCTGGAAGCTGCAGGCATTGACCGCCAGTTCACCCGGCCCACTGGCCGCCGTCCGTCCGAAGGAACCCGACGTGAAGCTGCCGCCGCTCACCGAGGCGGAGACGCTCGAGGTCGAATACGGACTCTCCGGCCTCTCGACCACGAGCCAGCCGCTCTGCCTGTTCCGCAACTTCCTCGATCAAAAGCAGGTCACCCGAGCCCGCGATCTGACCCGCGCCCGGCACGGCCGTCCCGTGCGCATCGCCGGCCTGGTCATCTGCCGCCAGCGCCCGCCCACCGCCAAGGGCTTCACCTTCCTGACCCTCGAGGACGAAACCGGCACCGCCAACGTCGTCATCCGCCCCGACGTCTACGAACAACACCGCCCGCTGATCCGGAACGCCCCCCTGATCGTGGTCGACGGCCGCCTCGAAAAAGTCGACGGCGTCATCAACCTCCAGGCCACCCACTTCTACCGCTTGCGATAACGTGATGAAACAGACCCGGTTCATTTCATCACGTAACCTCCGCTCCTTCACCACGTCTCCATGGGTATGTCCGCCATTCCACGCGAAGACGAACCGGGCGCCTGGCACCATGTCATGAATCGAGGGGTCGCGAAGAGGACCCTGTTCGAACGGAACGGCGATATGCGCATGTTCCAGACACTTCTCGCCCGAGAGGTCCGTGCCAAGACGATCGAAGTCCACGCATACAGCTTCATGGCCACCCACTTCCACCTGCTGGTGCGCAGTCCCTCGGGGTGCCTGTCCCGCGCGATGCAGCGGATGCAGTTGGGCTACTCAATCTACTTCAATCGGACCCGCGGGCGCGACGGCCCCCTCGTCCGCGGGCGATTCCGCTCCAAACGGGTGACCTCAGACGCCTACCGGATGGCACTGGTCGCATACATCGAATGGAACCCGGTGGACGCGGGTCTGGTCACATCTCCCGCACACTACCCGCACGGAAGCGCGTCACACTACCAGCGGTCTGACGGGCCGCGCTGGCTGGAACGAAGCTGGGTCGAAGGGTGCGTTCGTGCGGTCACCGCCACAGAATGCTACCGGCCTGCCGATTACCTGGAGGCGTTCGGCCAGGAAGTGTTCACCCCCTTGCGACGTGTCGTCGGAGCACGCATCGGTCGTGGATGGAGCCGGGACCCCCTCCAGGACCTGGTGAAGAGTGCGCCTTCGGACGTCCTCCGATGGATGCGCCAGAGGGCGCGACTGGCGGACGGAACGCGCCCCGGCCTTCCGGTTGCGGACGTGGTGACACTCGAATCGCTGATCGAAGCGGCGGCGTTCGGCGTGTGCTGGCGCCTGAAGGGGGCCCGTACCCGCTCAGGCTGGAAAACGGCCCGCGCAGCTCTCTCCTACGACCTGTGCGGCCTATCCCAAGATGTCATCTCGGTTCGAATGGGCTGCTCGATTGCACAGATCAGCAACCTCATCCGGGAGCACCGCCGGCGAATCAACAACGATGCCGAGTACGCTGCTCGGGTCGCGCGTCTGGGCCAGCAGGCACTGGCAATCTGGGACAAGGTGATGAAATGAACCGGGTATGAAGTCAGTCGTTCGTCACGACGGCGGCGCCGGTGAGGCGGCCGGCGCGGAGGTCGTCGAGGGCTTGTTGGGCCCGGGCGAGGGGGTAGGGGTGGACTTCGGTGCGGATCGGGATGCGGGGCGCGAGATCGAAGAACTCCTCGCCGTCCCTGCGGGTCAGGTTGGCGACCGAGCGCAGCACCCGTTCACCCCACAGGTCGGCATACGGAAACGAGGGGATGTCGCTCATGTGGATCCCGGCGCAGACCACGACCCCGCCCTTTCGCACCCGGCGCAGCGCCTCGGGAACCAGCGCCCCCACCGGCGCGAAGAGGATCGCCGCGTCGAGCTTGACCGGCGGCGCCTCGGTCGACACCCCGGCCCAGACCGCGCCGAGGTCGCGAGCGAACTCCTGCGCCTCGACGTCGCCCTCGCTCGTGAAGGCGTACACCTCGCGCCCCTGGAAGCGGGCCACCTGCACCAGGATGTGCGCCGCCGCGCCGAAACCGTAGAACCCCAGCCGGCGCCCGCCGCCCGCGAAGCGCAGCGAGCGGTAGCCGATCAGTCCCGCGCACAGGAGCGGCGCCGCCTGGACGTCCGGGTACGTCTCGGGCAGCGCAAAGGCGAATCGCGCGTCCGCCACGCACTGCTCCGCGAATCCGCCGTCCCGCTGATAGCCGGTGAAGCGCGCCCGGTCGCAGAGGTTCTCCTCGCCCCGGTCGCAGTACGCACAACGCCCGCACGAACCGCCCAGCCAGGGCACGCCCACGCGATCCCCCACCGCAAACGCCCGCACGCCCTCACCGAGTTCCACCACCCTTCCTACGATCTGATGACCCAGAATCACCGGAAGCGAAGGCTCGGCCAATTCGCCGTCGACCACATGCAGATCGGTCCGGCAGACGCCGCAGACGCTGACCGCGATCCGGATCTCTCCCGCCCCCGGAACCGGATCGGCGACCTCCGCCAACCGCAGTGGTTCCCCGACGCGCTCGAACAACTGCGCGCGCATCACTCGTCCAACGTCATTGCAGATCGTCCTGATTCAGCAGGCGCATGCCCTTGTCGAGCAGCACCGCCGCGGCGGAGCCGGGATCCTCGGTCTTCAGCGCCAGCACCGGGGTTCCCTGCCGTGTGACCATCAAGGAGTACAGGTACAGCACGTTCAATTCCGCCATGATGACCGCGGTCAGTACCTGCCGGATGCCCACTCCGGACGGCAGCAGCACCCCGAGCAGTTCGGTCTCGACCACGCTGTGCCCTTCCGTCGTCAGGATCTCGCGCGCCAGCGTGGGTTGATCGACGACCAGCCGCACCACGGTATGGTCGGAAGCGTCCAGGATCGACAGCGCCAGGATCTTGATCTCGGCCGCGTCCAGCGTCCGGGTCAGCGACAGCAGCGCCCCCAGCCGATTCGGCAGCAGAACCGAGATCTGCCGGATGCGATTGGAAAGTTGGTCCTCGGCGATGTCCGCCATGCGATCCTCCCTGCACGCGTGTGTCGATCTGGCACAAGAGAATAGACTGTTCGCGTGCCGGAGCGCTCCGAAATCCTCCAACGCGTCCCGGCAAGCATTTTGTAGGG